>WBZL01005375.1_pt1 | contig 10622 bp, 4 predicted proteins | sample 5204291 | NCBI WGS metagenome assembly WBZL01 (sample SAMN12344345, study PRJNA552823) | activated sludge metagenome | biome: Activated sludge suspended growth; feature: Nitrification reactor; material: Wastewater; isolation source: activated sludge from nitrification reactor of wastewater treatment... | reverse complement strand
CGCTAGTTTCAAGAATTCTTCCTCGCTCATCGTTTTTTCAGCTAATATAACCATTTTTGCAATGCGACAATTTGGTTTGCGCCCTCAGGCAGCGTGTTCCGAATAAGTTCCGTTAATAAGGAATGTCAAAGAACAACCAGGCGAAATCTCAATCCCTGAAATTCGCCCGTTCAGTATGAAAAAATCACTTTAAGCTTAGCCTGGCCATTGGTAAAAGTGCCGGTAGAAACTTTTGGAATCCGGGGGCCTATCCCATTCCCGGAAAGGTGCGGTATGGCTTTGGTTACATTATTTTCTTAAAAAATCAATTTAACAGCATTCTCTGATAACGGTCCGGCATTGGCCCTGCCGAACGGTATCATTGATTTTTTTGTATGAAGCAACTTGATTTTTCACCCACTAATCTATTTCATTGTATGAAATTGAAACTCTACTTGCCGCTTTTGGCAGTGTTTACGCTGCTATTTGCGACCTCTTCGACGTTTGCCCAGACACTTGTCAGGGGCAGCGTCAAATCAGCTACTGACGGCGAGCCGTTGATCGGCGCCACCGTCCTTGTAAAAGGAACCAGTGAAGGTTCGGTAACCGATGTCGACGGCAATTTTGAAATCCGGTTGAGTGATGCCAATGGTACACTCGAAGTCAGCTACACCGGTTTTGCCTCGAAAGATGTCCCTGTTGGGGGTAGAAGCGTACTGGACATTTCTCTGGACCCCAACTCCACGTTGTTGGACGAAGTGGTCGTGATCTCGTACGGGCAGGCTACGCGCGCCCAATTCACGGGATCGGCCAGTAAGATCACCTCCGAGCAGATTGCCCGGCGACCGCTGACCAGCGTCGGTCAGGCGATCGTTGGCGCAGCACCGGGGGTGCAGACCAATGCGGGCCTTGGTCAGCCGGGGTCTTCGCCCGATGTACGCATCCGCGGGTTCGGTTCGATCTCTTCTTCCAATGACCCGCTTTATGTGGTGGATGGGGTACCGTTTTCGGCCAGCATCGCCAACCTGAACCCGGATGACATCGAAAACATTACCATCCTCAAGGATGCCGCTTCCACGGCGCTTTACGGTTCGAGGGCTGCCAACGGCGTGGTCATGATCACGACCAAGAAGGGCGCCAGAGGCAAAACCCAGGTGAACGTAAAATATGCCAGGGGATATTCCGACCGGGCCATACCCGAATACGACCGGGTAAATCCTTTTGAGTATTACCCGCTGATGTGGGAAGCTTACCGCAACAGCCTTGCCTACCGGGCCAGCAACCCGGTTCCGATTGCTGATGCCAACCAGCAGGCGACGGATGACATCAAAAGCCTGCTCGCGTACAACCCCTTCAATGTGTCTGATGACGCCATTGTCGGCACCGACGGCCAGTTGAACCCTTCGGCCAGGCTTATCTACAACGAAAACGACCTTGACTGGCAAGATAAGATTACCCGCCAGGGAGTCCGGAATGAAGTGGCGGTCAGCTTCAACGGCGGTAACGAAACTTCGGATTTCTTCATCTCGCTGTCGTACCTGAATGACAAAGCTTTCCTCATCCGTTCGGATTATGACCGTTATACCGCACGCCTGAACTACAACAACCAGGTATTGCCGTGGCTGAAAACCGGCGTAAACATAGGCGGAACAATCCTGAAGTCCAATCAGGCTTCGGCAACCGGCGGAACGGCATTTGTCAACCCGTTCTTCTTCGGGCGCAATATCGGGCCGATCTATCCGGTATACGCCTATGATCCCAATAATCCGGGGCAATATCTGCTGGATAGCAACGGCGATCGCCAATACGATTTCGGCAACCTCAGCTCGTTGGGCCTGCCCAACCGGCCGGGCGGCGCTTACGGCGGCCGGCATATCGTTGCGGAAACGGAGCTGAACCAGGAATTCTTCCGCAGAAATGTCTGGACGGGGCGCACCTACGGTGAAATCACCTTCCTCAAAAATTTCAAGTTCACGACCAACGTGAGCATAGATATCACCAACCGCACCGATCAGGATTATGACAACGCGGTGATCGGCGACGGCGCGCCCGGCGGCCGCGCGCAGAAAACCTTCCAGAATGTAACCTCCTACAACCTGAACCAACTGCTGAACTACAACAAGGAGTTCGGCAAACATAACTTTGGGCTGCTGCTGGGCCACGAGAATTACAACTACATCGACGATAACCTTTACGGGTTCCGCTCGCAGCAGGTCCTTGACGGCAATATCGAACTGGTCAACTTCACCACCACCACCGACCTGACCTCCGAAGAGAACAAGTACCGGGTTGAAGGGTATTTCTCCCGGCTAAACTACGATTTCGACAACAAATACTTTGTGTCGTTCTCTTACAGAAGGGACGGTTCCAGCAAGTTCTTCAAGGATGTTCGCTGGGGTGATTTCTATTCCGCCAGCGCTGCATGGCGCCTCGATCAGGAAGCTTTTTTACAGAATGTTCCCTGGCTGAATGCCCTCAAATTAAGGGCTTCCTACGGTGAAACCGGCAACGACGGCGGCATCAGCCTTTACGCCTGGCAACCGCTCTACTCGCTGGGGTATAACAACGCCGCCGAAGCCGGCATCATCCAGTCGAGCCTGGGCAACCCGGCGCTGGAATGGGAGTCGAACAGCAGTTTCGACGTAGGGCTTGAATTCAGCCTGCTCAAGGACCGGGTATACGGTACGGTTGAATTCTTCCACCGGGTGTCCGACAACCTGATCTTTGACGTGCCCCTGCCGGTATCGGCCGGTATCCTGGAACAGACCCAGAATATCGGATCCATGTTCAATCAGGGTTTGGAATTGTCCCTCGGGTTGCAGCCGATCCGGTCGGGATCTTTCAACTGGAGCATTAACTTCAACCTGACGACCTTCAAAAACGAGATCACCAAATTGCCGCAGGAAGAGATCATCAACGGAACGAAAAAATTGAAAGTCGGCCACTCCATCTATGACTATTGGCTCCGCGAGTGGTACGGCGTGGACTCTGACGACGGTTCGGGCCTGTTCCGGGCGGATGCTTATGTAGAGTCCAATACCCGGATCAACGCTTCCGGCGATACGTTATCGATCAGCCAGAACAACGCCAGGTTCCACTACGCCGGGTCGGCTATACCGGATTTTTACGGCAGCATTACCAACACCTTCAGCTACAAAGGGCTGCAACTTTCCGTTTTGGTGACCTATCAGCAGGGCGGCCTGGTATACGACGGCACCTGGGCGGGCCTGATGAGTGCGGGCAATTACGGCGCAGCGTTGCACAAGGACATGCTGGGCCGTTGGCAGAATGCCGGCGACATCACGGATATTCCCCGGATGGACGTGTCTCAGACGGCTGCTTTCAATGCCCAATCCGATCGCTGGCTGACGGATGCCTCTTTCCTCAATATCCGGAATATCACGCTGACGTATGATCTGCCGAGGTCGGTTTCCAACAGGCTGAACCTGCAGAATGTGAACATTTACCTGTCGGGGGAGAATATTCACATGTTCTCCAAGCGCAAGGGGATGAACGTGGAGCAATCCTTTACCGGGGTGACTTCCAACGAATACGTTCCGGCACGCGTACTGACCACCGGTATTAACATCACCCTTTAAATCGAGATCCAACCATGAAAAAGCTTGTATTATATAAATTCATTGCATTGATAGCGATCGGTCTTTCCGCGACATCCTGCGGGAATGATTACCTGGATACGGCGCCGACCGATCAGGTAGACGCCGGCGCTGCTTTTTTGACCACTGCGAACGCCTACGCCGCGTTGAACGGCATTCACCGGGCTATGTTCGTACGGTACAACAGCCAGGGCGAGTACGGACAAGGCGCTATGATGATCAATATGGATATGATGGGAGAGGACTTGGTAATGACCTCTGCAGGTAACGGCTGGTACAACAATACCTACAAATGGCTCGATCACCGGAATGAGAACAGCGCCCTTTGCCTGTTCGCCTATCAGTTTTACTATCGCCTGATCGGCAACGCCAATCTCATCATTGCCAACATCGGCAACGCGGAAGGACCGCAGGAAGACCGCGATGCCATCAAAGGGCAGGCCCTCTGTTACCGGGCATGGGCGCATTTCATGCTGGTGCAATTGTACGGCAAACGGTATGATGCGGGCGCCAAACCCAATAATCAGCTTGGCGTACCCCTGATGCTGACCCCGACCACCGACGGCCAGGCCAGGGCAACGGTTGAGGAAGTCTATACCCAGGTCAATCAGGATCTGGATGACGCCATCGCACTGCTGACCACCAGCCGCCGCGCAAAGTCGCATTTCAACGTGGAGGTAGCCCAGGGGATCAAAGCCCGGGTAGCGCTGACACAGCAAAACTGGACGGTTGCAGCCCAGATGGCCGTGGAAGCGCGCAAGAATTACAGCCTGATGAGCAACGCCGAATACCTGAGCGGATTTGATGACGTGTCGAATGCCGAATGGATCTGGGGAACCGACCATATTGACGACCAGACCACTTTCTTTGCGTCTTTTCACGCCTACATCTCCTGCAATTTCAACTCGACCAATATCCGGACCAATCCGAAGGCCATCAACAGTACGCTGTATGAAATGATGTCGGCGACGGATGTTCGTCGCGGATGCTGGCTCCCGGCCCCTGATGCCGCGACCGCCATTCGCCCTCCCGGCGGCGTGTTGAAGCCCTATATGACCCAGAAATTCCTGTCGGCCAGCAACAGCAACAGCGTGGGCGACGTACCGCATATGCGTGCAGGCGAGATGTACCTGATCGAAGCGGAAGCGAAAGCGCGTTCGGGAGATGACCCCGGCGCCCAGGCGGCATTGAACGAGCTGATGAGCAACCGGGACCCCGCCTACGTGCCGTCCGGCAATGTGGGCCAGGCCCTGATCGACGAGATCCTCATCAACCGGAGGATCGAGTTGTGGGGCGAAGGATTCCGGTTTACGGACCTGAAGCGCCTGAATCTGCCGCTGAACCGCAACGGCGCCAACCATATCTCCTCCCTTACGCTGACTTATGACGTGCCTGCGGGCGATATCAGCTGGGAATTCCTGATCCCGCGCCGGGAACTGGATTCCAATAAGCTGTCGGTCCAGAATCCGTTGTAGGAATTGATTGGATTGTAAATCCAGATAACTGTTAATAAGGGCGCTGTTCCGGAATGCGGGGCAGCGCTCTTATTTTCAGAAGTAGAAGGAAAAACAGCAAGGACTGTACTACGCCTTGGATTTTCGTAACTTTGATGATAATTTTTAATCATCGCTTTTATGAAAACCGACCTTTCAGAAATCAGGGGTGCCCTCCTATCTGTGCTTACCCGACACGTTCCACCACTCAAGATCAGGACGGACAATGACACTACCTTCGAAGTAGCCGGAACCAAAGAAGCTATGCAAGGCAAACAAAAGGTCGACGGCTTTTATTTTGCCAGCGTTGTACCCAAACCCAAGGACGTCCGGTTCTACTTTTTTCCAAACTATACCCATTCGGCGGCTTTCGCGGGGATCTCCGAAGACCTGAAAAAATGCCTGAAGGGCAAGAGCTGTTTCCACATCAAAAAACTGAGCCCGGAAATGGAGGCGGAAATCGGCGATATGGTTCGAAAAGGAGTGGCGTTGTATCAACAGGACGGACTGATCTGAGCAGGATCGGTTGAACCGCTGAAGGGAGCGTTTATTTATCCGCAACCCTCACATCCGCCCACATCTGCTTCCAGATCTTCCAGCGGCGGTCTGCCTGGCGGCGGTAGATCGTCAGGGTGTAGCCGGTCTGGTTGCGCGACATTTTCGTTTCTCCTTTCTCATACGACCAGGAGAGAAAAGCACCGACGCAGAAACTGCCCGGAATAGCGATTTATCTCATTTTGTGTATATTTAATCCCGAAAATAGTTTTTAAGAGCTTGTTTGGATTTTGGTCGCTATGTCGAAAATCGTCAATTTTTCGCTTAGGCAAGGCGCAGGTTCGGGATCATAGCCTAAGCTATGAAGCCCGGTTCTGCAACGCAGCATAAGCGGAAAAGTGACATTTGCAGACCAGTTACTAAAGTCCAAACAAGCTCTAAAAGCGCTCTGACATGAAAAACACCATACCCTGCCTGCTGCTTTTGGCAGCACTCTCACCCGTTTGGGCAAATTCATCCTTCCAATGTGACAATTACCTTCAAGGCGGGATGATCTGGACACAGCAAAATCCTGTGATTCTCACCTATTGCGATCAGTTTGGTCTTCTCCCATTGACAGAGGTTGCCGCGCCCTCAGGCGGCAGCGGAGGAGGGCCCCTCTACCAATGGGCGTTTTCATTGGACGGCGCTTTCTGGCAACCCATCACGGTTTCAGCCGGTCAGCAAAGGGATCTGATCCCGGGATCGGCATTGCTTAATTTCATGCTGGCTGCGGGCATGGATTACAGCCAGTCAACCTGGTTCCGAAGGGGCGTAAAACGACCGGAATGCGATGACTACGTATTTTCCAATATCGTAGAATTCCGGGTATTTCACCAGGTTTCGGGGCCAGGACAATTCCGGAGCGTCTGGGAATATTGCAATGACCAGAACGGGTTGAATGCAAGCTATTTCCACACAGGAAATCCCAATTCAGTGAACCCCTCCGGAGGGGACCAGCCTTATGAATTTCAATGGCAATTCTCCACTGACCAGGTCAACTGGTCGAACTATTCCACAACCGAATTACCCGATCTGTTTATCACCCCCGGTACAATAGGATACTACAGGCGCGGGGTAAAACCGGCCGGCTCACCCTGCGAGTACGCATTTTCCAACACCATTGCCATATCCAATGTGATTCCCTTCGAATTGAATCTGGCTTTGGACCATCCGGATTGCTCGGATGAAAATACAGGCAGGATAACCGTTATTGATCTGTCCGGCAACAGCCCCGAGATCCTGAATTCCATCGCCTACTCAATTGACGGCGGAAATAGCTGGCAATATTCACCGGTTTTTGACCATCTCACGGCCGGTTTCTATACCGTCCAGACACAAAACAAATGCAGCTGTCCCAATGGATATTCCTGGTGCACTGCGGAAGCCGAATTGACAGCAGCACCTGCACCTGAAATTCTGGACGTCGATTTTATCCACCCCAGCGACTGCGGGGCTGCCGATGGTTCGATTACCATCTACGGATCGGGTGGGATCGCGCCTTTGAAATTCAGCATAAACGGGGCAACCTATTGGCAGCAAACAGTTTTTACCGGTTTGCCGGCGGGAAATTATCCGATTTCGGTTCAAAACGCCGACGGCTCCTGCGAGCGTTTTTTTGGGTCGGTTACCTTGAATGATCCGCCACAGCCGGTTTTGGAGGAAGTGATCCAGGTAAACCCGACCGGTTGCGGTGCTTCGGACGGATCAATTCAGGTCATTGCTTCGGGCGGCATTCAACCGCTGGAATTCAGATTGAACAGCGGATCATGGATTACCGGCGGGGTCTTCACCGGTTTGCCGGCCGGTGTCTATCAAATCGGCATTAGAAATGCGGGCGGTTCGTGTCAAACCATCACCTCAACAACGTTGACCAGTCCTGCAGGCCCTTCCATTGTCAGCGTTGATCACAGCGAGCCTTCAGACTGTTCAACGGCCGATGGAACCATCACGATAAACGCTGCAGGCGGAACCGGCAACCTGCAATACAACATCGGTTTTGGATGGATGAATACGCCTGTTTTCAACAACTTATCTCCAGGAAATTATACGATTTCTGTCCGCAACCAAAACGGGACCTGTCAGGTGGACTACCCCGCCCCGATCGTCCTGAACGGCCCAAGTTCACCCCAAATTTCGAGCATTAATTCCACAGATCCATCTGACTGCGATGCCGGTGACGGCAGCATATCCGTCATTGCTTCCGGAAACAGCGGCAACCTGGAATACAATATCGGCCTTGGGTGGTCATCTAACAGTATTTTTCAGGGCCTGCCCCCGGGAAACTATACCGTTCAGGTGCGGAACGCCAACGGCACCTGCCTGGTTACTCATCCTGAGGTCATTGTGATATCCGGTCCCTTGAGTCCGGTTATCCATCAGGTTTCAGCCACTAACGTGTCAGGTTGCGGCGCAACAGACGGGACCATTGAAATCATCGCATCCGGGGCCGGTCCTTTAGAATACAATATCGGCATAGGTTGGTCAGTCAACAGTGTTTTCATGGGACTGGAACCAGGTCTTTATCCCATTCAGGTCCGAAACCATGACGGTACGTGTTTGGTCAACTATCCTGGAGCAGAAGAGGTAGCCGGGCCTGATTTGCCTGTGATCATTGCTGTAGTTGCTTCTGCTCCAAGCGACTGCGAGGTTGCTGACGGCGCTATTTCCATTCAAATGGAAGACCCCGCGGGCGAATACGAGTTTACGATAAACGGAGGTAATACCTGGTCTGAACAACCCCAGTTTGGAGGTCTTTCACCAGGCCTGTATGCAGTTGGTGTAAGGGATTCAGATCAAAGTTGTTTTGTAGATTACGGACAAGTGGAAATAACCGGCATAGTCAGTCCGGCTATTCTCGATGTGAGTTTTAATAACCCTTCAGATTGCGGAACGGCGGATGGTTTCATCCAGATAGGTGCAACCGGAATAAACAGTCTCGAATATCGGGTCAACATAACGGATACATGGACTGCAAATCCCTTATTTGAGGGCCTTGGTCCGGGGGATTATCAGGTTCAGGTCAGAAATTCAGACGGCACATGCATCATCAATTACCCATCCCAGATTACCCTGTCATCACCTCCGTCGCCCATCATTCCCAGTGTCAATTTCACCGATCCCACAGATTGCGGAGCTGATGACGGCAGCATCCAGGTTCATTCCATAAGCGGCACCGGAACCTATGAAGTTAGCATAGATAACGGTCAAACCTGGTTCGATCACGCCAATTTCTTCAATCTGCCCCCGGGCGATTATGAAGTGATGGTGAGAAACAATGGGGGTACTTGTGTCGTGGAATATGATCAAATCATCACCTTGAGCAACCCGCCCATGCCGGTCATTTCCAATATCGCCGTGGCCCATCCTACTGACTGCGGGGCCAATGATGGAACGATCACTATTTCGGCTGGTGCGGGAACCGGGAACTTTCAATTCAATATCGGTGGTAGTTGGAGCAGTAACTCCGTTTTTTCCGGATTGTCACACGGAAATTACACCATTCAGGTCCGGAACAGCAACGGTACCTGCCCGGTGGAATACAACCAAATTGTCAGCCTGACAGATCCGCCTTTGCCCTTTATTTCTAATGTTTCCACAACCAATCCAACCGATTGCGGCGCTGATGACGGGAGCATCACCATTTCAGCTGGTGCAGGGACAGGAAATTTCCAATTCAACATCGGCTCGGGTTGGACCAGCAATGCCACTTTTTCCGGATTGCCACCCGGAAATTACACCATTCAGGTCCGGAACAGCAACGGCACCTGCCCGGTGGCGTACAACCAAACCGTCACCTTGACCGATCCGCCTTTGCCGGTCATTTCAAACGTCGCTGCAACCGCCCCAACCGACTGCGGCGCTGATGATGGGACCATCACCATTTCGGTTGGCGCGGGGACCGGCAATTTCCAATTCAACATCGGCTCGGGTTGGACCAGCAATGCCGCTTTTTCGGGATTGCAACCCGGGGAATACACCATTCAGGTCCGCAACAGCAACGGTACCTGTGCGGTGGAATACAACCAAACCATCACCTTGACCGATCCGCCTTTGCCCGTGATCTCAAATGTATTTGCAACCGACCCAACCGATTGCGGCGCCGATGACGGGACCATCACTATTTCCGCCGGTGCGGGAACCGGCAACTTCCAATTCAACATCGGCTCAGGGTGGACCAACAATGCCGCTTTTTCCGGATTGCCGCCCGGAAATTACACCATTCAGGTCCGGAACAGCAACGGCACCTGCCCGGTGGCGTACAACCAAACCGTCACCTTGAGCGATCCGCCTTTGCCCGTCATTTCAAACGTCGCTGCAACCGACCCAACCGACTGCGGCGCCGATGACGGAACCATCACCATTTCCGTCGATGCAGGGACCGGGAATTTTCAATTCAACATCGGCTCAGGGTGGACCAACAATGCTGCTTTTTCCGGATTGCAACCCGGGGAATACACCATTCAGGTCAGGAACAGCAACGGCACCTGTGCGGTGGAATACAACCAAATCGTCAGCCTGACCGAGCCGCCTTTGCCCGTGATCTCAAATGTATTTGCAACCGACCCAACCGACTGCGGCGCTGATGACGGGACCATCACCATTTCCGCCGGTGCGGGGACCGGGAATTTCCAATTCAACATCGGCTCGGGTTGGACCAGCAACGCCGCTTTTTCCGGATTGCCGCCCGGCGATTACACCATCCAGGTCCGGAACAGCAACGGCACCTGCCCGGTGGGGTACAACCAGACCATCACCTTGAGCGAGCCGCCTTTGCCCGTCATTTCAAACGTCGCTGCAACCAACCCAACCGATTGCGGCGCCGACGATGGGACCATCACCATTTCGGCTGGTGCCGGGACCGGCAATTTCCAATTCAACATCGGCTCAGGGTGGACCAGCAATGCCGCTTTTTCGGGATTGCAACCCGGGGAATACACCATTCAGGTCCGCAACAGCAACGGTACCTGCCCGGTGGGGTACAACCAAACCATCACCT
>WBZL01005374.1_pt1 | contig 10623 bp, 15 predicted proteins | sample 5204291 | NCBI WGS metagenome assembly WBZL01 (sample SAMN12344345, study PRJNA552823) | activated sludge metagenome | biome: Activated sludge suspended growth; feature: Nitrification reactor; material: Wastewater; isolation source: activated sludge from nitrification reactor of wastewater... | reverse complement strand
CGCCTTCCCCACCGAACGCCCGCCCGCGTCGGGCGGGCCGGGAGCGCGCGGTAACGCGCCTGCCGGGGGGTGATGAGGGGTAAGCAAAGGTCCAGTGGACCTTTGCCCCGAAGAACGCCAGCCCCGTGGGCGGGCAGGGTGGCAGGCGCGGCCCGACTTGTCGCGGGACAAGTCGGGCGGGGCGGTGGGGTCTGGTGTAAGGTCGGGTCGACCCTGTCCTACGGCTTGCTCTCATTACCCACCTACCATCCACAGAGATATACAATTTGTTCAATCCGAATCGCGCTGTTATCCTGCACTATAACTGGTAGAAAATCGTTGCCGCAGCGCGAGATATCGAATGAGTTGGCTCTTCTTCCAAGACGAAAGTGGACACGACCACAAGAACATGCCGCTTGAAGTGCGGGGCGGCGTCGCAATTCACGCGTCGCGGATTTGGGATTTCGTCAAGGCCATGCAAAAGGCCGAAGAAGACTGTTTTGGCGTACGCCTTGCCGAATATGGGAGCGAGATAAAGGGCAGCAAGTTGTTGGACAACAAGCGCTGCGAGTGGGCTATGCAAGAGCCCCCTCTCGACGACGGATCAAGAATCAATGGCGTCAAGCGTTTTCTGACGAAGAGTCAACAACATGCCGCGCCATCACGCCGAGACTTGGGCGAAGTGGATTGTGCCCTATCCAATGTTTGTGGACTCGGAACTTTCGTTGGGGGCACAGGCAGCAGACCTATGTTTGTATTGCATTAATTGGGGATTTCGCCGCCTCGAATGGTCCTTCACGGGACCAAAGCGTGACGATATCCACAAGGACTTTGCAGGCTTGTGTGGAGACCTTCAGTTCTCTGGCGACGCCTATGAAGATGGAAGGGCGATGAGACTCTTCGGTATCATCTACGTCAGCGACCCTTACTCATCTCGACCGCGAACAAAATGAAAAAAGGAGGTAACGCTTCTCGCGACCGTCCTTCCCAACTCGCATTGGGCGACCGTCCGTGAACAGAACCTCCGAGAACATAGATGTTCGCTCACAGCGAAAGAGTCAATAACCTACAGGACGGTTCAACAGATTTTGGCCCCCCTCACCCATCCATCTTCAACGCCGAAATAAACGCCTCCTGCGGAATCTCCACCTTCCCGAACTGCCGCATCTTCTTCTTGCCGGCCTTCTGCTTCTCCAAGAGCTTGCGCTTCCGCGTCGCGTCGCCGCCGTAGCACTTGGCGGTCACGTCCTTCCGCAAGGCCGACAGAGTCTCCCGCGCGATCACCCGGCCGCCGATGGCCGCCTGGATCGGGATCTTGAACATGTGGCGGGGGATCAGGTCCTTCAGCTTTTCGACCATCGCCCGGCCCCGCGCCTCGGCCCGGTCGCGGTGGACCATGATCGACAGCGCATCGACCGGCTCGTCGTTGACGAGGATCTGCATCTTCACGAGGAAATCCTCGCGGTAGCCGATCATCTGGTAGTCGAAGCTCGCATAGCCCTTGGTCACGCTCTTCAGCCGGTCGTAGAAGTCGAAGACGACCTCGGCCAAGGGCAGGTCATAGACGACCATGGCGCGGGAACCGGCATAGGTCAGATCCATCTGGATGCCGCGGCGGTCCTGGCAGAGTTTCAGCACATCGCCGAGATAGTCGTCGGGGACCATGATCGTCGCCTTGATGCGCGGCTCCTCGATATGGTCGACATAGGTCAGGTCGGGCATGTCGGCGGGGTTGTGCAGCTCGCGCACCTCGCCGTCCTTCATGTGGAGCTTGAAGACGACCGACGGCGCGGTGGTGATGAGGTCGAGGTCGTATTCCCGTTCCAGCCGGTCGCGGACGACCTCGAGGTGGAGAAGCCCGAGGAAGCCCATGCGGAAGCCGAAGCCGAGGGCGGCGGAGGTCTCCATCTCGTAGGTGAAACTCGCGTCGTTCAGCGCCAGCTTCTCGATGGCGTCGCGCAAAGCCTCGAAATCGTTGGCATCGACCGGGAAGAGGCCGCAGAAGACCACCGGCTGCGCCGGCTTGAAGCCCGGCAGCGCCTTGGCGCAGGGCTTCCTCTCATGGGTGATCGTGTCGCCGACGCGGGTGTCGCGGACCTGCTTGATCGAGGCGGTGAAGACGCCGATCTCCCCCGGCCCCAGTTCGGCGATGTCGACCATCTGCGGCTTCAGCACGGCGAGCTTGTCGATGCCGTAGATCGCGCCCGTCTGCATCATCTTGATGCGGTCGCCCCTGGCGACGCGGCCGTCCATCACGCGGATCATGACGACGACGCCGAGGTAGGGGTCGTACCAGCTGTCGACGAGCATCGCCTTCAGGGGCGCCTGCGCATCGCCCTTCGGCGCCGGCAGGCGGTGGACGATGGCCTCCAGCACGTCGGGAATGCCGACGCCGGTCTTGGCCGAGATCGGGATGGCCTGGCTGGCGTCGATGCCGATGACGTCCTCGACCTCCGCCTTCACGCGCTCAGGGTCCGAGGCGGGCAGGTCGATCTTGTTCAGGACCGGGACAAGCTCGTGGTCGGCGTCGATCGCCTGGTAGGCGTTGGCGAGCGTCTGCGCCTCCACCCCCTGCGTCGCGTCGACGACGAGGAGCGAACCCTCGACCGCGCGCATGGAACGGCTGACCTCGTAGGCGAAGTCGACGTGGCCGGGCGTGTCGATGAGGTTCAGCACATAGGTCTTGCCGTCCTTCGCGGGATACTCGATGCGGACGGTGTTGGCCTTGATGGTGATGCCGCGCTCGCGCTCGATGTCCATCGAGTCGAGAAGCTGGGCCTTCATGTCCCGTTCGGCGACGGTCCCGGTCATCTGGATGAGCCGGTCGGCAAGGGTCGACTTGCCGTGGTCGATATGGGCCACGATGGAGAAGTTACGGATCTGGGCGAGCTCGGTCATGATTGCGGGGATATGCGCGGGAACGGGCGGGCGGTCAATGGGGGACCGGGTTGCCCTGGCCACCGGGACCGCCCCATCTTCCGGCGCCCGTGCCGGGAAATCGCGGGGTCGAGACGCGATGTCCCGAACCCTCGCTCGGCGCGGACGATCTTCATGGACGCTTCCATGCTAGGATGGTCCGAGACTGCCCGAAGGGAGGCCGCCATGAAGGAGATCGCCTATAGGGTGCGGGCCACCGGCAGGGTTCAGGGCGTGGCCTACCGCGCCTGGGCGCAGGGCCAGTCCCGGGCGCTCGGCCTCAGGGGCTGGGTCCGGAACCGCGGCGACGGCTCGGTCGAGGCGCTGATCGCGGGGCCCGAGGCGGCGGTGGAGGCGATGGTGACAGCGATGGGCGAAGGCCCCGGCGCCGCGCGTGTCACGGACGTCTGGACCGAGCCCGCCGACCCCGCCGCGGTGCCTGCCGGCTTTGCCGTCCGCGCCTGAGCGCGCCGGGTCACGGACGCACTGGCCCGGAAGCACTGGCCCCGACACACCGGGACTTTTCGCACCGGGACTTGACGCGGCCGCACTTGACGCGCTGGCCCCGCCGTCCGATCTAGGGACCAGAGCCAGCGGAGGCCCCCATGAAATTCTCCATCCCCGACATGACCTGCGGCCACTGCAAGGCGGTGGTCGAACGCACCATCATCGACCTCGACAGCAACGCAAGCGTCGTCGTGAACCTCGGCGCCCACACCGCCGAGGTCAAGACGACGGTTCCCGCCGAGGCCATCATCGGCGCGCTGAAGACCGAAGGCTACAGCGCCGAGCGGATCGGCTAGGCTCAGGTCGTCCCCAAACGTGCCACGAGCCGGTCGGCGCCCTCTTCGATGAGGTCAAGCGCGGCATCGAAGTCACGTGTGTACCAGGGGTCCGGCACCTCCCCCTGCCCGAGATAGAGCCGAAGCTCGGCGGTGCCCGCGGCGGGCCGCAGCGCCGCGAGGTCGGCGAGGTTCGACCGGTCCATCGCGAAGACGAGGTCGAAGGCGGCAAGATCGGCGAGTGTTACCTGCCGGGCGCGCAACGCCGAGAGGTCGTAGCCACGCCGGGCCGCAGCGGCGATCATCGGCCCGTATGGCGGCTCGCCGACGTGCCAGCCGATCGTCCCCGCGCTGTCGGTGGCCAAGGCAAGCCCGGCAGCCCGCGACCGGGAAGCGAAGACGGCCTCGGCCGCCGGCGAGCGGCAGATGTTGCCGAGACAGACGAAGAGGATACGCTGCATGTCGGGGCCTCCTGCCCCGCCCATTGCAGACGGAGCCCCCGGTGTCAAAGCCCCGCGCCATCACGATCCTGACCGGCGCCGGGATCTCGGCCGAAAGCGGGCTCGGCACCTTCCGCGATCCGGGCGGGCTCTGGTCGCGCTACGACTGGCGCGATCTGGCCACGCCGGAGGGGTTCGCCCGCGATCCCGGCTTCGTGCTCGACTTCTACAACTGGCGGCGCGAGAGGGTGCGGACGGCACGGCCGAACGCAGCCCACCTTGCGCTCGCGCGGCTCGCGCGGGAGGGTGAAGCCGCCGTGACGCTTGTCACCCAGAACGTCGACGATCTGCACGAACGTGCGGGAAGCCCCGAAGTCATCCACATGCACGGAACCCACCTGACTGCACGCTGCGCGGCCTGTGGCCACCGCTGGCCCGCGCCTGCCGTCATGGCGCCCGCCGACCCCTGCCTGGCCTGCGGCCGGCCGGCGACACGTCCCGATGTCGTCTGGTTCGGCGAAACGCCCCATCACATGGGGCGGATCGCCCGGGCACTTCAGGCGACCGACCTCTTCGTCGCCATCGGCACATCGGGCACCGTCTACCCCGCTGCCGGCTTCGCCGCCGCTGCGCGGACGGCCGGCGCCAGCACACTGGAACTGAACCTCGAACCCGGGCGGAACGCAGGAGTCTTCGATGCCGCACGGCACGGCCCGGCAAGCGAGATCGTGCCCGAATGGGTCGCAGAGGTCCTCGCCGAGCGCTGAAGTTCGTCTTCGCCGGAATGTCCCCGGGGGAACCCACCGCAGCCCGCGCGGCGATCGGGGCAGCGCGCGGTCCAGAGCCTTGCAACTCGCCCAAGGAGCATGATGATCCGATCGCGCTCGGCAAGGACAGGTGCCTCGCGAAGGTTACCGGGCGCGACCGAGGAGGCTATTCGGATCCAACCACGGTCGCCCGCATCGTCGCAGGGCGCCACGCCGTGAGCGCTGGTGCAGGAGGCCGGCGGGGCTGATTGCGACAGGCTTCGCACGGTTGCGCTCTTCCCCGGTCGGGCGGGGGAAGAGCGAGGGATACGGGGCGGCACGCCGGGGAACGCGCGCCGCGCCGCGGGCGCCGGATCGGGCGGTTCAGCGCGTGCTGTCCACCGGCACGTCCAGTTCCACCACGCCAGCCTTCTCGAAGGTGAGCGTGACGTGCACGGTCGTCCCGTCGGCGGGACGCTCCGTCAGCCCCATGAACATCACATGGTCGCCGCCGCGCTGGAGCGCGTGGGTGGCGCCTGCCGGGATCGGAAAGCCTTCGGGCACATGGACCATCTGCATCGTCCCGTCGGTACCCTGCTTGTGGGTGTGGAGTTCCACCTTGGCCGCGATATCCGAGGCGGCCGCGACCAGACGGTCGTCCTCCGCGCCGGTGTTCTCGATCAACATGAACGCGGCGCCGGCCATGGCGCCGGGCATGAAGCGGGCATAGGCGTCGGTGACGGCGATCGTGTCGGCGGCGAGCGCGGGCAGCGCCCAGAGCGCGGCGGTGGCGGCAAGTGCGGTCTTGAGGGGGTTCATCTCTGTCTCCTTGAGGTTGTCGGTCTGAACGGGGGATCAGGCGGCAACCGGAGGGCCGCGTGCACGCCAAGCGGCACGCGGCGCGAAGGAGAGGAAATGCGCCCGCACGGGGGCCAGCGCCTCGCCGGCGCTTTCCGGACGGGCGATGGAAGGAAGCGTGATCCGGAACGCACCAAGGAGCGCAGCCGCCAGATCGGGGCAGAGGTGGCTATCGCCGGTCGGGTTTCCGTCGGCGTCGAGCGCGACCTGAACGATTCCGCCCCCCGAGCAAAGCACAACGGCCTGCCCGCCGGCCACGGCCTGACCGCGCGCTGACGCCGCCGCGACGCCCATCGCCGTGACGGCGACGGCGAGGACGACGGCAACGAAATGCTGGACCGGTCCGCGGCGCATGGTCCGTTCATAGGCCCGTGCGGGCACGATGGGAAGGGCCCCGCCCCGCGCGCAATGGTCGCGCCCCGTCGCCGGCCGCAAACGCAAGGGCCCCGCCGAGGCGGGGCCCTGCGAGATGGCGGTATCGGATCGGCTCAGGCCGCGGCGCGGGCCTTCGCGATGTCCTTCTTGATCTTCAGAGCGCGGCCCGACAGCTCGTCGTCCTTCGCCTTGGCGAGGAAGGCGTCGAGCCCGCCGCGGTGGTCCACCGAGCGCAGCGCGGCCGCCGAGATCCGCAGCGTGAACGACTGGCCGAGCACGTCTGAGATGAGCGTGACATCGTTCAGGTTCGGCAGGAAGCGGCGCCGCGTCTTGTTGTTCGCGTGGCTCACGTTGTTGCCCGTCATCGGGCCCTTGCCGGTCAGTTCGCAGACGCGGGACATTGGGTTCTTCCTTCACAGCTTGGGCTTTGGCCCGGCGTTCCGATAAAGCGAAGGCACGCCGCCTGAGCGGGGGCCCGAATTCCGTCCGCGCCGTCTAATGCCATTGCCGGGCGGCGTCAAGCGATTCATCCGGCCTGCCCAGCGCTCCTTCCGCGCGGCTGCTCGCGCGGAGGCGCCGACCCGTGGCGCCTTCGGCCCGCCATCGCCGCGCGGGGTCGCGGGCGACCATAACGGCCGCGCGACCTGATCGCCACTGGACAGGGCGCCCCTGCGCGGCCATGCTCCCGCCCCATGCCCCACGATCATTCCGATCACGATCATCCGCATACGCTTCTGCCCTCCGATCCGGCGCTGAGGGTAAAGGCGCTGGAGACGATCCTCGTCGCCAAGGGCCTCGTCGATCCCTCGGCGATGGAGGCGATCCTCGACACCTACGAGCACAAGGTCGGGCCCCATCTCGGCGCCGCCGTCGTGGCGCGGGCCTGGACCGATCCGGCATTCCGCGCACGGCTCGTCGCCGACGCGACCGCCGCCGTGGCCGAACTGGGCATCTCGGGCCGGCAGGGCGAGCATGTCGTGGCCGTGGAAAACACGCCCGAGACGCACAACATGGTCGTCTGCACGCTCTGCTCCTGCTACCCGTGGCCGCTCCTTGGAATTCCGCCCGGCTGGTACAAGTCCGACGCCTACCGCGCCCGCGCGGTGCGGGAGCCGCGCAAGGTGCTGGCGGAGTTCGGCGTGACACTGCCCGAGGGGCAGAAGGTTCGGGTCTGGGATTCGACGGCCGAGGTGCGTTACCTTGTCGTCCCGATGCGACCCGAGGGCACCGAGGGGATGGACGCGGTGGCGCTCGCGGCCCTCGTCACCCGCGACTCGATGATCGGCACCGGCCTGCCCGGGCCGCCGCGATGACCCGCGTCCACGACATGGGCGGGCGCTGGGGCGACGGAGCAGTGGTGCCAGAGCCGCAGGGCATCGTGCCCGTGGGCGCCGACTGGCAGCGCAAGGCGCTGGCGCTGACGCTCGCGGCCGGGGGGCTCGGCCAGTGGTCGATCGACACCTCGCGCCATGCCCGCGAAAGCCTCGCGCCAAAGGACTATATGCGGTTTTCCTATTACGAGAAATGGATTGCCGCGCTCGCCGATCTGCTCGTGGCGCGCGGCCTCGTCAGCGAGGCGGAGCTGAGTTCGGGCAAGGCCGCCCCTGCCCCTCCGCATCCGAGGCTCTTCCGCGCCGCGGCGGTCGGACCCGCGCTCGCGCGCGGCACGCCCTACGCCCGGCCGGGCGCGGCCCCCGCCTTCGCCGCCGGCGACCGGGTGCGCACACGACTGCCGTCGCGCAATTCACATGTGCCGGGCGGGCACACCCGGCTGCCCGCCTACGCGGCGGGTCATGTCGGACAGATCGAGCTGGTGCACGGTCCCCATGTGTTTCCCGACACCAATGCCCACGGACTCGGCGAACGCCCGGAGCCGCTCTACACCGTTGCATTTTCCGCCGAGGACCTCTGGGGCGAGGCCGAGACGCAGGACGACGAGGTGACGCTCGATCTCTGGGAAAGCTATCTGGAGCCGGCATGACCGCGCCCGCGCCCTCCCGCTTCGACGAACCCTGGCAGGCGCAGCTTTTCGCGCTGACCGTGGCGCTGAACGAGGCAGGGCATTTCGGCTGGCCGGACTGGACGCAGGCCTTCGGCGCCACCCTGAAGCGCCGGGGCACCGAGCGGCCGCAGGACGGCAACGCAGACTACTATGCGGCCTGGCTGGAGACGCTGGAGGGCTTCCTCGACGCGACGGGGCACGCGCCGAAGGCGGAGGCGGCGCGGACGAAGGCGGCCTGGGAGGCAGCCTATCTTGTCACGCCGCATGGGCAGCCGGTCCGGCTCAAGGGCTAATCCAGCCGAAAGACCTTGTCGCGCCCCGTCGCGCCCCGCAGGAGCGTCAGGCGCGACTTCGCCACGCCGAGAGCCTTGGCAAGAAGCGTCACCACCGCCGCCGTCGCCTTGCCGCCCTCGGGCACGACGGTCACGTAGACGCGGATCGTGCCCGCCTCGATCACGACGGCATTGCGCGAGGCCTTCGGCGTCACGCGGACGGCGATTTCGGCGCCGGGGCGGGCGAGGTGCGAAAGATCGCTCATGACCCCGACCCTAGCGCGGCCCGGCGCGCCCGGCCAGCCTTGCGCCTGCGGTCCGGATCGGCATGATCGCGGCGCAGGAAACAGGAGAACGGTCATGACCACGCCGAACCCCGCCGCGATGGAATTCTTCCTCACCCGTCGCTCGCGTCCGCCGAAGCTCCTGCGAGCGCCGGTGCCGACAGAGGCGGAACTCATGCCGATCCTGACGGCGGCGGCGCGGGTGCCCGACCACGGCAAGCTCGAACCCTGGCGGTTCCTCGTGCTGGCAAAGCCTGCGCTCGGCCGGCTCGCGGCGCTGGCCCGGGCGCGGGGCGCCGCGCTGGGGCTTGAGCCCGACCGGATCGAGAAGGGCGTGGCGCAATTCGCCGATGCCGACCTCATCGTTGCCGTCGTCATGGTGCCGCGCCCGACGGACAAGATCCCCGAACTGGAACAGGTGCTCTCGGCCGGCGCGGTCTGCCTGACGCTCCTGAATGCGGCGCTGGCCTCGGGCTGGGACGCCTGCTGGCTTACCGGCTGGCACGTCCACGATGCCACCTTCGCCCGCGAGGCGCTCGGCCTTGCCGCAGGCGAGCGGGTGGCGGGGCTGATCCATATCGGCACCGCGACCTCCATCCCGCCCGACCGGCCGCGACCGGACGTTGCGGCGATCACCTCCTGGATCCGGGACTGAGGCGGTGATCCTCGGCGACTTCCTGAAGGCCATCGGACAGATCCACGACCGGCGGTTCCTCAAGGTGCTCGGTCTCGGTGTACTTCTTGCGCTCGCGCTTCTCGCCGGGGCCTACGCGGTGGTGGCCACGCTGATCGGCTGGGTCGTGCCCGACACCTTCACCCTGCCCTGGATCGGCGAGATCGCCTGGGTGGAAAACCTCCTGAGCTGGGGCTCGCTTCTCCTGATGCTCGTGCTTTCGGTCTTCCTGATGGTGCCCGTGGCCTCGGCCTTCACCGGGCTCTTTCTCGAGGACGTGGCCGAGGCGGTGGAGGCGCGGCACTACCGGGGCCTGCCCCCCGCCCGCCCCGTGGCGCTGACGGAGGCGGTGGCCGACAGCCTGCGCTTCCTGGGGGTGATCCTCGCCGCCAATGCGTTGGCGCTGGTGCTCTACCTCCTTTCCGGGCCCTTCGCGCCCCTCGTCTTCTGGGCCCTGAACGGCTACCTGCTCGGGCGCGAGTATTTCCAGATGGCGGCGATGCGGCGGCTCGGGCGGGCGGGGGCCGCGGCCCTGCGCCGGCGCCACAGCGGGCAGATCTTCGTCGCGGGGCTCCTGATGGCCGCGCCGCTCACGCTGCCCTTCGTGAATCTCGTCGTCCCGGTCCTCGGCGCTGCGACCTTCACGCATATGTTCCACCGGCTGAACGGCGATCCGGGGCAGCGGGATGACCAAAAAAGAACCGCGGCGCCGGGGCGCCGCGGTCAGCAGATCGGTCGGAACGGCCCGGATCAGGCGGCGCGGGAAAGCAGGACGTCGTCCACCTTCTTCTGGGCGCCGGCCTCGTCGACGCCGGCCACGGCCGCCACCTCGCGGGTCAGACGGTCGAGCGCCGCCTCGTAAAGCTGGCGCTCCGAATAGGACTGCTCGCGCTGATCGTCGGTGCGGTGCAGGTCGCGCACGACCTCGGCGATCGACAGGAGGTCGCCCGAGTTGATCTTCTGTTCATATTCCTGCGCGCGGCGCGACCACATGGCGCGCTTGACCTTGGCCTTGCCTTTCAGCGTGTCCAGGGCCTTCGTCACCACGTCGGGGGCCGACAGCGCGCGCATGCCGATGTCCAGCGCCTTGTGGGTGGGGACGCGCAGGGTCATCTTGTCCTTCTCGAAGGAGATGACGAAAAGCTCCAGCTGAATCCCGGCGATCTGCTGTTCTTCGATCGAGATGATCTTGCCCACGCCATGCGCGGGGTAGACCACGAAATCGTTCGGGCGGAATTCAGGCTTCTTCGATTTGGTCATTCACGGTTCCCCAGTAAGGACGCCCCTTCCGCGACA
>WBZL01005373.1_pt1 | contig 10623 bp, 13 predicted proteins | sample 5204291 | NCBI WGS metagenome assembly WBZL01 (sample SAMN12344345, study PRJNA552823) | activated sludge metagenome | biome: Activated sludge suspended growth; feature: Nitrification reactor; material: Wastewater; isolation source: activated sludge from nitrification reactor of wastewater... | reverse complement strand
CGCCGTCCTGCAGAGGCTGACTCTTGCCGGCATGGCGGCGCTGCTGCTGGGCGCCTGCGCTTCCGCGCCGCTGAGCTACCCCGACGTGGTGCCGCCCCGTGCGGCGGCGCTTGAGCCGTTGCGCATTGCGGAGCGCCCGGTGATCGGGCTTGCGCTGGGCGGCGGCGCCGCGCGCGGCTTCGCCCATGTCGGTGTGATCAAGGTGCTCGAGGAACATGGCATCCGGCCCGACATCGTCGTCGGCACCAGCGCCGGCAGCTTCGTCGGCGCCCTGTATGCCGGCGGATACGACATCGAGGCGCTGGAGAAGCTCGCCCGGGAAGTCAAAGAGGAACAATTGCGCGACATCGTGTTTCCCGACCGCGGCTTCGTCAAGGGCGAGCGCCTGCAGGACTTCGTCAACCAGAAGCTCGGCAACCGTTCCATCGAGGAATTGCCCATACGCTACGCTGCCGTGGCGACGGACCTGGCCGACGGCACGATAGCAACTTTCACCCGCGGCAATACCGGCATGGCGGTGCGCGCGTCGAGCTCCATCCCCGGCGTCTTCCAGCCGGTGCGCATCGACGGCCGCGAATATGTCGATGGCGGGCTGGTCAGTCCCGTGCCGGTCCAGGTCGCGCGCGACCTGGGGGCGGATCTGGTCATCGCCGTGGACATCGCCAAGCGCCCCGGGGAAAAAGCGGTGCTCGTCAGCACGACGGAGGTTTTCGACCAGGCGCTCGACATCATGGTCAGCCACCTGGCGAAGCAGGAGGTCGGCTCGGCCGATATCGTCGTCCAGCCCGACACGCGCAGCCTGGTCTCGGTCGATTTCACGACGCGCGGCGACGCCATCGAGGAGGGCATCGAAGCCGCGGCCCGGGCGATGGCAAGCGTGCTCGACAGGCTGCTGGCAATGAGCCGCGACAAAGCCCGACGTGTCCTGGAGAGGCGGCTCTCAGGGGGTGTGACGACCGAAGGCGCCAATTGAGGCATCGCCGCGTCGAACGCGTCCGACCGGGTTGGATGAAGCGGCAAGCTCAAACCGCCACCGCCTCCCCCCAGTAGTGGTAGGACACGATCCTCGGCCCGGGGATGTACATCGACTGCACCTGCGGCTCGAAGCCCGCATCCCTGAGGATGGCCGGGATGTCGCGGTCGAGCATGCAGCCGCCCGCCACCTTGCTCCAGTACGGCTGCAGCCGCGATTGCCACTTCAGCACATTCGCGTCCGGCGCGCGGCCGTGCTCGGAGAACAGCAGCCGGCCGCCCGGCGCCAGCACGCGCCGCACCTCGCGCAGCGCCGCCACCGGATCGGGAATCGTGCACAGCGTGTAGGTGCTGACCACCGTGTCGAAGGCCGCATCCGCCAGCGGCAACCGCTCCGCCGTGATGCCGACGAGCTCCACCGGCAGCCGCGCCGCGCGGCTGCGCTTCAGCACCAGCCGATGCATGCGCAGCGACGGCTCCACGCCGACGAGTTCGATCACGCGGCCGGCATCGTAGAAGGGCAGGTTCAGCCCCGTGCCGATGCCGATCTCCAGCACCCGCCCCCGCGCCTGCGGGATGACCTTCATGCGCTGCTTGCCCACCGACTTCATGCCGCAGGCGAAGTCGATCAGCCAGGGCAGGATGTTGCGTTCGTACCAGTTGCTGTGCATGCGTGAAGTCCGTTGTTGCCAGCTTGAAGTATAGGGGTGATTGGCTTGCGGACATCTGGATGAAAGTCAGTCGCTGGAATACGGTGGGGGAATCATTGGGGGGATGCTTTTGTCCTTGGGGAGGAACTTCCGGGGCGTTTTCCGCTGTCCGGGATATTGGAGTTGTTATGCGGCCGTACCCAGTATTAATGCCTTGCGCATCATGACATTACATGGGCATACTGGGCGCGTTGATAATAATGCATATCGAGTTGTTTAATTCATGCCCGCCCCTCGGGAACCCGACGAATACCTGTCAGCGCTCTTTGCCATGAACGTTGCCGCTCTCATCCTGACCCTTCTCGCATCGTCGTCTGCGTGGGCATCCTCAGAGACAACATCACTTCGTATTGGATTTCATTATTCGGCAAACGATCTGCCTGAAGGCTGCAGATCGGAAGGAGGCGGCTTGATCGGCGCAAACCACGATTTGTCCGTCGCTCAATTCAACTGTCGCGGACAACGGGTCCTCACCTTCAATCGGCTTACCCATAAAGACTCGAAAGGCTCGCCGCATTGGGAGATTGTTGACCTCGTCAATCTTCCAATGCTTCGAAAAGGTGAAAGCATTAATGACATTGACTGCATTGGCCCTATGGAAGGCTATACATTGGCCATCGCAAGGTGGCGGGAGGCGAAAACGCGAACCCATGCTTCCCAAATCTCCTATGCAGTTCATCTCAATATCTCGGCAGGACGATTTGAAACGGTTAACCCCAATCTGGTGAAATGTGAATACTTCGAGGACCGAAACTAATCACACTATCCTGCCGGAATCACTCCGTTTCGTTTCGGCGGTCATTACACTAAACACGTTTGCAAGAACATATGCTCATTAAAGGCTATTTCATCGGATTGCTGGCCTTGTCGGCATCCATGCTGGCGCATGCAGATACGCGGCTCTACCAAATTCGTTCGAAAGACGTCGGCTGGAACACTATTGATCTGACCATTACGGAAACGCGTCGCGAGGCGCGCATTTCCTACCTGAATATCCCACGCTATCGAAACCGCACTTCGGTCGAGTCACGTTTCGCCATGTGCGCATTTACTGATATCGCCTTGCGGAGGGATTTTCAAGTCTGGATTGTTGCGGATGGCAGTCTCTCAGGCGACAAGGTGGAAGTCGGCTTCCTGAAGACGGAAGAAGAAGACGTCAAAACCACGCTCGGTGAACGATTTGCCGGACCGCAGGTACTTAGGGCGAATGTAAAGGTGGTCAATCGGATGTGCGGTATCAGGGAGCGTCCGCGATGATGTCATTGTTTGAACTAAGAGGTCAGGCTGAGCATTTCTCCGCGCAGCGCGCCGTTTGACAAGCGTCTTTATTGTAGCTACATTAATACGTGAGAATCGAGTTCGATCCGGCCAAGGACAAGGCGAACCAGGCGCTGCACGGTGTCTCGCTGGCTTTGGCAAGAGAACTCGATTGGGATGCCGCGCTGGTTTGGGTCGATGACCGCTTCGAGTACGGCGAGCTGCGCATGATCGCACTCGCACCGGAGACGGATACCCTCTACTACGTGGCCTTTGTGGACCGTGGCGAGGTGCAAAGGATAATCAGTCTGCGCCGAGCCACTCGTCGCGAGGTGAAACACTATGTCGAAAGTATCTAAGCGGCCATCCATCGTGATGCCGACCACGAAAGAAAACAAAACTATCGTTGCAGCGGCCAAGGCCGATCCCGATGCAAAGCCGCTCACGCCAAAGCAACTGAAAGCCATGGTTCCCATGCGCGCGCTGCGCGGACGCCCCAAGTCCGCAAGCACGAAGCAACTCGTTTCCGTGCGCTACAGCCCGGAGGTTCTGGAGTATTTCAGGTCCACAGGGGAGGGTTGGCAGTCGCGCATGGACGGGGTGTTGCGTGCGTATGTCTCGCGTCATTCTCGTCGCGCATGAAGTGACGCCGGACACTTCAGACGAGAGACCGTTAACAAGCGGCGGTAGCTGGTTCCCTCTGTAGCATCGCCGCTTCAGCGGCCCTCACCTGAGCGCTAGTACCCTACATCATGCGCATATACCTTCTTGCTCTTTCCATTCTTCTCAGTTCCTCCCTTTCATATGCGAAGGAGTACGGCACCTATGATCCGAAACGCATCCTGACCGTTTCGGAAAGTCCTTCCGGAAAGAAATATGGTTTCGACACGGCCTACCTGGATCTGATGCTCAATGACTTGGCCCTTCATGCGAAGAATTATCCGCCCAAGTTCGACACACCCCAGGATCAACAACGCGCCATTCGTGACGTGAAAACGTTGTCCGGCATGCTCGACATTTTGATAAACGGACCAACACCAAACCCGGAACTGCTTGTGCGTGCCGGCTACTTGAACAGCATTGGATACAACCTGGATATCAATAAAAAGGTACCGGAGTCGATTTCTTTCTATAACAAATCGACTCCGGTACATTTGGTTTATTTCAAGACGATCCCGAAACTACCATGCCCCTGACCCTTCAAGGCATTGCCGTGCAGATACTGGGCAGCATCCGCACGCACCGCGACTATCCCTCCCTGTCCTCCATCAACGATTGCAAGGTCGTCGTGAATCACCTGATCCGGAAATTCTCGGAACCGTTGTCCCGAAATTCACGGCAGAAACACCTGTGTTCCAGCAAGGCGGCAAGCACCGAAGGGGGCGGCAAGCTGAAGGACCATGCCGTCCCGGTCATCATCATCCTTGAGCAACTGCTTCAGCTACCCGACGACAAGCTGGCAATCAACGAAAGCAACATCCGGGATGTCATGGAGTTCCTGGGCCGATCGCTGATGTTGGTAGAAATCACCCGGGATGAAGATGCCTTGCTGAACAGCATGGGGCTGACCCAGCGCATGCCTGCAACCTGGTCGACACCGGGGCACGAGCATTTTGGGGATGCGCTGGCTCGTTATAAGGTTGCCGGTATCGAGATAATGAAATGAAAGGTACCGGAGTCGATTTCTTTCTAAAACTATCGACTCCGGTACCTTTGGTTTCACTGCTTCGCCGTATCCCAGCGACTGACTTTCCCCGGCGCCTTGCTATAGTTTCACAAAGCATCATCAAAGCCGCGCCATGACCACCCTCGACAACCTGCTCAAGCTCGTCGGCACGCCGCGCGACGGGGCGCTGCTGCGCTTTTCGCTGGGCAGCGAGTACCTGAAGGCAGGGGTGGCGGCGCAGGCGGCGGCGCAGTTCCGTGCGGCGGTGGAAAAAGACCCGAAGTACTCGGCGGCGTGGAAGCTTCTCGGCAAGTCGCTGGCCGAGGCAGGGCAGGCGGAGGCGGCGCTGGCGGCCTACCGCGAGGGCATCGCGGTGGCCGAGGCGAAGGGTGACCTCCAGGCGGCGAAGGAAATGACGGTTTTTGCCCGGCGGCTGGCGCGGGCCGTGGCGGGCGGCAAGGACCCCGGCGCCGTCTCGTAGGGACTGACTTTTGGCGAAATCCGCCGCCGCTTCAAGCGACGGTTCCGGTTGCCTCTCACCCCAACCCTCTCCCCGGCGGGGAGGGGGGGTGCCGCTACTTGGCGCGCGAGGCGGTGCGGATCGTTTTGCCGGCGACCATGAAGCGGCCGTTGCCGCGGTGGTGCAGAGTGCGCGGCTCCTTCTGCTTCGGGTCGATCCAGGCCTTGACCACTTCCAGCACGAAGAAGTTGTAGCGGTTCACCATCCGTGTGTCGACCACCTTGCATTCCAGGCTGGCGCAGCATTCGTCGATGAGCGGGGCACCGACCAGCGAGGCCGGCTGCGGCGTGAGGCCGAACTTCGCGAACTTGTCGACCTTGCGGCCGGAGCAGTTGCCGACGCCGATCACCTGGTCCAGCAGCTTTGCCGTGGGGATGTTGAGCACGCATTCCTTCGTCGCCAGCAGGGCGTCGAAGCTGTGGTTGCGGCCGCTGATGAGGCAGCCCACCATCGCCGGCTCGAACTCCATCATGCAGTGCCAGGACTGCGCCATGACGTTCGCGCGGCCCTTGCGGGCGGTGGTGATGAGCAACACCGGGCCCGGTTCGAGCAGGCCATAGGCGCGGGAGAGGGGCAGGGGCTTTTTCTTCACGGAGCAAAGAAGAGGGCGGGGACGCGGTCGATGGTAGCAAGAAACCCTTGTCTTGCGCTTAACGAAGGCAGGGCGGCTTTACCGTGATCGGTGCGCAGAGTATCCTAAATTTTCATGCAGGCCGGCTTGAAGAAGTAGGAGGGAACATGCGCTATGCCATAGTGATCGAACGCACCGAAAACAACTTCTCCGCTTACGCGCCTGACTTGCCCGGCTGCGTGGCGACCGGCGCGACTGTCGAGGAAACGGAAACCGCCATCCGTGAAGCCATTGCGTTTCATATCGAAGGCTTGCTGGAAGACGGCTTGCCGATTCCCGCGGCTTCCAGCCAGGTCGAATACGTGGAGATCGCGGCCTGATTTACCGTTCGGCCTGACGGTAGGCCAAGCAGCACCGTATCGCAGCGACTGACTTCCCTCAGTCGACTCCCGGCAGGCGGATTGCCTGAGCCGATCAAACCAACCCTGTATTTTGAAGAACGCCGAGACGCCGTCGATGCGGCTGGTCTGCTGGCTGCGCGCCGTCACGTAGCGATCATCGACCGAGACGACGATGCCGTTGATGGTGGCGCCGTTGGCGTAAATGGCCACGCCACGGTTTTTCTCCTTGCTTTCCAGCAGCACGGAACGGATCGGGTCCTTCACGGCGGCGGCTTCGGAGGCCAGCGCGGGGCCGGCGAGCAGGGCGGAGAGGAGCAGGGGGACGATCAAGCAGGCGGTGTGTTTCATGGCGTCTGCTTCCTTGTGCGTGGCGTTGTTCGGGGAATCCGGCCGGGTCGTGTAGTTGGCCGGCGCGTATCGGTTAGCATTCAATGATAATGTCAAAGCGGAGGGTTTGTGCCGAGCGTTCTCTTGCCACTACTATGCCGACAGACTATATTGATTCCAATAGGTAATTAGTTTTGAAGCTATAGGTTCACTTGCCGGGGGTGTATATGCGCCGAATTGAATATCCCAATCTCGCTTGCATAGCCTTGCTTACCCTGCTTGCCTGTACCGCCCATGCACAAAGTATCGAGACCCTTCAAAAGGGGGCGATTATTACGGGAGGGTTCGTTACCCTCGGTAAAAGACAGGTGCCGATTCCGCCTGGGGAATGGATGCTCGCTTCGGTAAAAGAGGGCAGAACTCGAATACAGGCTCCGCAGTTCAGGGATGACGCGAAGACGGTTAATGCCCTCCTGATCAGAAACCGAAACGGCGAGTACGATATCGGAATTCGAGTATTTGGTTCTCTCGCGAGTACTGGAGCGGGTAGATGGAGCGATGAACCGTGCAAGAGTGACGATGTATTATACAAGAACACTTTCAACAGCACTTACGATCACCCCGAGTGCCTATTGATTGATTTCCGTTTGCCAGATCCCGATAACAATATTCACTTCACTTTTTTGTCCGCGGCCTACTCGAAGTACATGTGGGGTGATTTTCTTGTCGTAACTTATTACGTCAACCCCGCGCTTAGAGGCATTACGACATCGCCCGCATCCAGCCGCAGAAACAACGAGTGGCATAAGGACAAGATCCATCTCTCCAAGGAAAAAAGCGAGTATCTGGCTCGATTTAAGGAGTGGGCTTTAGATGCAGCTGGAGTCTACCGCCAGGTGTTGCTCGGTGAAGCAACGCCAGTTGCGGGGCGAATTGCGTCTTTGCCGTGATTCTGCGTTAGCCATGCATAGGCTATCTGACTAGGCGCCGACGCGTTTCGCGTTAGTGTGGGGGCGCTTTAACTGCGGCCACCCACCTGCTTCCCCCGCTGATTGACCTAAGTCAAACTGCCGTCACCAATAAAAAGTATCGTAGAACCATGTGCAAGTGCCTGCCGCAAAATGACCGAACATAACGTCTGCGACCTGCCGGGCATCGTCGAGCGCTGGGGCAAGGACCCGGCGAACATGGTGCAGATCCTGCGCGACGTGCAGGAGTCCTGCGGCACGATTCCCTCCGACACGCTGGACCAGCTGGCGAAGCTGCTGGGCGTGCCGCGCGTGCGCATCGAGGCGACGGCGAGCTTCTACCATTTCTTCCATGCCGAGTCGCACGGCGCCTACGAGATCCTCTTCTCGGACAACATCATCGACCACATGGCCGGCAAGGAGGAGCTCAAGCGCTACCTCTGCGAGCGGCTGTGGCTGGAGCCGCGCAAGCTCTCCGAGGACGGGCTGGTGTATGTCGACGACACCGCCGACATCGGCCTGGCCGACCAGGCGCCGTCGATGCTGGTTAACGGCTACGCGGTGCCGGCGCTGGACCATTCGCGCCTCGACCTCATCGCCGAACTGATCCGCAACAGGAAGCCGCTGGCCGACTGGCCGCCCATGCTGTTCGAGATCCCCGACAACATCCGCCAGGCCGGCCCGCTCACGGGCGAGGCATTCACGCCAGGCGCGGCGCTGCTGGCGACGATTGCGCGCGGCACCGACGCGACGCTGGCGGAACTGGATGCCGCCAACCTGCGCGGCCGCGGCGGTGCCGGTTTCAAGACGGCGACCAAGTGGGCGAGCTGCCGCAAGGCGGCGGGCGAGGCGCAGGAACACGCCGGGCCGTCCCAAGTGCTTCCTGGCCCCCTGGGGGGAGAACCGAGCGTAGCGAGGTTTTCGGGGGGGGCTCATTACGTCGTGTGCAATGCCGACGAGGGCGAGCCGGGCACCTTCAAGGACCGCGTGCTGCTCAACAGCCACGCCGACCTGGTGTTCGAGGGCATGACGGTGTGCGCCCGCGTCATCGGCGCGAAGCAGGGCCTGGTCTACCTGCGCGGCGAATACAAGAACCTGCTGGAAAAACTGAAGTCAGTCCTGGCGAGACGGCGGGAAAAGGGCCTGCTCGGCAAGAACATCCTCGGCGAGGCTGGCTTCGACTTCGACATCGAGATCCATCTGGGCGCCGGCGCCTACATCTGCGGCGAGGAGTCGGCGCTGATCGAGTCGCTGGAAGGCAAGCCGGGCAAGCCGCGCAACCGCCCGCCCTTCCCGGACCGATGCGGCTACCGCAACCAGCCGACCGTGGTGAACAACGTCGAGACCTTCGCCTGCGCGGCGCGCATCGCCGAGCGTGGCAGCGCCGTGTTCACCGCGCTGGGCACGCCGCAATCGACGGGCAGCAAGCTGATTTCGGTGTCCGGCGACTGCCAGCGGCCGGGCATCTACGAAGTGCCCTTCGGCGTCACGGTGCGGCAGATCCTCATCGAGTGCGGCGCCGAGGATGCCCACGCCGTGCAGGTCTCCGGGCCGTCCGGCACCTGCATCTCCTTCCGCGAGTTCGACCGCATCATCGCCTTCGAGGACCTGCCGACGGCGGGCGCCTTCATGGTGTTCTCGCGCGAGCGCGACATGTTCGAGGTGGCGCGCAACTTCACGCACTTCTTCGCGCACGAGAGCTGCGGCTTCTGCACGCCGTGCCGCGTCGGCACCTCGCTCCTGCGCAACACCATGGACAAGCTGGCGGCGGGCAAGGGCTCGGCCTACGACATGAACGAGATGAAGAACATCATGCGCATCCTGCTGGACATGGCGCATTGCGGCCTTGGCCACACCGCCGCCAACCCGGTGGTGCAGACGATGGAGAAGTTTCCCGATGCCTACGAGAAGCGGCTGATGAAGCTGGACTTCGAGCCGGCCTTCGACCTCGACGGCGCCTTGCAGACGGCGCGCCTCATCACCGGCCGCGACGACGAATGGGCACATTTGGCCAATGACTAAGACCAACACCTTCACCCTAGACGGCAAGACCATCCCCTTCGAGGAGGGCGAGACCATCATGGAGGCGGCCTCGGCGGCGGGTGTCTACATCCCGCATCTGTGCCATCACCCCGAGTTCAAGCCGCACGGCTCGTGCAAGCTGTGCACGGTGAACATCGGCGGCCGGCTCGGCGCGTCCTGCACCAACAAGGCGGCGGCGGGCATGGTGGTGGAGAGCGAGACGGAGGCGCTCAATGCCGACCGGCGCGCGCTGACGCAGATGCTCTTCGTCGAAGGCAACCACATCTGCCCCTCCTGCGAGAAGAGCGGCAACTGCCAGTTGCAGGCGGTGGCCTATCACCTGGGCATGCTGACGCCGCATTTCACGCATTTCTATCCGGCGCGCGACATCGACGCCTCGCATCCGGACGTGCTGCTGGAACGCAACCGCTGCATCCTGTGCGAGCTGTGCGTGCGCGCCAGCCGCGACGTGGACGGCAAGAACGTCTTCGGCATCGGCGGGCGCGGCATCAAGTCGCGCCTGATCGTCAATTCGGCCAGCGGCCGCCTGGCCGACACCAACCTCTCGGTGACGGACCGCGCCGCCGAGGTGTGCCCGACCGGCGCCATCCTCCGCAAGCGGCACGGCTTCACGGTGCCCATCGGCCGGCGGCTCTACGACCACCACGACATCGCCGAGGTGCCGGTGGCGGGGCTGAAGGAGCCCAAGCGTGACTAAATGGACTGCCTATCCCCCAACCCCTTTCCCGAGGAAAGGGGTGACGGCTGTTCAGTCGCTACGCGACTTCCGCGTTGTTGGCTTCAGCCCTCCTTGGGGCGGCCCGGCGGAGGGCTGAGATGAAACTGAAAGTCGCCACCTGCTCGCTGGCCGGCTGCTTCGGCTGCCACATGTCGCTGCTCGACATCGACGAGAAGCTGTTCGACCTGCTCAAGGTCGTCGAATTCGACCGCTCGCCGATCACCGACATCAAGCACTGCGGGCCGTGCGACATCGGCATCGTCGAGGGCGGCGTGTGCAACGCCGAGAACGTGCATGTGCTGAAGGAGTTCCGCAAGAACTGCAAGGTCCTGGTGGCGATGGGCGCCTGCGCCATCACCGGCGGCATCCCGGCGCTGCGCAACAACGTCGATTTGTGGGACTGCTTCCAGGAGGTGTACCACTACGGCATCGGCCTGGAGAACGGCCAGATTCCCAACGACCCCGAGCTG
>WBZL01005371.1_pt1 | contig 10624 bp, 9 predicted proteins | sample 5204291 | NCBI WGS metagenome assembly WBZL01 (sample SAMN12344345, study PRJNA552823) | activated sludge metagenome | biome: Activated sludge suspended growth; feature: Nitrification reactor; material: Wastewater; isolation source: activated sludge from nitrification reactor of wastewater treatment... | reverse complement strand
GTTGGTTGTGGGTTTGTGGGTTCTGGGTTGTGGGCAGCGAAGAGCGCGGACCGCTGCGTCGTGGGAGTGTGCCGTCCTGCGGACTGCTTGCGGGCCTGTTAGCTGGCGGCGCTCTGCACCCTGCCGGCAGCCGGCCTGCTGCCCACAACCCAGAACCCACAACTCGCAACCAGCCCGAGGAACCCATCCACTACAACCGCCCCCGCAACCACCCCGGACCCCGCCCATGCTCGCCCTGATCTCCGTCGCCGCCGCGCGCCCGCTGGATGAAGACCTGCCACCCCTGACCGCGGCGCTCAGCGCGCGCGGGATCGAACACGAGATCGTCGACTGGGACGACCCGGCGGTCGACTGGCGGCGTTTCGACACGGCGATCCTGCGCTCGACCTGGGACTACATCGACCGCTACGCCGAATTCAGCGCCTGGATCGAGCGCATTGCGCCACTGACGCGGCTGCTGAACCCGCCCGAGGTGGTGCGCTGGAACACGCACAAGGGCTACCTCGTTGAACTGGCAGCACGCGGAATCCCGATTGTGCCGACCACCCTGGTGCGCCCCGGCGATGCCTTGCCGGACATCGGACCTGGCGAATGGGTGGTCAAGCCGGCGATCGGAGCCGGCTCGCGCGATGCGCGACGCTTCCGCGACCAGCCGCAGGCGGCGCGCGAGCACCTCGTTCAGATGCTGGCGCGCGGTCGCGATGTGCTGCTGCAACCATACCTGGCGCGCGTGGACCAGGCGGGCGAGACCGCGCTGTTGTACTTCGGCGGGCGCTACTCGCACGCCATCCGCAAGGGTCCGTTGCTGGCCGCCAATGCCAGCGCTACCGACAAGCTGTTCGCCCCGGAGAAGATCGTCGCCCGCGAACCGGGCGCCGACGAGCGCGCGCTGGCGGACCGGATCCTCGCCGCGGTGCCCTTCAGCGGCCCGCTGCTGTACGCCCGCGTCGACCTGCTTCGCGCCGAGGACGGCAGCCCGGTGCTGCTGGAGCTCGAACTGACTGAGCCCTCGCTGTTCTTCGATCACGCGGAGGGCAGTGCCGGGCGGTTCGTGGATGCGTTGGTGGGGTGAAAAGCGGGGCACGGGGCACGGCTTCAGCCCCGCGGCTTCGGCAGCCAGATGCTCACCGCGAGCCCGCCGTCCGGACGATTGGCCAGGCGGATGCGTCCGCCGTGCGCCTCGGCGATCTCGCGCGCGAGGGCCAGGCCCAGGCCGGTGCCGGCGCGCTTGGTCGAGTAGAAGGGCAGCAGCGCCTGTTCCAGCACGGTCTCGCTCATGCCGCTGCCGCGGTCGCGCACCTGCAGCAAGAACATCGGCCCGGCGTCCTGCACCGCAATCTCCACCTGCTCCGGGGCCGAGCCGGCCTCGACCGCGTTCTTCACCAGGTTGATCAGCACCTGCTCGATCTGGGCGCGGTCCACGTGCACCATCTGCTCGGGCAACGGGCGCGCGATGCGCACCGGCTGCGCCTGGGCGACGCTGTCCAGCAAGGCCTCCCAGGGCACCGGCATCAGGCGCGGGTTCGGCAGCTTGGCGAAGCGCGCGTAGCCGCCAATGAAGCCTTCAAGGTGCCGCGCCCGCTCGTCGATGGTGGCGAAGATCTTCAGCAGCTTGTCCTTGTCGCCGCGCTCGGCATAGACCTTGCCGGTGTGCGCCATCGAGGCGATCGGACCCAGCGCGTTGTTGAGCTCGTGGCTGATCACGCGGATGACCTTCTTCCAGGTCGCCACTTCCTGGCGCGCCAGCTCGCGGGTCAGCCGCCGCAGCATGGTCAGGTGGTGGCGTCGGCCATGCAGTTCGAAGGTCCGGCGGGTCAGGTGGAACACATCTTCGTCGCCCTCGACGGCGAGCGTCACCAATCCGTCCTGGCCGGTTCGCAGCGGCTCGGCCAGCGCTTCGGGCAGGCGCGCGGCCAGTTCGTCGAAGGCATAACCCTCCAGCTTGCCCGGAACTCCGAACAACTCGCGTGCGGCGAGGTTGCCGTAGACCACCCGCTCGCGCGGATCGGTCAGCACCAGCGCGGTGGGTGTGTTCTGCACCACGGTGTCGAGCAGCAACTCGCGCTGCACCAGGCGCTGGCGCTCATTGCGCAACTGCCCGCCCAGCGCGTTCAGCGCGCGCGTCAGCTCCAGCAGGTCGGGATCGCCTGGCTCGCGGATCGAGGTGGCGAAGTCGGAGTCGGACCAGGCCGACACCAGCATCGACATGGCGCGCAGGTGCTGTGCCGTTGGCGCCCGTTCGCGGCGGATCGCCACCAACGCCGCACCCAGGCCAAGGGCCAGCGCCAGCGCCAGCACCTGCGGCCACTCGAGCGAACGCGTCGCCCAGGCCACCAGCAGCGCGAACAGCGTCGCCCATGCCGCCCAGCCGGGGAAGCGGCGCAATCGGGCAAGGGGACGGGTGGCTTCGGTCATGTGGGAATCGTAGCGGGTGCGGGGAACGGTTGTGGGTTCTGGGTTGTGGGTTGTGGGCAGCGAAGCCCGCACACCGAGGGCCTGTGGGAGCCGACTCCGTCGGCGATCTTCTCCACCGGCCGCGGGTAAATCATCGCGGCTGAAGCCGCCCCACCGGCCTTCGGCGCGCGGGGGCCCTTGCTGCCACAACCCACAACCCAGAACCCACAACCGGCCGCAAAGACCCTACTCCCGCCGCACATCCACGCCGTACTTCTCCATCCGCCGGTACAGCGCCTGGCGCGACAGGCCGAGGCTGTGGGCGGCTTCGGCGACGACGCCGCCAGCGCGCGCGAGGGCGGCTTCGATCTCGTCGCGGCTGGGTTCGCGCAGGGTGGCGTCGGCAGCGGTCGTGCCGGCCGGGGCGGGCGGCAGGCCGAGGTCGTCGACCTGGACCACGCCATCGCGGCACAGCAGGCTGGCGCGGGTGATCGCGTTCTTCAGTTCGCGCACATTGCCCGGCCAGGCATGCGCCTCCAGTGCGCGCCGGGCCGCATCGGAGAGCCGCGCCTGCCCGGCGAGGAAGTGCTCCGCCAGCGGCACGATGTCCTCGCGGCGTTCGGCCAGCGGCGGCAGGCGCACTTCGATGACGTTGAGTCGGTAGTACAGGTCCTCGCGAAAATCGCCGCGGCGAATCATCGCGGCGAGGTCCGCATTCGTGGCGGAGAGCACGCGCACCTTGACCTCGCGCGTGCGATTGCTGCCTAGTCGCTCGAAACGCCCGGTCTCGAGCACGCGCAGCAGCTTCATCTGCCCGGCGGGCGAGAGGTTGCCGATCTCGTCGAGGAACAGGGTGCCGCCGTCGGCGGCTTCGAAGCGGCCCTCGCGCGCCTTGCCGGCGCCGGTGTAGGCGCCCGCCTCGGCGCCGAACAGTTCGGCCTCCAGCAGGTCGGCCGGCAGCGCGCCGCAGTTGACCGCGACGAAGGGGCCGTCCTTGACCCGCGAATTGGCGTGGATGATCTCGGCGATGCGCTCCTTGCCGGCGCCGTTCGGACCGGTGATCAGTACCGGCACATCCGCCCTGGCCACCTGGCAGGCGAGGCGCAGCACGCGTTCCATCGCCGGCGCGGCGTAGACGATTCCGCGCAGATCGTACTCGCGCGCCAGCGAGCGCCGGCCTTCGGACTCGCGCACCACCAGCTTGCGCGCCTGGCGGTTGCTCTCGGCCAACTCCAGCAGGTTGCGCACGGTGGTCAGCAGGCGCTGGTCGTCCCAAGGTTTGGACAGGTAGTCCGCGGCACCCGCCTTGACCAGGTCCACCGCCTGCTCCAAATGGGTCCACGCGGTCAGCAGGATCACCGGCAGATCAGGATGGCGCTCGCGGATCTGCCGGAACAGCGCCACGCCCTCCTCGCCGCTGGTGGTGTCGGCGGAGAAGTTCATGTCCTGGATGACCAGGTCGATCGCCTCATGCGCCAGCAGGTCCAGCCCCGCACGCGGACTCTGCGCCGTGCTGACCGTGTGCCCGTCCAGGCCCAGCAGCAGCTCCAGCGCGGTGCCGATGGCGGGGTTGTCGTCGATGATCAGGATTGCCGACATGGTTCTTCGCTTGCTTGGGGAGTAGTGGTGGGCAATCAGGTGATGGCAACCGGCAACTAGCGATTAGGGCGCTCGGTTGCAGTCCCGTCGCCGGCATCCAGTTTCCGGTCGAGCGTCTTTCTCAAAGCTTGCAGCATTCGTCCCAACTGATCGGCAGCTGCCAGTGTGGATTCGACCTCCGTTTTGGTCAGACGCAGGCGAGCCGTGAGCAACAGCTGGGTCTCGAGCTCCGCCAATGAACCCAACGCCATCGCGATGAATCGCGCGAACTCCCGCGTTGACAGCCTTGCCCGTCCTTCAGCGATGCATGATGGAATCGAAACCGCAGAGCGTCGCATCTGTTGCGCCAATCCGAAGCGTTCCGACTCCGGTAGCTGGCGGGCGATGTCGTAAACCGCCTCTGCCAAATCCATCCCTCTCTTCCAAACCTCGAGATCGCGGTAGCTCATCGAAGCGGCAACTGGCAGCTGACGGGTGGCGATTAGCGCGCACTTCGGCTTCCGTCGGCAAGTTCCGATCCGGGCAGACGTGCACCCTTCCTCGATAGCTTGTACATGCGCCCTAATCGCCAGTTACCAATCTCTATTTGCCCGCGCGCAGCTACGCTGAGCGCGTAGCTATCGCCGGCGCGATGCGCGACGCGCGCAGCGCGGGGCCGAGCACGGCGAGCTGGCCGAGGATCAGTACCAGCGCGCCACCGATCGGCAGCCAGGACAGCGGCAGCTGGTCGAAGCCGAGGTTCTTTACCAGCCAGCCGTTGACGCCGATGGCGAGCGCCGAGCCGATCGCGATGCCGATCAGCGCGATCAGCGCGTTCTCGGTCTGGAAGTAGCGCAGGATGTCCTTGCGCCGGGCGCCGAGCGCGCGGCGGGTGCCGATCTGCTTGGTCCGTTGGGTGACCCAGAAGCTGGCCTGGCCAACGATGCCGAAGGCGGTCACAGCCAGCAACGAGATGCCGATCACCGCCAGCAGCACGGCCATCGCCAGATCGCTCTGGAAGGCGCTGCTGCGGATCTCCTCGAAGGCGCGGATGTTGCTGACGATGCGGTTGGGATTGACCTTGAACAGGGTTTCCTCGACCACCTTCATCACGCGGTCGCGCTCGCCGGGCTCGGTACGCACGATGAAGCCACCGAGGCCGACGGAGGCATGCGGCACGAACACCACGCGGTCCGGGTTGCGTGAGCGCGGCCACGGCGTGGCGATGTGCTCGGTGACGCCGATCACGCGCTGCGACAGCTCGCCCTGGTTGCCGGTGATGTTGATCATCTTGCCGATCGCGCTTTCGCCGGGGAACAGGCGCTCGGCAAGGCCCTTGTTGATCAGCACCACCGGCGGGTTGGGCTGGTCGCCCTGCTTGAACGGGGTGATCTCGCCGGGCGTGAAGTAGCGACCCTCGATGACCTTGGCGCCCAGCGAATCCAGCAGGCGCTCATCGGCGAAATACAACGCCGCGGCGCGTTCCGGGCCTTCGATGCGTTCGCCCGGCGTGAGCGTCACCGCGGTCTGCCAGCCGTTGCGCACCAGCGGGAAGCTGAAGCCGGGGCTTGCGGCCAACACGCCCGGGATCGCGAGGATGGCCTTGATGTCCTCCTCGTTGGCGATCACCGGATCACGCGTGTTGCCGATGTTCTGGTTGCCGAGCACGAAGACGTTGGGCTCGTCGACACCACTGGCGATGGCCATCATGCGGATGCGCTCGGTGACGATGAAGAGCACATTGGCAAGGATCGCCAGGGTCAGCGCGATCTGCGCGGCGATCAACACCGCGGCCACCGGATTGCGTTTCATCGAGGAGAGGATGGGGCGGATTTCCATTTTGGGACTCCGGGGAAGCGAGAGCGGGGCAAGGGGCAGGGGTCGGGCATCAGGGCAGGGACGGACGTCGAGGTGGCTCGGGAGGGATGCAACCGCGCCATCTCCAGCCCGCGACAGCATTCGTCCGAGCCGCAGGGCAGGTCCCCTGCCCCTTGACCCTTGCCCCGCTTTGATGGACATCGCACATGGCTCACTGGGTCTTGAGCTGCGACGCCGGCGCAATCCGGCAGGCGCGCCAGGCGGGATAGGCGCCGGCGGCGACTGCGCCGGCCACCGCGGTGACGAGGAGCATCCCGAACAGGCCGACGTCGAGTCGCGCGACGTCGTCGAAATTGGGCATCAGGCTGCGCACCAGGGCCAGGCCGCCGAGCGTCAGGAGCAGGCCGCAGACCGCGCCGAGCGCTCCAATCAGGCCGGATTCGGTGAGGTGCTGGGCGAAGATCGCGCTGCGCCGGGCGCCGAGCGCGCGGCGCAGGCCGATCTCGCCGCTCTTGCGCAGGAACTTGCTGAGCAGCAAGCCGGCGGCGTTCAGCAGGCAGACGATCAGGAAGGCCACGCCGACGCCGACGAAGATGCGGGTATCGTCCGGAACTACGTTGTTGACCGCCAGCCAGCCCATCACCGGCGTGATCCGGTGGTTGTCCGGGCGGCCGAAACGACCGGCCTTGCGCTGCTCGGCGACATAGGCGTCAAGGTAGGCCTGGTAGGCGGACACAGCGGCGGCATCCGGCAGTTCCACCCAGTACTGGGTCATGATGCACTCGGAGTCCATCAGGCCCCGGTAGCCGGGCGCCGACGGCGGCTGCCAGCAATTGATGTTGCCGTTGATGTCCATTTCCCTGGCGGTGGCCACGGTGAATGGCAGGAACACGTCTTCCGGATCGTCGAGCGTGTTGTTGGTGGTGTCGTAGAAGCGCGGGCGCAGCTCCCAGGTGTCGAGCACGCCGGTGATGCTGAAGTCCTCGTCGTCGAAGCGGATGCGCTGGCCGACCACATCGGTCTTCTTGAACACGCGCTCGGCGAGTTCGCGGGTGATCACCGCGACGCGCGCCTCGCGCTGTTCGTCTTCCTTCGACCAGCCGCCGCCGTGCAGGAAGGGCGCGTCGAACATCGCGAACAGGTCGCCGCCGGTGACGCGCACCGAGGCGTTGCGCGGGCGCACCTGCGGATCTGCCGGCACCACGACCACGGAGGACTGGTACATCCCGGCCTGGCGCAGGCCCTTGGCATCGGCCATCAGCCGGCGCGTGTCGCCGTGCGTCAGCTGGTCCGGCGGCAGCCCGCGTTCGCGGTCGTAAGGCGACTGCGGATCCCAGTTGTCCAGTTGCACCGCGTAGAGCACATCGCTCTTGTGCGGAATCGGGTTGTTCGACAGCCGGTAGAGCACGGTGAACGAGGTCATCGCCGTGGCCAGGCCCAGCGCGATCGCCAGCACCATCAGCGTCGACAGCACCGGCGTGCGCTTGAGCGCCAGCAGGGCGAGTTTGAGGTAGTAGGTGAACATGGTGAGTCCTTGGAGATCCGGATCGGTTGAAGCGGGTCAAGGGGAAGGGGGCAGGGGAATCGACACCGGGGCACCTGCAATCGGTTCGGCATCGACCGGATTGCGTTGGGCTGAGGACATCCGAAGATCTCGGTCCCTCGCCCCCTGCCCCGCTCTTCACGCCACTGCGCGCACCCGTTCCACCCCGCGCACCGGCGCGAAATCGTGCTCGGCGAGGTCGACCACCTGGCCGTCGACGATGTGCACGTGGCGGCGTGCGCGGCGGGCGAGTTCGAGGTCGTGGGTGACCATCACGATGGTGGTGCCCTGGCCGTTGATCTCCTCCAGCAGCTCCAGCACGCCGCGCGCCATCACGGTGTCGAGGTTGCCGGTGGGCTCGTCGGCCAGCAGCAGCTTGGGCTCGCCGGCGAGCGCGCGGGCGATCGCGACGCGCTGCTGCTGGCCGCCGGACAGCTCGTTCGGGTAGTGGTGCAGGCGCGAGCCCAGGCCCACGCGCGTCAGCGCCTGCTCGATGCGCCGTTTGCGCTCTGCCTTGGGGAAGCCGCGGTAGCGCAGCGGCACGTCGACGTTGTCGTACAGGTCGAGGTCTGCGATCAGGTTGAAGCTCTGGAAGATGAAGCCGATCTTCTCGTTGCGCAGCTTCGAGCGCGCATCGTCGTCCAGCTTCTTGACGTCGATGCCGTCGAGTTCATAGACGCCGTCGGTGTGCTCTTCGAGCAACCCGGCGATGTTGAGGAAAGTGGTCTTGCCCGAGCCCGACGGTCCGGTCACGGCGACGAACTCGCCGGCCTTGACGTCCAGCGTCAGGTCGCGCAGCGCATGGGTTTCCACCAGCGCGGTGCGGAAGACTTTGCGGAGATTCTGCATGTGCAGCATGGTCGGGCTTCCTTCGGGGGTTCTGGGCTTCGTCTACTTTGTGAGTGGTCCGCGCGGCTGCGCCGCGCTCAGTGGTGAGTGGTGAGTCGCAGACGCCGCAACCTGGACGCTCGCTGCTTCTGCCACTCACTACTCACCATTCACCACTCACTGCTCTTCACCGCGTCAACAACACCTCCTCCACGCCGCGCAGATCGTCGATGCCGGCCACGATGACCTGCTGGCCGGGCGCGAGGCCGTCGACGACTTCGAAGGCGGAGACCGAACTGGCGCCGAGGCGGATCGGGTGGCGGCGGGCGACATCGCCGTCGATCACCCAGGCGGAGCTGGCATCGCGCTCGAAGGCGGGACCACGCTCGACCAGCATCACGTCGGGCTTTTCTTCCAGCAGCACGCGCACCTGTACGCGCTGGTTCTGGCGCAGCGCGGCGACGTTCGCATCGGTCAGGCGGATGCGCGTCAGCACCTGGGCGTTCTGCACCTCGGGCGAAACCAGGCGCACCTCCCCGCGCAGCTTCTCGCTGCCGACGGTGACTTCGGCGCTCTGGCCCGGCAGCAACGATTCGGCATAGACCTCGGCCACCGCGGCCTCGACCTCCAGCTCGGTCAGGTCGACCACCATCATCAGCGCCTGGTTGGCGGCGACATTGGCACGGTCGGTGACCAGCCAGTTGCCGACCACGCCGTCGAAGGGCGCGCGCACTTCCAGCGCGGCGACCTGGCGCTGCAATTCGGTCACCAGCACCTGCTGGCTGGCCAGCTGCTCGTCGAAGCTCTTCAATTCCAGCGCCAGCGCGTCGCGTTCCAGCGCCAGGTCGGCCTCGGCAGTGGCCAACGTGATGCGCGCGCTCTCGACCGAGTCCTGGGCGCGCTTGAAGTCGACCTCCGGCAGCGCGCCCAGCTTGAACGCGCGTTCGGTGCGCTCCAGTTCGCGCCGCGCGGCCATCTCGGCGATGCGCGCGGCGTCGATCGCGCGGCGCTTCTCCAAAAGTGTGCGGCGGTTGGTGATCTCCTGGCGCGAACGCTCGGCGGCGACACGCGCCAGCGCGGACTGCTCGCGTTTCAGCTCGCTCTCCAGTTCGGGGCTGTCGACGGTTGCCAGCAGTTCGTCCTTCTGCACCATCGCGCCCGGCTCGATCGCGAACTTCACGATGCCGGCCGCGGAGGTGTACAGCGAGGGCGAGCGCGCCGCCACCACCCGGCCCTGCGACGACACATCGCGCACCAGCGTGCCGCGCTTGACCTCGGTGATGCGCACGCGCTCGCGCGGCAGCGTGCGCTCGGCGGTGATCGACGGGCCGACCAGCCACACCGCGCCCACCAGCAGCGCCAGCACCGCCCCGCCGACCAGCCAGGTCTTGCGCGACACGACGGCACGGGCTTCCAGCGGACGGTCGGTGGCAGAGGTATCGCGGATCATGGTGCTCGCAGGCGGCGGTGGGTTGCTGATCCGGATGCATGTCGCGTGCCAGATTGCAAGCTATTGTTTTAAATGGATTTAGTGCACGGACAGTCCGGCGCGGACGGCGGGCGGACGGCGTCCGGACGCTTGAGAGCAGTGTTGGTGTGGGTTCTGTCCGGGTAGGGATCGACTCTTGCGGCGCTTCGGCTGCAACCAACACCAGCAACCAACACCAACACCCATCGCCGTTGCCGATGAGTCCGCGCTGCCGTAGCGTCTGATGCACCGTCGACTCTCCGGAGCCCCAGCCATGCACTGCCCGAAATGCCAGGCCGAGATGGAGAAGGTCGCCACCGCGCACGGGGTGGTCGACCGCTGCACCCAGTGCCTGGGCCTGTGGTTCGACCTGCTCGAAGACCAGGACCTCAAGGCGGATGCCGAGATCATCGACATCGGAAGCGCGGCCAAGGGCGCACAGCAGAACAGCATCGACCGCATCCGCTGCCCGGTGTGCCCCAACACCACCCTGATCCGCATGGTCGATCCGCAGCAGCCGCACATCTGGTTCGAGAGCTGCCCGGTCTGCTACGGCCGCTATTTCGACGCCGGCGAGTTCCGCGACCTCGCGCATGACGGGTTGCTCGATCTGTTCCGGCGCTGGCGGGCGGTGGAGCGACGGTAGCTGCGCCGCCATGGCCCAGGCCGGTTGTGGGTTCTGGGTTGTGGGTTGTGGGCGGCAAGAGCCGGTGTGCCGATAGCCCAGTGCGAGCGGCTTCAGCCGCGCTCATTCCCTGGCGGCCGCCCGAGAGATCGCCGACAGGGTCGGCTCCCACGCTCCCCCGGCATGCCAGCTTCGCTGCCCACAACGCACAACCCACAACCCGCCCACAACCTCGCCTCACCCGGCCCCGCGCACCCCCAGGTAACTCGCATCGTGGAAGGTTGCCACCCAGCGCGGGCGGTAGGCGACGAACATGGTCAGCAGGGCGCCGGTGGCGAAGCCTTCGGGGAACATCAGGGCGGGCACGGTG
>WBZL01005370.1_pt1 | contig 10624 bp, 11 predicted proteins | sample 5204291 | NCBI WGS metagenome assembly WBZL01 (sample SAMN12344345, study PRJNA552823) | activated sludge metagenome | biome: Activated sludge suspended growth; feature: Nitrification reactor; material: Wastewater; isolation source: activated sludge from nitrification reactor of wastewater... | reverse complement strand
ACAGCTACGGTGGCGGTTCGGCCAGCGGTCGCCCCATTCGCGCCGTGCAAGTGGGCGGTCCGTTGGGTGCGTATCTGCCGGAATCGCAATTCGACACCCTCATCGACTACGAGGCCTTCGCCGCCATCGATGCCATGCTCGGTCACGGCGGCATCGTGGTGTTCGATGACACGGTGGACATGGCCGAGCAGGCGCGATTTGCCATGGAGTTTTGCGCCATTGAATCCTGCGGCAAGTGCACGCCCTGTCGAATCGGTTCCAGGCGTGGCGTCGAAGTAATCGACCGCCTGCGCCAGGGCGTGGATGCACAGGCCAACCGTGAGCTGCTGGAAAGCCTGTGCGACACCATGCAGCATGGCTCGCTGTGCGCATTGGGTGGTTTGACGCCGCTGCCGGTAAAGAGTGCGCTCAGGCATTTCTCCGAAGATTTCCATTCCACGAAAGTGCAATTGTAGGAGCCCCCCTTCGTCGAGCTCAGGACAGGCTTCAGGCGCTTGCCCCCTTTTCGGGGCGATGCTTTTCAGCAAGCCCCATCGGCCATGAATGGCCTCCTACAAAAGCGTTGGCGGCACATTGAAAGATGCATTGGTAGGAGCCCCTTCAGGGGCGATGCTTTTGGGGAAGCACGATCGGCCATGAATGGCCTACTAAAAAAGCCTTGGCAACACATCGGGAAATGAATCATGCGTAATGCCTCCGACACCGACTACGGCACCCCGGCCATCCAATCGCTGGATTCACTCAAGCTGGTGCAGCTGAGCATCAATGGCATTGCGGTGCGTGTTCCCGCCGGCACCTCGGTGATGCGCGCCGCTGCGCTCAGCGACATCCAGATCCCGCGCCTGTGCGCCACCGACACCCTGGATGCGTTTGGTTCCTGCCGCCTGTGCCTGGTCGAGATCGAGGGCATGAAGGGCTATCCGGCATCCTGCACCACACCGGTTGCCGAGGGCATGCGGGTATCCACCCAGTCGGACCGCCTGGCCGAACTTCGGCGCGGGGTGATGGAGCTGTATGTCTCCGACCATCCACTGGATTGCGATACCTGCCCGGCCAATGGCCATTGCGAATTGCAGGACATGGCCGAGGTGGTTGGTGTCAGCGCAACACGCTACGGCCATGCTGGTGCCAACCATTTCCGCGCGCCTGGCAACGATCACGTTGTCGCACCGGACAAATCCAATCCCTATTTCGCGTTTGATCCGTCGCTGTGCATTGTCTGCTCGCGCTGCGTGCGTGCCTGCGACGAGGTGCAAGGAACCCATGCGTTGACCATTCAGGGACGTGGCTTCGAATCCAAGGTTGCCGCCAGCCAGGATCAATCCTTCCTCGATTCGGAGTGCGTGTCCTGCGGCGCCTGCGTGCAAGCCTGCCCGACGGCGGCGCTGATGGAGAAATCGGTCATCGCGTTGGGCCAACCCGAGCGCAGCGTGATCACTACCTGCGCCTACTGCGGCGTGGGTTGCTCGTTCCGCGCCGAAATGCAGGGCGAGGACGTGGTGCGCATGGTTCCGCACATCGACGGCAAGGCCAACCACGGCCATGCCTGCGTCAAGGGACGCTTTGCCATTGGCTATGTCTCGCATGCCGAACGCATCACAACGCCGATGATCCGCGCCAGCATCCACAATGCATGGACGGTGGTGTCGTGGGATGAAGCCATTGCCCACACCGCACGCGAATTTCGTCGCATCCAGGCCGAGCACGGCCAGGGTGCCATCGGCGGCATTACCTCCTCGCGTTGCACCAACGAGGAAACCTGGCTGGTGCAAAAACTGGTGCGTGCCGCGTTCGGCAACAACAACGTGGATACCTGTGCGCGCGTGTGCCACTCGCCCACCGGTTACGGTCTCAAGGCCACGCTTGGCGAGTCGGCCGGCACGCAGAACTTCGACTCGGTGCGCGAGACCGATGTGATGTTCGTGATCGGCGCCAACCCCACCGATGCACATCCGGTGTTTGGTTCGGCCATGAAGCGCCGCCTGCGCGAGGGCGCGCGCTTGATCGTCGCCGATCCGCGCAGCATCGATCTGGTGCGGGCACCGCACATCGGTGCCGACTATCTGCTGCAATTGAAGCCCGGTACCAATGTCGCCCTGCTCAATGCCATGGCACACGTCATCGTCGACGAGGGTCTGCACGATGCCGCCTTCATTGCCCTGCGCTGCGAGGATGCCGCGTTCGCGCGCTGGCAGGCCTTCATCCGCGAGCCGCGCAATTCACCGGAAGCCAGCGAAGCGGAAACCGGCGTACCGGCCGCCAGCGTGCGCGCTGCCGCCCGCCTGTATGCCACCGGCGGCAATGCGGCGATCTATTACGGCCTGGGCGTCACCGAACACGCGCAAGGCTCCACCGCGGTGATGGCGATCGCCAACCTCGCCATGCTCACGGGCAACATCGGTCGTCCCGGCGTGGGTGTGAATCCCTTGCGCGGGCAGAACAACGTGCAGGGCTCCTGCGACATGGGCTCGTTCCCGCACGAGCTGCCGGGTTACCGACACGTTTCCGAGGACGGCGTGCGCGCCGAGTTTGAAAGGGACTGGGGCGTGGGTCTTTTGTCCGAACCGGGCCTGCGTATTCCCAACATGTTCGAAGCCGCGCTGGATGGCGAGTTCAAGGGGTTGTACATCGAAGGCGAAGACCTCGCCCAGTCCGATCCCAACACGCAGCATGTGACCGCGGCGCTTTCGGCCATGGAATGCATCGTGGTGCAGGACCTGTTCCTCAACGAGACCGCCAAGTTTGCCCATGTGTTCCTGCCCGGCTCCACCTTCCTGGAAAAGGACGGCACCTTCACCAATGCCGAACGCCGCATTTCGCGCGTGCGCAAGGTCATGCAGCCGAAAGCCGGTTACGCGGACTGGGAAATCACCCAGTTGATTGCGCAAGCCATGGGTTACCCGATGCACTACACGCACCCGTCCGAAATCATGGACGAGATCGCGCGCCTGACGCCCACGTTTGCTGGCGTCAGTTACACGCGCATCGACGAACTCGGCAGCATCCAGTGGCCGTGCAACGACGCCGCGCCCGAGGGCACTCCCGTCATGCACGTGGACGAATTCGTGCGCGGCAAGGGTCGTTTCATGCTCACCGAATACCTGCCAACCACGGAACGGGTTAACGCGAAGTTCCCCTTGATCCTGACCACCGGGAGAATCCTGAGCCAGTACAACGTCGGCGCGCAGACAAGGCGCACGCCCAATTCACTCTGGCACAGCGAAGATGTGCTTGAGATCCATCCCCACGATGCCGAACAGCGCGGCATCCATGAGGGCGACTGGGTTGGCATCGCCAGCCGCGCCGGCGACACCGTGCTGCGCGCACGCATCAGCCAGCGCATGCAGCCGGGCGTGGTCTACACCACTTTCCACTTCCCGTTCTCCGGCGCCAACGTGATCACCACGGAAAACTCGGACTGGGCCACCAATTGCCCCGAGTACAAGGTCACCGCGGTGGAAGTGACCCGCGTCAGCCAGCCCTCGGAATGGCAGCAACGCTATCGGGCGTTCAGCGAAGCGCAGCAGCAGTTGTTGCGTGAACGCCGGATGTCGCCAACGCCTGCCGCCCCATGAAACCCCGTTTCAGGCGCGGCGCTCACTTCGGCATCGAGCCTTCGATCAGGAATTGACCGGGACGGAGAATTCCCGCAATTGGACCGCGGGATTTGGCCGCGCGACGGGCGTGCGCCAATGATATTTATACGAAAGATCTCATTCTCCGCGCCAAGCCGGCCGTGATAGGCTGCGGGAATAGGTCTCGCTGTGGGGCCAAATAGTAGTTTGCTGCCATGCGACTCCACCTCTTGCTTGCTGTAGTCCTGACCCTTGTGCTGGCCCTGCCCGCGTTCGCGTGCGACCCCGCAGGGAGCGAAGTTTTCAATCCGTCCCGCGACAAGGCGATTCATCATTCAGACCCGACTACCGGCTGGGCCGCGCACCCACCGGCTCCGGAAGTCGTCGCGGTGGATGTGTCGCGCGGCACCGGCTCCGATGGATTTAGCTGCGCCGACGCCGGTTCGGTATCGATCAAGCTGCGACTTCCGGAGTCCACGCCCTTCCAAATCGGAGAGCTCGGCTTCTACTTCCGAGTGCTCACTGGCAACAACATCCTGGCCGGCCATGCGGTTCCGCTTGTGACCAACTCGAAGCGGAGGCGAGTGGGTTCGTTCGTGATCTTCTGGCTAGATGGCTCCCCGGCTCAGCAGCAGCCGCTTGACATTGTTGCGGAGGTTTTCCCAGTCACGCACTGGCTCGAAATCGGCCCTGCGACTCGGTTCGAGATTCGCGCGCCGGTTGGCAGCTAACTACGTGTTGCAGCGGACGCCGGGGACGTTCCGCGTATCATCGAAACTCCGCGACCAGGCGCCGCTGAACACGGCGTTGGGCTGCACAGAAGGGAACCTCATGCTGCGCATCGAGCTCGATGATCTTTCTAGGCCGCAGGTTCTTGCGCTTCTGCAAGAGCACTTGCGCAACATGTACGAACTCTCGCCACCGGACAAGGTCTTCGCCTTTGATGCAAGGAGGCTCAGCGCCCCTAACGTCACTTTCTGGACGGCGTGGAATCATGAATTGCTCATGGGCTGCGCAGCGCTCAAGGAGATCTCCCCGACAGAGGGCGAGATCAAATCCATGCGCACTCCGAGCGCGCTGCGGAGGAGTGGCGTAGGTCGTGCGCTCCTCAATCATGTTATCGAGGTCGGTCGTTCCCGCGCGTATCACGTCATATATCTCGAAACCGGCCCCAATTCCGCATTCGCCCCTGCTCAAGCCCTTTACCGTAGCGCAGGGTTCGAGCTGTGCGGACCCTTCGGTTCGTATCAGGAGAATGGAAACAGCGTGTTCATGTCGCTGTGGCTTACGTAGCGTGCTGCCCAACAAGCGCATCAAGTTCGTGCCATTCGCGCACCCGACTCGCAACGGCGAAGCGCCGTTGCTCGCGGCTTATGCGCGGCGTTGAGGCTGTAGAAAAACCCCTTTTCGCCGACGTGATTTCCCCGTGCCGCGCGATTTTCCATCGGCATGTTTCAATTGTCGGGTTTTTTCGTTTGATTTGGTCACTGATCGCGATCGCAGTTGTGTGGGTCGCCTTGCTGCTTGCGGGTACGATCCGGCGGTGATTTTCGCGGGCGTTTTTTCCCTTACGCTTCCTTTCGGCAATTGGCCAACGTCTCGATGTTGTGAACCAGGGCAAACAGCTTCCATTGACCATCGACCTTGCGCTGTCCGCGCAGGGTGAAGCGGTTCAGACCTTTGTTGTGGCGCAGATTGGCGAACACCGGTTCAACAGCGGCAAAGCGTTGGCCGTCGTGGTGAAGTGCGGCTTGGCATCGCCGGTCAGGGCAATGAACAGTACTTTTTCGCGGTAGGCGCGTTCGATGCAACGCGAGCTGACCTGGTCTTGTGAATAGGCCAGCAACACGGCCTTGAGCAACACGGATGGCGCATAGGCCGTGGCGCCGGTCTCATCGTTGCGGTAGTGCGCATCAAAGGCGCAAAGGTCCAACTGATCGACCAGGTGATGCAGCGCATGGGCAAACGACCCCGGCACCAACTACGCATCCAGATTCACCGGCAACAGCCGTGGACTCATGTCGATCATCTTGTATCTCGCCATGAATTTGCTCGCTTGTCAGAGTGAGCCTATTCGAGCAAGATCAGCGGAGGTTTTCTACAGCTTCGTTAGGCCGCTAATGGCAGATCTTCGGCAACTTCGAGATATCGCCGCGCAGCTCCGCGAGCTCCAGCGGACATCTCCGGCTCACGTAGCTGATCTCGCTGATTGGAACGCTTCGGCACGCAAATTCTCTAGTGCGGTAGGCGTGCCGCTCCCTCCTCAGGTCATGCACTACCTGCATGATGCAGACATTCGGATCAAAGACCCGGAGTACCGTGCATCCCAAGATGAGATGATCGCCGACATCATTTCCGACCTTGAGTCCGGCATTGTCCCGGCATCAACCAGCACAACCATATCGTTCCACCCACGCTGGCTTTGGGCAATTGCTCTTGTTGTTCTCGCAATCATCTACATGGCCGTATTCAGGTGACGCAGCCTAACAATTTCGTAGCAGACTTCCCGTCAACCCCACCCGCATGACGCTCTTGCCTTGAGCTTCTCGGGCATTTGCTGATGGCCGGATAGCGCTTGTATCGCATGGTGCACGTAAGTGCTTGTCGGTTCGCAACGCAAGTCAGACTGCATTTCCGTCCCACGGGGATTTCCTTCGGTCGTAGTCGGTCCCTTCGACAAGATCAGGACAGGCTTCTTGCATCGATGGGTTGATTCGGACCAGGGTACAGCGATCATGATCGAAGCAGGTGCCCGGAGACCTCGCTGATTGATCGGTGCCGTCGATGCCGCAGGGATTAGCTGCAGGATGCATTGGCGGCCGGATCGACAGTCAGGTGCACTTCGCGCGGTCGAGTGATGAAAACTCACCGCCGCCACGGTCGTCGTGGCGCACCTCGCCACCGACACGGGCATCAGTCAGCGAAATCTCGATCGATTCCTTGTGACCATCCGACCCAACGGACACGGTATGCTTGTTCATGGCCTGCCTCCGCACCAATTCGTTGTTGACTGATGAGCCCACGCTGTGGCTCGGTGCTCTCACGCGCGTTATCCACGGTACCGCGCCGGCAGGCCGACTTGTATCAAGCCATTCTGACTAGAGTCGCCAGTCACGTCTCTTGGTACAATCGAACGATGGACCTGAAAACGATCGAACGAGAGGCGTTGGGTCTCACGCCTGCAAATCGCGCCAAGCTTGCGCACGAGCTCCTTGAGAGTCTCGATGCCCTTTCGCCAGCGGAAATCGACGAACTCTGGCTCGATGAGGCGGAGCGTCGACTCAAGGACCTCGATGAGGGCCGTACACAGTTGGTGCCTAGCGAAGAGGTGTACCGCAAGGCGCGGGCCTTGCTCAAGTGAAGGTATCGTTCCTTCCGGAAGCCGAATCCGAGCATCTCAAGCAAGTTGCCTACTACGAGGCGCAGCAAGCCGGTCTTGGTGCGCGCTATCTTGCCGAGGTTACCGCCGCCCTCGAGCACATTTGCGAGACACCTCACCGTTTTCCAATCGCTCGTCCGCCGGCATTGCGCAGGCTCTGTCTCAAGCGTTTCCCGTTCACCATCTTCTTTCGCGAATTGTCTGGTCTGGTCCAAGTGGTTGCAGTTGCACCGCATCGTCGGCGTCCAGGTTATTGGAGTGGGCGGTTCTAACTATTCGCTCAAGAGACTGCCTGTCAATGCGGAGTGAGTAGTGCCGCTGCCATGAGCTTCCAGGTTTCTGCGGGCCGCTGAGTTGTTCCGTAGTTGCGTGTGGCGCTGACCAAGCGATGTAGACTCGGTTTCAGCGCCCCCAAACCAACATGCCGATTGGAGCTTTGCGATGGATACTCCGGACTCAGGGAAATTCGACCTCGGGCGCTTTGTATCCACAGTGGCAAACCTGGGTGTGCTGGTTGGACTGCTCCTGGTTGCGGTGCAGATCAGTCAGAGCACGGACATTGCCCGCGCCCAGCTTGCGAATGACTACTACCTCGCCGACATGCAACTGGAGCTATCCATGATGGGCGAATCGCCGGTGGATGCATGGACGAAGGCAGTACACACGCCCGATGACATCACGCCGCGCGATGCAGCCATTCTTGATCGGTTCTTCAACTACGGGCTGGTGCAGGTGCGACGACTTCAGCAGATGCAGCAACTGGGGCTGGCCGAGAGCGAGGTGCTCGATCAGCAGATTCGCTATCTGGAGTGGCACCTCGGCAACGAAGTGGGCCGCAGGTGGTGGGCGCAGTACAAGTCCGAAGAACCGGAAGACGAGATCGTGCGGATGATCGACAAGGTGCTCTCGACTGCCGACTACGACCAGAATCGCAGGTACATGGACGCACTGATGAAGGCGCCAGCTGCGCAGGAGAAACCGGATTGATGCCGAATCTCCAACTTTTGCCGATCCAAGCCCCGACTGCGTTGCCAGCAGACGAAAGACGCGGCCATGCCTGACACGACGCTGCACCGGCCCGCGATTCCGCGCAGCGTGTGGGCCTTGGGCCTGGTCAGCCTGTTCACCGACATCGGCTCGGAAATGGTGCACAGCCTGTTGCCGTTGTTGTTGGTGGGCAGTCTCGGCGCCAGCGGCTTGGTCATTGGTTTGATCGAAGGCACCGCCGAAGCCCTGGTGCTGATCGTCAAGGTGTTTTCCGGCTATCTGAGCGATGCCTGGGGTCGGCGCAAGCCACTGGTGCTGCTCGGTTATGGCCTGGCGGCGCTGAGCAAGCCGCTGTTTCCCATGGCCGGGTCGGTGACCACCATCGTTGCCGCGCGCTTGCTGGATCGTTTCGGCAAGGGCATTCGCGGCGCGCCTCGCGATGCGCTGATTGCCGATGTCACGCCCGTGGAGATTCGCGGTTCGGCGTTCGGTCTGCGTCAGGCGATGGACACGCTGGGGGCGGTGGTCGGGCCGCTCTGCGCCGTTGCGCTGATGACCGTGTTGCTCGGCGACATCCGCGCCGTGCTCTGGTTTGCGGTGTTGCCTGGATTGATTGCGGTGGCCTTGATCGTGTGTGCCGTGCGCGAACCAGAATCCTCCGCACGACCGGCGCGCCTGCCGATCACGCGCGAAGGACTGGCCAGTCTCGGCAAGCCGTACTGGATGCTGGTCGCGGTGGCAGCGCTGTTGGCGCTGGCGCGCTTCAGCGAGGCATTCCTGATCCTGCGCGGTGCACAGCTTGGCCTTGCGGATGCGCATGTTCCGCTGGTGCTGGTTGCGATGAGCGTGGTTTATGCCTTGTCTTCCTGGCCTTCGGGATCCTTCTCCGACCGCTACGGCCGGCGCGCGCTGTTTGTTGTCGGCGTGCTGGTGCTGGTCCTTGCCGATGGCGTGCTTGCGCTGGCCACAGGACCCGTGGGCGTGTTCGCGGGTGCGGCGCTCTGGGGATTGCATCTCGGCATGACCCAGGGTGTGCTGTCCGCCATGATTGTCGATGCCAGTGGTGCGCAACGGCGCGGTACCGCGTTCGGTGTCTACGGATTGGCCAGCGGCGTCGGCTTGTTGGTGGCCAGTGTGGTCGCGGGCGCAGTCTGGGATGGTTGGGGCGGCCAGTCGACGTTTGCCTTGGGCGGTGTGTTGGCTGTGTTGACGCTTGCCGCCGCCATGCTCTGGATGCCGCGCGATCGCGATATGCCATGATGCCGATGTGGTGGCCGCCTGCCGTGCCACCGGGTGTGAACGATCACGCAGCACAAGCACATGGCTTCCAAACCTGTCATCGACCATCCCGCCGAAGAAAGCAGCCCAGGCAGTGTGCATCGCCCGGTGCTGCGAGTACGTGACGGGACGAGCAGCGTGGATGTGGATGCCGTCGCCAGCGAAGTGCCGTTGGCCTTGAGCTACAACGGCGAATCCTTCGCGGTGATGATGGCGACGCCGCTGGATCTGGAAGATTTCGCGCTGGGCTTCTCCTTGAGCGAAGCCATCATTTGCTCCGCTGACGAGCTTTCTGGCATCGATGTGCATGCGCACCTGGAAGGTTTTGCCATCGACATGCGCATTCCCCAGGCGCGCGCCGAGATGCTGGCCTCACGCGCACGCAACGTGACCGGCAACAGTGGCTGTGGCCTGTGTGGCACGCGCGAGCTGGAGCAGGTGCTGCGTCATCCGGCCCCGGTTGCGCATGGCCAAGCCCTTCGCGCGACGGCGCTGCAACGCGGGCTTGCCGCGCTCGGCGCCGCGCAACCACTGAACCAGGCGACCGGCGCAACCCATGCGGCGGCATGGGCAGGCATGGACGGCCAACTCGTTTTGCTGCGCGAGGATGTCGGTCGTCACAATGCCTTGGACAAGCTGATCGGTGCCATGGCGCAATCACGCATCGAGGTTGCCAACGGGTTTCTGATCCTGACCAGTCGAGCCAGTTACGAAATGGTGCAGAAGGCGGCCACCTTCGGCATCGGAATGATTGCTGCCATTTCCGCGCCGACCGCACTGGCCATTCATTTTGCCGAAGCCTGCGGGGTCACCCTGGTCGGTTTTGCGCGCGGCACGAGTCATGTCATCTACACTCATGCGCAGCGCCTCATCAGCGGGGAGTCCTGATCCATGGACGTGCAGCGACTGAATGCCATGGCCAATGACATTGCGGCCTATTTCGCCAGCGAGCCCGATCGGGAATCGGCGATTGCCGGCATCGTCAATCACATCGGCAAGAGTTGGGATCCACGCATGCGGCGCCAGATCATCCAGCAGTCGGCCGAGGACGCGGCTGGTCTCAGTGAGCTAGCCCGCGCTGCTGTCGACCGCCTGACGTTGCCGCCAGACTCCGAGCCTCCAAGAATGTAGGAGCCCCAAAGAGGGGTAAACGCCTTTATGCGCTTGCCCCTTTTCGGGGCGAAGGCATTTCCGCAGGGATGACGATCAAAGGAATCGACCCTGAAGGGTCTCCTACATGAGTGGCTCGGCGGCGGACTGCGTCATGCTGATTGCCGGCAGTGCCACGCTGGCGCTTTCCGCAACGGCGGCCAGATCCGGGCGCACCGTCAGCGTCGGCATCAGGGTGACCGGCTGCGGACGCGTGTTGGCCAGTTTCCAGCGCGCAGGTGCACCGGGATTCGAA
>WBZL01005368.1_pt1 | contig 10625 bp, 8 predicted proteins | sample 5204291 | NCBI WGS metagenome assembly WBZL01 (sample SAMN12344345, study PRJNA552823) | activated sludge metagenome | biome: Activated sludge suspended growth; feature: Nitrification reactor; material: Wastewater; isolation source: activated sludge from nitrification reactor of wastewater treatment... | reverse complement strand
CAGGCGCCGGCGGTGTAGACGCCGTCACAGGCTTCGCCGTCGATGGCGGTAGTGTTGACGAGGCCGTCGTTCTTCTGCAGCTGGGCGTAGAGGGGATAGCTCACGGCGACGCCGAAGGCCTGGCCGATGTTGGTGGGCACTTCCGATCCGATGTCGCCCAGTTCGGTCACCACGCCCAGGTTCAGCTTGTTGATCAGGTACTCGGTGTCGGAGAAACCACCCTCGGGCCGGTCCGGAGCCTGGTAGACGTCGGCGCGCAGGGACTGGCCGGCGGTGAAGTTCTGGGTCACTCGGGAGCAGCCACGATAGATGCCCACGTCGTTAGCCTTGCCGGAGATATCCACGGACACGGTCTCGGCGGCGCCGTTGGCGCATTTGCCGGCGGCGGCCAGGGTTTCGATGTTGGCGATGCGGTCCAGCTTGCCGGGCAGGTTGGGGTTGACCTCGCCCAGGATGGAGATGTGGGGGGTCACGTAGTTGAAGGAACCGCCTTCGACGGTGTGGAACACCACCACCTTCTGGCCTTCCAGGGAGCCGGCGCGGCCGTCGTCGGTCTGCACCGTGCAGGTATAGGCCATGCGGTCGCCGGCACCGCCGGGCAGTTTGCCTGCGCTGCTGCTTTCCAGATACAGGTGGGCATCACGGGAGCCGGGATTGATGTGGTCGTTGCCCTGAGCATCCTTGTATTCCATGCCCTGGCACAGGGTCAGCACGCCCTTGTACACGGAAGCGGTGGGAGCGGACGCGCCGGACAACCAGAGGCGGACGGTGCCGGAATCGACATCGCCGGGGGTCAGGGCGAAGGCGGGGGCGGCGGCCAGGGCGGCCACGGCCAGGGTGATCTGTTTCAGTTGCATGGTAATCTCCAAAGGACACTGTTGCGGGATGACGTGCTGCGATGGTGTCGGTGGGTGGCGTCTGCCCCCACCGCCAGTCCGCCGGTCCGTGCCCTTAACACGGACCGGCATCTCGTTTCATGCCGGGTGGAAAACCCTCAGACCGCCTTGCGCCGGCGGGCCATGAAGCCCACCAGGCCCAGGCCGGCCAGCATCAGGGCATAGGTCTCCGGTTCGGGCACGGGAGCGGCGTAGGTGATGCTGCCCTCGGCCAGGTTCACGGACCATTCGCCGTATTCGCCTGCGCCGATGCTGCCGTTGTTGTTCAGATCGAACCCGAACGCGGCTTTGGTGGCAGCACCGTTACCACCGGGAGCAGTGGTGGTCAGGAACCAGAAGTTCTGTGCGGTAGCCAGGGTCTTGGTGGTATCGGCGGTAGTCTTGCCCGCCCAGGTATCGCCGTCGGTTAAGCCATTGACCGAGCCGAAATAGGTATTGGCGTCACCGCCGGACACAGCGGTACTGGCGCCGTTGGTTTCCGTGCCATGGGTACCCCGGTTCTGATTGGCGTTCACCAACTGATTCATGACGTCGAAGCCGGACAGGTTGCCGTTGGTCAGCGCCGGATAGGAGGCCACGTCGGCGGTGGTCAGATAGCGGGCGCCGCCGGCCACGTCGCCGCCGGTGTTGTCCAGGGCGATGACGTTGAACTCGATGTTGGCGTCGTTGGCGGCGAAGGCCAGCAGGTCGCTCCAGGCGCTGCCGTAGTTGGCGGCCTTCAGGTTCCAGGTCTGGGTAAAGCCGGCGGTGTTGAAGTTGGCCAGGGCGTAGTCCATGGTGATGCCTAGGTCGAACAGGGCGGACATGTCGTTGCCACCGGTGTCGTTGGCGCCGTCGTAATAGCGGAAGTTGACCAGCAGCTCGCCGTTGCCGGAGGTGGCCCCCTGCATGGCGGCCTGGGCGCTACCAGCGGCCACGAAGGCCAACGCGGCGGCGATGAGTTTCAGATTCATGGTGTTTCCTTTCCTTAGCTAAAGAAAAAAAATGTTTCTCCCCACGCGTCCCGGGCCGGATGGATCCTTCCGGGCCATCGACGCGTCGCCGCACTCTGGGGGCGCCGTGTTACAGCCGGAGCGGCGGAAGCAGGTGTGAAAATTGAGCCTTTCGGCTTATTCCATGCGGCTTGACGCGATCCCACCCCTGCCACGATAGGCGGGGGGGATGACAAGGAATTGAAATAAAGGGGGGGTGAAAATGAGCCGTTCGGCTCAGGAATGTAAAAAAATCCGACAGGCTTGGCGGGATACGACGCCCATCAAAGTTCTTCCCTCTTGGGCCGGATGACGCCCTGGCGCAGGGCCTCGACGACGGCCTGGCCCCGGGTGCGGACCTTGAGCTTGAGGCGGATGTTCTGGACGTGGTTTTTCGCGGTCATGGCGGAGATGGCCAGGCGCTGGGCGATTTCCAGGTTGGAGTTGCCGTCCCGGACCAGTTCGAGCACCTGGATTTCCCGCCGGGAAAGCAGGCCGCCCACGGCCTTGCCGGGTTCGGCGGCGCCGGATTCATGAAACAGCACCCGGGCGTAGGTGGCGGTGACGCAGGGCAGCAGGAGCTCCAGCATCCGGGCAGTGCGGAGGTCGGGCCCTTCGACCCGGAAGAATCCGAACCAGGCGTTCAGCCCCCCTTGGGGGGAGAGCTGGCCATGGGCGGCCATGTTGCGCAGTTCCAGCCTTAGCAGGAGGGCTTCCCATTGGGGGTCGCAGGGTGGGGCATCCGGCGGCGAGGGCACCAGGCAGGGCTGGCGGGTGGCCTTCCAATGCCGCAGCACCTGGGCGATGAGGCCGTTGCGGGCATGGCAGGCCGTCTCGAAATGCGCTTCCTTGAAGTAGCGGGTGGCGCTGAAGTAGCGCAGCCGCAGATCCTGGTCCGGCCCTTCCGCCATGCCGCAGATGAGGATTTCGTGGGGGATGATCGAATACAACGGCCCCTGGGCCCAGGCGAAGAACTGGCTGGACTGATGGACCTTGGCGGCGCTCTCCAGGACATGGATCAGCCTGTCGCGGTCCTCGTCGTCGGCCGGGATGGATGGGGGATACATGCTGGGGCGTTGGGGCGCCGCGACCATCGCGAGCGGCAGGCTTCCAGGCGGAAAATAACCGGACCTTTATACGTGGCCCATATGACGGAAGTTTGTCTGGCGGATGAACGAGGGTGGATTTTTTGCGCGGTGCAAAAACCGTTCGGTGGAACCCAAAGGGTAATTGGCGGCGAGGCCATTCCGGCCCCACCAGTGGTAGCCAGACACCGCCAGCATCAGCGTTGAACTTGGCAAAAGGCCTCGCACCCCGTCTGAGCCTTCCGGACTAGCGGCCGTCAGGGTTCTGTAACACCTCCACGGGACCGGCACCATCCCCACGCATGTTTGTGACCGGGCGGTGACAAAGACTGAGCCGAACGGCTCAGCGGATATAGCCAAAGTCGTAATCCGATCTACATATCCGCTTTCTAGCCTGATGGGTACCCAGCGGTCCGGGCGGATTCCGGTCATGGACCGGGATGCCCCGGACCGCAAGCCCCCCCCACCCTCAGGAGCATTCGATGAAATCCCACGCCCCATCCCTTCTTGCCCTGGCCCTGCTGGCCGGTTCCGCCCAGGCTTCCGTCACCCTGACTTTCCAGGAAGGCGTGAACGGCTATGTCGGCACCCTGGACACCATGGTGCGCAGCAACGAGACCGCCAGCCCCGGCGACAGCCGCAACACCAGCTACGGCACCCTGGATTACGTCAGCGTCGATGGCGACGACGGCAGCCCCGGCAACAAGCCCAACCACGGTCTGGTCCGCTTCGACAACCTGTTCGGCGCCGGCGCTGGCCAGATCAAGGCCAGCGACACCATCCTGTCCGCCAAGCTCACCCTGGTGGTGCACAACCCCGGCAGTGGCATGGGTGTCCACGACATGCTCGCCAACTGGTCCGGGTCCTCCACCTGGAACAGCCTGGGCAACGGCATCCAGGCCGACGGCGTGGAAGCCGCCGGCCCCGCTCTATTGACCATCGGCGCCAACAACAGCTCTGAAAACGTGCCCAACGGCAATCTGGTCATCGACGTCACCGCCAGCCTGCAAGAGATGCAAGCCGGCGCCACCCGCTATGGCTGGGCCATGCTGCCCTTCGCCAGCGGCACCAACGGCATCGACTTCTATTCCAGCGAATACGCCAGCGCCAGCCTGCGCCCCCTGTTGAGCGTGGAAGTGGCCCCCGTTCCCGAACCCGAGACCTACGCCCTGATGCTGGCCGGCCTGGGTCTGGTGGGCGCCGTGGCCCGCCGCGCCCGCGTCTGAGCGATGCCGGAACCGGCAAAGAATGCCCTGCGGGGCGGCTGATGCCCCGCAATTTCGTAGGAGAGTACCGTCATGTCTGTACAACTTAATGCAAGCACCCTCGTCCTCGCTCTCGGCCTCACCGCCGCGATGCCATCGGCCCTGGCCGCCTCGTTCAGCTTCGGCGTGATGTCCGACACCCAGTGGAAGTCCGATACGTCGTCCACCGGCGGACTCAATACCGTCGCCACCGGCATCATCGACAGCCTCAACCAGCAGTTCATCGGCAAGAAGGTGGATTTCGTCGTCCAGGTGGGCGACCTCACCGACAACGGCAGCACCGCCGCCATGCAGACCCGCGCCAACAGCGCCCAGGCGTTGTACAACGCCGGTATCGGCTTCATGCCCCTGCGCGGCAACCACGAGAGCTCCTCGGCGGCGGCCCAGCAATTCCAGACCCTTTATCAGCAAACCCAGGGTACCGGCACCCATGCCCTGGCCGGCGCGACCAATTTCAGCAGTCCCACCGGCATGAACGGCCTGAGCTATTCCTTCGACTACAAGGGCGCGACCTTCATCATGCTGGACCAGTTCAGCCGGCCCCAGGCGCCCACCTCCCAGTCCGTGCTGGGCCAGGACCAGGTCACCTGGGCCAGCAATGTGCTGAACGCCAAGGCCGACAACACCAACGCCTTCGTGTTCGGCCACAAGGGCCTGATCACCGGCAACCACGCTGACACCCTGTTCGGCTCGAGTCCTTCCGTCGCCCCCGACCTGCAGAACCAGTTCATTGGGGCCATGGCCAGCAACGACGCACGCTATTTCTTCGGCGGCCACGACCACATGCACAACCGGGGCATCGTCACCAGCCCGGACAACACCTCCAAGGTCCAGGACATCACCACCTCATCCAACAGCTACAAGTTCTATGTGCCTGTGGATCCGTCCAATGACGAGAAGTACAACACGCCCACCTACGGCATCACCAACGGCCCGCGCGAATCCGTGGTGTCCCAGCAGTTGTTCACCATCGGCTATTACATCGTCAACGTCGACGGCCCCCGGGTGACGGTGGACTACTACGCCTCGCCCAACGGCTGCAACGGCGACTGTGACCTCACCGCCCTGCCCGCCAACCTCGACTACACCAAGCAGGAAAGCTTCGGCTACAGCCTCAACGGCAAGCAGTTCTCGGTGGCGGCGGGGGCTTCCTTCGCCGGTATCGCCGATGCCATCTCCGCGGGCGATGGCTTCGTGGGCACCTCCATGGAGATCCTTGGCGGGATGAATGGCAACAACGCGAACATCCTGGACGGGCGGGCCACCGTCTCTGACCTCAACACCGGCTGGACCAGCAAGACCGAGGAAGGCAGCGCCGGCCTGCTGAGCGACGTGCTCAACCTGTGGGGCGTGAGCGACCTGTCCAACACCCAGGACAACACCATCACCCTGTCCATGAGCTACAGCGGCAACGGATACGCCAAGCTGGTGAAAAAGGTCAACGGCGCTTGGGTTGATGCGGGCACTGGCATGGGCTACGACCCCGTTACCCATACTGCCTGGGCCACAGTCACCCAGTCCGCCGTCGAAACCGGCGAATTCGCCGTGGCCGTGCCGGAGCCCGAGACCTACGCCCTGATGCTCGCGGGCCTGGGCCTGGTGGGCTTCGCCGCCCGGCACCGGAAAACCTGATCGGCGGACGAGTCCGGGCCGCCCGGGGGCGGTCCATGAGCCGATCGGCTCATTCCACCCCCCGTTTCCCATCAAGCCGCTGTCATCTCCACCCGGGAAACTGGGTGGATGCGTGCGGTTCCGCGCGCCCGCCAATCCATCCGTCGCCGAGGAATAACTTATGAAAAAGCAAACCGAACGCGCCTTCACCCTGGGCCTGCTACCCCTGCTGGTGGCGGCGTCCCTGTACAACGGCCAGTCCCACGCGGCGGACAGCGTCCGCTTCGCCACCTTCAACGCCTCCCTGAACCGGGACGCCAGCGGCCAGTTGCTGTCCGACCTGGCCAATCCCCTGGCCTCGGGTGTGTCCACCACCGTGGCCAAGCGCATCCAGCAGGCCCACAACGTGGCCGAGATCATCCAGCGGGTGAACCCGGACGTGTTGCTGGTCAACGAGTTCGACTACGACCAGGCCGGCGTGCCCGGCACCTCCTCCAGTTCCGGCGGCGTGGGCTATTCCAGCCAGGCCGCGCAACTGTTCCAGGACAACTTCCTCTCCACCGGCCACGGCAACGCGGTGCGCGGCCTCACCGGCGGCGTCAACTACGCCTATCGCTACACGCCCACCACCAACACCGGCCTGGCCAGCGGCTTCGACCTCAACAACAACGGCGTGGTGTCCGGCGGCGACGACGCCTGGGGCTTCGGCAACTTCGCCGGCCAGTACGGCTTCACCATTTATTCCAAGTACGAGATCGTCGCCGTGCGCAGCTTCCAGACCTTCAGGTGGAAGGACATGCCCGGCAACCTGTTGACCAACGATCCCACCGCGGGCGCCAGCAACCTGGCCAACTACTACAGCCCGGCGGAGATCGACGCCCTGCGCCTGTCCTCCAAGAACCACGTGGACGCGACCCTGCGCATCAACGGCCAGGAGGTGCATTTCCTCACCGCCCACCCCACGCCGCCCACCTTCGACGGCACCGAGGACAGGAACGGCAAGCGCAACCACGACGAGATCCGCTTCTGGGCCGATTACATCTCCGGCGCCGACTACATCTATGACGACCAGGGCGTTACCGGCGGTCTGGCCGCGAACGCCCGGTTCGTCATCGCCGGGGACTACAACGCCGACCTCAATGACGGCGACAGCTTCAAGGGCCTGGTGAACGGCACCCAGTACAACGCCATCGGCCAGTTGCTCAACAATCCCTTGATCAATACCTCCGTCATTCCCCAATCCGCCGGCGGCGCCCAGGCGGCCACCCACCCCACCAACAACGGCACTGCCAACGCAAGCCACGCGGGCGACCCGAAATACGACACCGCCGACTTCAACGACTCCGCCCCCGGGAATCTGCGGGTGGACTACGTGCTGCCTTCCGCCAACCTGGACATCGAGGGGGCCGGCGTCTACTGGCCCGTGGATCCGGACGTGAACGCGCCCAATACCACGGGTGACGAGTTCGATCTGGTGGGCACCTTCCGTGATCAGAACCTCTACGCCAACCTGCCCAGTTCCGACCACAAGGCGGTCTGGGTGGACGTGAGCGTGCCCGTGCCGGAGCCGGAAACCTACGCCCTGATGCTCATGGGCCTGGGGCTGGTGGGTCTGGTGGCGCGCCGGGGTCGGCGTGGTCAAGCAACCGTCATCAATCCGTAACGGTTGCGACTTATTTTTCCGGGAGTCCCTCGGACTCCCCGCCCATCTCTTCACATCCAGGAACCGCCATGCCCATGAAAGCCATCCCCGCCCTCGTCCTCGGGCTGTTTTCCATCGCCGCGGCCCAGGCCGCGCCCACCTTCGTCAACGGCCTGGCCATTTCCGGCGCCACCCAGGATCTGTCCGGCGATGCCACCGCCAACGACCGCCGGGTCGGCTTCTTCTCCGACATCTACTACGACCCCAACCGTAACGAGTGGTGGGGCCTGTCCGACCGGGGCCCCGGCGGCGGCACCCTGAACTACGAAACCCGGGTCCAACGCTTCAGCCTGGACGTGGACAAGAACACCGGCGCCATCTCCAACTTCCAGATCCTCCAGACACTCAAATTCAGTAACGCGGGCGCCGCCATGAACGGCATCGCCCCCAGCCCTGCCAGCGTGCTGGGCAACGCCTTCGATCCGGAAGGCTTCGTGGTCAATCCCACCAACGGCAAGTTCCTGGTGTCCGACGAATACGGCCCCTCCCTGTACGAGTTCAACCGGGACGGCAGCCTTGCCCGCCCCTTCACCACCCCCGCCAACATGGTGCCCCGCAATGCCGGCAGCGGCGTTGCCAACTACGCCGGCGACACCGGCAACACCGCCGGCAAGCGCACCAACCGGGGCTTCGAGGGCCTGGCGGTGAGCCCTGACGGCAAGTACACCTACGCCATGCTGCAAAGCGCCATGCTGGACGAGGGCGGCGGCAACGGCTCGGTCAACCGCATCGTCAAGTTCGACAACGCCACCGGCGGCGCCGTGGCCCAGTACGCCTACCAGATGAAGCGCTCCGGCCAGGGCCAGGGCATTTCTTCCCTGGTGGCCATCAACGACCACGAATTCCTGGTGCTGGAGCGCAACAACCGGGGCGTTGGCGTGGGCGCCGATTTCGCCACCGCCGACAAGGAGGTCTACAAGATCGACATCGGAGGCGCCACCGATGTCTCCGGCATCGACCTGGATTCCGGCGCGGTCTACGCCAAGGTGACCAAGTCCGCCCAGTGGCTGGACCTGGACGCCAACACCATCGACCTGGACGGCGACGGCGACGTGGAAGGCGCCGGCAAGTCCCCGGAGAAGTGGGAAGGTTTGGCCATCGGCCCGAAGCTCAACGACGGCGGCTTCCTGCTCCTGGCCGGCACCGACAATGACTACAGCGTCACCCAGAACGGCAGCGGCACCCAGTTCGACGTCTGGTTCAATTTCAATGATGCCGATCCCTACGCCAGCGCCATCCAGTGCCCCATGGGTTCCACCGAGGGCTGCACCGGCACGCTGACCGCGAACCACCAACTGCTGCCTGGCGTGCTGCATGCCTACAAGGTCTCTTCCGCCGAACTGGGCGCCTACACCGCCCCGGTGCCCGAGCCCGAGACCTATGCCCTGATGCTGGCCGGCCTGGGCCTGGTGGGTTTCATGGCCCGCCGTCGACGTCCTGTCTGACCAGGCGCCAGAAGACAAACGGCCGCCCCGGGCGGCCGTTTTCTTTATCCTGTCGCCGAGCTCAGATCGCTTCCCGCTCCCGTCCCAGCAAGGCTTTCTTCAGGTTCTCCTGGATGGGCTGCTCGCCCAGCCAGATCTTCAGCACGGCCCGATTGAAGGCGGCGCCGGGCACGGTTTCCAGCAGGCGCTGGTTGAGCCAGACCCGGGTGCCGACTCGGGGCAGGTAGTCCAGCAGCACCACGCTGCCCTTGGGCACCGTGCCCAGGGCGCGGATGAGCGCCAGGAAATGCTCCAGTTGCGGCCGGATCGCCGCCAGTTCGGCGGGGGTATTGTTGTCTTCAAGGCCGCTCAGCAGGAGCTCCGCGTCCCGCTCGGCGGAAATGTCCCGCAGCAGGGCGATGCGGACCCGGCGCGGCATTTCGTCGCCGAGCACGGCGCGGGGGTCGTCCAGGCGGCGGGGCAGATAGAGCGCGACCTGGTAGATATCCAGGAACAGAAAGTTACGGTAGCCGGCGCCGTTGAGCTGGAGTTCTATGCCTTCCAGCCTGACCCTGTTCTCCAGGACCGGGGCGGAGTCCGCCGCCGGCGGCGCCGACAGCAGGAAAGCCAGCGCCAGGCCGGCCAGCGCCAAGTTCCTCCCCGACCGTCCACCAACCTCGGCCATCAGGCGAACGCGCTCATCCAGTCGCCGAAACAGGCTTCCACCGGACAGGGGCAAAAGTCCAGAAAGTCCTCCTCGTCCGGGGAAAACACGTCATCGTTTTCGTCGTCCTCCGGGAGTTCCCGGAGTTCCGTTTCCCACTTGTAAGACATGGCGGGCTCCATGCGCCGATTAACCGGAGCCCATGATCCGGAATGCCGGTGACCATTCGATGACAGGCAGGTTACCCGGTGGTGAATGAGCAGAACGGCTCATTCCGGCCCCGGCGCGATTTCCCATGCTTGTCACACTCCAACCCCACCATGGCGGACACCGTTTCATTCCAGAAGGTTTCCGCCATGCCCGCCCTGAAGCCCCTCGTCATCGCCACTCTGCTGGCCCTTTCCGGTTCCTCTCTCGCCTGCGACGGCAACGTCATGCTGGGCGCCTTCGACAGCGGCGTGGCCGACCGCGGCGTCAATGACACCTGCATCAACGATCTCATCGTCGATACCCCCAACACCTGGGGCAACCACGGGGAATTCGTGAACCACGTCTCCGCGGTCACCCTGGGCTTGATGAAGTCACGCGCCCTGAGCGCCGCCGAGCGAAGCAAAATCATGAAGGCCGCCGCTCAGTCCGCCGTGGGCAAGACGGTGACGGTGAAGATCATCGGCTTCAACGATTTCCACGGCTACATCAAGGGCGGTGAAGGTTCCGCCAGCAACCCCGGCGTCGCCCGCTTCTCCACCAAGATCAAGGAACTGCGCGCCCAGAACCCCCTGAACGCCGTGGTCTCCGCCGGCGACATGATCGGCGCCAGCCCGCTCACCTCCGCCCTGTTCAAGGACGAGCCCACCATCGAGGCGATGAACCGCATCGAAATCGATTTCAACGCCGTCGGCAACCATGAATTCGACGAAGGCAAGACCGAGCTGTTGCGCATGAAGCAGGGCGGCAACCATCCCGCCGACCCCTATTCCGGCCTGGGGTTGCCCCAGGATCTGAAG
>WBZL01005366.1_pt1 | contig 10627 bp, 10 predicted proteins | sample 5204291 | NCBI WGS metagenome assembly WBZL01 (sample SAMN12344345, study PRJNA552823) | activated sludge metagenome | biome: Activated sludge suspended growth; feature: Nitrification reactor; material: Wastewater; isolation source: activated sludge from nitrification reactor of wastewater... | reverse complement strand
AGAAGCGGATTTCGTGGCTGCCCGGTTCCAGGTAGACGGCGCGGAGGGCGTAGTTGGCGGCGAAAATTTCCGTTTCCTGCCCGTCTACGCTGGCTTGCCAGTCGGGGTGGTAGATGTCGCTGAGGAGGAAGTAGGCGGGCTGGTCGGTGGTGACGCGAAAGCGGCTTTGGTTGAGGTCGTATTGCAGGATTTCGATGGGGGCGGGGGTGGGGGTTTGGGTGAGAGAACGGCCGTTTTTCACCACCACCACCTGCGACGGGTCAAACGCCTCGCGGTGGGTCAGGTCAAACGCCTCCGCATCGCTGCCGACGGCGATGGCGTTGTGGAGAACGAGGGCGCGGGGCAGGGCGCGGGTGTTGAGGTAGACGATGACGTTGGGGTCAGCATCAAACACGGGAATGATGAAAGTGGTGTCGCCGGGCGGGGTGTTTTTGCCGCCGATGACATATTTAACCCCCAGCAGGTTGTAGAGCGGCGCGCCGCGATAGCCGACGGAGCCGATGTAGGCGGCGTAGTTGGCGAGGTCGAGCGGGTTAAACACGCCGCGAATGCTGTAGAGATTGGTCATTTGCGGCAGGCTGGGCTGCCACGCCCCGGTAGCGATGTCGAGCCGGTGGAGGCCGGGGTCGGCTTGTAAAAATTGGAGGGCGGGGGTGTCGGCAAAGCCGAGGACGGGGCTGTTGGGGTCAATTTCGACGGTGCGCCCCAGCCCGATGAGGTCGGCGGCGAGGAGGAGGGTGAGCAAAACGGCCGTTTTTTCCGCGCTCAGTTTGTGGTGTAAACGGCCGTTAATCAGCAGCCACCCCGCCAGCATCAGCCCCGCCAGCAGCCAGATCGCCCCGCGCATTTGCGGCTGTCGCTGCCCTTCCAGGGTGAGATGAAGCTGCCAGAGGGGATAAACGGCCGTTGCCGTTGTCACCACCGCCGCTGCCAGCCACAGCCACTTTTCCCGCGCTCTCCAATTTTGCTCGTATAACCATTGGAGGCCATAGGCCGCCAGCATCGCCAGGGCGAAATCGGCCAGCAGGACAAAGCGGGCTGGCACCTGGAAGGGGAAGTTGGGCAGCAGCCGCAGCAGCAGCGGGTAGAGCGGGGCGTTGTCGCCCAAGGCCAGCAGCATAAACACGATGGCCGTGAGGAGAAAAAATAGCGGTTTTTGCCACTGTTTTGCGCGTAGCCAGCCTGCGCTGCCCACCAGAGCCAGCAGCAGCGTCACCACGCCCACGTAACCGGCTTCAACGCGGGGCCAATCGCCCCAAAAGCCGACTGCGCCGCGCCCAAAAAAGTTGGGGGCCAGCAGGCCGATGAGGCCGCGCAGGGGGAGGGAGTAGTTGCTGGCTTCGCCGAAGCTGCCGCGCACGGTGTGGCGCACCCCGGCGAGGGCGGGGAAGAGGGAGAGGGCGGAGAGGGAAACGGCCGTTAATCCCGTCAGCAGCAGCAGCGGCAGGGCGGCGGCGCGTCGTTCCACCAGGGTGGCGTAGAGGGCGTAGCTGCCCAGCAGTGCCCCCAGCAAAAAGGTCATCTGCCCATGCCCGGCCAGCGTGGCGATGCCCAGCAGTGCGCCACTGCCCACTGCCCAGCCCATTTGCCCGCGTTGGCTGTGGACGGCGCGGTGGAAGAGCAAAAAAATGAGCGGCAGCCAGGCGGCGACGGCGATGAGGTTGAGGTTGCCGATGTGGGTGATGAAGAGGTCGGAGAACATGAAGGCGGTGGCGGCGAGGAGGGCGGGAAGGGGGAAAAACGGCCGTTGGCTGTCTTTCTGCAATTGGCGCACACAGACATACATCCCCACCCCTGCCCACCAAATGTGGCCGATGACCAGCAGTTCTAGCGTGTCGTAGCTAAAGCGGGGGTTGAGGAGAAAGAGGAGCAGGTTGGGCGGGTAAAAGAGGCCAGACTGGTTGTCGGCAATAAAAGGCGCACCGGCGTAGAGGTGGGGGTTCCACAGGGGGATTTGGCCGCTGCGAAAGCTTTGGGCGGCGAAGCGGTACATGGGGTAGAGGAAGGAGGCGAGGTCGCCGCCGCCGTGGGGCAGCCATGCCTGCCGGGTGAGGACGGGCCAGAAGAAAATGATGACGAACAGGGTGAGGGCGGCGATAGCCAGCGCGTCCTCGCGCCGGGGGCGCAGTTTGTGCCAGGGCATAGGATTTTGCAGAAATAGGACGCAGATTGACCTGTACGCGAAGCGGTTGTGAAACAACATTTGCCTGATTTTACTGGGCAAGACCAGCCGCATCCTATGTTACTTCATGATGGGCAATCGCCCATTTGTTTCCTTTTGGAATGCGGGATTTTAGCACAAATTGGGGCGGTGCGGTTTTGGTTGGATAAAATCCTGGCCTCATTTTTCTTGACAAATATAATCCATTGGATTACATACGTGCTGTATAATGACTATCTTTGCACAATGAATTGGCAAAATTGCCACACCTCCTGGTTAAAAGTTATGGTGCCAAATGATGAACGAACTGTTTGAAAGTATTAAGCAAGGGCTAACGGAAGCGATAGAGTTTGCCGAGGGGCAGACAAACGGGGCGATTGTGCATGAGTTTGCACCGCTAGACATTAAGGCGGTGCGGGCAAAAGTGAGTATGACACAAGCGGAGTTTGCGATGGCGTTTGGGATTAGCCTGGGAACATTGCGCCACTGGGAACGGGGAGACCGAAAGCCACATGGTCCGGCTCTTGTGTTGCTAAATGTTGTGGCGAAAGAGCCAGAGGCGGTTTTACGAGCATTAAGTTCAACCTGAAATTTGCCTAGTCCGGCATATTGGTTGCGAAATTGACAAATATCCTGATTTGGGATATTATTTTCCTATGAAAGCCATTCAGCCCAAACTTTTTGAAGAAGAAACCGATCCACAAAAGCGTACTCAAAGTGGAGAAACCACAAGTGATTTGATTGTATCTGCTTATGTGAGAGGTAATGCAGAAATTTTCCCTCAGATTTTAGAACTGCATGTCCCGAAAGGTTCATTAGTAGCTGATGTAACGTATGGAAAAGGGGTTTTCTGGCGAAATGTTCCCGATGATTCTTATATAGTAAAGGCAACAGACATTGCAAGTGGAGTGGATTGTCGTAGTTTGCCCTATGCCGATAATTCAATAGATTGTGTTGTTCTCGACCCTCCTTATATGGAAGGATTTTATCGAAAAACAAATTCACAAAAAGCTGGTTCCGGCTCTCACTCATCATTTCGTGAGGCTTATTCCAATGGCAACGAAATCAACGGGGATTCTAAAAACAAGGGCACAGCTAGGTGGCATGGGGCAGTTACAGACATGTACTTTAGTGCAGGCCAGGAGGCATTCCGAGTTTTGAAAAAAGGGGGAGTACTAATTGTTAAATGTCAAGATGAGGTGAGTGCAGGCAAGCAATGGCTGACTCATGTTGAGATCATTAATGAATATGAGGGATACGGCTTTTATACAAAGGATCTTTTTGTTGTTGTTAGAAACAACCGGCCTGTTATAAGTCGCTTAAAAAAACAAGTCCACGCAAGAAAAAACCACTCGTACTTTCTCGTTTTTACAAAATAGAGCTATTTTGAATCCAAGTCTGACGGGTCTGTTCCTTCTCCATTGTTAATCATTTCATCCAGCAACTCTCTAAGGTTAGAATAAAAAGGTGGTTCTGGTGGCCACGATACAGGTATCAAACTTGCTATCAAAAATTTCCTTTGTTCTTCGGAGTAAAGACGATAGCTTGAGGAAGGCAGATCGCTATTGCGAGCAAAAACAAATCGCCATTTGCCCTCAAATGCATAACAATTGACTGCCAGAATATCAAAGTCGCCGCGTAAAAGTAAGGTTGTGTTTAGAGTCGATCCATCAGGTAAAGTAATAGTCCGTCTATCACTTCCATCAACTTGTGCTTTCCCTGTCCATCGTTTTTTGTTTTCATCCCATTTGATCATACTTGATTGAAGTGATTTCGATTCTAAATCAAAGGCTCTTTCCCGGTAGATGATATACAAGTCGCCTTTTTTCTTTCTGTTGTGGTCATCAAACTTCACCGTGTATGAAACATTTGGGATGGAGGTAACGATTTCCTTGAGTTTTAATTCAGCCACATATCCGAGTAACATGCCTCTCAAACTTGGGTTTTCTTCAAGCAAGTCTGTAAGTTGTTGAGGAGTGATCTCCCACTCTGTTAAAATACTCAAGTGTTTTTCTCCGCAATGACTTCTTGAAACTCACGAATAAATTTAAGGGAATCTATCCCAAGCGCATCTGCAATTTCTATGAACTCGATCAAATCTATTCGTCTTTCACCATTTTCATATTTTGAAACAAACGATTGGGGACGCTGCAATTTCTCGGCAAGTTGCGTCTGTGTTATTCCCTGTCTTTGACGGCAATCTACGATTAGCCGGCAAAATATTTTATACTTGGGATCATGAACTGAAGAGACCATTTCATATACCTATACCATGATTGTAATATCCCAACATTGCATATCCCAAAAAAGGATATATGTCCTAGAAAATTTCCTAACATTCCTTCCCCTTGACGCTGGCGAGATGCCTCCGGATGGCTTGCGTCTTGGTGATTGGCAAAGGTTTTGGTGACCTACGCCAGCGCGGTTGATGGTGGGGTTAGACAGCATCGTGTAACATAGAGATGAGTAAGGGTAAAACGGCCGTTATTTCCCCCCACTTTCCCCACCCCCTACACCCCCAGCACAAACAATGGACGATGGAAACGGCCGTTAAGTGGCCTGTCAAAATGGTGTATAATCGTTTTGCTTCAAATTAGAATGGTCTTATGGCATAATATTTTAAGTTGAGTAGATAATTTACATGGATGGATGATAAACATCCATTAATGCCTGTCTTGAGGTTTAATTGTGATCTTACGTGAAGCGGTCAAAGAACAAATTGACACATTAAATGAATATCAGCTTTCCAGAATTGCAGACTATATCTTTACGCTTAAGGTTCAAGCCAAAAGTGTGACGAAGGCAACCCCGTTTTGGCAAGAGGCAACGCCCAAAGAGCGTGCCGCTGATTTCTTGATATGGGTTTCTGGATTGAAGAAAACGGGTTTAACGCTGTCTGATGAAGCGTTTGATCGTGATAGCATTTACGAACATCGTTCACATTCTCACATTAAATCCAGGTGATTTCTTGATATGACGATTGCCCACCTTTAGGATATTCTCGTAGAGAAATGATCTCTTCCCACCTCCCCCTCACTCCCCACACCCCACAAAAAAAAATGAACGACATTCAAACCCCTCGACTTGTTTTACGGCCGTTTACCCTGGACGATGCCGCTTTTATTGTGGAACTGCTGCATGAGCCGGGCTGGAAGCAGTTTATTGGCGACCGGGGCGTGCGCGATCTGGAATCGGCGCGGGGGTATATTCAGCGTGCCTTGCTGGATGCCTATGCCAAACAGGGCTTTGGCCTGTTGGCCGTTACCGCCAGGGAGGACGGCACGCCGCTGGGCATGTGTGGCCTGCTCCAGCGCGAGGGGCTGGCGGATGTGGATATTGGCTTTGCCCTTTTGTCGCGCTACGAGGGGCAGGGGTTTGCCCATGAGGCGGCGGCGGCGACGCTGGTTTATGCGCGGGATGTGGTGGGGATTAGGAGGGTGGTGGCGATAACGGCCGTTAATAACCACCGCTCCGCCAAACTCCTCCAGCGACTGGGCATGACCTACGAACAAACCATTTACCTCCAGCAGGATGCCGAACCACTTCACCTTTATGCCATTGACCTCATCCCGGCTACAGCCAACCCCGCCCCACTATAAGTTCTCAGAAGAAGTTAAACTTCTTTCGTAGCTTGTTTAATCTTCGCTCCTCAACAATCTGTTGCTCCCTTCTTTGTTCCTGATAGACTTCCCCCCTGATAATACAATGCACCCTATCTTCGACTTTCTCTTAATCTAACATTCAAAGGAAACGACACCGACACCGCCGACCACCATGAAGACAACAGAACGCAGATTCATCCGTGAGCGTTTGTGTTCGTCCGTGTCCCGTTTTTATGAGGAGAAAAATATTGGTTTAACAAAAAAATAAAAAACTTTCCAAGCAGTGTTTGAGTCATTTGCGAATAAAAAACAATTAAGGAGTAAATATGTCCTCGCTAGTTAAAAACGCCCTGAGCCAGAAAATTCGCTGGCTTGTCCTTTTGCTTATGACCGCTCTCATTCTGGCTGCCTGTGGTGGTACCGCAGAGCCAGCCGCCGAAGAACCTGCTGCTGAAGAACCTGCCGCCGCAGAGCCAGCCGCTGAAGAACCGGCCGCCGAAATGAGCGAAATGGATGCTCTGATCGCAGCCGCCCAGGAAGAAGGCATGTTAACTACCATCGCCCTTCCCCACGACTGGTGCAACTACGGCGAAATGATCGACACCTTCAAGACCAAATACGGGCTTGAAGTCAACGAACTCGACCCCGATGCTGGCTCCAGTGACGAACTGGAAGCCATCAAAGCCAACCAGGGCAACAGCGGCCCCCAAGCCCCCGATGTCATTGATGTCGGCTTTGCCTTTGGCCCCCAATCCAAAGACGAAGGGTTAACCCAACCCTACAAAGTCTCAACCTGGGACTCCATCCCGGCTGATGTCAAGGATGCTGACGGCCACTGGTATGGCGATTACTACGGCGTGTTGTCCTTTGCTGTCAACACCGACCTTGTATCCACCATTCCAACCGACTGGCCCGACCTGCTCAAAGCCGACTACGCCGGGCAAGTTGCCCTGGCTGGCGACCCCCGCGCCTCTAACCAGGCCATTCAATCCGTCTTTGCTTCCGGTTTAGCCAATGGCGGCTCCCTCGACGATGCCCAGCCCGGTCTCGAATTCTTCAAATCCCTCAACGAAGCCGGCAACTTTGTCCCCGTTATCGCCGAAACAGGCACCTTGGCTCAGGGAGAAACCCCCATCATCATCCAGTGGGACTACAACGCCCTTGCTGCCCGCGATAGTCTGGCAGGCAACCCGGCCGTCGAAGTCGTCGTTCCCGCGTCCGGTGTCTTTGCCGGGGTCTATGTTCAGGCCATCAGTGCCTATGCTCCCCACCCCAATGCCGCCAAACTGTGGATGGAATATCTCTACTCTGACGAAGGCCAGCTCATCTGGCTCAAAGGATATTGCCACCCCATTCGGTTTAACGACATGGTAGAGCGCGGTGTCGTACCCCAGGAGCTATTGGACAAGCTGCCTACGCCTGAGCTGTATGCCGAAGCCGTCTTCCCCACGCTAGACCAGTTAACAACAGCGCGGGAACTCATCACCAGCCAGTGGGATTCTATTGTTGGTGCAGATGTAAAATAACATAAGGTTAGCCAAACCGCGCAAGGAATGCTCCTTGCGCGGTTTTTTTTAGTACCTTAACGATGAAGTTCTTGTAAGCAAAACAAGAACTGACACAGAGTTTCACAGAGGGAAGAGAGAGTTTCACAGAGAAAGCAAGAAAACATTTTTCTCTGTGCTTCTCTGGGTCTTCTCTGTGAATCTCTGTGTAACGTTTTTGGTTCTGGCTCGTCCAGGTTATGGTATGGTACAAAACTCTCTTTCCACGTCAGCACGTAAGCAGGTTTGGGTATGGGTGGGAGTCGTCCCGTTTTTGCTGTTTGCCATCGCTTTTTTGCTTGCCCCAGCCTCTTTTCTGTTTATTGGCAGCTTCCGCGACCTGCAAGGCAACTGGACGCTCGCCAACTATGGCAACCTATGGCAAGATTTTGTCATTGAAGCGTATACGCTCAGTATTCGCATCAGTGCTTTTACGGCGTTGGGCGGCGGCATTTTTGGATTTCTATTGGCCTACGCTGTCACCCTGGGCGGGCTGCCGCGCTGGATTCGCTCCGGGTTGCTAACCTTTTCCGGGGTAGCTTCCAATTTTGCCGGGGTGCCTTTGGCGTTTGCCTTTATTGCCACTATGGGGCGCATTGGGCTGATGACGGGGCTGTTGAAATTGATGGGGGTGGATATTTACAAGCAGGGGTTTACTTTGTACAGCTTTTGGGGGTTGAGCCTCACCTATATGTATTTTCAATTTCCCTTGATGGTGCTGATTATTACGCCTGCCCTGGAGGGGCTGCGGCGCGAATGGCGGGAGGCGGCGGAAAATCTGGGGGCCACATCGGGGCAATATTGGCGCTATGTGGCGCTGCCAATTTTGCTGCCTTCGCTGCTGGGGACGATGATTTTGCTGTTTGCCAATGCGTTTGGGGCGCACGCAACGGCGTTTGCACTGACGGGCGGCACCTTTAATTTGGTGACGATTTTGATTGGGGCGCAAATTCGGGGGGACGTGCTGCGTGATCCTGGTTTAGGGTATGCGCTGGCGGTAGGGATGGTGTTGATCATGACGGTTTCGATTGTGACCTATACGCTGTTGCAGCGCCGCTCTGAGCGTTGGTTGAAGCGGTAAGGGGAGGTGGCATGAAAAAAGGGTCTTTGTGGTCATGGGTGTGGATTTTGCTGGGGGTGCTTTACTTTTTTTTGCCGCTGCTGGCGACGCTGCAATTTTCGCTGAAGGCGGAGCGGGGGGTGTATGGCTTTAAGGCGTATGAATTGGTGCTGGGGGATCCGCAATTTGTGGAGACGTTTGTGTTTTCCATCGAGATCGCGGTTCTAACGATTGTTTGCAGCCTGCTGTTGATTGTGCCGACGGTTTACTGGGTGCATTTGCGGCTGCCGCAGATTCGGCCGATTTTGGAGTTTATCGCGTTTTTGCCGTTTGTGCTGCCGGCCGTCGTTCTGGTGTTTGGCCTCATTCGGATTTATAGTCGGCCGCCATTTGCCTTGACCAATGCTGTTTGGAGTACCAATCTGCTGCTGGTGGGGGCGTATATGTCGCTGGCGTTACCGTATATGTACCGTTCGGTGGACACGGGGCTGCGGGCCATTGATGTGCGCACGCTGACGGAGGCGGCGCAAAGCCTGGGGGCAAGCTGGGCGACGATTTTGTGGCGGGTTATTTTCCCTAATTTGCGAACGGCACTGCTGAGTGGGGCTTTTTTGACGTTTGCGATTGTGGTTGGTGAGTATACGATTGCGGCTTTTTTGGCTCGCCCAATGTATGGGCCGTATTTGGCGGGGCTGGTGCGGAACAAGGCGTATGAACCGGCCGCTTTGTCTATTTTAACGTTTGGGCTGACGTGGGGGATTATGGGAATTGTCCAATGGTTGACCTATCGGGCGCCGGGGGCGACGCAGGTGACGGCAGGGCCAAGGTAAATTGAGGAAGGATGCAAAAGGTTATGGCATTTTTGGAGATTGAAAATTTACAAAAGCAGTTTGGGGGATTAACGGCCGTTTCCAATTTCAACCTCGCCGTGCAACAAGGAGAATTCATCTCCCTGCTGGGGTCAAGCGGCTGCGGCAAGACCACCGCGCTGCGGATGATTGCCGGCTTTGAACGGCCGTCGGCCGGCACCATTCGCCTCGCCGGAAAAGAGATCACCAACAGCCCCCCCAACCAGCGCAACATCGGCATGGTATTCCAATCCTACGCCCTTTTCCCCAACATGACCGTCGCCGACAACATTGGCTTTGGTCTGAAAATTCGCAAAAAAACGGGCAATGCCAGCCAAAAGCGCATTCAGGAGCTGCTGGAGCTTGTAAAACTGCCCGACAAAGGCAAAAGCTACCCTTACCAGCTTTCCGGCGGGCAGCAGCAGCGCATCGCCCTGGTGCGTGCCTTGGCAATTGAGCCGCAGGTGTTGCTGCTTGATGAGCCGCTGTCGGCTTTGGATGCCAAAATTCGGGTAGATTTGCGGGCCGAGATTCGGCGCATTCAGCAGCAGCTCAATATGACCACGATTTATGTGACCCATGACCAGGAGGAGGCGTTGTCGCTTTCTGACCGGATTGTGGTGATGAACAAGGGGGTTATTGAGCAGGTTGGCACGCCGTTTGCCATTTACAACTACCCCACGTCGGCGTTTACGGCTTCGTTTGTGGGGCAGTTGAATGTGCTGCCGGTGGTGGTTGTGGATGGGAAAAACGGCCGTTTTTCCCTCCACAACCAGCCCCTCACCGTCAGCCAGCCCAGCCAAGCGGCCAACAACACCACCGTCTCGCTGGCCTTGCGCCCCGAAGAGCTGCGGCTGGGCCGCCGCGAAGACGAAAACAACCTCACCGGCATTGTCGAAAGCGCCACCTTCCTCGGAGCCATCGTCCGCGTTCGTTTGCAAATTGCCAACACCAGCATCATGGCGGATCTTTTTAACGAACGACAAATGACGCTTCCCAAAACCGGGGAAACCATCACCGTCAGCTTCCCTTCCCACGCCTGCTGGATTTTGGAAACGACCTCATAACTTATGAACGAACAACCATTTGGCTTACAACAAATTGGGCAAATTGCCGTCCCCGTAGCCGATTTAGCCCAGGCAGTGGCGTTTTATCGGGACGTGCTGGGGATGCGGTTTTTGTTTCAGGCACCGCCGGGGCTGGCCTTTTTTGACTGCGGTGGCGTGCGGCTTCTGCTGGACGTACCGGCCAAAAACAGCGGCGAAGGGGGCGGATCCATCATCTACTACAAAGTCCCCGACATTCAGGCGGCGTACACGACGCTGCTGGAAAGGGGGGTTGCGTTTGAGCAGCCGCCGGAGCTGGTTGCCAAGATGCCCGACCATGATTTGTGGATGGCGTTTTTCCGCGAC
>WBZL01005365.1_pt1 | contig 10628 bp, 5 predicted proteins | sample 5204291 | NCBI WGS metagenome assembly WBZL01 (sample SAMN12344345, study PRJNA552823) | activated sludge metagenome | biome: Activated sludge suspended growth; feature: Nitrification reactor; material: Wastewater; isolation source: activated sludge from nitrification reactor of wastewater treatment... | reverse complement strand
CCGTCAGGGTGAGCGACGTGCGCCAGACGTCCATCCGCGCATGCATCAGCGTTTCGGTGGTCACGATGCACCCGAACTGGCCGCCGGCTGCTTGGCCGGGGCGGGCGCGGGAGCGGGCGCCGGAGCCACATTCGAGGACCCCCCACCGGACGAGTTGCTGCCAGAGGAACTGCTCCCCGACGAGGAACTGCCCGACCAGGTACCCCCCGACGACGAGGCGCCGCCGTCGAAGGAGCCGCCAGATGATCCGCCCGACGAACCGCTGTCGTACACCGGCACCTGGCGGTACACGATGATCGGGTCGGACGGCACATGCTTCTTGCTCACGACCGTCACGACCTTCGGCTTGGTTGCAGCTGCAGATGCGGGCGCGGGTTGTTCGGCCGTCTCCGCCATCACCGCGTCGGTGAAGAAGTGGGCGCTGAGCGCACCCAGCGCGAGTCCGGATCCGACGATGACCGTGCCGCGGGCGGCACCTGCGATGGTGCGGGGGTTCATGATGCTCAGGATCACCAGGGCACCGGTCAAGGCACCGCCCGGCGCTCCGTCAAGGCTGCGTCAAGCCGGATCGTGCGTGGGCTTGACGCTACGCGAACCGATCAGCACGGAACGTGTGGGGCACACTGAGGCCATTCACAGGAGGGACTCGTCATGCGTTCACTGCTCATCTGGGTGGGGGTGCTCGTCGGCAGCGTCGCGCTGGGCGTCGGGATCTACACGGCAGTTGTCGCGCCGACCTCGACGGGTCTGACCGTCTCCGGGACCACCGCGTCGGCGCCCGAGCCCCGTCCCACCGTGCTGCGGTACAAGACCAAGGTGGTCAAGGACCCGCCCCGCAAGAAGGTCGTCGACGTGCCGGTGCAGGTCGCGTCCGACACCGGCTCCGAAGGATCCAGTGGGACCTCCCGGGCCTGGAGTGACGATCAGGGATCCGACGACTCGGGATCGTCGGGCTCCAGCTCCTCCGGCCGCTCCGATGACTCCGGCGGATCAGACGACTCCGGGTCCGGCGGCGGAGGATCGGACCACTCCGGTGGTTCGGAGGATTCCTACTCCGGCGACGACTCGTCCGGTGGCGGTGACGACTACGAGAGTTCCGACGACAGTCAGGACTACGCCAACGAATCGAGCGAACGCGAGTCCGACGACTCGTCACACGGCGACGATCACGAGGAGTCGGATCACGAGTCCGACGACTGATCGCGCTCGGCCGCAAGTGCCTCGGTCAGGCGGCGGGTCAGTTGGGACGCACGGGACACCCGCCGGCCCACCGCCGCACGGACCGATGCTTCGCTGCCCACGACCCGAACCCGATGCCGGGCCCGCGTCACCGCCGTGTACAACAACTCGCGGGTGAGCAGCCGGGAGTCGGGATCGGGGAGCACCACGGTGACGTTCTCGAACTGACTGCCCTGCGCCCGGTGGACGGTCATCGCATCGAGGGCCATGACCGCGTCGAGCCGAACCGGGGGGATGAGCAGCGGTGCGTCGGGTCGGGCGAACGCGACCAGCGGGTCGCCGTCGGGGCCGGCCACGACCACGCCGGCGTCCCCGTTGTGGACCCCGAGGGCGTAGTCGTTCGCAGTGACGATCACCCCTTGGCCGATCTCCCAGGCAGCGTCCGCTGTCCGCCGGTTCGGCAGCCACGACCGGATCACGGTGTTCCAATGGCTCACCCCGGCGGGTCCGTGGCGATGGGCACACAGCACGCGATAACGATCGAGTGCCGCCAGCGCCCCCACCGCGTCCGCGCCTGCGGCACACTCGTCGACCGCGGCGGCCCACTCGCCGATCTCGGTCCGCAGTTCCTCAGCCGTGGTGGCGCCGACCGTCGCTGAGTCGGTGAACTGCACGTCGGCGGAACCGCTGCGCAGCACCGTCAGCACCGCATCGGCATCACCGGAATCGATGGCGACCGCAAGCTCCGCGATCGCACCGCGGAACCGCCAGGTCTCGGTCAGGGTGACGGTGCCACAGCCGGTGATGAGTGTCGGGTCCTCATTCGGGGCGAGGGCGCTGACGTTCTCGGCGTGCGGTGCTGGGCCCGCAACCGCGACGACGTCCTCGAGTACCGCCCCGACGTCGATGCTGGCCAGCTGGCCGGGGTCGCCGACCAGGATCAGGCGCGCATCGGGTCGCACGGCACTGAGCAACGAGTGCATCATCGCCAGATCCACCATGGACGTCTCGTCCACGATGACCACGTCGTGGGGCAACGGGTGATCGCGATCATGGCGGAACGGTCGGGCGGGGTCGGGTCGCCACCCGAGCAGCCGGTGCAGGGTGACGGCGGTGATGGGCTTCTGATCACCGGGCAGTGCGGCCAGCGCCTCGTTCGCAGCGGACTGCATCCGGGCGGCGGCCTTGCCCGTGGGGGCGGCCAGCCCCAGCGACACATCCGGTCCGTCGCTGCGCCGCAGAGCCGCGATGATGCCGGCGATGGTCGTGGTCTTCCCGGTCCCTGGCCCACCAGCCAGGATGGTGAGGCGCGTGCTCAGCGCGGCCGCGGCCGCCAGGCGCTGTCGGTTCGGTTGGTCGCCCGGGAAGACGTCGGTCAGGAGCGCCGGGTCGGTGGGGACCCCCGCCACCGGACGACACCGGGCGACCAAGGCGTCGCGGACCGAGGTCTCCAGGGACCGGTACTTCTGCAGATAGAGCCGGTCATCGGCCAGGACCAACGGTCGGGTCGAATCGTCAGCTGAGTCCTCGGGGGACCGGGCGACCAGCGGATGACGCTGCAGCGCGGCCAACCACTCCGGCACATCGGGCCAGGGAAGATCCGGAACCTCGATGCCGTCCTCGGTGACGGACTCTCCGGCGGCGGTGGTCAGGTCGACGGTGACGGACCCGTGGCGCAGCCCGCGGACGGTCACCGCCGCGGCCAGCCGCACCAGTTCGTCGTCCAGTGGATCCGCCGGGGTTCGGCGCCGGCTGATCCGGAGGAGAGCGGTCGCGATCTGCACGTCGGTGGTGGACAGGACTCCCGCTCGATGGAACGGGTCGAGCAACCCATCGCTGCGGATGCTGACGGTGGGGTCCGGGTTCAGGTCCGACACCTTGGGTGTCATCGCAGGCCTCCCAACACATCGGAGAGTTCACTGACCAAGGCAGTCGGGGGTTCCCAGGCGAACACGCCGGCCGGTGGTGGCGCGGTGGGACTCATGCCGCGGACGAACAGGTACCGGATACCTCCGAGGTGGCGCGCGGGGTCGTAGCCGGAGAGCCGCCACCGCAGGAAACGGTGCAGTGCCACCTGGTACAGCAACGCCTGCAGCGGGTAGTGCGCCTCGATCATGGTGTCGCTCAACGCGTCGGCGGTGTAGGCGGCGACGGGCAGCCGGCGGGCGGTCAGATCACCGCCCACCCAGTTCGTCTTGTAGTCGACGACCAGGAAGCGGGGGTCACCGTCCGGACCGGGAGTCCGCAGCACGGCGTCGATACTGCCGGTCAGGAACCCGGTGAGCCGGCTCGACAGTCCGTCCGCCCGCATCGCCTGTGCGTAGCCGGCCAGCGGATCGTCGGAGTCGAGGTGCCGGTCCAGCAGATCGGCGATCCGACCCAGCGTCACGGTGGCGGAGCACCGGTCGCCGCCGGCGAGGGGGATCTCGAATTCGAGTTCGGTCAGCCGGTCACCAGGTCCGAGGTCCGCCAGGGTGACGCCACTCGCGTCCAGCGGGGTCGCCAGGGTCGGCAGGATCGCCGGCCCCAGCGTGTGCGGCGTCAGTCCCGCCAGCGGCTGCTCGAGGAGTGCCTCGGCGCACCGTTCCGTGACCTCAGCGGTCAGTTCCGGTGTGGTGGGATCGATCGTCTCGTAGACGCGGTGGACCACCACACCGAACTCCTTGCCCACGGGCAGGGCGGACCACAGCGAGGCTTCGCTGCCGTCATCGGTCGCCGTGCCGGTGGGATGGGGGGGTGGCTCGTCCGACTCGCCGCCGGGCGGATCGGCCAGGTGTGCGTCATGGGCGGCGGCGGTCAGCCGGCTGTAGGACGTGCGCTGCCAGGAGATGTCGATCGTCCGGTCGAACGGTGCGGCGCGCAGGGCCCCGGCGTCCGCCTGCCGCCGGCTCGCCAGTCTGGCCTCGGAATCGTCGATGGGTTCGGCCGCGACGCCCAAAGCGCGTTCGATCGACGCCAGGTCTTTGAACGGGTAGGACGCTTTCGGTTCCGTGGCGGCGTCCAGCCGGGCCCCCACGATCCGCTGGAGCGGCGAGGCGGGAGTGTTGTGACTGGCATAGGCCCACCACAGGATCACCTGGGAGCTGGCCCGGGTCATGGCGACGTACAACTGCCGCAGCGCCTCGTCGGCGGCCTCGGCCTCGTGTCGGTCGCGGTGGATCTTCACCTGCGGTGTGTGGCCCCCCCGGATGTCGAGGACCCGGCGATCGTCGGCGTCGTGAAGCCGCAGCACCTTGTCGCGATTGCCCGTGTGACGCGACCAGGCCAGCGGGAGGTAGACGATGGGGAACTCCAGGCCTTTGCTGCTGTGCACGGTGAGGACCTGCACCGCATCGGCATCGGAGTCCAACCGGCGGGAACCCTCGGTGACCTCCTCGGACTCAGGGCGGTGCACCCCCATCCACTCGATGAGGCCGGAGATCCCGACCGAGGTGTCCACCGAATGCAGCCGTTCACCGATGTGCCGGATGTCGGTCAACCGGCGTTCGCCATCGGGTTCCTGCAGCAATCGGGCGGTCATCTCGGGTTCGGCGCGCCGCAGGACCGCCGCGATCCCGCCCCGCTCGAACGCGAGCGCCCAGTCCTGCAAGGTGCGGGCGGTCTGGTCGGTGAGTGCGTCGCCGTCGATCGCGAGATCCGTGCCCGTGAAGGGGAAGAAGGACGAACACATGGCGGCGCGTACCAGCGCCGGCCGTTGGGGCTTCTCCAGCGCCCGCAGGAGCGTTGCCCAGTCGTCGCCCGCGGGAGTGCTGAAGACGTCGGTGGTGCCGGTCACCACGGCGTTGACTCCTGCGGCGCGGAGGTCATCGCGGATCCGGTCGGCGTCGGCGTTGCGCCACACGATCACGGCCACGTCACCGGCGCGGACGCTCCGGTCCACGGTGCTGCCGTCGGTGGTGACCGTCAAGGTGGCGGGGCCGGACAGCAAGGTGACGATGTCGCGCACCACGTCCCGGCGGATGCGCTCGCGAACGTGGTCGACCTTGCCCTCGTTCGACACCGTCCGCAGGCGCAGCGGTGGTCCCGCGTCGTGCAGTCGTGGCTCGTCGTGGACTGCTCCGCCGGGTCGCACAGCGATGGCCTCGTGGCCCAACGCGATCCCGGCGAAGAGGTCGGTGACCGCTCGCACCAGCGGGGCGTCGGTCCGGTGGTTGTCATCCAGGGTCGCGATCGGATGGGCGACCTTCCGGGCGGCGAGGTAGGTGATCACGTCACCGCCGCGGAAAGCGTAGATCGCCTGCTTGGGGTCACCGATGAGCACCAGCGTGCTGCGTTCGTGGAAGACCCGCAGCAGGATCTGCCACTGGGCGGGATCGGTGTCCTGGAACTCGTCGATCATGACGACCCGGTATCGCTGGTACATCATGTCGCGGACCGCTGCACCGGTGGTGGGGTCATCCACGGCGGCGGCGACCCGGGTGATCAGATCGTCGTAGGTGATGGTCCGGCGCACCCGACGGCGCCGCAGGACCTCCGCCCGGACCTCCTCGCCGAATCGTTGTCGCGCCTCGCTCTCCGACTCTTGCGCCCGGTCCACCGGCTCGGCCGGTCCGGGTGCGACGTCCAGCGCTGCCTGGGCGTCGGCGACGACCATCCGCGCGATCTCCCGGCCGTCGGGGAGGGTGAACGGCGCCGGGGGCGCTCCGAACGCGCCGTAGTCGCGCAGGTACAGGTCGGTCGTGACCTCCTCGATGAGTTCCGCGAGATCTTCGGCAAAGGTCTCGAGCGGATCCACGTCCGCCGCGATCCCCAGCTCGCCGAGTACTTGTTGGCAGAAGGCGTGTGTGGTGACGATGGTCGCGGCGTCGAAGGTGGTGAGTGCTGTTTCGAGCCGTTCCGCCCGGCGTGCGACGTCGACCGCGTCTCCCTCCGCCAGCAGCGCGGTGACCGGGTCCTCCGGGTGGTCGCCGCGACGCAGCGCCCGGGCGGTGGTCCGCAGCCGGTCGCGAACCCGCTCGCGCAGTTCGCGGGCGGCCGCGCGGGTGTAGGTGACCAGCAGCAGCTGGTCGAGGGTACAGATCCCTTCAGCCAGGTACCGCGTCGCCAGGGCAGCGATCGTGTAGGTCTTGCCTGTTCCGGCGCTGGCCTCCAGCAGCAGCGTCCCGTTCGGCAACGGGCCGCACAGGTCGAAGGGTTCCGTCATGACGAGACCCCGCCCGACACGGTGCGGCCATGGGCGAGCACCGGGGTCCAGATCTGCTGCGCCAGCACGCCGAATCGGGTGGTGCCCCCCGGGTCGGCGGGATCGTCCGCGTCGCACCCCTGGGCGGTCAAGCCCGCGAAGTCGCCCCACACGCGCCCCACGGCGACGTCGGCCGCCTCGGACCCGAGGGCAGCGGGATTCCACGACGCGGCGGTGCGGGCCAACGCCTCCGCCGCGTCCTTCTTGCGACGGTGCGTCACGTACGTCCGGGCGGTCTCCGGCAGGAAGGGGACCGGCTCGACCAGGTTGTCGTGCAGCAGGGTGACCAGCCGGTCCAGTTCGTCGAGGGCGGATCCGGACACCGGATCACTCAGCCAGACGGTCACGGGCTCATCGGCCTTCTTGTCCGCGCTTCGTGCGACCACGACCCCGCGCACCGGGGTCCCCGCCGCGGCCAGGATCAGTTGCCGAACCCACGACCCGAGCAGCGCCTTGGCCTTGAGCTTCGAGTAGCTGGCCGTGACCAGATACTCGTCGTAGAGCCCTCCTACCATGCCAGTGAGGACGTGTCCGGACGGCAACGTCACGGTGACCGGGACCTCCCGGGCCCTACCCACAGCGAAGCGGGACACGTGATCGGCAATCACCAGGGCGGGTTCTTCGATGGCGTGATAGGCCGCGCGTCCCAGACCGTAGGGCGGCAGTTCGCCGCGGGCAACCTCCGCGCGGCACAGACTGAGTCGATCCTCGCCGCGGATCAGTCCCGCAAGGATCCGGTCGCCGATGCTCCAGCGTGCCAGCGGATCCGGCTCCACCGGGAGTTGTTCGCCCAGCGCCTCAGACGTTCGGGACGACGGCAGGCCGAGCCGGTCGCGCAACAGGAAGTCGGCGGGGTTGCCGAGGAACCGGACCAGTTCCCCGACCGACACCTCGCGGCCCGGCTCCGGATCGGGCAGTGGACCGAGGATGAACGGTCGCGTCGGGCCGCTGGACCGGGACAACGCGACCGCTCCGGCGAGGTCAGCGGGGTCGTGGTTGACGGGGGCGTCCGGCGCGAAGTTGAGCGGGTCGAAGGGCTGCAGTGGGTGGTGGGTGACGAAGGAGTCAGCGTCACGTCCGGTCACATCGGCCAAGGTGTCCATGAGTTCACCGACGGGCACCGCCGGCGGCTGTGCGGCGTTGGTCCGCACATCGCGGCTGGCGTAGGTGATCACCAGGGAGTCGGTGGCCGCCATCAGTGCGTCGAGGAACTGCTGTCGGTCCTCCGTCGAATGGTCCCGTTCGCCGATCAACGGGTCATGCCGCGTCACGTCGTCGCCGTCGGCGCCGCCCGGACGTGGGAACACTCCGTCGTCGAGTCCGAGGAGGCAGATGACCCGGTACGGCACGGCCCGCATCGGGGCCATGGCACAGACGGTGAGGCCGCCGGTCCGGAAGTGCGTGCGGGTGGGCCGGCCGGCCCGCCGTTCCGCGAGCCATACCCGTACGTCGCCCAGGTCCAGTTCCGGATCGTGGGTCCCGGCCCGCTCCACCCACCTCGCCAGCATGCCCAAGGCTGCCGGCAGCTGCCAGGCGTCGGGTCCGGTCGCGTCGAACAGCGCAGGAATGATGTCGTTGAGGAGTTGTCCCCACTCCGTCAGGCGGCGCGGCTCACGGAGTTCCGGGAACGTGAGGCGAAGCCGGTCGATGAACTCGGCGAACCGGCCGATCGCATCGAGGTCGGTGCCGACCACCCCGGCCGCAGGCAGCGTGTCCGCCAGCATCCCGCCGTCCGCGGACAGGGCGGCCCCCAGCAGGATGCGATCGAGTCCGTCGGCCCAGGTGCTCTGCCACAACGGGACCTCGAACCGTTCGCGGTCGTTCGGGTCCAGTCCCCAGCGCACCGCGGTCTGCTCGGCCAGCTCGTCGAAACGCTCCAACGCGGCGTCGTCGAACCCGAACCGGGCCCGCACCGCCGGTAGGGCGGCCAGGTCGAGCACGGCACTTCGGGTCGGGCGGCCGTCGGCCAGGTCGAGGATTCGGGCCAGGGCCGTGAGAACCGCGTTGTCCTGGGTCGCGGGTCGGTCGGCGACCCGGACCCGCAGGTCCACGGTGCGATCACCCTGGACGGTCACCGACTCGAAGGCGGCGCTGACCAGGGGTGCGAACGTCGCGAGGTCCGGACACATGACCACGATGTCGCGGGGTTCCAACGTCTGGTCCGCATGCAGGAGCGACAAGATCGTTTCGCGCAGCACCTCGACCTGGCGCGCGCGGCCATGGCACCCGTGGATCTGAAGGGACGTGTCCACCGGGACTGCCGCGGGGTCGGTGGGTCCGGATCCGGACACGTACGCCTGCACCCGACCCAGCAGGGTGTCCGGTCGGGGCACCTCGACCAATGAACTCTCGACCCCGCCCGCCAGCAGCCGCCACGCGAGTTCGCCGCTGTCGCGGCCCAGGGAACGCAGGAGCGGGGCCGCGGTCAGCGTGGGCACCGGCGAATTCCGGCGCCGCGGGACCGGCGGCGCGATCGGTCGGCTGTCGGCGATCGCCCGCCACCGCGTCGGCGACGGGTCGGGCAGCCACAGGTGGACATCACGGTGGACGGCCAGCACACGCGCCAGGTCGAGCTGTTGGGTGGGCAGTCGGGTGGCGCCGACGATGCCCAAGCGGGCAGGCAGGTCGACCCGGTCCGGATCGTCGGCCAGGACCCGCAGGACGTCGGGCGTCCGTTCGGCCGGCGCCGGTACGGGCAGATGTGCCGCGACGAGTCGCCACAGCACGGGCTGCCAGCCGAGTTCGGTCGGGATCGGGCGCCCGGCGCCGTCGGTGTCGTGACCGGCACGCCAGTCGCGCACGAGTTCGGGCCGTTCCTGGCCGTACCGGTCGAACAGCCGGGCCAGGCGGCGGGCCAAGGCCCAGCGCCGTCCTGGGCGCCCCTGCCCGTCGGACCCGCGAATGTGGCTGCGCAGCGCACTGGCCCATGGGTCGTTCAGGGATGCGTCGATGACCTCCAGGATCGACCATGTCAGCAGGTCGGGACGCCACGGATCGTCCGCGTACTCGATTCCCGACATCGTCGCGATGACCGAGCCGAACAACTCCGCCGGCGACGGGAACCCGACCCCGGCGCACACCCCATCTCCGGCGCCGCTCGTGCCCAGTCGCTGCGCCAGCTGCTGCGCCAGATACCGTTCCACGCCCCGGGTCGGAACGGCGAGAACGTCGGGCGCGAACGGGTCACCCGGAGCTGCCGCCAGCCACGCCGCCAGCTCCGGCAGAAGTGCGTCGAACCGCGTCGCACGGTGGACGTGCAACAAGCCGGGTGGCTGGATCATGGGCCGTCCCCCTGTCATCTGCCCACACCGTAATGTGTGACTCCGACACAACCGCAGGACGGCCCGGTGGGAGTGCGTGGATCGCCCGTGCGTGTCAGCCTGACCTCATGGTGTCCTGGGTACTCAGCCCCCTGGCCGCGTCCGTGCGCCAGGTGTTGTCGGGGACCACCGATGGGCAGTCCCCGATCGTGCGCCGCATCGAGGAACCGCCCGGGGCGCCCGGCTGGTTCACCCCCGGCGACGACATCTGGACCGTCCACGGCTCCGTGGCGACCTTCCTGGGCGGGATCCGGTCGTTGTTGCTGCAGGCCCTGCATCCGCTGGCGTTGGCGGGAGTTGATCGGCACTCGTCCTATCGCGACGATCCCTTCGGCCGGTTGCAGAACACCGGGGCCTTCATCGCGGCCACCACCTATGGCTCGGCCGACCTGGCCCAGTCCACTGTCGCCGCGATCGGCCGGATGCACGACCGGGTCCAGGGCTCGCTGTCCGACGGTCGCACTTACTCGGCCCGCGACCCGCGCCTGCTCGAGTGGGTTCTCGTGGCGCTGGTCGATTCCATGCTCACCGCATACCTCGAGTTCGGTCACAACGCGCCCATCTCCGCCGATGGCTACGTCGCGGACATGGCGGTCGTCGGGGCGGCCATGGGCGTCGTGGACCCGCCCCGCAGCCACGGGGAACTGACCGCCCGCATCGACGGGTTCCGACCGGAACTGAGCGGCGGCGCGGCGGCTCGCCAGATGCGCGACTTCATCATGTCCGCCCCCCTGCCCCTGGCACTGCAGCCGGGGTACGGCGTGCTGGCGCGGGCCGCTCGGGACACGTTGCCCGACTGGGCCGTTCATCTGCTCGGCGACCAGCCGGCGGGCGCCCCGGCCCGACGCGCCCGCGCCGTGGTGGCCGACTCGGCGCTGCGGACATTGTCATTCGCATTGGTGCGGTCCCCGGCACAAGCCGCGGGGGAACGCCGGTTGGCGGGTCCT
>WBZL01001965.1_pt1 | contig 10628 bp, 8 predicted proteins | sample 5204291 | NCBI WGS metagenome assembly WBZL01 (sample SAMN12344345, study PRJNA552823) | activated sludge metagenome | biome: Activated sludge suspended growth; feature: Nitrification reactor; material: Wastewater; isolation source: activated sludge from nitrification reactor of wastewater treatment... | reverse complement strand
CCATTCTCAGCCGATATCCGGTCGAGAAACATGCTGCGAAATATGTCTCGGCGAGTTCCGACCCCTACAGCATTCACTCCAGAAAGGTCGTCATGGCCCAGGTCAGGGTGCCGTATTTCGGTTTGCTGAATGTCTTCTCCTCGCACCTGAGCTGGTGGGAGGACGGATTTGCGGAGCAGTTCGACAATCTGCGGCAGTGGGCCAGCGATGAACACAGCAGCGAACTCACGGCCACGATGCTTTGCGGGGATTTCAACATCAAGGCCGGTTCCAGGGGCTATCAATTCGTCGTCAATTCAAACGAGTATGCAGATCAGTTTCTGTCGGCCAACTCGCCGCAGATTTTCCGCAAGATTTTTGAGGCCAGGGAATCAGCTTGGGAACGTGCGCTGGAAGACGATCATCGAATCGATTATGTGTTTCTTCGCAGAGGGAGTCGCTTGCACGCAATCTCCGGCCAGATCGTGTTCACTGATGAGGATTATGGGCGAGTCTCCGATCATTTCGGCTACCTGGTAACATTCGAGCCTCTATGAGCTGCGGGTGCGGCAAATTCATTTGCCCATCACGGATTCTGGCGAGCACACATTAAATAGCATAGACCGTTTGGTCTCGATATCATGAGAACAGCAGAGCAATACGCACTACCCATCCATGGCAACCTGGGAGGGCCTTTCGTTCGGGTGAACGACTTTAACGAGAAATTTTATTTGCGTTGGGGAAAAATCAGCTTCGATGTGTACTTCGGCACCCAGGTAAATGTGAAAGTCATCCTGAGGGTCTATCGAAATAATAATATTTGCGAAACCTATATTGTCGATACCGATCCCTACGATATCCAGTGGAACCATCACAAACGGCGCACCCGGGATTTCTACATCCATCCCTCGTCCAGTAGCTTCGGGCCGGCCAACTGTATCAAGTTGGCCTTTGTGGTGCACCTCGACGAACACTCGATCGCCTCGCAGCTCGAATACATTTTCATGGACTGGCAGCAATTGCGCGAGGAGTCGCCGCAATATCGCAGGATCACCCCGGAATGGGCGACCAACAACCCCTATCGCACGCATGAGGTGAACGCCTGGCAGTTGCAGTGCGATGTGGACTGGTACAACCACCATTTTGAATCATTACGCCTGATTCCCAAGTTCACCAAGGGCCAGCAATATCACCCATACCATCCCAAACGCTTCATTCACGATCACATCGACAAGGTCATTCGCAGCAAGCACGCTCACCCCAATCGCTTCTGCACCATCAAGGTCAGCGTCGACTGCATCGACGACTACGACTTCACTCGCCACCTCGTACACGCTAGTGAAAACGGCGTCTGTGTACAGTGCATCGTCGACTGGCGGAAGATGACGCTCACCAACAGTCCGAACTACTCGCGCCTGAAGCGTGCCGGCATCGAACTGCTGGGCGTTTTCTGCACGCCACAACATCATCTGATCGAGGTCGATCCCGACATGCATACCAAGTTCGTCATCTTCAACGATGAGGATTGCATCCTGGGTTCGTTCAACATCACCTTCGATCGCTGGTGGGCGAATTGGGAATCGGGAATGACCTTTCATTCGAAAGGGGTCTGTCGTCTGCTCGACAACATCTTCCAGAGCGAGCGTGGCGGCGTCAATCAACGATATGGCATCGACCCGCTCAGCCATTTCAACCTGCTTTACACCTACGGCCGACACGCGCTGCTCAACGGCAAGCATTACCTCCCGCATCATGCCATCCTGGCCGAGATTCACCGCGCCAGGCATTCGATCAAGCTGACGCTGTTCCTGATCGGCAACCTCCTGGGCGAGCACGGCGACAGCGTCATTGATGCGCTGATCAACGCCAAACACCGCGGTGTGCATGTCCATATCCTGCTCAACGGGCATCTCGCACGGCAGGGTAAGGTGGGTGTCGAGCGTTCGATGCACGATGAGCTGAATCGCCCGCTCCTGCCGGCCGCGCAGGGACTGCGGACGGCGGGGATTGCGGTCGGCCTGGTGTATGGACAGGATGATCACCCGGTGCCCTATTCGCCGATCCACTCCAAGTACTGCATCATCGACGAAGCGACGGTTATCGAAGGCAGTTTCAATTGGTACAACACGTCGGTGTTTTCCCATGACCTGACGGTCGTGGCCACCAATCGCGAAATGGCGAAAGCGTATCTGTACGAGTTTGAGCAGATCCAGCGCGTTTTCCGGATCTATTACTGAAGCCTGCGATCTGGCTGCGCGACAGCTGGCAAGAAACCCTTTGCCGGCTACGGCCAAATGATGCACAACGTGATGCACAATCCTCTTGACAACAGACGATTGACTCTGCTATCGACGCCAAGGATACTTCGTCTACGCGTCTGAAACGCTTGACCGCAGGGGGGCATCATGTGCCCAACGCAGCGGCGAAAAGGTGTTCTGTTCGCAAATCTTTCCACCGACCGACACCCTGACGCTTTTGTCCCTGCATAGCTTTCATCCCATTCTGATTTCGGCCTTTTTCAACACCCTCTCACTATCGAGGAAATCATGTCCAAACTGTTCATCGAAGATCTTGCCCTCGAAGGCAAGCGCGCGCTGATTCGCGTCGATTTCAACGTCCCCCAGGACAAGACCACCGGCGCCATCACCAACACCAAGCGGATCGAGGCAGCTTTGCCGACGATAAAATATGCGCTGGACCACGGTGCCGCCGTCATTCTCATGTCCCACCTCGGTCGTCCCGACGGAAAGGTCGTGCCGGCATACAGTCTTGCACCGGTGGCGACCGCGCTCGCGGGTCTGATCGGACGCCCGGTACAGTTTCTGGCCGATTGTGTCGGGCCGGAAGTCGAAGCCGCCTGCACCGCGATCAAGCCCGGCGAAGTCATCCTGCTCGAAAACCTGCGCTTCCACCTTGAGGAAGAGGGCAAGGGCACGGTCACCAGCGCCGACGGCTCGGTTGCCAAGGTCAAGGCCAATCCGGAAGACGTCAAGGCCTTCCGCGCTTCGCTGACCCGGCTCGCCGACGTCTACATCAACGATGCCTTTGGCACGGCGCACCGCGACCACTCGTCGATGACCGGCGTGCAACTGCCCGATCGTGCTGCCGGCTACCTGATGAACAAGGAACTGGCTGCCTTCTCGGCCGTTCTCGAAACGCCTCAGCGGCCGTTGCTGGCGATCCTCGGCGGCGCCAAGGTCGCCGACAAGATCCAGTTGATCAACAATCTGCTCGACAAGGCCGACCAGATCATCATCGGTGGCGGCATGGCCTTCACCTTCAAGAAAGTCCTCTCGGGTATGCCGATCGGTAACTCGCTGTACGACGAGGAGGGCGCCAAGCTGGTCCCGGACCTGATGAAGAAAGCCAAGGAAAAAGGCAAGGAGATCCTGCTGCCGGTCGACTTCGTGATTGCCGACAAGTTTGACGCCAGCGCCAACACCGGCACCGCCAACGATGTCGATGGCGTTCCCGACGGCTGGTTGGGGCTCGACTGCGGTCCTCAATCGACGAAGATTTTCACCGACGCGATCCTGAAGGCCAAGACCATCATCTGGAATGGCCCGGCCGGCGTTTTCGAATTCGAGAAGTTCGAAGCCGGCACCCGGGCCATGGCTGACGCGGTCGTCCAGGCCACGGCTGCGGGTGCGATCACCGTCATTGGCGGCGGTGACACCGCCACCGCCGCTAAGAAATACGGCGCCGACAAGAAAGTCACGCACAGCTCGACCGGCGGAGGCGCTTCGCTCGAATACCTGGAAGGCAAGGTCCTGCCGGGCGTCGCCGCTCTTTCCGAAAAGTAAGGCGGTCGGCGGCCCCGCTCGGGGCCGCTGCCTGTCAAGCCATTCTGTAATATCACATCGTCACATCGAGGAATACCATGCGCAAGATCGTTATCGCCGGCAACTGGAAAATGAACAAGACCGTCGCCGAGTCAGTGAAGCTCGCCGCCGACGTCGTCGCTGCAGCCAAGGACATCAAGAATGTAGTCGTCGCCATTGCCCCGACCTACTTGGCTCTCGCCAAGGTGGCCGAGGTGGTCAAGGGAAGCAATGTCAAGCTGGCGGCGCAGGACGTGCACTGGGAAAACCAGGGTGCCTTCACCGGTAAGGTCAGCGCCGACATGCTCAAGGAAATCGGTGTCGATTTCGTGATCATCGGTCACTCCGAGCAGCGCAGCTACTTCGGCGAAACGGATGAAACCGTCAACAAGAAAGTCAAGAAGGTCCAGTCGCTCGACATGACGCCGATCATTTGCATTGGCGAGACGCTTGCCGAGCGGCAGGGCGGCCAGCTCGAAAGCGTTCTGACCACCCAGGTCAATGGTGCTTACGCGGGTCTTTCCGCCGACGATGCCCTGCGCACGGTGATCGCCTACGAACCGGTCTGGGCGATCGGTACAGGCGTCACCGCCAGCGACGACGAAGCACAGCAGGCACACGCCTTTGTCCGCGGCCTGCTGGCGCAACGGTATGGAGAGAACGTGGCCGAGTCGATCTCGATCCAGTACGGTGGATCGATGAAGCCCGAGAATGCGGCCGGCCTGCTGGCCCAGAAGGACATCGACGGAGGCCTGATCGGCGGTGCAGCGCTGAAGGCAGACAGCTTCCTCGGCATCATCACGCCGGGCGAATCAATCGGCAAGTAGTCTTTTCATGATCAGACGCGGCATCACTGACCGGATGATGCTCTGGCCGATCGTGTGGCCACTGGCGATGGGCATCGGCGGGGCGTTCGGACAGGACGTTCCGCCGTCGCAGGGCGCTGTAGCCAGAGTCGCGACGTCTGCGGCCAGCCATACCTTCTGGCGCATCGCCGAGGATGCCGCCATGCTGGCCGGTGGCCTGTCGGTGCAACTCGACAAGACTTTCCATCGCGAAGGCGAAGCGATGGTGGTCCGCATCGATATTCCGCGCGCAGGCTACCTCAACGTGCTCAGCGTTGGTCCCGACGATGTGCCGACCGTGCTGTTTCCAAACCGGCATCACCCTGACAATCGCGTTTCCGCCGGGTCACTGACGATTCCGAACGCGCAGATGACGTTCGAGCTGAAAGCCATGCCACCCGACGGCACAACGCTGGTGGCAGCTTTTCTGAGCAGGGAAGCGCTGGACTTCTACCAGAACGGGGACGGCGAGCGCGACGGAGAGGGTGCGATGCAGGACCCATTCGCCCGGCTTTCCATCGTCAGCCGCAACCAGCTCAGGCAATTGGCGGGGAAGAGCTTCGCGGTGCTGCCGCGTGCCGCGCCGCTGCTCGGCGGCATGGCGTACGGGGGGGTCTGCGCTGCGGCGAGTGATGCCTGTGACGCAGCGAGCATGCCGGGCCGAAGCGCCGGATTCGAAGACCGTCTGACGCCGGGGATACTGCTCGAATCCAAAGACGGAGTAAGTCTGCCCAAGGGCATCAAGCCGCGCCCGATTCATGAAAAAGGTATCCGCCTGACCAAGGTGTCGGAGGGCTTCATGCCGCGCTTGTACAACGATGCCGCAAGCTATTGCAGCATTGCCTACGGTCACCTGGTCAAGAAAGCACCTTGCGATGGTCAGGAACCACCCGAGTTCCGGCGAGGCATCAGCGAGCCACGAGGTGATTCGCTGCTGGTCCAGGACCTGCGGCGGGCACAGCTGGCGGTGATGGGCATGGTGACCACGGCGCTCAGCGACGGGCAGTATGCGGCGCTTTGTGATTTCACCTACAACGTGGGCGTCGGCAATCTGCAGAAATCGACGCTGCTGAAAGCGGTCAATGCTGGCGAGCATGAGCGCGTGCCGTTCCAGTTACGGCGCTGGATCAAGGTCAACGGCAAGGAATCTGCTGCGCTGAAGACGCGTCGAGAACGCGAGATTCAGTTGTACTTCGAAAGCAGTCCAATCCCCAAGATCCCGCCTGCCGACGAGGATTTGAGCGTGATTGACATCCGGATCGGGGAATAGGTGTCCGGGTGTCGGTGTCCGGGTGTCCGGATTGATCGTCTCGTTTCTGGCGAGAAGCCACTGAAGGAAGGCGGGGGGAACAAGCGAAACCACAGGGTTTGAAGAGCCAGACATTGCTGCCGAAAGGTCGGAGCTTGTGAATACATCTACTGCGCGACCGATCTGTTGCGTTGCTCAGTCGCTCACTCCTCCCGTCCATCCACTTGGGATGTCTCGTTGTTTGCTTCCGCGCGCCTTGCATTGCGCACTGTTCGCTACGATTTTTTCACAAGCTCTCAGCCAGCGATCAAGCCACCAAGGCGTCGTACGGCGTCCTCGACTTCGGGCGTGTGTGGGTTGCCGCAGTTGAGCCGCAAACAGTTTCGGTACATGCCGCTGGCCGAAAAGAGTTCTCCCGGGACATAAGCGACGCCGGCGGCGATGGCGCGATCGTAGAGCGCGGTGGTGTCCACCCCCTCGGGCAGTTCGACCCATAACACGAAACCGCCCTGTGGCCGGGTGATGCGCGTGGCGGTCGGGAAGTGCCGGGCCACCGACGCGCGCATGGCGTCCACCTGGCGCTCGTAGGTGCGTCGCAGTCCGCGCATGTGGCGCGCGTAGGCGCCCGATTCGAGGTACTCCGCGAGGACCTGCTGGGTGACCGGATTGGTGCCACCGCTGGTGATTGTCTTGTGCAGGGCGACTTGCGCCCGGTAGCGGCCGGCGGCCACGAAACCGATACGCAGGGCCGGCGACAGACATTTCGAAAAAGAAGAACAGAGCATCACATTGCCGGCCTTGTCGAAAGCCTTGATCGGCCAGGGACGCTCGCCGCTGAAATGCAGATCGCCGTAGATGTCGTCTTCAATCACCGCCACGCCGCGTTCGGCCATCAGCTTGGCCAGTCGGCGCTTGTGCTCGTCGGGCATGATGCTGCCGAGCGGGTTACTGGCGTTGGGCACCAGCAGGCAGGCAGCCACCCCGCTTTCGCGGGTGGCCAGGTCAAGCGCCTCGATCGACAGGCCGGTGCGCGGATCGGTGGGAATTTCCAGCGCCTTGAGTCCCAGAACTTCAAGTAGTTGCAGCATCAGGTGATAAGTTGGCGATTCGACTGCCACCGTGTCGCCAGGCCGGGTCACCGCGCGCAGGCAGAGTCCCAAAGCCTCGGTGCAGGAATTGGTGATCACGAATTCGTTGGCCGCCAGTGGTCCGGCCCAGCCCACCGAACAGAGCACCAATTGGCGAATCAGCGCCGGTTCGTCCATATTGATGTGGCTGCCGCCCTCGAGCAGCCGCGGATGGCGCCTCAAGACGCCGCCATAGAGTCGTTGCAGCGCGGCCAGTGGTAACAGCGTGCACGCCGGTAGGGCAGCTCCGAGTGGCACGACGCCCGGCTGCATGCCGGTTTGCAGGACGCGTATCAGACGCTGACTGACGTCGACCGGCACCGGCGCTTCAGGGGTCGAGCGGGCATTCGGCTGGGCGCGCGGCGATGCCGCATGGCGCACGAAGTACCCGGATTGCGGCCTGGCTTCGACAAGACCGCGATCCTCCAGATGGTGCAGCGCCTGCAGTACCGTTGAAACCGAAAGCCGCCGCTCGCGCGACAGACGCCGCACCGATGGCAGGCGTTCGCCCGGCCGCAAGTTGCCGGCGACGATGATGCCTCCCAGATCCTCCGCCAGTCGTTCGTAACGCAATAGCTCGTTTTGCATTGGCTCACCAGTACAGTTGTCCCGGACAATGACCAGTACAATTCGAAAAATAGCAAATTGTGCTGGTTACAATTTCTCTTTCTTGTAACTGTACCATGAAAGCCGAACGTTCTACACTGCGATTCGTCAACACAAGGAGAGACTGCCATGGACATCGACCTCTACAACACCGAGCTTTGCCTTAGCCACAACGCGCCGATCCGGCTGCTCTCTGCCCGGGGTGTGCGCATCCACTGCACGGCCGGCGTGGTCTGGCTGACGGTCGCGGGCGAAGCCGGCGACATTCTGCTGGTGCCAGGTGACAGTCACCTTGTCCGTGGCCGTGGCCTTGCCCTTCTGGAAGCCATTGGCAGTGGGCAGGTGCGCTTCGAAAAAGCTGCGCGGCCCCTGGCGACCTTCCTGCGAGCCCAGTGGCAGCAGTTGCGGCGCGGCCTTTCCGACCGGCCGTTGCGCGCTCGGCATTCCCCGCTTCGCTTGCCGGTGGCCTCCCGTCAACTCGGCGCATAGCCTTGTCCACCGGCGCGACTCCTGTAATTGCGCACGGGAGTCGCGCCTTTTGATGTGCCCGGTCAGCCGACACTCAGCTGCTCCCGGAGGGCCGCTCTGCTGGCGTTGGCGGTATCGAAAATCGGCGCATCGATCGACCATGCATCAGGCAGACCTCAGAAGCCTCTGTTTCCTTGCGGCAGGAAGAACAAAGGGCGTATGATCGCGCACCGGTGAGCAGGGTCTCGCCCTGCACTCCTGATTCTCATGTTCCTCAATCCGCCAGTCCGAATTTACTGCGGATTTTCTCGATCACTGGTCCGGGTTGTAAACCATGCCTGGCTTGTCCTCCCCGCTGTTCGCCGTACTCGCTGTTGCCGGTTTCTTCGCCGTTTCGCCGCCGGTTGTGGCAGCGGAGTCGGCCAGCGTGACCATCGATCTCGGAGCGGGGCCCAGCAATATCTTCACGCCGTCCGCCGCGCTCGGCGCCGGGGTGGACGGGCACGCACGTGGCGATGCGAGCGCTATTTATCGTCCGGCAACCTTGCGCGCTATGCGTTCGGTCGGTCTGCGTCCGCTGACTTATCGCCTGCGCACCGAGCTCGGCATCCAGGCCTGGCACTGGAATCCTCGCGGCCGCTGGAGTGACAGCAAGAACTCAGAAGGTTACTGGACTTCGGACGACCGTCCTGGTGATCCGATTCTGGTGTCCTTTGGTTATCGGCTGCCGCGCCGCGGCAACAGCATCGACCAGGCCAATGACGATGGCTATTCGCGGCTGGCCGATGGCGACCTGGCGACTTTCTGGAAGAGCAATCCCTATCTGGACCGTCGTTACACCGGCGAGGACCGGCACCCACAATGGTTGATCGCCGATCTGGGAGACAAAATCCCGGTGAACGCGATCCGCATCTTCTGGGGGATTCCGTATGCCGTGCGCTACGCCGTGCAATACTGGGATGGTGAAGACACGGATCTGCCGGACGGGTATCCCAAAGGCAGATGGCAAACCTTTCCCGACGGTCTGGTGACGCAGGGTCGCGGCGGTGACGGCATTCTGCGCCTGACTCGGGAGGCGTTACCGGCACGTTACCTGCGGGTGTTGCTCGAAGAATCCTCGGCCAGCGCGCCAGAGGGAGCAAGCGATCCACGCGATGCCCTCGGTTTCGCCGTGCGGGAGGTGGCCATCGGAATACAAGGAGCGAACGGCGAGTTGCACGATGCCGTTCGCCACGCCGCCAGCCGCGACGGCCAGAGCCGCTTTTTCGTTTCCTCCACTGACCCCTGGCACCGCGCAGTCGATCTGGACCCAGGGGTCGAACAGGCCGGGATCGACCGGGTATTCGCCAGCGGGCTCACGCACGGTTTGCCAATGCTGGTGCCGGTCGGGGTGCTCTACGATACGCCCGACAACGCCGCCGCACTGCTGCGCTATCTGAAGCGGCGCGGCTATCCGCTGCGCGGCATCGAGCTTGGCGAGGAGCCGGATGGCCAGTACATTGCTCCGGAAGACTATGGTGCCTTGTACTTGCAGGCGGCGGACGCGTTGCGCGCAGTCGACGCAGGCGTGATCCTCGGTGGTCCGTCTTTCCAGTCCTTGTGGAACGAGCCGATGATGGCCTGGGCAGGAACCCCGGTGGCTCCCGATCGACCGTGGCTGGCCCGTTTTCTGAGCTACCTGCAGGCGCGCGGGCGAGCGTCCGATCTGGGTTTCCTGTCGTTCGAGTGGTACCCGTTCGACGATGTTTGCGCGCCGGCGGCGCCACAGTTGCAGCAGGCGCCGGCACAGCTCGCCGAGGCCATGGCAAACCTCTACCAGCAAGGTCTGCCGCGCGCGACGCCGTTGTTGATCACCGAGTATGGCTACTCGGCTTTCGCCACGCAGGCGGAGGTCGACCTGGCCGGCGCCCTGTTCAACGCTGACACGGTCGCCACCTTCCTGACCGAGGGAGGCAGCACGGCCTATCTGTACGGCTATGAACCCAGCCCTCTGGACAGGGAACCCCAGGTCAATTGCCGGACCTGGGGCAACAATACCTTGTTCCTCTCCGACCAGAGACGGAACATTCGGGCGCGTACCGCCACCTATCACGGCGCCAGACTGCTGGCGCGGCAATGGGCCGGGAATCCGGATCAGGTGCATCGGATTTATCGCGCCCGTGTCGATGGCCAAACCGCCGTGGCGCCGCCGCTGAGTGCTTACGCGCTGCAACGCCCCGACGGCCTCTGGGCGCTGCTGCTGGTCAACAAGGACCCGCAGCGGCCGTGGTCGGTCACACTGCGCTTCGCCGGACCGGAGCCGGACGCGGTCGAGTGGCTGCAAGGTCCGGCCGACCTGTACCGGTTTTCCGCCGCCCAGTACCAATGGCGGGCAAACGGCGAACACGGTCGCCCGCGACGCAGTCGGCCTCCCGAGCACCGCGTACTACGCTCGCAGGCACCGCTGGCGGTACAATTGCCGCCCTGGTCCCTGACGGTGATCCGCAGTCGGGGGCCCGCCCAGCCAGCCGCGCCGGTCCCCGCGCCTTGATGT
>WBZL01005363.1_pt1 | contig 10629 bp, 10 predicted proteins | sample 5204291 | NCBI WGS metagenome assembly WBZL01 (sample SAMN12344345, study PRJNA552823) | activated sludge metagenome | biome: Activated sludge suspended growth; feature: Nitrification reactor; material: Wastewater; isolation source: activated sludge from nitrification reactor of wastewater... | reverse complement strand
TATACGTTACGAACCTGTGTTCGATCTTTTCGACTATCAGACGGCAGATGGACGTGACCCGTTCCAGGAATGGCTGGCAAAGCTGGCGGACAGGAATGCCCGCGCACGGGTGGCCGTCCGGGTGCAACGAATGGCTACCGGCAATTTTGGTGACCACAAGCCCCTAAACGATGGCGTATGGGAATTGAGGATAGACCACGGTCCCGGCTACCGCGTGTATTACGCCCAAGCCGGCCGGCGAGTGCTGTTGCTCCTGATCGGTGGCGACAAGCGCCGCCAGCAAGCCGATATTGAAACTGCCGTCCGCTATTGGCAGGACTGGCAAAGGAGGAATGCACCATGAAAGCCGCCCGCCCCCACGATGATGCAATGGTGGAACTGCTGCGCGAAGACCCGGCGTTTGCTGATGAATACCTCGCCGCAGCACTGGAGGAAGCAGAGGAACCCGGCGGCAGGCAAGCCCTGTTGCGCGCCTTGCGCCACGTCGCCCATGCCCAAGGAATGCAAGAGGTAGCTGCACGCGCTGGCATGCGCCGCGAAAGCCTTTCCCGTGCACTTTCCCCCAAAGGCAACCCGACACTCGAAACCTTGCTGGCGGTCCTGTCTGCCGCCGGTCTGCGCCTGGCCGTGGCTCGAAGAGAAGAACATCCGGCCTGACCGAGTTTTGCCGCGCCTATCCCGAGGCTGATCACCGAGGGAGAAAACCGGGCCCCTTCACCCGGCTGGCGCGGCACCCCGTTGAAGGAGCGCGAGAAGGAGCGCCAACATGAGTGTCGTGGTTCTCATCAATGGCCGGGAGGCCATTCCAGTTCGAGCCATTCCGTATATGGCCGATTCAACCGTGTCCGCTGAAATCCTCGTTAGGGGGGTGTTGTGTTCGGACCATAACAACGCCCTTCACGGGTTATCTGCCTACCAGCTACTGGCATACGAATGTTCTCGGAAGGTGCAGCCGGTGGAATGGCGCCGTGTCGCCGTCAACCTGCACGCTTTGTCGGACACGTTACGTCGACAAGAGCTAAAAGGGGAACTGACGCATGCCGAGGGAACTGCCGAGTGGAAACGTGAGTCGGTAAAGCGCTTGCCCTCCGGAGTCTATATTTGGAAAGATGAATTCTCCAGGAAGCACTTCGAGAGGTACCGCCGCCTCTCGAATGAAGAACTTGCTCAGTGTCATCGCCATGGGCTTGAGATGAACAGAGAGCTGGCTTCTGCTTCGGATGACAGCTATACCGCCGAAATAATGGCCGCTCACGGCGCGCCAGAAAACTGGAGGGAAGCGTTTCAGGCGGATATAGACGAAGCTGCTGCAGAGGGGCCGTTCAATCCGGACAGCTTTTGTGTTTATGTACCAAGAGGATGCGAGCCAAAGGAGACGGACACCCTGTCTGACGTAACCTTTTCCCCTTGGATTGAACAGGATGAAATGCTTGTTGTCATGGAGGGATTCGAGGGCGCGCCCAGGGCCGGCACGAAGAGTGACGAGAGGCAATCGGCATCAAGGGAAAGCGACGACCAGCAGACGCCAAACGAGGCCATTGAAGATCCGGCGCCTGCCAGATTTGTACAACGCGCCATGCAAGACGGGTTTGACAAGATCACGAGAGAGAAGGCAGGCGAACGGAATTTTGAGGCGAAAGTTGCCGCCGTCAATCTTTCCGACGAAAGGTGCATCGAGCTTGCGCATTCGCATGAACTGCGCATTGCTGACTGGACCGCGCTAACCGGCATAGGTATCGGCGTGCATTGGTCGTATGTCGTCAGCGCCGAGGGAGTTGCCTTCAGAAAGTGGACTGAGGGCGAAATCAGCGAAGCGTCTGTCGACCGACAGATCGAGATGCACCAGGATAACGAGGCAGCACCCCTGAAGTTTCCCTGCACACCAGCGATGATCATACTGTTCATCGACGCAGCGCAGCCGGGGAGTCACAGCTTCAGCGTTCCCGATGCTTTTCGACAGGCGGTGACCGAGAGCGCGCAGGCGACCGACACCGCGCCGCAGGCACCTGACGAGGCGCAGGAGCAGAGGGACGCTGCACGTTCTGGAGCGCAAAGAGTAACGCCTGCTGACGATTCTCCGACTGACGACGACGAGACAGACGAGTTACTACCGGACGACGAGAAAGACGAGACCAAAACGCCGGCAGAGCGCCGCGCAGTGCACGACATAGCCAAGGAGCGCGGCTGTCGCCGAATGATTCTTGCAAATTGGGACACTATCGAGAAACTGCACGGCAGCAATCCCAAGTGCATAGAAATCTGGCGGATAGTTGTCCGAAATTTACAGGATGGCGAAAAAAAACCAGTCTTGAAAACCGTTCGGAATAACCGCGATACCCTTCGCAAAGCAGGTTTGATTCCCTGATTTTTGCCCGGATTTTTGCCCGAGGGCATCCCGAGGGCATCCCATTTATCCCGCGAGAAAATCACCGATGTTGAGATAAATATATTTGCATTCGTCGCGTTTCGGCACCCGCCGCAACCGGTCCCGAAAGGAGCTATACGAATGCAAATCATCCCCAAAGCTGCACCCGAGACCAGCCGATCGGATTGGCAGAAAGCAGCGGAGTCAGTAGCCCGGAACTTCTCGACGACTGAAGAATACGCCGCGGCGCTGAAAGTCAAACCTCAGAGCGTCCGCGCCGGATATTGCCGCGACGGCCATTATCTGGGCGTGGTGCCGATCAAGCCTTCCCGCCGCCTCTTGTGGCCCGCTGACCAGGTCGACGCACTGATCGCTGGCCAGACTGTGAAAGCCGACGCCGCGAAGATCGACGAGCACTTCGCACGCAAGGCCGCCGACGCATCGAAGGTGCCTGCGCATCTTCGCGCCAAGGCCGAAAAGCGCCTGACTTCCGGCGAGGGTGCGAAATGAGGAAAAACCCCCGCTCCCAAACCGCACAGACGAGCGCCCATGACAAGCGCGATTTTATCACGGTCGATTCGCTCAAGGCCCGCCTTCAGGCCGGCGAGATCGTCGGAGCGACCGACTATCCCGAATCCGATAGGCCGCTGTTCTGGGCTGCAATCGCCCGCGTCTGCGACGCCCTGCCTTGTGTCCGTCCGATCTGGCGCACGGTCAGCGAGCAGCATGTCAATGGTCTGCGGACCAGGCAAAAACTGTTCAAGATATTCCCGCGCCAGCAGGGTGTCATTGATTCGGCGCTGGCCGGGTTGATCGCCCTGGCTACGGTCTGCGCCGCGATGCTGATCGGTGGCCTGCTGTGAGCCCCCAGATCGAATGGGAAGCGGCGCACCGCATCGCCAGCGAGATCCCGACCTGCACCGGCCGCACGAAGCATCGGGCAATTTCGGCGCTGCTGGAACTGCTGCTCGACCTGATGCGCGGAAGTCGGAAATGGAATTGATCTTCACCGCGGACCTGCGGGGCGCATTCGACACCGTCGGGCTGCCCTTCCCCGACCGCGAGCCGGAACCCGGCGAGCTCCTGCGATTCTCGACCAACGGCCGAGCCGGCGACGCTGCCGGCTGGTGCCGTGTTTTTCCCGACGCAGAGGGCGCCGCCTTCGGATGCTGGCGAACTGGTGCAGCATTCACTTGGCAGCGACGACAGGAAGGCCCGCTGCCGACCGCTGAAGAATCCGCACGCTGGCGCGCCAAGGCCGAAGAATCGCGCCGCATCGCTGAAGCCGACCGCGAGGCCGCCTATGCCGAGGCCGCGAGCCGGGCCGCCGACGAGTGGAGCAAGGGCGGTCCTGCCGACCCCGAGCACGGCTACCTGCGCGCCAAGGCGATACCTGCGGAAGGTCTGCGCCAAACCGCAGACGGCCGACTGCTGGTGCCAATATTCGACGCTGCCGGGAATCTGCAAAGCCTGCAAACCATCGCCGCGGATGCAACGAAGCGCTTTCTGCCTGGCGGGAGAATGGCCGGTGGCCGCTGCTGGCTTGGTGAGCCTGGCGCCGTTGGCCCGCTGGTATTCGCCGAAGGCATCGCCACGGCCGCCAGCATCCGACAGGCAACCGGCTGGCCGGTGTGCGCCGCCTTCTCGGCCGGGAATCTTCGGCGAGTGGCTGAGAGCGTGCGCCGCCAGTATCCGGCCGCTGAAATCTTCCTGGCGGCTGATGACGATCACCGCACCGATGGCAACCCCGGACTGACCAAGGCGACCGAAGCCGCCGAGGCCGTCAAGGGCAAGCTGATCGTTCCCGACTTCGCCGCCGATCGACCGGAGGACGCGACAGACTTCAACGACTTGACGCGACTGCGAGGCGAAGACGCCGTGCGCCGCGCATTCCTGGCCGGCACCTGGCCGGGAGAAGGGCTTGACGTGGCCGCCTGCCTGGGGACACCCGCGCCGCCGGTGCGCTGGTTCATCACCGAGCGCATGCCCGCGGGCCGGGCCGGGCTGCTGGCGGCTGTTGGCGGTTCATCGAAAACGCGCCTGCTGTTTCACCTGGCTGTCGGCGCCTGCATCGGCCGCTTGCCTTGGCCCTGGGAAGTCGCCAGAACGGGCCGCGCCGTGCTGCTGCTGGCCGAGGATACCGCCGCCGACGCACACCATGCCCTGAGCCTGATCGGCCGCACCCTGACGCCTGACGAGCGCCGACTGGTGGCAGACCGCCTGACCGTCTTCCCGCTGGCCGGCGAGGATGCGCGCCTGCTGCGGCTGGTTGCCGGTGGCGTGCTGCTTCCGACCGAGCGCGCTGGCGACCTGTGGCGCCGATTGAGGATGACGCGGGATCTGGCATTCATCGGGCTTGACCCCGCGCTGGCACTCACCGACGGCGATGAACTGAACCCCGCGCACCAAAGGCGCCTTGGCGAATTCTGCGACCGGATGGCTATCGAGACGGGCGCCTGCGTGCTGCTGTCTGCGCATGCTGCCAAAGGTTCGCAATCGCTTGATGAGCCGGGCAGCCATACCGCGCGGGGAAGTGGCGCGCTGACCGACTGCGTGCGCTTCGAATTCGTGCTGCGCACGATGACCCCGCAAGAGGCGCGCCAATTCGGCATCACCGATATTGCAGAGCGCAAGGCACACGTTCAACTGCTGGCGACCAAGGGTAACGCCCTGCCGCCGGCATCCTTCGCGCCCCTGTGGCTCAGGCGGGGCATTGGCGGGGCACTGGAGCCGGCCAACCTCGAACGGCAGGAGGCCGGCGCCGTCGGCAAGCGCGAACTGGCCGCTCTGGAAATCCTGCGCGAGCTTTGCCGGGAATCAATGCCATCGCTCAAAAGGTGGCGCGATGCCTGCGACGAGGCAGGCTTGCTGACTGGCAAGACAGCACGAGCGGTTGAATCGGCTATGGAAAGAATCCGCGACACGTTGCTTGCTGCGAGGCTGATTACGTCTGGCATCCGTCGAGGCGTCTTTACACCAGTTGAGGACGAAGAATGAAGCCTTTCCTTCCCCTCGTTGCCCGCAATCCCCGAGCCCCCGCCCCCCTAAAGGGGGGTGCGGGAGCGGGGGCAGGGATTTGCCGCGAATGCGGGCAATTTGCGGGCAATTTGCGGGCTTCGTGCGGGCTTCCTGGCGCGATTCTGTGCACTTGCCGGGCATCAACAATTGCATTAGCAGGAGAGGTTCAGAATGGTTTGGAAAAAAGGTCAAAGCGGCAACCCGACCGGGAAGCCCGCCGGAGTACGGAACAAGGCGACGGTCATGGTGCAGTCCATCATGGAACGTGGTGCGCAGGAAATCGCTGAGGCGGTCGTCGGTCTGGCCAAGGAAGGCGACTTGTCGGCCGCAAGGCTGGTGCTCGAACGATTGCTGCCGCCAGCGAAGGAGCGCCCGATCAGCTTGGCACTGCCGAGTACCGATACGGCTGGCGGCATCGCCGAGGCGCAGCAAGCCATCCTACAAGCGGTGGCTGCCGGCGACCTCCTGCTGGGAGAGGGTACGGCGCTGGCCGGTATCGTGGAGGCGCGCAGAAAGGCAGTTGAGACACTGCAGCTTGAACAACGCATCACTGCACTGGAGACAAAGAAATGAGTACGTCAATCGAACGTCGGCTGAACAAGCTGGAAGAATTCAGGGATCGCAACGAGGTGGGAAGCGAAGTCGACATCGCGCTCGAAAAGATGGGAACGAGCCGTGCCGCCGTACTGGCCGATTTTGGTAGTCTGGTCGCTTTCCGAAACTGGCTGGCCGGGGGAATTGCTGCGACTGAGCATCAGGCGGGAGTGCAGCAGCCCACAGCCGCACATCATCGAAAGTGGCAAGGCGATGGCGCAATATCCGCGAAATGGGATGCGATTCTTGACCAGCACAAGGCGCTGCAGACCGCCGCGTCTGGCGCGTGATTTTCCAACCAAGAGGTGACCGCAATGAGCACCACTCTTGAACGCCGTACAGCCAAACTCGAACAGGCCGCATACCCTGACGGGGATCACATCGACCTGATCTGCATACGCATCGTTTCGGCCAACGGCAGCAACGAGATTGTTCGCGCGAAGATCGGCGAGCAAATTGTCGAGCGCGACGACGGCGAAGGTGAAGACGACTTCGTGGAACGGGCGAAGGTCGAAGCACTGGCAAGTACTGATCGCCGACCGTGCCGCGTGATTCTGCTTCCCGAGCAGGTACCGCAATGAGTAGAACGCCTGAAAAAATCGCGATGCACCATGCTGACAGCAATGCAAAGCATGAATCGTTCCTCGCTATGCACTGCCTGACGTTCAGCGGGTACAGATCACTACTGGCGCGAAAAGTGCAGAGGTTGCACTGCGCAATGCTAACGGCAAGATGCCTGCGGCGACGCTCAGGCGCGTTTCGGTGAGGCAGTAGGGCAACGAACGTACGCCTTTTGGCTGATCGTTTGCTGTAGCTGTTTTAGTGGCCTTGCTGGCGATCCGGAAAAGCCGGAAGTCTGCCACGTGGCAGAGTTACAGGACGACGCTCGCCGCGATCTTCTGCCAGCGAGAGGATTCGTTCTTCGTTACGCCGAGATCGGCGAGGGTTGGCGCCAGTTTGCGCACTCAGAAAGCACCGACAAAGCAGGGAAGGCTGACCCAGCCGCGACCATGAATCAGGATGGCTTGTTCTTCAGACGAGAAACACCTAGCCCCAATATGCCAATTAAAGCCAGAGCAAGGGAGGCGGGCTCTGAAACCGTTAACGGTACGACATCACCATCCCGGACGGCCCACACAGCTTCAAAGTTCTCGACGGCGATTGTTTGCTGAACCCCGCCCGGAAAGTAAAACACCCATGCATTATCGTTCGGAGTTTGCGGATTCTGTGTAAAGGTCGTGCGCGACCAGTACTGGTTACTTTGTATATTGTTGAAAAGCAGGTAATTGGGGCGTTGGTGTAGTATATTGACATGAGCCCTAAGTTGCAGGGTTTGGCGGCAACAGGAGTGTGTGAGATGGCCATGCGGGTGAAGCCGGACACGGGCGAGGTGGGCGTAAAGCAGCGGTATCGGGTGACGAACTGGTCGGAGTACGACCGAGCGCTGGTCAACCGCGGCAATCTGACGATCTGGTTCGACGATGAAAGCCTTCGGGACAAGTGGACGCCGCCGCCGCCGGTAGGGCGTGGCACCCCGGGGCGGTACTCGGACGTGGCGATCCAGACCTGCCTGACGATCAAGGGACTGTTTCAGTTGCCGTATCGGGCGACGGAAGGCTTGGTGAGGTCGCTGATGGGCCTGTGCCACCTGGATCTGCCGGTGCCCGACCACAGCGACCTGTCGCGACGGGCGGCGGAAATTTCGGTGCAGATTCCGCGGCGGCCGCGCCAGGGGCCGACGCATGGGGTGGTCGATTCGACCGGGCTGAAGATATTCGGTGAAGGCGAATGGAAGGTGCGCCAGCACGGGGTGGGCAAGCGGCGCACCTGGCGCAAGATCCATTTGGCCGTAGACGAAACTGCCAAGGACATCATCGGCATTGAAGTGACCACGGCCGAGTGGGGCGACAGCGAGATCCTGCCCGGTCTGCTCGACCAGGTCGAAGGCGAGATCGCCCAAGTCTCAGCCGATGGCGCCTACGACAGCCACGGCTGCCACGCGGCCATCGCCGAGCGGGGCGCTCGTGCCACCCTTCCCCCTCGGGAAGGGGCCGTCGCTTGGGGAGACCATCATCCCCGCGATGCGATCCTCCAGGAGATCGAAGCCAAGGGAAGCCGCGGCTGGAAGAACGAGAGCGGCTACCACCGGCGCAGCATCGCCGAGAACAGGATGTACCGGCTGAAGCAATTGGGTAGCAGCCTGTACTCCCGGACCTTCGAGCGGCAAGTCACTGAAGCTCATGTCCGGGCCGCGATCCTCAACACCTTTACCTATCTCGGCATGCCGGCATCTGTCCGGGTAGGGCAAATTGCGCCTGCTGCATGACGTAGTGCGGAAAAAGAGGGCGGTCTTGCCGAAAACCAGGAATATAACCGTATGGAATATCCCTCCGAAGTTCATGCCATTATACTACACCAACGCCCAACCCAATCGTAAGAATGGTGCTGCCCATCGCGATATTTTCAAATGTCCGTTTATTAAATTGAAGCCAGTAATACAGGAAGTGGTTATCCATTTTTTGGTCGCACTTCCAGCACATGAAGTGCTGGCTAACGGCCATAGGCTCTGTGGTGATCGCGCTTTTGCCGACACCAGCATCACGAGACAAAACAACGATGCCTGCCGGATACAAAACAGCGGAGGAATTCTGAATTCCTTTGTGGCTGATCTGAAGTTCAGTGTCCGAGATGTAAAGCTGATCAAGGCGATGGGAGTCGGCCAGAGAAACCCATTTAACTCCACCATTCCAGTACTCGGGGAAATTCTTGTTTGGCGTGTGACCACTGCCACGCAAGGCGAGCTTGTCCAGTAATTCATATTGCCAATCCCTCGGAATCCACCCAATCACCGTTTCCTGATACAGCTCCGGTGCCTGCTCGCGGGGTGGGCGCAGTTGGCCGTTGGGCAGCACACCACGGGTGAACAGGTCGTGCATCAGTCCGGCCTTGATCTGCTGGTATTTGGCGATCAGGGCTTCGGTTTTTTCGATGGCGGTGTCGATGGCGGAAAGAATAGCGGTGATCCGCTCCTGAACGGCTTTGCAAGGATAAGAAATTCGAAGAGTCTTTAAGGACTCTTTGTTTAGCGTTGCGCCTTTGATTGCGACATCAGTTGCTGATGTTCGGACAGCCTCTGGCAACACGTAAAAAAAGAAATCTTCAGCAACTTCACCGCGTGACTTGAATGCCGCGATTGCTTCATTTGTAAATAAGTCGCGGCCCGCAAAGGCAACCCGTCCAAGGCTAAGCTTGAAGCTCATCAAGACCGTGCCAGCAGTCACGAGTTTTACGTTCGAGTTGTTAACACCAGCGGCAGTAATCTGCTCCTTGGTTTCGCAAATGATGCGGCCGTGCAAATCAGAAATCGCTACCCACGGAAATCCGTCGATACGATCTGACGCCCAGTAGTTCTCAATGTCACGGGACGGTGTGCCACCGATGGCAATGTCAGCTAGTTCTCCAAGAGGGGACTTTTGCCACGAAGCCGTCGCGTCACGCATACCCCAACTCCACCAAGAAGTGCTGCAAGGCCTTAGCCGCGTCATCCCGCGCGGCCTCGATCTGCCTGGCCGTGACGGCGTACTTGCTCCACAGGTTTTCAACGGCTGCGATGCATGCGCGTTGATCCGCCCGCAGGTATTGCCGGTAGCTCTCGAACAGCAGCTTGCCCAAGCGTTCGACGATGACCTGCCGTGCCTCGTCCTTGATGATCTTCAGGCGCGCCTGTTCCACCAGTTCGTCCTTCTTGGCTTCGGTGGACTTGATGGCGGCTTTCAGGGTTTTGGCTTCGTCTTCCAGTGCCTTGTGCGTGGCCAGCTTGGCTTCGATGCGTTCAGCAGTGGCCTTGGCCTGCTGGCCAGCGGCCATGGCGGCTTCGATGACTGCAATGAAGGTGGAGGTGTGCCCCAAGGATGCGGCGAGATCCAGCACGCGCTGGCCGTTACCGAACTGCGCCTCGCCTTGGGCATAGCCTTCTGTGCAATAGAAGCCTTTCCTTGCTCCTCTTGGCATCAACCCAGTGATCTTGATCTCAGTAAACAGATCCCCTACCGTTCCCTTGAGCGTCTTCAGCTGGGCCTTCCACTCGGCGGTGGCTTCCTTCAGTTCGTCCTTGAGCGTTTTGACCTCGTCGGCAGGCAGCACGCCGGTGTCGTCGGCATCTTCAAAATCTTCTTCACTGGCGGCGGCGAACAGGGCTTGCAGCTCGGCCAACCGGGCGTGTTGTTGTTCCAGTTCCGCCAGCACCTCGGGGAACTGGCTTTGCAGGATGTCTTCATCCGGAATCAGCTCCGGCCCCCAGCCGCTGGCGGCGATGGATTTGAAATCGGACACCAGCCCCTTGTAGTAGTTGGCGAAAGCGCCACGTACCTGATAGCGGTTCAGCAAATGCTGGCCCGCAAAGGTGCGCTCGATGCTATCGAGCAAGGTAGCGCGCACGGCGTAAACGTTTCGACCGGTAGCGTGCTGATTGTCCGCATCCGGCGCCAGCGCCTCGATGACGGGCAGGTGCTGTTGCCACCAGTCGGTGTTAGTGGCTGGAAGGAAGCGCGCATAAATGGCGCAGAAGAATGGCAGAGAATGCTGGACTGATTGAGTGGACAAAGGAGGGGCCGGTAAGGGCCCCTTGAGGATTGGAAGGTTGGCAGCGGTTA
>WBZL01005361.1_pt1 | contig 10631 bp, 5 predicted proteins | sample 5204291 | NCBI WGS metagenome assembly WBZL01 (sample SAMN12344345, study PRJNA552823) | activated sludge metagenome | biome: Activated sludge suspended growth; feature: Nitrification reactor; material: Wastewater; isolation source: activated sludge from nitrification reactor of wastewater treatment... | reverse complement strand
CTGCGTGGAGGCCCGCGCCCGCCTCGGCTGTCCTACGGTGGGCGCGCCCCGGTCCGAGCCCGCCCGCACCCGCCGCGAGGAGTGCGCATGTCCCAGAACGCCACGTCCACGACCGCCCGCGTCTCCGTGCTCGCCCTCACCGGCATGGTCGTCGGCTCGATGGTCGGCGGCGGGGTCTTCGAGCTGCCCCAGGAGTTCGGCGCCGTGGCCGGTGTCGTCGCGGCCGTGCTCGCCTGGGTCGTGGCCGGGCTGGGGATGCTCTCCTTGGCACTGGTCTTCCAGAACCTCGCACTGCGCCGCCCCGACCTCGACTCGGGCATGTATGTCTATGCCCAGGAGGGTTTCGGCAACTACTCCGGCTTCAACGCGGCCTTCGGCTACTGGGCCAGCAACATCGCCGGCAACGTGTTCTACATGGTGCTGACCATGACCACGCTGGGTCAGTTCTTCCCCGGGCTCGGCAAGGGCGACACCGTGCTAGCGGTGGTGGTGGCATCGGCGGTCGTGTGGCTGTTCCACGTGCTCATCGCGCGTGGGGTCCGCGAGGCGGTCGCGATCAACCGCATCGTCACCGCCGCCAAGCTGGTGCCGCTCGCCTTCTTCGTCGTGATCGCGCTGCTGTCGTTCGACGCCGGCACCTTCGTCGACAACCTGTGGGGCGGGGACGGCCACGACCTTGCCAGCGTCTGGCACGAGATGACCCAGACCCTGCTGGTGACGACGTTCGTCTTCCTCGGCATCGAGGGGGCCAGCGTCTATTCGCGTATGGCCCAGCGGCGCGAGGACATCGGCCGCGCCACGGTGGGCGGGTTCCTCACCGTGCTCGCGATCTTCTCGGCCGTCACGATGGTGTCCTACGGCGTCCTCCCGCGCACCCAGCTGGCCGCCACCGATCAGCCGTCGGTGGGTGGGGTGCTGGCCAGCATCGTCGGCGACTGGGGCTCCACCGTCATCGCGGTCGGCGTGGTCCTGTCCATCCAGGGGGCCTACCTCGCCTGGACCCTGATCTGTGCCGAGACGACGTTCATGCCCGCTCGCACCGGCGTCATGCCGCGCTTCCTGGCCCGGGAGAACGCCAACGGCACGCCCATCGGCGCCCTTCTGCTCACGAGTGTGGCGGTGCAACTGCTCCTCGCTGCCGTCCTGGTGGTGAGCAACGCGCTCGACTTCATGCTCAAGCTCGACACGGCGCTGTCCCTGATCCCCTACCTGCTCGCGGCTGGCTATGCCCTCAAGCTGGGCATCAGCGGTGCGAACTACGACGCCGGCGAGTCGCGCGGCAAGGACACCGTCGTGGCGTTCGTCGCCGTCGCCTACTCGGTGTTCCTGCTCTATGCCGCGGGCGTGAAATATCTGCTGCCTGCGGCGATCATCTATGCGATCGGCACGGTGCTCTTCGTCCTGGCGAGGCGCGAGCGTGCGAAGCAGGTGTTCAACCGGGCCGAGCTCGTCGCCTGCGTCATCCTGGTCGCCACCGGTGTCGTCGGCGTGGTCACGATAGCCACCGGCGCCGTTGTCCTCTGACCTGACCACAGCGGAGGGCTGAGACGGCCCTCACTGCGCGGGGCCGGTGTAGGCGCAGACGTCCTTGTTCTTGATCGTCGTCTTGTTGGCGTCGCCGGTGTGGCGGCGCTTGCGCTCGATCGCCTTGGCCACGGTGTCGCGCAGCGCGTCGAAGTCCGGGTCGCCGGGGTCGAAGGCCTCGGAACGGGTGAACACCACCGAGCGCATCGGCTTGTCCTTGACCTTGAGGGCGAGGTTGACCAGGTCGGGCAGCAGGTGCTGCGGGATGTCGGTGAAGACGGTGCCCTTGCTGGCCTTGGCGATCGCTCCGAACCGCCGGAACAGGTTGAGTGGGTTGGCCTGGTCGACGATGGCGTCGACCATGCAGCGCTGGCGCTCCATGCGCTGGTAGTCGTCGGCGCCGTAGCGGCCCCGGGCGAACCACAGCGCCTTGAATCCGGTGAGGTGCTGGTCGGGGCCGGGCTGGCGGTAGTAGTCCGGCGGGATCCCTGCGTCGGTGTTGCCCCCGACAGCGACCTGGGTGTTGATGTTGACCGTGACGCCGCCCATGGCGTCGATGAGCTTCTTGAAGCCCTCGAGGTTGACCAGGAAGTAGTAGTCGACCTTGAGTCCGGTCGATCCCTCGACCGCGAGCTTGAGAGCGTCCGCGCCGGGGTTGTCGGACTTGCCGATCGCGTCGGGTGTGGTCAGCGGGACGTCGCGATAGACGGCGTTGAGCATCCAGCTGCCGGGGTCGCCCGGGCCGGTGAAGCCGTAGGGGTAGAGCTCATGGAGCTTGGTTCCTTCGGGGAACTGCGCGTTCATCATGTTGCGCGGGAGGCTGAACGTGACGGCGCGGCCGCTGCTCACGTCGACGGTCAACACGATCATCGAGTCGGTTCTCACACCGATCCGACCCTCGCCGCCGTCCCCGCCCAGCAGCAGGATCGTGAGCCGGTCCTGGCCGGCCCACGGGTCGCGGTCGGTGGAGTCGGGCGTCGTCGTGCTCACGCCGTCGCTCTTGAACACGGTCTCGACGAGGTCGGCCTGGACCATGGCATAGCGGGCGGCGACCGTGGTGGGCGCCGCGACGATCGCGGCGAGTGCGAGCACCGAGGCGACGCCGATCGTCAGCCGCCACCGCGGCGCCGGCACCGGGCGCAGCACCAGGAACGTCGCCGCGACCACGACCAGCCAGACGCCCAGCACCACGACGAGCAGGATGCCCGCCAGCCGAGCCCGGGTGGGGTCGAGCACGAAGTCGAGGGCCTGCTCGCGGCTCCAGGGCACCCACAGCAGCGTCCCGACCACCACGGCCACGGCTCCGAGGGCCACCGCCCAGCCGACCTTGGGCCGTCGCGCATAGAAGAAGCCGGCACCCGGCAGCAGCGCACCCACCACGGTCATGAGGACGGCGCCCCGCATGGTGGGGGCACGCCGCGGACCGGGTCGGTGGGCGTGGGCCCCCCGCCGGCTCATCCGCCGGGCACCGTGGCGGCGACGCGCATGAGGGCCTCCGTACGGACGTGCTGACGATCGGGTGACCCAGCAACGGTACTCACCCCGGCCCGGGCGGCAAATCGGCGGTCGCAGGGCAGGACGAGGTCGTAGCCGTTACACCGCCCGCCGGACCGCTCGAGACCTGCCCTCGGGCGCCCTCGCCGACCTACCCTGACCGGGCCCGCACACCCCAGGAGCGGGGCCACCCCGCCACCGACCCCTCGAGGAACCCCCATGCCGCTGTCGCGACGCGGCCCAGGTCGCCAGCACCCCCAACGCTGGGCGGCTGGGTTGGTGGGCCTCGTGCTCCTGGCGGCGTGCGGGCCCGATCTCGTCTCGGGGCCCGATCGCGACCAGAGCTCCGCACCAGCGCCGAGGCCGTCGGCGAGCGGCCCGGCCGCCACCGCGTCCAACGACCCGGCGGCTGCTCGGCCCAAGCCTCGGCGGTTCACCGTGCTCATGACCGGTGACGTGCTGCTGCACGAGGGTCTGTGGCACGACGCCCGGCTCGACGCCCAGCGCACCGGTCGGGGCCCGATGGACTTCCGGCCGCTGCTGGCCCACATGCGCCCGGCGGTTCGTCGTGCCGATCTCGCGATCTGTCACCTGGAGACCCCGTTGGCACCCGCCGGCGGCCCGTTCAGCGGCTATCCCCTCTTCTCCGCGCCACCGGCGATCACCCCGGCCCTCGCGTGGGCCGGCTACGACGCCTGCACGACGGCGTCCAACCACACCGTCGACCGCGGCTTCGACGGCATCCAACGCACCATCGACGACCTCGACGGGGCCGGGATCGCCCACACCGGGTCGTTCGCGAACCGCCGGGACTCTCGCGGCCCGCTGTGGCTGCGTGTCGACGGCGTCGAGGTCGTCCTGATCGCGGCGACGTACGGTCTCAACGGGTTGCCGCTGCCCGAGGGCCGACCGTGGGCGGTCAACCTCATCGACACCGACCGCATCATCCGGCAGGCGACGGCCGCCCGCGAAGCGGGCGCTGACATCGTCATGGTGGCCCTGCACTGGGGTGACGAATACGTGGAGCAGCCCTCGGCGTTCCAGGTGGACGTGGCTCAGACGCTCGCCCAGTCGGGCCAGATCGACCTCATCTATGGCCACCACGCCCACGTCGTGCAGCCCTACGACAAGATGCACGGTGTCTGGGTGCTCTATGGCCTGGGCAACGCCGTGGCCCAGCAGGAGAAATCGATGCCCGAGCTCTATGTCGGCAATGCCGCCCAGGTGACGTTCGCCGAGCGGGCCTCGGGCCGCTTCCGGGTCGCGGAGGTGCACTACCGACCCACGATGGTCACCTACTTCGACGGGATCCATCCGATGCGCTACCTGGACGTCGCCCGCGCGTTGGACGACCCTAGGTACGCCACCCTGCGGCCCCGGCTGAAGGATGCGAACGCCCGGGTACGTCGTGCCGTCGGCGCCGATGGCGCCCTGGCCCGAGGTGTCACCCCCGCAGAAAGGTAGAGACCGGACATGGACGAGGTGCTGGCCGAGCGGCCGACCACGACCGCCGCCGATCACGGCAGGCCGATACCGGTGGCTGACGCGGCTGGGCGCACAGCCCCCCACGAGCGGTGGCCCGAGCGCTTCGCCACGGGGTTGTTCCTGTTCGCGGGCTTCGTCCTGGTCATCACGCTGGTGCCCCCGTGGCACCGCTATTTCGCGCAGGGCGCGGACCTGGTCAGCCTCGTCGCGTTCCCCGTGGTGCCCAACCTCGTCTATGCCGCCCTCTTGGCGGCCCTCGCCATCGGCTTCCATCGCCGGATGCGCGCGGCGTTCTGGGTCGGGCTCATCTGGCTGTTGGTGCTGCCCCAGATCGGGCGCCTGCTGGAGCTGGCCTGGTCGCTCCACGGCGTGCTGCCAGGGATCGGCTTCCTGCTCAACCTGGTCGTCATCGTGCTCGCCTGGCGCACCCGGCGGGAGTTCCCGGCGCGGGCGGCCCGTCGCAGTCTCCCGGCGGCGGTGGCGCTGTTCCTGATCGGTGGCGCGATCACGCTCGTGGTCGGCCGTTTCCTCGTCGAACGATTCGGCAGCGTTCCCCAGGACCTGTCGGCCGTCGCCGACGTGTGGAACTCCATGATCGGCGACGTCGGGCGCATCCCCACCGATGGTGTCGGGTCGCTGCGCGCGCCGATCTGGGTGCGCCTGGTCACCAGCACGCTGGGGGCGATCACCGTCCTCGGCTCCACCTATCTGCTGCTGCGGGCACCCCGCTTCACACGCACCTTGACGGCCGCCGACGACGCCGCCGTCCGTGCGATGCTCCGGGAGTGCGGGGAGCAGGACTCCCTGGGCTACTTCGCCACCCGCCGCGACAAGGCCGTGGTGTGGGACGACCCGGATCCCTTGCAGGCCAAGGCCGGCATCTCCTATCGCGTCTTCGGCTCGGTCTGCCTGGCGAGCGGCGACCCGCTCGGCGACCCCCTCCACTGGGACCGGGCCATCGACAGCTGGCGCCGCCTGGCGCGCAACAACGGCTGGTCACTGGCGGTGATCGGCGTCGGGACCCAGGGCGCCCTGGCCTACCGCCAGGCGGGTCTCGACGCCTTCGAGCTCGGCGACGAGGCGATCGTCGACATGAGCTCGTTCTCACTCAACGGGCCCGGCATGAAGCCGGTGCGCCAGGCGGTCAACCGGTTGCGTCGGCGTGGCTACACCACCGAGATCCAGCGTCACTCGGCGCTCGCCGAGTCGGAGTTCGCCGACCTGGAGGAGGCGGCCTCCCACTGGCGCGGTGACGGTGGCGACGAGCGCGGCTTCTCGATGGCGCTCGGCAGGCTCGGCGACGGGCTCGACGGGGACTGCGTCCTCGTCGCCGCCCGTGACGGGGACGGCGCGCTGCGCGGCTTCCTCTCCTTCGTGCCCTGGGGCCGCACCGGACTCTCCCTGGACCTGATGCGGCGCGACCCCGATGCCGACAACGGCCTGGTCGAGCTGATGGTGGCCGACCTGGCCGACCGCGCCGGCGGCATGGGCGTCGGTCGGGTCTCCCTCAACTTCGCGATGTTCCGCGAGGCCTTCGAGCGGGGCGCCGAGGTGGGGGCCGGCCCGCTGGCGCGGATGTGGCGCCAGGCCCTGCTGGTCGCCAGCCGCAACTGGCAGCTGGAGTCGCTCTATCGCTCCAACGCGAAATATCTCCCCGAGTGGCAGCCCCGCTATCTCTGCTTCGAGTACGCCGGCGACCTGCTGCGCGTCGGCACCGCCGCCGGCAACGCCGAGGGCTTCTTGACCCGCCCCTCGCTGCGACGCCTGCTCGGCCGCGCCGAGCCCGAGACGCTCGGGCAGGGCTCGGAGGACTATGCCGCCGAGGTCACCGCCCTCATGCCGCCGCCTCGCGACCACATCGCCGAGGCGCTCAGTGACAAGGGCCTGCCCGAGCAGGTGCGCGTCCGCCGCGCCAAGGTGAAGCGGCTCCGCGAGCGAGGGATCGACCCCTATCCCGTCGGCTACCCGCGCACCCACACCCTCGCCGAGGTCCGCGCCCGGGCGGGCACGCCCGCCCCGGACGTCCACACCGGCATCCACGTGTCCGTGGTGGGCCGCATCATGCTCAAGCGCGAGCACGGCGGCCTCGGGTTCGCCACGCTGCGCGACGGGTCGGGCGACCTCCAGGTGATGATCGCCCAGGACGCCGTCGGGCCCGAGCTGATGGACCTGTGGAAGCGCGACCTCGACCTCGGTGACCACATCGGCGTCACCGGCCAGGTGATCACGACCCGGTCCGGCGAGCTGTCGGTGGCGGCGGAGTCGTTCGCCCTGACCAGCAAGTCGCTGCGGCCACTCCCCGACAAGCGCAAGGGGCTCACCGACCCCGAGGCCAGGGTCCGTGCGCGTCAGGTCGACCTCATCGTCAGGCCGCGCGCCCGCGAGATCGCCTATCTCCGCAGCACCGTCGTGGCAAGCGTGCGCGAGTCGCTCCACCGCCGCGGCTTCGTGGAGGTGGAGACCCCGATCCTCCAGCTCATCCACGGTGGCGCCAACGCCCGGCCGTTCGAGACCCACATCAACGCCTACGACCTCGATCTCTATCTGCGCATCGCCACCGAGCTGCACCTCAAGCGGCTCATCGTCGGGGGCATGGAGAAGGTCTTCGAGATCGGCAAGCAGTTCCGCAACGAGGGCGCCGACTTCAAGCACAACCCCGAGTTCACGTCCTTGGAGCTCTATGAGACCTACGGCGACTACCACTCGATGCGGGTGCTGACCCAGGAGATCATCCAAGAGGCCGCGGTCGCGGTCTACGGTGTCCCGGTCGCCCGCCACACCCAGCCAGACGGGTCGACGGTCGAGTACGACCTGTCCGGGGAGTGGCCGGTCAAGACCCTGACCGAGGCCGTGTCGGAGGCCCTGCAGGAGGAGATCACCAACGACACCCCGATCGAGGTGCTCCGGCACCACGCGGACAAGATCGGCCTCGAGGTCGAGCCCGAGACGTCGTGGGGGTTCCTGCTCGAGGAGCTCTATGGCGAGCTGTGCGAGGGGCAGACGACGACGCCGGTGTTCTACACCGACTTCCCCAAGGAGAACGCGCCGCTGACGCGCAGCCATCGACACGACCCACGGCTGGCCGAGAAATGGGACCTGGTCATCTTCGGGTCCGAGCAGGGCACCGCCTACTCCGAGCTGATCGACCCGCTCGACCAGCGCGAGCGGCTCGTGGCCCAGTCCCTGCTCGCAGCGGCCGGCGACGCCGAGGCGATGCAGGTCGACCAGGATTTCCTGGTCGCCCTCGAGTCGGGGATGCCGCCCACGGGTGGCATGGGCATGGGCATCGACCGGCTGGTGATGAACCTGACCGGGCTCGGCATCCGCGACACCATCCTGTTCCCGCTCGTCCGCCCCCAGGGCTGACCGCGCGGCGCACCGACGACCGGGGGACTCCATGGCACTGGCACTGTTGGCGGCGGCCGGGATCGCGATCTGCTACGGCCTGGCGACCGTGCTCCAGTCGATCGGGGTCAAGCGCACCGCCAGCGGTGAGGGCCTCGACCCCGGGCTGTTCGTCCGGCTCGCCAGCAACGTCCCCTACCTGCTCGGGCTCGCCATGGACGGGCTCGGCTTCGGCCTGACCATCGTGGCGCTGCAGACGCTCCCGCTGTTCGTCGTCGAGGCGTTCACCGCGGGAGCGCTTGCCGTGACGGCGGTGGCGGCCGCCGCGTGGCTCAAGATCCCGTTGAGCCGCGCCGAGTGGATCGGCGTCGGGTCGGTGACGCTCGGGCTCGCCGCGCTCGGGCTGTCGGCCGGCGCGGACCAGGACGTCACCCCTTCGACCCTGGAGCGCTGGTTGCCGCTGCTGGCGACCCTCGGCCTTCTTGTGGTCACGTGGCTGGTCGCGCGGATCCCGGGGCGGTCGGGGGTGTTCGCGCTCGGCGCGGTGGCGGGCTTCGGCTTCGGTCTGGTCGGCATCGCGACCCGCATCCTGGTGGACCCGTTGTCGGTCTCGGCCGTGGTGCGCGACCCGGCGGCCTATGGGGTGGTGGCGGCCGGGGCGCTGGCGATCCTGGCGCTGGCCACGGCGCTCCAGCGGGGCCAGGTCACCCAGGCCACGGCGGCCATGGTGGTCGCCGAGACGGTGATCCCCTCCGCGATCGGACTCCTCTTCCTCGGCGACACCATCCGCTCGGGCTTCGCCGTCGTGGCCGGCGTGGGCATGGTGGTGGCGATCGTCGGGTCGGTGGCGCTGGCCAGGCTCGGCGAGATCCCCGAGACGGCAACGGCCCCCGACGGGGCGCTCAGCGACGCCGATCCGGTGTGACCCGCTCGGCCTTCGGCTGCTTCGGCTGCTTCGGGGGAGCCGGCGCCGACCACTGCGGGTCGGGCTTGACGAAGCAGGTCGGCGACGCGTCGCCGTCCCGGGGATAGGCGAGCGCCAGCGCGTCTGCGGTGAGCCGCCCGCGCTCGGCATAGCCGGTCGAGGTGAAATGGATGCCGTCGGGCCCGAACCAGGAGTCTTCGACCTGGCTGGCCCAGTCATAGACCCGCAGGTTGGGATAGCGCTGGCAGGCCCGGCCGAGCGCGGCGTTCCAGGCCAGCATCTGGCTCTCACGCCACGGGCCGGTGCGCAACTGGGTGCGGAGGGTCAGCCAGAGCGCCGGCTGTCCGTGGATGTCCTTCATCAGCCGGTCGATGCGCTCGTCCATCGGGACCACCCCCCCGACGGCCTGGTTGGCCGCGTCGTTGGTGCCCATGGCGAAGACCCAACAGCCGACATAGCCGGCGGCGATGCGTCGCTGCGTCGCGGTGTCGGCGTTGGGCTGGCCGTGATAGGTCTCCACGATCGACCGCGCGCCGAGGATGTCGGTGTGGACATGGTCCACGCCGACCCGGAGGTATTGCATGTCGACGCGGTCCTGGCGTCGGGGCAGATAGGCCGAGCTCATCAGTCCGACGGAGGTCGAGTCGCCGACGTGGACGACGCGGTCGCAGGAGGTTGCGGGCCTCCCGTCCGTGCCAACGGCCGGTTGCTGGTGGTGGCCGTCGGTGCTGCGGTCGCGACGGCTGATCGAGGTGGAGATCGGCGGCGCATCGCTCTCGCCGCCGGCCAGCTGGGACTGGAGGTCGGCCAGCTCGTTGCGGGGTGAGGGGCTCGAGGCGTCGACAGCGGCCAGGACGACCGGGGCCAGCAGGGTCAGCGTGACCACCCCGACCATCAGCCGGGGCGGGGTCCACCGTGCGACGCGCAGGCGGAGAACCGACCTCACCTCGAACGCGCCGAAGAGCCCGTGCCGCCGGATCGGGTCCTCCACGAAGTGCCAGGACGCGGCCGCGAGAGCGACGGTCACGGCGACCTGCGCCGCGAGGCGGGTGACCGAGAAGTCGCCGAGCGCATCCTGGGCGGCGAAGACCGCCACGGGCATGTGCCACAGATAGAGCCCGTAGGAACGCTCCCCGAGCCAGCGCAGCGGGGGCAGCCCGAGCACGAGGGCCAGACGCGACTGCGGGTGGGTCACGGAGACCAGCAGCACCGCGGTCGCCACCGCCAGCAGCGGCAGGGCCCCGTGATAGAGCCACATCGAGTAGGGCCCGACGGTGGCCACCAGCCAGGCGATCACGCCCAGGGATCCGAGCCCGAGGGTGTCCAGCAGCAACCGCCCCGGGGCCGTCAGCGTCCGACGCCGGGCCGCCGGTCGGTAGAGCATCGCGAGGGCGGCCCCGACGAGCAGCTCGCCGGCCCGCGTGTCGGTGCCCTCATAGGCACGCGTGTTGTCGGCGCCGGCCGTGGCGAGGACCGCCAGGAGGAGGAAGGAGACCAAGGCCAGACCCAGCGTCACCTGAGCCACCCGCACCAGCCGCCCCTTGGCCAGCCGCAGCAGGAGGAGCAGCAGGAGCGGCCACACGAGATAGAACTGCTCCTCGATCGCCAGGGACCACAGGTGGTCGAGCGGCCCGGCGCCGGCGATGCGGTCGAAGTAGGACGTGTCGCTCGTGATCGTCGCCCAGTTGGCCAGATAGACCGCCGCGGCGCCGGCCTCGTGGAGGCGAGCCTCCCACCAGTCGGGCTCGGCCAGGGCAGTGGTGATGACGACGACGGCCAGGAGGAAGAACAGCGCGGGCAGCAGCCGACGTGCCCGACGCAGCCAGAACGTCGACAACCCGAGCCGGCCGGTCCGGTC
>WBZL01005360.1_pt1 | contig 10631 bp, 9 predicted proteins | sample 5204291 | NCBI WGS metagenome assembly WBZL01 (sample SAMN12344345, study PRJNA552823) | activated sludge metagenome | biome: Activated sludge suspended growth; feature: Nitrification reactor; material: Wastewater; isolation source: activated sludge from nitrification reactor of wastewater treatment... | reverse complement strand
GTCTTTGCGTTGATCGCATCCATTTACCCAGCCCTGAAGCTGGGCGGCGAATTCATGCCGACGCTCAACGAAGGCAGCCTGCTGTACATGCCGATCACCCTGCCGGCGATCTCCGTCACTCAGGCCGCCGAATTGCTGCAAACCCAGAACAGGATCATTAAAAGTTTTCCCGAGGTTGAATCAGTCCTCGGTAAAGCCGGGCGCGCCAATACCGCCACCGACCCGGCGCCGCTCGAAATGTTTGAAACCATCATCAACCTGAAACCCGAGCATGAGTGGCGTGACGGCATGACCGTCGACACGCTGATTGCTGAAATGGACGCCGCACTGCAAATACCCGGCGTCAATAACGCCTGGACCATGCCGATCAAAAACCGGATTGACATGCTCGCCACCGGCATTCGCACGCCGATCGGCATCAAGGTGTTCGGCAACGATCTCGAGGAAATCGAGCAGCTCGCCAAACGCATCGAATCGGTGATCAAAACCGTACCCGGCACCACCAGCGCCTACGCCGAGCGCTCTACCGGCGGTTATTACCTCGATATAGAACCCGACCGCCTGGCGCTGGCCCGCTACGGACTGGGCATCAACGATTTTCTGGACATCATCTCGCTCGCGCTGGGCGGTGAGATGCTGACCACCACCGTCGAAGGCCGCGAGCGCTTCAGCGTCAACATCCGCTATCCGCGCGAATTGCGTCAGGACCCGCAGGCCATCGCCACGCATGTGCTGATGCCGCTGCCCGATGGCGGCGTCGTTCCGCTGGGACAGGTGGCAAACATTCGGACTGTCAAAGCGCCGCCCGGCATACGCACCGAAAACGCGCTGCTATCCGTTTATATTTTCGTCGACATCCGCGACCGTGACATCGACAGTTACGTCATGGCGGCGCAAAAAGCGGTCGACGAACAGGTGAAATTTCCGCCGGGCTATTATGCCACCTGGAGCGGTCAGTTTGAGTATATGCAACGCGCGAAGGAAAAACTGAAACTGGTGATACCCATTACGTTGACGCTTATTTTTCTGCTGCTCTATCTCAATTTCAGACGCCTGACCGAGACACTGATCGTCATGCTGTCCGTGCCTTTCGCGCTAGTCGGCGGCGTCTGGCTCATGTGGCTGCTGGATTACAACCTGAGCGTCGCGGCAGGCGTCGGATTCATCGCTCTGATCGGCGTCGCCGCAGAAACCGGCGTCATCATGCTGGTCTATCTCGATCAGGCGTGGAAAAAAATCAAGGCGCAATGCGCCATCAGCGGCGAAAAACCGTCACCGGTCAATCTCTACGCCGCGGTCATGGAAGGCGCTGTCGAACGCGTCAGGCCGAAAATCATGACTGTCGTCGCGATCATCGCGGGATTGCTGCCCATCATGTGGAGCACGGGCACCGGATCGGAAGTCATGCGGCGCATCGCCGCGCCCATGGTCGGCGGCATGCTGTCATCCACTCTGCTGACGCTGATCGTCATTCCCGCGCTTTACGCACTGATCAAGGAATGGCAGCTGCGCAGACAATACAGCATGGCATAACGATGAGTCATCGCGGGCGATAATCCATTCGCACATGATCTCGACCGGCATTACCGGAGCGAACGGCTTGTTCGCCAAACCGTCCACATACTGTGAAACAGCTAAATACCGCAGATCGAAGCCGGAAAATTTGATTTCACACATTACGTGATAGACTGTTCCGTCAAGCGGAAGAAATCCAGTTTTCCTGCCGACCATGAAACAAAAACCGTTTAACGCCAATATGGATTCCCGGGCCGCACTATCCACAGCCCGGCTTACACACCGGAAAATTCTGGTCCGGTTGTTTATCGGCTGGCTATTTCTTTGCATCGTTATCGGAGGCGCGATTTTATGGTCAGAAGTGTACCGCTTTCAGCGGTTCTCCCATCAGCTGGCTTTACATGAGTCAGCCATACTCAGCGATAAATTCATTTATGATCTGGCGCACCTCGATACAGCCTCGCAGCAGCATCTGACCAATCTCGCGCAGCAACTTGTGCGGCAGAATTTCCTCATCGTTGAGCTGTATGATCTCGACCAGCAGCTCAGAGTTGAGGCAGTTCGAGCGGGTGCAGAAGCGACAGAAAACTGGATTGGGCAGCATCGTCATCGGTTCCCGCAGCGGGGTGAATTTACGCACGAATTTCACTTTAAGGACGGAAAATTATTCATTGTCGTTCTCGTACCGATAAAAGGCAGCGGAATAACACCGGCGGGAACAATGGGTTATTTTGAAGGCATCTACCAGGTTGACGAAGAAACCCTGAAAACGATCAAATCTGACCTGATCCGCACGTTGTTATTTGTTTCCATCAGTATCACATTTACCACGTTATTGATGTATCCCGTCATCATGACGCTCAATCGAGGATTGATCCGCTTAGCCAACGATCTCCTGATGGGGAATCTGGAGTTAATGAATGTCTTGGGATGCGCCATTGCGGAACGCGATTCAGATACCAATACCCACAATTACAGAGTAACCTACTACGCGCTGCGGCTGGGTGAAGCGATCGGCTTGCCGCGTAATGAAATACGCAATCTGATCATGGGCGCTTTTCTGCACGATGTCGGAAAAATCGGCATACGCGATCCGATTTTACTCAAGCCCGGGAAACTGACGCCACAGGAATTTGCAATCATGAAAACACACGTGCCGCTCGGAGTGGACATTCTGGAACAATCCAGCTGGATCAGCGGCGCACGGGATGTGGTCGAGTTTCACCATGAGAAATACGATGGCAGCGGCTATCCGAAAGGAGTTGAAGGTGACGCGATTCCATTGAGTGCGCGTATATTCGCTATCGCGGATGTATTTGACGCGCTGACTTCTGAGCGTCCCTACAAAAAATCATGGCCGATGGATGAGGCGATCAATCATATCGCGCAGAAAAGCAGCCAGCACTTTGATCCACGGCTGGTGGATGTCTTTATAAAAATCGCACCCGCACTCTTCCATGAGCTGCGCAGTATGGAAGAATCGCAAATGGTCGCTATGATACAACACTGTATTGCCCGCCATTTTCTGATCACAATGGTTGATCACCCAGCGACCAAACACGCCGCACGTCTTTAACAGGATGTTGAATCAGATTCCCGGGATATGATTCCGACCGCATAGACGAAGCGCCATGCGGTGGGTTTTATCACAGCCCGCTTTTGCGAACACATGTATATTTTCCGGTATATTTCTGTACGGAAACACCCTGATTTATTTCCCCTGCCTATGTGACCAAGCTGCTCCGGAATGCACTCAACTGCCGGAACGATAACATCGGCCAGAAATATGTCATTTCAATTCGCTTTCAGGAGGCAACCATGATGAAAAGCAGATCAATATCCCCTGTTCTTCGTAAAAGTCTACTACTTATCATCGCTGGCATCGCGTTTGCCGCACTGCATCCCGCGTCCGCTCAGGAAACCATCACGTTTCCTTCGCGATCGTCCGATCTGGCCAACGACAGTTACTGGACAGTCAGCGAGTTCGGCGAAGGCTGCTGCACAATCGACTTCAATATCCGGCGCTGGGATGGCGACAGCTGGAATAAAGGCACCGGATCAGCCACCAACAATCAGGACTATGACTGGAATACACCGTTGTACGCACCGGCAAATGGCGTGATCGCGAGCTGCTGGCGTAATTTCCCGGATGATCCGCAGCCAGGTGTTAATCCACCCAACAACGCTATTTTCACCGGTGGCAATCATGCCGCGATTATTACCGACCAGGGCAACGCCATTTCGATAGCCCACTTGAAATCGGGATCCATGCCGGCAAATCTCTGTCCGCCGGATAACGGCAACGGACAAAACTATCCCGCCACCACCGCCAAAGAAGGCGCATGGCGCGTCGCCGCCTATATCCAGCCGGAAGACCGGCCACGCGTCACCGAAGGCGATTTTATCGGCAGAGCGGGCAATTCCGGTAACTCAAGCGGCCCGCACCTCCACATGTCGCTCAGCCCAGTCACCGGAACAGACAGCAAAGGCCGCGAAACACTTGGATCGTCCGAAGCAATGCGGTTTCGCCACGCCTGGGGACACCGCTTTGAAGCTGGACAGCAGCACACATCCGATGGCTGGTACCGGCTGCGCGGCGGTGAATTCTCGGGAAATCCGGATTGCGCGACCTGGCAGGCCAATTCCCCCAATTGCGGTTTCAAGACGGTGCATCCCTCGCCTTATTTACGCCGCGCGGACGCCGAAGCCGGCGCCATCAAAGGCGGCGATACACTGTTTATCTCCGGAAACCGGGCCGTTACCGCAACCATTGCCGCAAACGATAACACTTTGAAACTGATCGGCTGGGATCTGGTCGGCGTTGACGCGATAGTCCGCAAGGGCGATATCACAGCGGGTGCGATCAAGGACGTCAAACTGTCAGAACCGACAGACGGCTACGTGCTTGCCGCCGTGCGTCAGTCAAACGACCTGCTGAAAATGATCGCCTACAAAGTGACGGTGACCGGCGGCTTTCAGCGCGTGCATGATCTTTCCGCAGGCAAAATCAGTGCGTTGTCCATGGCCACCACCGGCAGCGGAGACAAAAAGGCCGTGACGGCAGTGCGCGATCAGGCGGGTAATCTCAAGGTGATCGCCTGGGATATCGATGTCGCAAACGATGGCACTGCCAAGGTTGTCCGGCTTGGCGACATCTCCGCCGGCGCTGTTTCCGCAGTTTCCATCGCGCGCGCCAGGAATTTCGACGGTGTTTTTGTGGGTGTCCGTGACAGCGCGGGTGACTTGAAAGTCATACCGTACAAAATATCAGCGGACGGTAAAACCCTGACGCGCGGCGACGCAGCGCAGGCTGGCGCGGTTGGCAGCGCAATCGCCGTTGCGCCGCTGGCGAAAGGCGTTGCCGCCGCAGTGCGTGACAGCGACGGGAACTTGAGAGTGATCACCTGGTCGTCCAATGCAAACGGCGATATCGGTGCGCGCCGCGACACCAGCCTTGCCGGCAAGGTCAGCGAGATCAGCTTCCTGACCGCACCACACGGCGGTTCAAATCTGACGACTGTCGTGCGTAACGCCGAAGGTGATTTGATGCTCATCGGTTGGGCAGTCAATGATACCGGCACAAATCTGAGACGCCTGGGTTCTTCGAAAGCAGGCAAGGCATCGCAGATTTCAGCGGACGTCGTTTCCCGTTCGTATCCCGGACTCGATCCGCGCGATATGATTCTGACAGGCGTCAAAACCGCATCCGGTGATTTGAAGTTGATTACGTGGGATACGAATCTGGTCAATCCGTAAAAATTTCCGGCTCATTCAGATTCAATAGCACGGTAGGATGTGCCGACATTAGGAGGCGCGTCAATTGTGAATGATGCGCTTCACTGCGTTCAGCACATCCTACGGCCCTACGGCCCTTGACAACCCATACAGTTATTGGATACCACTTTCAGTTAGCGCAGTTCCCCCCCTGAATTTGCAAACAGCGAAATTCCAGCTTGCCCGGTTCTTTTCGACAGCTCACCCTAATCGTTCGATTTTAGCGCTTGCTGTTTCGATATGGCATTCAAGCGCGGCGATGCAGGGTTCGAATCGGCGGCTGAATCCGGTATTTACAGTAATCCTGGAAAGGAATCTGCGTGCGAGTTGCTCTGCAAACCGCCAGGTTTCATTGGTTACGCTAGCGCGAATATTCGCTTCTGAAAGCGTATCGGGTAATCCGCCGCCACTGCGGGGTGCAAAAGCCATCGATGTCATGTCGTACGCCGGCGCAATGGCGTAAGGTCGTCCATCCTCGGAAGTAAATGACAGGTTACCGTTGTGCATATCAGTGTTGCCGATCAATATGCCGAAAGCCCACAGCAAATCCACCTGATCCAACGCTTCCGCGCAGATCGCACGGATCTCGCGGCTGGCAAGACGGCGCGCAATGACAGGCCAGTCACCAGCCCCCATTCCGATGAATTCGGCGTCCAGCGCAGCCATGGAAAGCAACGCACGCCGCCCCAGACTACCGATGCGATCAAAACGCTCAACTTCAAGGAAACGTTGACCACTGTGATCGACTATTCGCGTTTTAGCGGCAAGAATACCGGCGTCACGCAGCGTATCCAGCGCGATATGCTCGACCAGCAACAAATCGCGCCAGCGTTCGCTGACAGGATTCTGTTCCAGTTCACTAAACTTCACAAGAACATGCCGAGGACCATCGGATGTCATGGCATAGGCGGTGAACTTGGGTTGCTCGCCTCCGGCTGACGATCCAGGCATTCCTCCTCGGACCGCTTCCAGTGCCAGCCGCGCATATTTTCCGGTTTTGTGTTCTTCCGGAATTGGATCAACGACGGGCGCGTTAAGAAAACGATCCCGCGCATGATCACCCAATAACAGATTCCCGACCACATCATGGCCATGCGCAAGCAGCGCACGCAGAACATGCGCATCGGCCCAGTATTTGGGATTCTCCGGAAGACCCAGTTCGACACCATAGCGAGCAGCATAGGCCCGTCCAAGATACCCTTGAGGGCGCATATCGAACAACCACCATGGCAGGCCGTCGCTATGCAAAGTTTTGCCGTCGTCCTGGCGCATAACGAATCCTTCCCGACGCACCGCAATCAATATTCCCAATTGTTGTATCCGTCCTTCCGCATCGACCCGGTAAACCGGAATGTCCGGCAGATCGCGCTTATTATCGCGCAGTGCGTATTGAATAGATCGAGCAGCGCCAATTCGCACGATCTCATCACCAAGTTCACTCAGCGCACGCGAGATAGTCGGCTGACTAACTTCAATTATTTCATATAATTGACTTGCAGATAACGGCCCGCCAGATAACTGCATTCGAATAATTTCGGCGTATGATGGCATTAATATGAATTAATATTTGAATAAATTAATGAATAGATATTATAGATAAAAATGAAAACCATGCCAAAAATTCTGCATGAAAAATTCACCCGTTAGCCACCCTCAGTCACCGTCCCGGGAAAAATTTTCGCCTTGCGACGATACATTCATCATCAATTTCACCATTGCAAAACCGTCTTGCTGAATACCTCGCGCACAATAAGGGTCAGACCATTTATCGTGCATGTCGTATCAGGTGTCACTTCATTCTTTCAAGCCGCTTTCTCCGTCTGCAGTCAGAGATACAGGCCACTTATTTGACACCGGCACCAGCATAGGATGAACCTTATGATTACATCCATGTCTATAAGCCATAATTTATACACAAGAGATCAAAGCTGATGAGATAAAACAATCCATGCCGCCAAATGATGACAGAAATCCAGGTCAATCCAATTGAGTGCAACATAACCTAAACTTCTTTGTAAAGGTGATGAAAATGATAAACGACAGCAACCATGAAACAACGATCGAGAGCGTGGCTGAGGATAATTCAACGATACTGAAAAAGCTGTTTTTCTTCAGCATGATCATGTTTGGTTTCAGTTATGCGATGGTTCCAATGTATGAAAAGATCTGCGAAGTGACTGGCATTCGCCAGCCCGTGGCAAATTTGGACGCGGTGACTCAGGAAACCCGTGCGCCAGACATGACGCGGGAGATTGCAGTAGAGTTCGACGCCAATATCCACAGCGCCGCTTTACAGTTCAAGCCATTACAATCCAGCATCAAAACACACCCTGGGGAGTATACGGAAATCATCTATGAAGTCAGAAACAACGCAAATGTTGCCATTACCGGTCAGGCAATACCCAGTTACAGTCCGCGTAACCTGGAAAAATATTTGAAAAAAATCGAATGCTTCTGCTTTACCAAACAAGTCATCGAGCCGGGTGAGGTGAAACAGATGCCGGTTAAATTCGCCATCGACCCCCAATTCCCTGCCGACATCAACACTGTAACCATTTCCTATACATTCTTTGTCGTGGAATCGGATAGTTAAGCAAGATAGAGGGAATGCTCAAGCAGATTATCTGCGCTCAATCCGGCCCGCGCCGCCTGTAGAGACGGCGCGAGCTTTTTTATCGGGTGCACACATACCCATACAGACCGCACCTGACTCCGGCTTTGCGGATTGACAAAAATGGCGGTGACTTCATCACGCAGCATCAACCTGCAAAAGGTACGGCCCTGATCAAGTAAGCGTGGACATCAAGGCTGTCACGGCGGAGTTTCAGCCCCGGCGTATTCCATTGCGCTACCCAATCCGGCGGACAAGGCAGTTGTACCGTTTCCCAGACTTCAGCTTTGAGACCCACGCGCAACAACATGTCTTCTATCGTCTGCCGTGTAAAAAAGCGGACATGGGTGTAGCAGTGGATACCTGCGGGTGCCCAGTCCCAGCGTCCTTCCAGCAAATCGGCCACCACCGACCAGTGCCCGACGTTCGGCAAAGACATCACGATAGCGCCAGTGGGACTGAGCAGGCTTTTGGCATGTGACAAGGCCTGCTCGGGATCGACCAGATGCTCCAGCACATCCAGAAAACTGATGCAGTCGTAACGGTCCGGAGTTTGCCAGTCAAAAAACGAACCGACCCAAACCTGATCGATACCAGACCTGGCGCGCGCTATCGCGGCCGCACCGGGCGCAAGTTCCACCAGTTGCGTGAATACATCGGGATGCGCCGCTTTGACTGCCGACAAAAAGCCGCCTTCTCCACCACCGACATCGAGCATCTTCCGCATGCCAGCAGGCAGCAGCGGCAGGACTTCACGGCGTTCGCAGCCAAAGTAGCCGCTGGCATCGTGTACCCAGGCGCCGGCAACACGAACCGCTTGCGCCGCACCGGCCAAATAACGCTGCCACCCGGCGCGGCCTGCCAGACCAAATTTGGCGGCATGATCCGCCGCGACAGGGACGGAACGAACAGGGTGCTCGGCGACAAAACGTTCCATGCCGCGCATCGTTGCGTAACCGGGCGCAGGCATGGGCGCCGGATTTTCCGAATCACAGGCCCAGGCAACATCCGCGCCTAGGCTCAAAGCCCTATGCAGACGCGCCAGACAATCCCGGTCAGGTGAAATCCACGGACTTTCGACCCACAACACCAGGTCCTGATCGTTGCCGGCGGGTATCAACGCCAAGCCTTGGGCGAGCGTCATCCCCGAGACCACTCGCGTCCGGGACGACCACAGGCTTTGCAACAAACGCATGCCAAACCGGGCATCCGCTGAATCAGGCGGCTCCTGGCCGAGAACTACGGTATCGATGTGTATTGGCTTGGTCATCATATAAAAAAGATCATGAAAAATTTAAACAGACTCAAAAAAACAACAGTGACAAAATGCATCCGCATGTTTTCGCGGGTGCGATTCTTGTGTCAAAGCCTTATACTGCACGGTTGATTCATCCGGAAATATTTTCCATACGCATCCATGTTTCCCGCGACCTGTAACCCAACAGAATCCTTGTTCGACGCCGCGTATCGCTGCCTGCAGGCCTGCGCGCCGGAAGACAAGGTACAGCTTACCGAATTATCCGCAAAACAGTGGCGCGATGGCTTGTTGTCGCTCGCATCGTCAGGCGGCCCCGAATCCATCGATGAACCCGGGCGTCCGGCCAGACCCGAGCTTGTCCTGCCGGGCAATGTGTCCAAACGGCGGCTGGGTACACAGGCCGGGCTCGCGGCGTTGATTCATGCCGTCACGCATATAGAATTCAATGCGATCAATCTGGCGTGGGACGCCGTGTACCGGTTTCGCGGATTACCCGAGCCGTTTTACAGCGACTGGGTGCAGGTTGCCCGTGAAGAAGCTTATCATTTCCAGCTCCTGCGCGCGCGTCTGAACGAACTGGGTCACGATTACGGTGATTTCCCGGCGCATAACGGCTTATGGGAGATGGCGAGAAAAACGGATTTCGATCCCATGGTGCGGATGGCGCTCGTGCCGCGCGTACTGGAAGCCAGAGGGCTGGATGTCACGCCCGGCATCATCAAACGCCTGCGCGCCGTACGGGAAGAAAAAACAGCTGGCATTCTGGAAATTATTCTGCACGATGAAACCGGGCATGTAAAAATCGGATCGTACTGGTTTAAATATTTCTGCGATCAACGCCACCTTGATAGCGAACAAACATTCCGGAATTTACTCAGTCAGTATTTTTCCGGACAGCTGTCCGCGCCCTTTTACCGCGAAGCCAGGCAAGAAGCCGGATTCACAACGACAGAACTGGATGCGCTGGAATCCATGATTTCATCCGCAGCGAAATAATCTGCACCGACGACAGCACGAAATACATTCCATCCGCCGCAAACGCGTTAATCAACCGGAAAAACATAACAGACGGCCAGTTCGTTCTTTTTTCCTTTCACGGCGAGGTTAAATGTTTCGCCGCATTTGAAACCCAGCTTTTCATCCGTTCCGATGGCGTCGCGCATGCTCTGACTGATCAGCACGTGATCCGGACGGCAGTATTTTTCGATACGCGACGCGGTGTTCACCACATCGCCAATAGCTGTCCAATCCAATCGCTCGGGCGTGCCGACATTGCCGATCACCACTTTGCCCCAGTGAATACCGATACGTAACAGCAACTGATCAAGATTCGCGAGACTCCGCAGGCGATTGATATCGGTTGAATGATTCTGCATTTCAAGTGCGGCAGCAACAGCGGCGCGTGGATTACGAAACAATACCATAATACAGTCGCCCATGAATTTATCGATAAATCCGCCATGCTTTTTCACG
>WBZL01005358.1_pt1 | contig 10636 bp, 3 predicted proteins | sample 5204291 | NCBI WGS metagenome assembly WBZL01 (sample SAMN12344345, study PRJNA552823) | activated sludge metagenome | biome: Activated sludge suspended growth; feature: Nitrification reactor; material: Wastewater; isolation source: activated sludge from nitrification reactor of wastewater treatment... | reverse complement strand
GGGGGTGGCGGTGGGGGGAATGGGCGTGGAGGTGGGGGCCGCGGTGGGTTCGTGGGTGGGTGTCGGGGTTATTTCGGCAGGGGCGGCGGGGCCTGTGCCACAGGCGTAGGCGGCGAGGAGGAGGGGAAGGAGGAGGGTGAGGAAGAGACGTTTCATACCATGGGTTCCTTGAATTAAGTTTGGGTGTGGGGGAGGCCATCCGGCTCCCTGAAAACACCCGATTTGCAATTTGAGTAATAATAGAACCTACGCAAAATAGCCTATGGGCCGCCAAATTTCGGAAGTCTTCGGGAGCGCGTTGAGGCAAGATTCCGTTTGGCCATGGGGACATGAACGGTTTAGGAGACGCCTGGAGACTTCCGGAATTTGGGTTTTGCGTCAGCGCTGAAATTCTTCTGACCATCCCGCCCGGCGATGAAGTACGCTTAGGCCGGGCTACCACACGAAGGCAGAATTAGCGACTTGGGTTGCATGACGAGGGGACAGAGGCGATGGGGGTGAATAGTTGGGAGAAATACCGTTACGCGGAGCGTTTGTTTCTCTCGTGACGACGCTGGAGCGTCGTCACGAGAAAAAGTCAGTTTTAGGCCTTTATTTTAAAGGGCATGTTTTTGCAGTAGAGTCATTTTTAAAACTTAAATTTAATTTCTATTATGGGGAAATAATCTGGTCTTTGCTCAGGAGGCATATTATTTAAATCACTTCCAATCGCCCACAAATAAGTTGGGATCATTGTAGGAATATTAGCTAAAGGATCAGGGATTCCACATTGCTCTAATTTATCTACTAAACTATCATGCATTTGGCCAAAAGTGTAACCACTTCCAACGTGATGTTCAATAAAATGACTTATCGTCCCGCCCGGTGGAACAATTGTTCCTGACCTTCCTACAACTGGAGGGGCATCAGAGCTAGGATAACGATCTAAACCCCTATAATCCAACCAATTAATCGGATCGCTTTTTACATACCCATACAAATTCGTATCCCCTCCCGCAAACCCAATCGGATCCTTCACCGTCCACCGCCCCACCTCCGCGTCATAATCCCGCGCGCCAAACCGCACCAACCCAGTATCCGGGTCATACAAACCACCTGCAAACCCGAACGGTTGGAAGCCGGGGTTGGTGTCCTGGGTCACGCGGCCAAAGGCATCGTAGTTCATCTGCTGGACAATCGCGCCGGTTTGGGCGTTGATCACAAGCCGGACACTACCCAAGTGGTCGGAGAGGATGCGGTAGGTGATGCCGCCTTTGACCATGTAGTCGGGGACGTTGGATTGACTGGCGTAGATAAACGTGCTGACCACGTTGCCCGCGCCGTCCAGTTCGGCGACGGGGTTGAGGGCATCGCCGTAGAGCCAGCCTTGAACGAGGGTGCCATTCACCTGTTTGCCGACGCGGCGGCCTTCGCCATCTACGAGGTAGGTGAGGGCGGTGGCGTCGGGCAGGGTGACGGCGAGCAGATTGCCTAGGGCGTCATAGGTATAGGTGGTCTGCCCCGCATTGGTTTTGGTGAGGAGTTCGCCGTTGGGGGTGTAGGTGTAGGTATTGGAACCGTATGTCAGCAGGCGATCTTGGGCGTCATAGGTGGCGGCGTTGGTGCCGTCGCTTTGGCGGTTGCCGTTCAGGTCATAGCTGTAAGCGGCCACTTGCCCACCGTTGAGCGTCACCGTAGCCAGCCGCCCAGCCGCATCGTAGGTATAGTCCCAGGTCTCGGTGATGCCGTCCACGGTTTCGACTTTTTGGGTGATACGGCCCAAGACGTCGCGGGTGTAGGTGGCGGCAAACACATTGGCGGCGTTGAAGGCGGCGCTGTACTCGCTCAGTTCGGCGAAGGCGTTGAAGGTCCAGCTATCGGTGACGCCGCTCAGGGTGGTGCCGGTGAGCAGGCCGGTGGTGGGGTGATAGGCGAGGGTCAGCGCGCCCGCGTGGGTCAGGGCATCGTCAGCGTCGTAGGTAAAGGCGTAGGGGGTGCCGTTGACATTCAATTGTTCGAGCCGTGCCCCTTCGTCGTAGGTGTAGCCGACGAAGCCGTTGAAGGGGCCGTTCCAGGCGACATTTGTCAGGTTTTCGCCGTTGTAGGTGTAGGTGAGGCCCACGCCGCCGGGGTCGGTGATCCCGGTCAGGTGTCCGGTGGTGGGGCTGTAGGTGTAACTGAGCGTCCCGCGCGGGATCGTTAACCCGGCCAGACGTCCGAATTCGTCGTAGGCGTAGGCCAGGGTCAGGTTGTCGGGGCGGGTGACGAGGGTGAGTTGTTGGGCGCTGTTGTAAGCGTAGGTGGTTTGGTTTGTGCCGCCGTTCGGGACGGAGGGGGCGGTGTAGGTTTCCAGTAAATCCAGCCCGGTGTAGGTGAAGGTGTGGGCGGGGCGTCCGGGTGGGGTCAGGGTCAGGAGATTACCCGCGTCGTCGTAGGTGTAGGTGATGGTGCGGTCGCCGGGGAGGGTTTCGCTGAGCAGGCGGCCTACTTCGTCATAGACGAAGGTGAACAGGCGGCTGAGGGGGTCGGTGAGGGCTTGGACGTAGCCAGCGGGGGTGTAGGTCAGGCTGGCGGTGCGCTGATCGGGGCTGATGCCTTGCGTGAGGGCGGTCAGGTTGCCTTGGGCGTTGTAGGTGTAGGCGGTGAGTGTGCCGAGCGGGTCGGTCAGGCTAGTGACGAGGCCCTGGCTGTTGTATCCAAAGGTGACGGTGCGGTTGAGGGGGGTGGTGATCCCGGTCAGGTTGCCGAGGGCGTCGTAGGTGAAGGCGGTGGTCTGGTTGAACGGGTTGGTGAGGGTGGTGATTTGGTTGAAGACGGGTTCGTAGGTGAAGGTGGTGGTGCCGGCGAGGGTTTGGTCGGTGAAGGTGAGGAGGTTGCCGCGGTCGTCGAAGGTGCGGTCAAAGATGGCCCCGCTGGGGAGGGCAGTTTGGGTGGGGTTGCCGTCGGCGTCGCGGGTGAAGGTGGTGATGAACCCGGCGGGGTCGGTGATTTGGGTGGCTTCGCCAAATTGCCCGGTGACGAAGGTGGTGGTATGGCCTTCGCCATCGATGAAGGTGCTGACGGCATCTTCGGGGCGGGTGAGGGGGGCGGGGTCGGTCTCTGTGCCGGAGCCGGGAGGCACCCAGCCCACAAGTTGACTGGCGGTGGTGGCGCGGACAATCCCGCCGGGGAGGGTGGCACTGGTCAATTGGCCGAATTCGTTGTAGGTGCGTTGGGTGAGGTGGCCGTTGGCGTCGGTTTCGGAGGTCATCAGGTGGCGGGGGTCGTAGCCGAAGGTTTGCCCACTGCCGTCCGGGAAGGTGACGCCTGTCAGGTTGCCTTGGGCGTCGTGTTGGAAGGTGGTGGTGCCGCCGGGGTTGGTGACACTGCTCAGGAGTCCGTCCGTGTAGGTGAAGGTGGTGACAATTCCGGCGGGGTCGGTGATTGTGGTGAGGCGGTCGCTGGCGTCGTAGGTGTAGGTGGTGGTGTTGCCGTTGCGGTCTACCATCGCGGTTTGGAGGCCGGTGGGGGAGAAGTGATATTCGGTGCCGTCGGGGAGGAGGCGGGTGTAGGTGTTGTCAGGATTTTTGACGAGAGTTGAGAAATCACCTTCTGGATTTTGAAAACTATATCCATCTATTTTTGTTAATTGAACATTATCGAGTAGTAGCCCACGACTATTCCCTCCCAAATGATCAAAAACTAATTTACCATTAGAATTTGATGTTACAGTAATTTGGCGTGTGACTGTTTCAAGTGGGTCATTACTTACTCTCGTGAAGGTTTCGAGGTACACATCTGAGAGAGACACCGTCATAGTATTCGTGTCCCCGCGTTGCGAACCGGCTAAATCAAATTCAAGTAGATATTCCCCAGGGAGAAGTTGAAAGGAAGTCTTAGACTCAAATCTAGCTGCATTGTTGGTAGTTCCATCAAGATCAACGTACAATCCATTGCCAGGAATATAATCATAAAAACCATTTCCTATTAAATCCACACTCCCATCGGTAACTTCCCAATATTTAAAGTTATTGTAATTAAATTTCCATGTTCCGTTATTTTCATTATCAAAATCGTCTTCTACTAAAATCTGATTAGGTTCAAAATAAAGCGTTTTTCCATCACCTTCTGCTAAAAGTATACCTTGCCCGGATTGCAAATGGAGGCGTTGTAATCCGTCCAGCCCCCACCCGGCCCCAAACAGGCTGTTTTGTTCGTTCACGACCATTACCGCTCCTTCAGTATTCGACGAGATTTGCGAACTGACATAGTGGTTGGTTACCTGAATATTGTACGTGTAGGCTCCTGTCTCGAGATAGCTGACATCTCCGGCAACGGTGGCGTGTAGGATTTCATCTTGGTTTTCATTCAACCCGGAGGTATCCAAATACACCTGATCCCCCCAATTGATTCCTGAGACACTTAATTGGTATGAGACCTGTGGAGGAACCGCAGACAACGTAGGGATGGTCATTTCAAAGGGTAAAATGATTTGGGGAAATGCCCGATTGGTATTGTATACGAAGGTCAAATGATGACCCTCACCAAACGAAGTATAGGTGGGTATTGAAAAATCCGTTTTTAGACATCCGTTATGAATGGTTACATTAGAACTAAAGGGAACCATACAAGAATTTCGGCCTAAATTCGATAGAAGCTCTAAAAGTTTGCCAAGTAAATATGGTGGTAATAAGAAATGCCAATCCGCTGCACGAATACCGCCTTCAATGGTGATAATTTCCGTCCCAGTGCCATTTTGCACCACTTCTCCCTTACCTACTACAACGAAGGATCCAGTCTCAGGATCGAGCGACCATAAATCGAGTTGGTTTCCGACGGGTAAGTTATCAAAATTCGGGAACGTAATCGGAACAGGCGTATCGAACGTGACTCCTACTGGTTGGACGGTGATGAGGAGGCCCGATTGCAATTCCGGGGGCATCATGGCGGGGGCTAACCCCTGCGGCACTTCGGAAATTGAAAGTTGTCCGGTGAATGGCGTGCCGTCTTCGTTGAGGGCGGTGTTGGGGGGCACGGTCATGGTGATGTCGAGGTTGGGGTTGTTGACCGTGGTCGTTTGGGCGGGAATCACGGTGGTCAGGCTGTCGGGGTCAACGCGGGGGAGATAGAAGGGGCGTTCGACCGTGTTGGTCATCCCGCCGATGACGAAAAATCGTTCGCGAAAACCTGCATAAGGCGAGCCGTCCGGGGCGGGTTGGGCGTCCATGGTGTTGATGTCCAGGACGTGCGCGCCGGGCGGGGTGATGTTGGCAATGGTGAAATACCCGTTCGCATCGCTGACAGCGGAGTAGGCGGTACCTAACAGGGAGACGGTTGCACCGACAATGGGGTCTTCGTCACCATTCAGGACGCTGGTGGTGTCAAGCAGGCGTCCGGTCAAGGTGGCGGGGCCGGACGCGTCGTTGACGGTGAGGTAGCCGCTCAGGTCGGTATCTACGAGGGTGTAGCTACACAAGCCAGGCAAGGTGTATTTGTGAAGATAGATCGCTCCAGCAGGAAAAGGGACTTGAAAAGCACAGCTTGCGGGACCGGGGAGTCCGAAGAAACGCCTTTGATCCAGTTGGGTGGGCGAATCAGATGGGGCCGTGGGGTCGTTGGTCAGTTGGCTGGTGGTGGCTTGCCGGAAGAGCAAGGGGATAAATACCTCGCTGGGTGGAATGGAGCCTATCGCAACGCCGAGGAGGGTATAGTTGGTGTCGGTTTCATTATGGAATGCCACCGACATCCCCGCCTGGATGCTCATTTGGTAGGATGAAAACCCGGCATTCGAGAGAATGACATCCGGGTCCGCATCCGCACCGATGGCGTTTAACGCGGCGGCATCGACGGTCTGTTTTTGGGGGAATTTTAAAACAATGACAGCAATGACGGCGGCGAGGACAAGGAACATGGCGGTAAGACGAATACGACGGGACGAGAACATAGCTTTTTCTCCGGGAGTTCCTCCACCGAATAGGAATTCGGTGGCTGGTTGGGCAAACTGGTTGAAACCGGTTATCGGAGGGGGTGAACGGGGTTCAACCGGTTTTTTGGATCAGACGATGAATTCATTCATCGGGAGTCTATGGGGTTTCAACGACACCCCATAATTGTACTGTGCCATCTCTGGCGGATGAGGCGAATACACTGCCATCGGGTGAGAAAGTTAGCGCAGAAATGGGGGTGGCATGGCCTGTTAGCGCGTAGATAAGGGCACCATCCGGGATGCTGAAGAAGCGGAGGGTGCCTTCGGCGTCGCCAGTTACTAAAAAACTGCCATCCAGAAACCAGGCCAGGGCGTTGACGGACCTGACATGGCCGGTCAAGGAGGCCGAAAGGGTGCCTTGCCCCATATCCCAAAGCTGAACCTTGTCATCAAAGCCCCCGGAGGCCAGGAACCTGCCATCTGGGGACCAGGCCAGGCTTTCGATGCCGGAGTCGGGGCGGTGTTCAAGCTGATAGAGGATGCCGAGGGTCGCGGTGTCCCAGACTGTGATGATGCCGCTTTCATCGCCCACGGCCAGCCGCGTCCCGTCCGGGGACCAGGCGGCCGCGCCGATCCCGTCGGTGGCATGGAGCGTCAGCCTTTCTTCTTGCCGAATGGCGTCCCAGAGGTGGACTTTATCATCTTCAATTAGGGCAAGCAGTTTGCCATCGGGGGACCAGAAATGGTTTATGCCAAAGCTTTCAATTGGTTTTTCGAATAACAACTCGCCATTTGATGCATTCCAGATTAATCCTCCTCCCACCACATATTCAAACCCGAAGAAACTCCCACTGGCCGCAATCAGCTGTCCATCGGGGGACCAGGTAATGTTTTCTACCCACCCGTAGGACTCTTCTTCCCAGGATTTTACAACGGTGTTACTGGCAACCTCGAATATGTTGAAAATCTGCGGGAAATCGCCACTGTAGGTGGCTAATTGTTGTCCATCGGGGGCAAAAGTAAAGCTCTCAACGGCTTGTTCGTGGGGGAGGACAAGCATGGTTTCGTTTGTAACGACATTCCATAGATGAACTTCGTTTTGTACCTTGTAAGCCAGGATTTGCTGATTAGGGACCCATTCAGCCTCAGAAACTTGAGCATGTTCGGCCATTTCGAGAATGATTTCCTGAGAGGTGGTATCCCAGACGCGGATCATATCTTCATCCGACGCCGAAATGAGATGGCGACCATCCTGTGTCCAGATCAGGTTTTCAATGGCATCGTCCTCGTTTTTTCCTGACAGGGTATAAACGAGCTCTTTTGTAGACATGTCAAAAACCTCAATTTTGTCACTAAACGTTCCCAGGGCCAACAGGCGGCCATCGGGGGACCAGGCAGAACTAATAGAATAGTATTGTTGGTGTATCTTCTCATTGACCACATCAAGAACAAAGATATTGTCACACTCGCCCCCCATGCAAGGCTCTCCCCAGTAAAAGGCGAGACTTTGCCCGTCTGGGGCCCAGTGCAAGTTGCCGAGTGATCCGTCAATGGCAAATAATGATTTGATTTCATCCGTATCTGTATTCCAGAGCCATATCGTACTGGTGTAGTCTTGATTTTGGTATCCACTAAACGCCAGGCTGTTTCCATTGGGCGTCCAGGCGATGCCGCTCCCATAATCGAAGTATCCATCGATTGATTTTATGACCTTCCCCTTTGCGGTATCCCAAATCCGCACCTTCCCATCTTCTCCAGTGGCGGCTAACAGCTGGCTATCCGGCGCCCAGGAGAGGGCTGAAACCCAAGAAACATCCTCGATGAGGGGCTGTAAAAGCGTTTGGCTGGCCGCTTCCCAAATAAAGATGGTACCCGCGTCATCCGTAAAAGCGAGAAGTTTGCCATCGGGAGACCAGGAAAGGTTCGTGACGTTTCGCACGGGATCATCGAGGGTATGGATCAAGGTGAAGGTTTCTGTCTCATAAACCCAAACCCCGAGGGCGCTGGCGACGGCCAGGGTCGTTCCTTCGGGGTGGATGGCAATGTCTTGAATGGTGCCACGTCCGAAGCGGGTTAACGGTCCGATTTGGGGCACGGTGAGCAGGGAGAGGGGGCCGCGCGGGGTGGGGGTCGCGGTTGGCGCGGGGGTTGCAGTAGGAATAGGGGTGTTTGTTGGAGGAAGAGAGGTTTCCGTTGAGGGGGTAGTTTCTACTTCCAAGGGCATTGAAGGAGGGGGCGCGAGGATGTTACACGCCAACATGGCGATGATCAGACTGAGACAGGCGAGGAAAAACGAGGGTTTAGAGATTGTTTTCATATGAGAGAGTCGGATGCGGTGATTTGCACGACATGGTTACGGCCATGGTTCGATGTAATACGCTTCAAAATCTCCCTCTGCGACCCAGCCAGTCAGGTTGCGTTCGGGGAGGGAGATTTCCCAATACACATACGCATCGGTTCTACCCGGACGTTCGGAACACACTGGCCCGCCAATGATTTCGAATTCTTGTCCTTCCACGAGGCTGGCGAGGATGTTGTCGGGTAAGACATCGGGGGAACTACGGAGGCGGGTGCCGCCACTCCCGGTGACAGTGACCCGGGCGGTCTGGCCGACCTGGAGGCGGGAGGCGGGGGCGTTGGGACAGGAGAAGGGGATAGGGGTGGGAAGGGCGACAAGGTCAGATAAGGTGATTTTGAGCAGTGGAATCCAGCTGACGAGTTCGCCCGTAATATCTATGGCAACCTGATGGGCTTGCCAGGTGTCGAAGTCAGTGAGCCAGAGGGTTCCGTCTATATCCTGATAGAGAAGAAATTCGCCGTCTGGACTCCAAAACGTAGATAAATAGGCTTCTGTTGCGTTTCCGCCACTGCGTGTACGGACCATTTGAGCGTTGTCTCCATTCGATTCCATGATCCATAGTTCAGGTTTTGTGGGATCATGCTCAAAATCCCAATAAGCCAGCCAAGGTTTCGCGGGATTCCAAATAGGCCAGTTTGGGAGTTGGTATTCGGTTTGGCCGTCTATGGTGGAGACCCAGAATGAGATGATTTCGTCCTCCGCCTGGGTTGCAAAGGCGATGTGCTGGTTGTCGCTGGCCCAGGTGGTGTAGGTGTATTCGTTATCAGTAAAATAACGGGGGTCGTAAGCTAGCCCTAAATTTTCTGCGAATGAAAAAAAGTTGTCTTCAGTTTGATGAAAAATCGTTCCCGTCTCGCCTATCAAGTCGATAACCCCAATCCCACTATTCCATCTGTCACCTTCATATCCTGTCATAGGCAAAGCCGCATAATTGCCATCGGGAGACCAGGACGGGCAATATGTAGCCCGCTGGTTTTCCCACACCGCTGGTAAATTTCCAGTAATAAATTTTTCTGGATAAAACTCCACCCAACTGTGCACGGGGCCATCCCCAGGTAACATAATCGCAAACCTGTTTGTTGGAGAAACTGTACTACAGATAAAGCCATACCCGGCAAAAGCTGTTATTGAATTCATTTCACTGCTAATCAGAGAAATTTCAAGAACCTCTTGGTCTCGGACAACAATTAATTGATCAGATGAGTACCATCCAAGTGAACTTCCAAATTTAGTTTTCTGTTTGGTTTTTTGTTTAAAATCAACAACCCAGAGACCCTCATCATAATAAGTTGCATAGCCATAAACTGGTGAAAAGAGGGCTTCTCCAACATCTAAGATCACCGTCGGGGCTCCATTTTCACTCAATTGCCAAAGAGCCGGATCACCTGCTTCAGCATTTGAAGTGCGAAATACTAACCCAGCCAGAACATCTGCAGATAGCACAATTTCCGTAGGGGGTGGTGTTTGTGAGGAAGCAGGAGTCGGGGTGTACGTTGGGGGCGGGGGGGTGGGGGTGTCAGTAGCCAGGCTATCTATCGCTGAGGGAGGCGTGGGGATTGACGCGGGGGCTTGGGAAGAACAGGCGAGGGTGACAATGAAAAGCATAACAAATACAAGTAGTGAGCGAAGAGGTTTGGACATAGGATTTCCTAAATTAATACATTTTGCCTTAGTGTTCTACTTCCCATAGTCGAATAGTTCCATCCCAAGATCCTGAAGCCAAAATGCTCCCGTCCGGGGAGAAAACCACACTCTTTACATCACTTCTGTGCCCGTTCAAAGTAACCACTTCTTGCCAATCGGCGACATTCCAAACCTTAACCAGATTATCTCGCGAGCCGGATGCTAAAAAAGTTCCATCTGGCGAGAAGATCAGGCTCCAAACAACATCGGCATGTCCGTTTAAAGTAATTATTTCCTCCCAATTGGTTGTGTTCCAAATCTTTATTGTTCCATCACCACTTCCCCAGGCCAACAACTGTCCATTTGGAGAAAACGCGAGACTCATCACTCCATCTGTCGGTTCGTTTAGCGTAGCCACCCTTTCCCAATCAGCAACATTATAGATTCCCACACTCGAAAGTCCTGGTTGTTTCTCCCCTCCTATTACTACCGAAAGACTACCTCCCCATCCTACCGCCAGTAATGTTCCGTCGGGTGAAAAAGCTGTGCTTCTAATCCAATCATACGCCTCGGTTAGTGTGATCACTTCCTGCCAATTGGTAGCATCCCAAATTTTCACCAGTTTATCCCATGCTGAAGAGACCAAAATGGTTCCATCTGGAGAAAAACTTAGACTTTCTACGACATGACTATGTCCTCCTAGCGTGGTAATTTCCTGCCCGCTGGCAATACTCCAAATCTTCACGGTTGTATCTCGAGATCCTGAGGCC
>WBZL01005356.1_pt1 | contig 10638 bp, 9 predicted proteins | sample 5204291 | NCBI WGS metagenome assembly WBZL01 (sample SAMN12344345, study PRJNA552823) | activated sludge metagenome | biome: Activated sludge suspended growth; feature: Nitrification reactor; material: Wastewater; isolation source: activated sludge from nitrification reactor of wastewater treatment... | reverse complement strand
TGCACAGGCCCTGGCGCGCGCCTACACCTTCTTGCGCCAGGTGGAGCACCGCATCCAGTACCTGGACGACCAGCAGACCCATGTCCTGCCCACGCGCGATGACGACCTGACCTGGATCGCCCAGACCATGGGTTACCCCGACTGCCCTGCATTCCTGCACGAACTGAACCTGCACCGCGAACTGGTGGCGCAGGAGTTCGACACGCTGCTGGGCGCCGAAGAACCCAAGAAATGCAATGGCTGCAACGGCGGCTCCGCCAACGGTGCAGCCAGCACACCCGAGCTGGAAAGCCTGCTCGAACAGCTCCCTCCCCTGCTGCACGAACGCGTGGCCGAGTGGCGCAACCACCCCCGCGTGGCCGCACTGCGCGAAGAGGCCCGGGGGCGATTGCTGCGCCTGGTGCAACGCACGGCCCAATGGGTGCGCGAAGGCCGCGTCGGCGAAGAAGCCGCCGTGCGCCTGGTCAACTGGCTGGAGCCGCTGATGCGCCGCGAAAGCTACCTGGCCTTGCTGCTGGAGCGCCCCGCCGTGCACGAGCAACTGCTGCACCTGCTGGGCGCAGCGCGCTGGCCCGCGCGCTACCTGCTTCAGCACCCCGGCGTCATCGACGAGCTGGCCGGCAGCCAGTTGCTGTCGGAACGCTTTGTCGCGGCCGACTTCGAGCGCGACCTGCAACTGCGCCTGGCCTCGCTGCGCTCCACCCAGGAAGACGACGACGAAGCCCTGCTCAACCTGCTGCGCCGGGCGCACCATGCGGAAACCTTCCGCACCCTGGCGCGCGACGTGGAGGGCCGCATCACCGTGGAACAGGTGGCCGACGACCTCTCGCTGCTGGCCGACAGCGTGCTGCGCATCACCGCCCAATGGTGCTGGAGCCGCCTCAAGCAACGCCACCGCGACACGCCTCAGTTCGGCATCATTGGCTACGGCAAGCTCGGCGGCAAGGAGCTGGGCTACGGCAGCGACCTCGATATCGTGTTCGTCTTCGACGACGACGACGAACGCGCCCCCGAAATCTACGCCGCCTTCGTGCGCAAGCTCATCAACTGGCTCACCGTCAAGACGGGCGAGGGCGACCTGTTCGAGATCGATACCCAACTCCGCCCCAACGGCAACTCCGGCCTGCTGGTCACCAGCTTCGAGGCCTATGCCAAGTACCAGCAACAGCGCGGCAGCAACACCGCCTGGACCTGGGAACACCAGGCCATGACACGCGCCCGCTTTGTGCTGGGCAGCGAAGACCTGCCCGGCGACGCCGCAGCCACCCAGCCCCCGTTGCGCGAACGCTTTGACGCCGTGCGCAAGGCAGTGATCACGGCAGAACGCGATCCAGCAGCACTGCGCCAGGAAATCCACGCCATGCGCGAGCGCGTTCGCGCAGCGCACCCCGCACCCGAGGGGCAGTTCGACGTCAAGCACAGCCCCGGCGGCATGGTGGACGCCGAATTCGCCGTGCAGTACCTGGTGCTGTCGCAATCCGCCGCCCACCCCGAGCTGGTGGACAACGTGGGCAACATCGCCCTGCTGCAACGCGCCGAGGCAGCAGGCCTGCTGCCCCCCGGCGTAGGCCAGGCAGCTGCCAGCGCCTACCGCGAACTGCGCCGCGTGCAACACCGTGCGCGGCTGGATGAAGTGCCTACGCAGCAGCCCTTTGCAGAACTACAAACGGAACAAGCAGCGGTGCTAGCCTTGTGGGAGGCCGTTTTCGGAAGGTGAGGCAGCGGATGCCTGGGGCGATCTCAATATGACGGCCATCACAGCGCAGGGTAAAAATACGAAAAAAGCTGTCATATGCTTTTCGAACTCAAAGTACCCGTCGCCCGCCACCACCGCCAAAGGCGCGAGCAGCATCCATACCGCAATCGCAGCGGAGAACAGCGATCTACGGTACACCAGCGCCATCAGGAGCGTCACGACAAATACCCAGCCAAACATACGGGCGAGCAGGGTTTGTGCATTGATCAGAACCTGTGCTACTGCTGGAGCCAGACGTAATCCTGAGCGGGTGTAGTCGACAGCATAGTTTGAGCGCACCAAGGTCAGATAGGTATTTTTTACCAGCCGCCACAAAATCACCGGGTGTTGCACCAAGGTCAACAGATAGACATCCGGACGGCCTTGGACGACAAGCTGATCAAAAAGGTCCTGCGCCTGCGTCTTCTGCGCGTCGGTGCTGTCTGAGCGCCGGGCCGTATCCAACAAGGTGCTGGCTGTGGGCAAGTACGAAGTCCCCAGGTAGTTGTAATGTGGCAATGCGTCAGGGAACAGGGTTTTGAGCTGCTGTTGGTGCTGGTAGAAATATGGGTGTCGCTCTTCAAACCGCTGTGCAGGCCAGTTGGACGACTGCAAAAGACTCCAACCCACACCGTTGAAATAGCGGTTGTATTGATTTGGCGCCTTGTTTTCAGGATGTGCCCCCAAAAGCATGGCACAAACAGAAATAATGCAAAACAAGGAGGCCCAGAGCCTTGGATTGGCCGCCCCATGCAGCCACATGTTTCTGAGCAACAGAATCAAAATAACAGGAGCAACAAAAATCATTTGCTGCTTTGCATAAAGAACAACCACCGCGCTCAACGTAAAAATCAAGGCCTTGTTCTCCAACACCAACTGCCTTATGCCAACACATAGCACCGGCGCCAAAGCCAAGACCAACGCCTCACCATAGAATGATTTGAGATAAACCGCATAGCACAGCAGAGCCAGAAAAAAAATGCTCAACGCCAGAAGACCGGAAGGTTCCCGCTTTTGGTGGGCGAGAAAAAAAACCCCGACCGCCATTGCCGATGCCAAGGCCAAAAAGATGGGTGCTGTCAGCAAAGTGGTTTGCCCCACGCGCTGTATGATCCAACCCATGGTGCTGAGCAAAACGCCCATGCTGCTGTTATTGGTAATTTGCGCCGAAGCGCCCAGCGAATACTGTGCTTGCATGGACTCCCAAGAGGGCGCCAAAAATCCGGCAGGCACAGTCACGCGATCCCAGTCACCCGTATTGATAGAGGGCCCTTCACTGAACCACAATACGACCGCAACGACGACCCATAAACTGGCACCAAACCAGGTTTTTTTAGAAAACAAGCGAAACCACTGAGGAAATTCTGGACACATGAGGCGACTCAAAATATCAGATTAAACCTTGATCTTAATAAAAGCACGATATTCCACAGGATATTAATAGTTAAAAAGAACAAGATGCCACCCCATTAAAATTGAGCAGCGCTATATGTTCAGCTTATTGAATATTCTGCTGGGGATGTGCTGTATTATCTTCATAATAATCAGCCATTTTCTTGGCGTGTAAAGCATGGGCTTTCCCACCATGACTGCATCGACAATCGCCTTTGCAACATCGTCAACCTTCGCCAGCCTAGCTCCCTTGGCCTTGAGGTGAGCCGTCATGGGGGTGTCGGTCGGGCCAGGCTTTACCAACACGACCTTGACACCCGTCCCTGAAAAACGGTGCTGCAGCCCTTGGGCATAACGTGCGACCATCCCCTTGGCGGCGCCGTACACATAATTGGATTTCCGCCCTCGGTCTCCTGCCACAGACCCAATCAATGCCAGGGTGCCACGTTGGGCCATCTCCATTTGCTTGGCGAAGGCCTCTGCAAAGAGAACCGGCGACACACCGTTGATTTCCAGTGCATCGCGACAAGATGTCAGGTCGGACTGACACTCGGTTTGTTCAGGCAACGATCCATGGGCTATCAGTGCGACATCAATGTGACCTGATTGGGCAATTGCTCCGACCAGCGCATCTATGGCTACTGGGTCCAAAAAGTCTGCCTCAACAACCCGAATCTCTGATTGGGGACTGCGAACTCTGAGATCCGCCGCCACCCGTTCAACGCGCTGTGCATCGCGTCCTACCAATGTCAGATCGATAGGCATTTGCTCCAACCAACGCCGGGCGCATCGTTCCGCAATCGCAGATGTGGCGCCAACGATGACGATCTTCTTGATTATCTGCATTCAACTCCCCAGCAAGCGACGCGAAAAACCGGAACTGATCCCCGGATCCCGGTATTTCATGAATTCTGCCAAGCGCGGATAACCAGCCTCGAAAAGATCTCTGGGCATTCGCGCATCTTTGGCCGGATACAGACGCCCTCTCGCCTCACGGACGATCGCATCCAGACGCTCGAACAGCTTTTGGATGCGCGCGCCCCGGTTTGGAAAGTCCAGCGCAAGTGTCACTCCAGGTTGCGGGAAACTCAGCATCCCCAAGGGCTGGCGGTTGCCGAACGTCTTGAGCACGGCGAGAAACGAGCCATCCCTTGATCGGGATATCTCTCTCAGCATGGCTTGAACTGCGTCTTGCCCCACATCGCGCGGCACCACACTTTGGTACTGGAAAAAACCCTTGGGGCCGTACATTCGATTCCAATCGTGCAGATGGTCGAGAGGGTAGAAAAATGACTCGTGGTGAGCGACAGAGCCCCCCGCCTTCCACCGCTGGAGGTGGTAATACGCTGCATTCAGGGGACGCAAGGACAGCTGGTTGACCATGGAAACAGGGGGAGCCACAGGAACACCGAAACTGCGTGCCTTGGGCGCCGGGCCGTGTTCGGTATGGGTGTGATTGCCGCGCATGAACAGCCCCCGTCCACGGCCCGGAGCCAGACAGTCAATCCATGAGACGGTGTGCTCCCAAGCAGCCTCGGAATCATCCGCAAGCCGAAAAAACTCATCCAGGCCCGCAAAGGGAATGGTCTCCGTATCCAACCATGGGCCACGCACAGGACGCAACTGGATCTCCGCCTGAGTGATCACCCCTGTGAGACCGATCCCACCCACAGTTGCGCGGAACCACTCTGCGCGCTGGTCCGGTCCGCACTGGATGATTTCTCCATCCGTACGTGCCATGGTGAGACTTTGGACATGGTCTCCAAATGACCCCACCACGTGGTGGTTCTTGCCGTGTACGTCGTTCGCAATAGCACCGCCCACGGTCACCAATTGTGTCCCTGGAGTGACGGGAAGAATCCAGCCACGAGGAATAAACAAGCGCTGAATGTCCTTGAGCAGGACTCCGGCCTCGCACACGAGACGCCCGGTACTGCTATCGAAAGCGATGAAATGATCGAGGGAGGTCGTGGCCCAAAGCGTGCCTCCCGGATTCAGACAGACGTCACCATAACTGCGGCCCATGCCATGGGCCACACCTGGATGAGGCCCTTGAGCAACAACATCCCTGACACTGTGCAGATCCGAAAGACCTACAACATGGTGAGGATCGGCACTCAAACGCCCCCACGAGCCCACCGGCCTCATCCGAGCCCCGCCCGAAAAACGTAGCGCTTGTCGAGGTGGTACTTGGCCAAGTAGCCGATTGCCAGACCTAACACACCGCCAAGGTAACGCATTTCTTTGGTTTCGAAAACATGGTGAAAACCAAATTCAAAACCCCAGAAAATCAAGGTCGTAGCCATTCCCATGACGGTGTAAAGTGCAAAAATCCGGGTGTCATGCCCGACGCTGCGTGCCTGGAAACGAAAGATATAGTGCTTGTCCAGAATGTACTTAACGACAAGCCCGACTCCCGTGCCAAGTGCCATCGAAGCAATAACGGAAAATTCGCCACTGTAGGCACGAATAAGCAGATCCTGAGCGCTGATGTTTGCTGCGGTTGCAATGAGTGCAAAAATGGCATAGTTAATTGCCAGTTTGGACAAGGCAAACATTGGATGACACCGCCGAGGCTCAAAAATCAATGAATGGTACCGCAACCACCCACTCATCTCGCATGCACATGATGGGCCTCATCCAGCTCATGCGTCCAAAGCAGTGGGTCAAAAACGGCTTTGTATTGGCTCCGTTGATGTTTTCCGGTGCCTTCATGGACGGCAGGGCTGTCAGTCATGCGCTGCTGGCCATGCTGTTGTTTTGCATCGCATCATCGGCCGCTTATGTCGTCAATGATCTGCACGACATTGAGCGCGATCGTCGCCACCCCAAGAAGTCCAAGACACGCCCACTGGCCTCTGGCGTCGTCGCGCTGCCCAGCGCATTGATTCTGCTGGCAATTCTTTACGCAGTACTGGCATGGGGCTGGTTCACAGCCCCCAAGGTAGGGCTGATCATCGCGGCCTATCTGGCTTTGAATTTGGCGTACACCTTCGTTCTCAAGCACCAACCAGTGGTTGACATTTTCACCATCGCCATCGGTTTTGTCCTGCGCGTCTACGCAGGAGCCATGGCCCTGGAGGTTCCAGTGTCTTCCTGGATGTTCATCACGACCCTGTGTCTGGCACTGTATCTGGCAGCCGTCAAGCGGCGCCAGGAGCTCAGCCAGAGCGGCACAGAGGGCCGCCAAGTGCTCGAAAAATACACTGTCGCACTGGTGGATCGCTATGCCGAGATGTCTGCAACCGGGGCACTGCTCTTCTACAGCATGTTTGTGATGTCCACCAAGCCCGAGTTGGTGATCACGGTGCCGTTGGTGCTGTTCGGCCTGTTCCGCTACTGGTTCGTGGTCGAGGCGCTGGATGCGGGAGAGTCGCCCACAGACGCATTGTTCGTGGACTGGCAGTTGCTGCTCACCATACTGATTTGGATTGCCGCTTGCAGTTGGGCGCTTTGGCCGGTGCGGGGGTGATCTTGGACTTCTCTTACGCCTTGACTCCATTTCTTGCCTGGCTCGTCGCTGGCGTCTCCAAGTTCGCCATCAACAGCTTCAAGGCCAAAAAGCTCGCGTTCGGCCTGATTGGCTATGGAGGGTTTCCCAGCAACCACAGCGCCATCGTCAGCAGCATGGCCGCGCTCATTGCACTCAAGGATGGCATGGGAACACCCGCCTTCGGCGTTGCCGTCACCTTGGCCTTTGTCGTGATGCTTGACGCCAACAGCTTGCGCCAACAGGTCGGGAAGCACGCCACCGCCATCAACAAGCTGGCAGCCGATACGGCAGATCACCAAGCCCTGCGCGAACGCATAGGCCACACCCGATGGGAGATTGCGGCCGGCATCGCCGTAGGCATCGCTGTCGCTGCAATGGTCAACGCGACTTTGGTCAGTTGACACAGCACTTTCAAACAACTGTTTGAATTTGGTGTTCTAATGCGGCCCCATGGCCGTCCGTGAAACCATCCAAGCATACACACCACGCGATCCGCGCAGCGACAGCGAGCCCACGCGCGAGCGGCTGTTGCTGGCGGCGCTGCGGCTGTTTTCGCAGCAGGGCTATGCCCGCACCTCGGTGCGTGCCATTGCCAAGGAGGCCGACGCCAACGTGGCCGCGATTGCCTACCACTTTGGCGACAAGGCGGCGCTCTACACCGCCACGTTCTACGAACCCCTGGGCAGCAGCCAGGAGCCGATTGCCTACTTCAGCGAACCGGGCATAGCGCTGGAGACGGCACTGCAGCGCTACTTTGAAAGCTACCTGGAGCCGCTGCGCCACGACGACCTGATGCGCCAGTCGCTGCGGCTGCACATGCGCGAGCTGCTGGACCCCACACATGTGTGGCCCGAGCTGATCGAACGCGAATGCCGCACCCCGCACATGGCCCTGCTGCGCCTGCTGTGCCAGCACCTGGGCGTGGCCCGGGCGGACGACGACATGCACCGCCTGACCTTTTCCATTGCCGCGCTGGTGATGCAGATGTGGACCCAGCACGACGTGCTGCAGGCCGTGGCGCCCCGGTTGACTCGGCCGCAGGCCCTTTCCGCCTGGGCACAGCGCCTGACCGGCTACGCCCTGGCCATGGTGCACAGCGAGGCTGAACGCCGCCGCGCCCTGGCATCCCCAGCACCTTCCTCTCGAAAGGCCCCTCCCCATGCCTGACCACACCCTCCACCGCCTGTGGTGGGCGGCCTGCCTGCCCCTGGTGCTGACCGCCTGCGCCACCCAGGCCCCGCCACCACAGGTGGATGCACCCACCCCCACCGCCTGGCAGGCCCCGCTGCCGCACCAGGGATCGGTACAGGTCCTGGGCGACTGGTGGGCACAGTGGGGCGACCCGCTGCTGGTGGAGTTGGTACAGGACGCACAAGCGCTGAGTCCGGATCTGGCACAGGCGCAGTCGCGCATCGTGCAGGCGCGTGCTGCACTGACGGGCAGCCGCGCCGCGCTGACACCCTCGGTGGATGCGCAAGCCAGCGCCAGCCGGGGCTTCAACGAGTCCGTCCGCGCCGTGGCCAGCACAGCCCAGGCAGGCCTGCAGGCGCAGTGGGAGATCGACCTGTGGGGCGGCAATGCCGCCGCCGAGCGCGCCGCCAGCGAGCGGCTGCAGGGCGCACAGGCGCAATGGCATGCCGCCCGCGTGAGCGTGGCGGCCGAGGTGGCGCTGCAGTACAGCAGCCTGCGCACCTGCCTGCAACAGCAGGCCATTGCCGAGGACGATGAACGCTCGCGCGCGCAGACCGCGCGCCTGTCGCAGCAGAGCGAGCGCGCCGGCTTCACCGCCCCGGCGACCCACGCACTGGCCCAGGCCAGCGCCGCCGAAGCCGTGGTGCGCAGCGCCCAGCAGCGCATGCAGTGCGCGCTGGAACTCAAGGCGCTGGTGGCGCTCACGGGCCGCGATGAAGCCACGCTGCGTACCCGGCTGGCACCCACGCCGCTACAGCCACCGACCGATGCGCTGCTGCGCATTGCCACGCTGCCCGCCCAGGTGATTGCCCAACGCCCCGACGTGTACGCCGCCGAGCGCGAGGTGGCCGCCGCCAGCGCCGACGTGGGCCAGGCCCAGGCCCAGCGCTACCCACGCCTGGCGCTCAGTGGCACCATTGGTGCCGCCCAGGTGCGCACGCAGGGGTTGCAGACCGACCTGAACACCTGGTCCCTCGGCCCACTGGCCCTGAGCCTGCCGCTGCTCGACGGTGGCCGCCGCGCGGCGCAGGAAGACGCTGCCCGGGCCCGCTACGACGAAACTGTGGCCCTGTACCGCGCCCGCGTGCGCCTGGCCGTGAGCGAGGTGGAGCAGGCCCTGGTCCGGCTGGACGCCAGCGTGGGCCGCACGGCCAGCGCCCAGGCCGCCGCCGAGGGCTACCGCACCGCCTTCCGCGCTACCGAGGCGCGCTGGCGCGCCGGACTGGCCAGCCAACTGGAGCTGGAAGACGCACGCCGCACCGCCCTAGCGGCCGACCAGTAGTTGGCACTGCTGGCCCACGAGCGCGCTGGCGCCTGGGTCGCCCTGTACCGCGCCGCTGGCGGCGGATGGCAGGCCCCCGTCGCCATCACCACGGCTCAGCACTGACGCACCTACCCCCTTGTTGGGTTGCACCCCATCCACGGAGCATTCTTCATGCGCAACACCTTGACCTCCCACCCTGCCACCCTGGCGCTGGCCGTCTTCCTGCTGGCCAGCGCGGGCCTGTGGACCTACTCCAGCGCCACCCACGCGCAAGACGGCGCCAACGCCCCGCGCCCTGCCCTGACCGTGCAGACCGCCCCCCCGCAGCGCACCGCCATGGCCCAGCGCCTGGCGGCCAACGGCAATGTGGCCGCGTGGCAGGAAGCCAGCATCGGCGCCGAGAGCAACGGCCTGCGCCTGACCGAAGTGCGCGTGAACGTGGGCGACAGCGTCAAGGCCGGGCAGGTGCTGGCCACCTTTGCCGCCGAGATGGTGCAGGCCGACGTCGCCCAGGCGCGCGCCAGCCTGCTGGAGGCCAAGGCCCATGCGGCCGAGGCGGCGTCCAACGCCGAGCGCGCACGCACGCTGCAGGCCAGCGGCGCCTTGAGCGCGCAGCAGATCGAGCAATACACCACGGCCGCCCAGGCCGCGCAGGCCCGGGTCGAGGCGGCCCAGGCCTTGCTGCAGGCGCAGCAGCTGCGCTTGCAGCACACCCAGGTGCGCGCACCGGACCACGGCGTCATCAGCGCCCGCAGCGCCACCGTGGGCGCCGTGGTGGGTGCAGGCACCGAGCTGTTCCGCATGGTGCGCAAGGGGCGGCTGGAATGGCGCGCCGAAGTCACCGCCACCGAGCTGGGCCGCCTGCGTCCCGGCACGGCAGCCCAGGTCACGGCGGCCAGCGGCGCCAGCGTGCAGGGCCAGCTGCGCATGGTGGCCCCCACGGTGGACCCGCAAACGCGCAACGCCCTGGTCTATGTGGACCTGCCCGCGCACCCCGACCTGCGCGCGGGCATGTTTGCGCGCGGCGAATTCCTGCTCGGCCAGAGCGACGCGCTGACCGTTCCGCAAGATGCGCTGGTGGTGCGTGAGGGCTTCACCTACCTGTTCGTGCTGGGCGCAGACCAGCGCGTGCAACGGCTCAAGGTGCAGCCCGGACGGCGCGCGGGCGAGCGGGTAGAGATTCTTTCGGGCTTGGACGCCGGTGCGCCGGTGGTGGTGCGTGGCGCGGGCTTCCTCAACGACGGGGACCTGGTGCGCGTGGCCTCGGGCCCCGAGAAATCTGAAGAAAAACCGGCTGCAGCGCCCGCCAATCAAGCGCAACCAGCTATCAAATAAGGAGCATTCGGCATGAATGTATCCACCTGGTCGATCAAGAACCCCATCCCGGCGCTGATGCTGTTTGTGCTGCTGTGCTTTGGCGGCCTGCTGTCCTTCAACGCCATGAAGGTGCAGAACTTCCCCGACATCGACCTGCCCACCATCTCGGTCACCGTGGCACTGCCCGGCGCCGCACCGGCGCAGCTCGAAAACGACGTGGCGCGCAAGATCGAGAACAGCATCGCC
>WBZL01005355.1_pt1 | contig 10639 bp, 9 predicted proteins | sample 5204291 | NCBI WGS metagenome assembly WBZL01 (sample SAMN12344345, study PRJNA552823) | activated sludge metagenome | biome: Activated sludge suspended growth; feature: Nitrification reactor; material: Wastewater; isolation source: activated sludge from nitrification reactor of wastewater treatment... | reverse complement strand
CTTCGACCAACTCGGCATCCCGAGGCTGGCCGCGTAACCTCAACTCTCCGAACCGCCGGATGCGGACCCGCATGTCCGGTGGTGTGGCAGGGGTCCCGGGGGATTTCCCCGGGCCCCTATGCCGATTCGTACCCCTACGCGCTCAGTCGCTGATCCGCGCCCGGCTCGGAAGGTGGAAGACCAGGGCGAGGTTGAACATCTGCGTCAGGGCTCCCTCGCGGTCCTTCGAGTTCACGACGCCGTCGGGGAAGTCGCCGCCGGGGCCGCCACCGAGCACGTCGAAGCCGGCGTCGTTCATCTTGAAGTAGAAGCCGCGCCACTCCACGGCGATGCCGAACCAGTCGACGAAGTACATGGTCAGGCCCGCGCCGAACGTCGGCGAGAGGGCCATGCGGTTGGAGCGCGCCGTCTGGGAGGCGAGGAAGCAGTCGTTCTGGGCGGTGACGCTGGTCATCGCCATGTCCGTGCACGTGCTCGCCGCGATGTTGGACCGCTCCTGGAGGCCCACGAAGCCGAGGCCGCCGAAGATGTAGAAGTCCGTGTCGACGAAGAGGCGCTGGAAGAGGGCCAGCTTGCCGCGCAGCGGCACGAAGGTCATCTGCAGCGCGCCGATACCGGTGATCTGCCCGACCTGCTTCGGGAAGTTCCCGCGGGACGGGAGGCTGAGCTGGTTCCGCTCGGTGGTGACGCCCTGCGACTGGATGTTGTTCGTGAGGTTCGTGTCGAAGCCCACGCCCGTGTACGCGCCCCAGACGCCGATGCCGAGCCAGTCCGTGAGGAAGTACTGGAGCTGCATGCCCAGCACCATCGACTGGCGGTAGGGCTCGCGCAGCGTGATGCCGAGCACCGGCGCGATCTGGAGCCGGTTCTGGCGGTAGACCCGCATGTGGTGGACGGCGGGCGCGCCAGCGAGCGGGCCCGTGACCTGCACTTCCTGGGCGGACGCCTGCCCGCTCGGAAGCGCCATCGCCTCGGCACCGACGAGGGCAGCCGCAAGGGTCAGGATGGAGAGAAACCGCGTCTTCATGACCATCGCTCCTTCGGCCTTCACTTGGGCAGGCGGTACTCGAACCGCGGCGGGATGAAGAAGGTCAGACCGACGCCCATCGAAACGTTGTTCACGAGCGACGAACCGCTCTGGTACCAGGTGTTCGGATCCACCCGATCGGTGATGAGCGGAGCCACGTTGAGGTTCTCGTACTTGTCGATCCACATGTAGTCGCGGATCTCGAAGACGAAGGCGAGCCAGCGGCTCAGGAAGGAGCGCACGCGCGGCTCGAGCCCCTCGGGACGCGCCAGCAGGGCCCCCGCGGCAGGGCGAGAGAGCCGAATCACCAGGTCGACGCGCTCGGAGCCCGGGGGGTGCTGCTCGAGCGCCACGAGCCCGTCGACCGCAGCGAACGGCGCCGCCGCCCGCACGAGCAGCCCGACGGCCTGCGGCGAGAGCTGCGGGCAGAACTCGGCGCAGAGGGCCGCGACGCGGGAGGGGATGTCGGCGGGCATGGTGGCGGGCCAAGCGGTCTGCGGTGGCGGGTCGAGCAGCGACTACTTTGATCGCTTCTTTGCCTGCTTCTTCCTCACCTGCTTTGGGGGTGCAACGATCTCGAGTGCCTTCTCGAGAACACAGACCTGGTTGAGCTCTTCGTCGTCCTCGAACGAGGATGTCCATGCGAATAGGTCGTAGAGTCCCGTCTGGCGCTCGAAAACGGAGATTTGAACCTCGACCTTCTGCTCGCGTGCGACGTCATCGATGCCTACCCCCATGCAAGGGATGAAGCCTGACTGCGGCGGCGCATACCCTGGTGGTACGTCCTTGCCCGCCTCGTCCTTGTGCTGTGGGATGATCTCCGGGGGTTGATTCCCACGTCGAACGAACGCCAGCACGATCTCGTCCGCGCCAGGAAAGCCCGCGACATCGAACGTCAGCGTGTGAATGGCACCTTCATTGCGGTTGATCTTCTGTATCTCTGCCTTCTTGAATTCCAGGTTGGACGCCGTCCATATCATGGTATGTTCCTCATTCCTTGGGCACGAGCAAACCAATGGAGCCAGAAGAGAATTCGGCCGACGGTGGAACCTTCGTCCCAGCGACGAGCGCAAGCGACGGCCGCACGCACGGTCGGGTCACTTTCAGCGACGAGTAATTGGCGGGATTGCGAAGGGTGACGAACGCCGTGCCGATCTCGTGCGTAAAATCTTCTCCTGGCCGGAGGACGATGCCGCTCTGCTCCACCCTGGGTACGAACGGCGACGAGCCGAGTAGCTCCACCATGCGCCGCGTTCCTTTGAAGCGTCGCACAGGGAGATCTTCGCGGCAGGCGTCTCCGTCGGCATCTTCCGAGTATGGCGCGGACGCCCATGGCACGGGATGGCCAACGGACCAACACACCGGCGGACGAGATCCCACCAATACGTTCTCATATGAGCATAGCGCACCGCCTCGTAGCTGCTTGCGATCGTCGACACGACCGGTGACGAGGTCCAGGTTGCCACTCCGTTGGACTGCCGTTACGTGCACCCACGTCTTGGGATCTTCGTCGAGGGTCATGACGGGGACCATTCGCTTCTCGAACAGCTGGAAGATCTCGATTCCGCTACTGGGCAAGCAGAAGGGCCAAGACCCGGGCCGACACCGATGGCTATTGTATGGGACGGCAATGAGTACGCCTTCGCCACTTCGGCCCAGTCGAGCGATGTCGAAGGGAATGGCGTATTCTCGGTATGAAAAGTGGCTCATGTCGCGGTGGGTGAGCAGCCTGGGGGTTACACGGCTCTTGCTCTTCCATAGCGTACCTTGTCCCAGGTACAGCATGCCCCAGATCGGCACGACCATGTCTTTGATTTGCCCTTCGTCGATCTCCCCCCGCGCGGTGACGAGGAGGTCGGGATTGCCATTTGCGTCGATGTCGTCGACGAGCATGGAGAACGACGCCAGCATGGGCTCCGACTCCCATCGGGCGGTCGGAAGTTGCGTGTCGAACATCGGCGACGAAGCTCCCTGATTCCAGTAGATCCTCGAGGAGACCGCGATTCCGTAGTTTTCGAGCGAGTTGGTTCTGGCCACGGCTAGATCCATGAGACCATCCAGATCGAGATCTGCCAGCCGGACGTCGGTCACGCCGATCCCCGGTTCGTCGTCCACGAGCTCGTAGGCCCCGAAACGGCGCTCACACGACGCAGTCCCGCTCTGCGCTTGCTGCCCGAAGAACACATCGACCCCGCCGAGAAAATCACGCTCGAATTTCTTCGGCTCGTGCAAACGCCCCACGGCGATGTCGAGACACCCGTCCGCGTCCACGTCGCCGATGGCGATGCGCGAGTAGAGCTGCGTCTCGTCCGGGCCGCCCGAGACCCACGCGGTCGGCCGTGGCATCACCTGGGGTCCGCCCCACAGCACGTTCACGTTGCCGCCCGGAGCGTGCGGTGCTCCGCGGGACACGACGATGTCGAGGTAGCCATCGCCATCGAGGTCGGCGGTGGCAACATCAGCGGGCACGCCCAGCAACTCGTCATCGCGGGCGAGCCGTGGCTCGAGCCACAGGATCTCATGCGCGAGTGTGGATGCGCGTCGCCGCAACCCGACGCAGCTAGCCATGCTCATCGCGAGAACGATCAGCATGCCGGTGATCAGCGGTCGCGAGTGCAACACCAGCTCATCGCTCCTCTCTTCTTGCCTCCTGCGGCTTGCCCAGGTGGTCCAGCAACAGTCGGTGGTGGAACATGTACCCATTCCCCACGCGCCGCATCAACCCCAGCGCCGTCGCGCGGTCGAGCAGCGGGCGTGGCCGCAGCGGCAGAGTGGCCTCGCGCGCAAGGGCGAGCCTCACGAGGACGTGGTTGAGCACGTCGATGCCCCCAAACCACAGGAAGACGATGGTGCCGAGGGTGAGCGCGACACAGGCTCCGTAGCCTGGGCCGTAGCCGAGGCCGAAGGCGACCAAGCCGACGACGAACGCGGCCGCGCCGAGTGTGACGGCGTTGCGCAGGGTCTGGTGGATCCCGACGTTGGGCACGATGCGCGCAGCGCCAACGTCGCGACGAATACCGATCGCGAGCACGCCGATCACGGCGATCGCCGCAGCACTGTAGAGCGCGGTCGCAGTGGTATCGAGCACCGAGAACAGGGAGAACACCACCACGGCGCTCACCAGCGTGAGAGCGAGGGGTCGGCTGGGTAGCTTCGCCGCGACCCAGCGCAGCCGCTCGGCTGGCGACACGTCATCGTGCGGCAGGCTTCGGCGTCGACGCGAGACCCCCAAGAGGCAGGCGAGCACGAGACCCGTCTCCACGCCCATGACCGCGGGAGCCGGGTGCCCGCGCAGGCCATCGGCGAGCAGGCCCCCGAGCAGGCCGAGGGGTACCGCGACGAGGAACGATGGGATCAACGCCCGCCGCTGCGAGCGTGATGTCCCTTGCGCGCCTCCAGAGTCACCGTCTCGCTCGTGCTCGTGCACGGGTGTCGACCCGAGCTTGGCCGCAGCGAGCAGGCCAAGGCCCAGGCCCACGAGGCCGCCGCTCGCGATGCCGAGCGTGACGGCGAACGTGAGGCTGGTTGCGAAGCCCATGTTCTGCAGCGGCGAGAGCCCCACGGCAAGCACGATGCTCAGCCCGAAGAGCAGCCCCACCAGCACGCGCGACGCGACGGCGTAGTGCCTTCGGTTTCGCTCGGAGCGGATCGCAGCGGGCTGGAGATCTTCGAGCGTGAAGAGCGTGACACCCGTGGTCACCATGTGCTGCGCCAGGCTCCGCAGTCGCGGCAGCAGGTCGAGGCCGTGCTCATCGTTGCGGGCACGCGGTGAGGTGACGGCGTCGAGATAGCGCGCCATCAAGCGCTCGGAAGAGAGCGTGCCCGCGCGCAGGGCTGCCGAGATCTCGAGGTCGTCTTCACTGGCCTTGCACACGAGCTGCAATAGCAGCGGCGACTGCACGAGCGCACGCGTCTTCTCGCTGGCGTCCATGGCCACGCGCAGCCCTTGCCACTTGGGAGAGCTGAGCTGACGCTGGATGTCTGCGACGCGTAGCTCGTGAAGCTCGAGCACGCCGTCGAGCTCGAGCCGGGCGCACGACGCGGCGTATTCCTCGGTGCGCGCGCTGACGACCAGTCCGGCCGGCTCCAGCCGCCGTCGGAAGTGGTTGATCTGGTCGACGCACCGGGGGATCCAGACGGGACGAACCTCGTCGAGGCCGTCGAGGAAGGGAGTGAGCCACCCACGCTCCAGCCATCGCGATGCCAGGCTATGGGGCAGGAGATAGCGGCGCGACAGCTCCGAAGACATCCACTGCAGCAGCGTAGCGAACGAAGGTCGCCAGGACGAAAGCGCAAAGACGACTGGAACGGACGGGAGTGCATCGGGTTCGCGGGTGGCGTGATCGCACGCGTGACGGACCAGCTTGAGCAGCGTGGTGGTCTTGCCCACGCCCGCCTCCCCCAGGATGAGCAGGAACCCGTTGGCACGCTCGAGCGCCCCGGTGGCCGGCCGCGAGGGGGACAGCTCGATGACGGTGCCATCGTCGAGCGGGGAACGCAGCGGTCGATAGGTCTTGCGCTGGGAGATCGGGGCGATCACCTCGTGCGACGGCTCGAGCACGCGTTTGATCCACAGCTCTCTCGTCTTGCGAAGCACTTTCTGCAGCTCCGCCCACTCCCACGACTCGGGTGTCGCCCGTACATGCGGGGTCGAGTCGATGGTCGGATCGTCGGCGAGCTCGCCGTTGGCCGCCGTGGGTGCCGCCGAGAGCAGACTGGCGAGCTCGCGGGCGTTGGCAGGACGACGAGCGGGGTCCTTCTCGAGCGCGCGCAGGATCGCGGCCTCGAGCGCGCGGGGCAGCTCGCGCCCGGGGTCGATGCTTGACGGCCGTGGAGGTGGGCAGTGGATGTGCAGCCACGACACGTCGACGGCGGTCTCGCCCGTGAACGGCGGCATGCCGGTCACCAGCTCGTAGAGCACGACGCCCACGGCGTAGAGATCGCTGCGGGCGTCGGTGGTAGCTCCCATCGCCTGCTCGGGGGCGGCGTAGGAGGCCGTACCCATCAGCCGGGCCGTGCTCGCGGTGTCGTCGGCGGAGGCGTCTGCCTCGGCCCGCTGGCGTACTTTGGCGAGCCCGAAGTCGAGCAGCTTGACGGTGGGCGGCTGCTCGAACGACTGGAACCCCACGCAGATGCAGTTGCTGGGCTTGACGTCGCGATGGACCACCCCGTGACCGTGCGCGTGCTCGAGCGCGTCGAGGATCTGCATGGTGACGGCGAGGGCCCACGGCAGCGGTGGCACGCCCTGGGTGCGGAGCACGTCGGCGAGGGTGCGACCCTCGACGAGCTCGGCGACCATGAAGTCGACGCCTTCGGCCGTCACGCCGGAGTCGAGGGTCTGCACGATGTGCGGATGTGTGAGCACGCGCGTCGCGTCGAGTTCCCGACGGAGGCTCCGCGCGGTCCCGTGCTGCTCTTCTCGCAACGTCTTGAGCGCCACGCGGGTACCGTGACGCTCGTCGATGGCAACGTAGACATTACCCATGCCGCCGCGGGCCAGCAACTCGACCACGCGGTAGCGTCCCGCCAGCTTCATGCCCACGAGGCTCGCCCACCGCTCGCGCAGGGAGCCGGGCTCGGTGGCGGTGGTCGATGCGTGCCGGCCGTCCATGGCGCGTGGCAGGCACGGAGAATACCAACGGGAGACCGCGAGCGGGGCGGCGAGCACGAGCCTACGCGATGAAAACGGAGGACGACGTTCGGCCGCGGCTGCGTTCATGCGGGCGAAGCCACCGAGATCTCGCAACTGCGTGAGAGGCGCAGCCTTGCGGTAGGACGCATGGTCATTGGAGCGCGATGTCACGATCGTCGAGAGCATGAGCGGTCGAACGGGTGGATGGTGTCGATGGACATGTCGCAGAAATGCTGACTGCAGCACAAGCCGCGCATATTCCGCGGATGCAGTAATGGAGAGTAATGGACCATGGGGCAAGTGCCATGATAGATACCATCCCGTTGCGTAAGGAGCGAGCGGCCACCAGCCACGACGCACCCGGACGTGTCGAAGCGATGCTCCAGACCGGCTACAAGCTTGCTGAGTTCGATGGACGCGACTGGGCTTGGACTCTCCCCGCTTCCACTCTGCGCGGGATCGATCTGGAGCCCCCATTCGAGGTGCGTCATCAAGGCGAGGTGCCGTGCTGCGTTTCTTGTGCCGTCGTGACGGCAATGGAAATCCTGCGTCGGGCGAGCCAAGAGCAGCAGCCACTATCGGCTCTCTACAATTACTACCACGCCCGTCCACGTGCGACGGTTCTCGAGAACATCAGCATTCGCGCAAGCCTCGACGCAGCCCGTGATTACGGTGTCTGCTGGCAATCAGCACACCCACCGGCATCCTCGCATCGAGGGCCGTATGCTTGGGGCGACGCTTTGACCGCTCCCAGTCCGCAAGCGGACCTGGTCGCATCCCGAGTGCAGCTTGTCGACGTCGATCCCGACTGGAATACCCTCGGCTACTACCGCCTGAACCCCATGAGCTACTCGAGCCAGTGGCGCAGCGCACTGAGCCGGGGCACGCCCGTGGTGCTGGGGTTCCATGCAACGCAGAGCTACTTGTCGATGGAGGACGGGAGCACCCACGAGCTGGCCAACGTGGCGGGAGACAGCGGCGGTGGCCTCCATGCGGCGCTGGTCGTCGGGTTCGACGGCTCGTGGTTCACGATCAGGGATTGCCGAGGAAGCGAGTTCGCCAAGGACGGCCAGTGGTTGCTCCACGAGGACATTGCTGCGACCCCTTGGGTGATCGAGAGCTGGGCGATAGCGGCGATCGAGAGATAATGGATGGTGGTGGAGTCATTCGAACCTAGAGAGGATCAAGAAGATGTCGCTCATGAAGTCACGATCATCATCGAAATGCTGGGCGACGCTCGCCCTCTGCGGGCTACTCTTGCCCGGCTGCGCACGGCTGCATCGTGTCGTCCCCCTCGCCGACGCCAAGACGGGCGAGTACGTATACTACGCGCTGCCCCAGACCGTGGTCGTGGTCACCCTGACCGGCGTGGTCACCACTGTGGATCCGAAGCCGACTTGTGAAGGAGAAGCCGCGCTCATGATGGAGCTCGGCCTCAAGGCACCCGTCTACTCCGGCAAGCTGTTCTCCATCGAGAAGGTGGAGGTCTCTCACCGTGCCGAGCCGGATCCAACGAAGATCTATGCGGTGGAGGTGACCGGCGGCTTCGCGAGGACGCTCGGCTTGGAGACGAGCGCGGTCGGACTACCGTCACTCGCATCGTCGAAGGCTCAGGACGTGGTGCTGCCCGCGGCGGTCGAAGCCGTCAAGCTCGCGGCAAAGCTGGCGAGCATCGTCGCCTTTGGAGACGTCAAGCAGGTCGAGGCGAAGGCGTGCTCGGACATCAAGAAGAACCTCCAGGACGTGCGAACGCGGCTCCTGGACCTCGACAGCAGCCCAGGAGCCGCAGATCCCAAGGAGATCCTCGAGTTCAAGCAGACGAGCTTGCGCGCGCTCGCCAAGCAGCTCGAAGCTGCGTTCACGGGGGTGAGCCCCGGCGAGCCCAAGAAGATCGTCTGCGAAATCCGTCCGGTGAAGGGAACGCAGGCCTTCCCACTGCTGAAGTGGACCATGAAGGGAGGGGTGACATCGACGCCAGATGCCAACGTCGAGTGTCAGGTTCCTCCCGATCTCGTGGTCGATGGAGCAGCCACCGCAAGGGACACTGCCACGCCGGCAGCGCGCGACAAGCTTACGGTCGAGCATGTTCTCGCGCTCCAGGTCGCGCCGACTGGCAGGGACGTTGCCGCCGTGACGGTGCCGGCGGGGCGACGAGAGCAGCGCAGCTTCTACTTCCGGCGTCCGGCCTCGGCCCGCGTGTGGGTTTCGGATTCGCTACCGAAGACCACCGAGCGGCGGCTCACGGAGACCTACGACTGGACAATTGCCCAGCTGGGAGAGGTGGATTCACTCCCACGGTTGAGCTCGGGCGGTAGCATCGAGGTCCAAGTGACCTTCGATCCGAGCACTGGTGCGCTGCTCAAGGTCGGAGCGACACGCTCATCGGCCGACCTCGCCAAGGCTGTCGGGGCCATCGATACGGCGAGCTCGACCCTTCACGATGCAGAGAAGGTCGAACTCGAGCGCACCAAGGCCATCCTTGAGGCCCAGGTCGCCATCAAGGCTGCGGAGGAAGCCCTTGAGAACGAATGAAGGCGGTTCCGGTGCACCTGCGTGCGTCTCGGCGCTCACAGCCAGATCGCCAGCCCCGCGTCGAGCCGCCCGGCCACCGGATGCATGCGTGTAAGCGGTGTACGCCCGTCCCCCTCGACGACGACCAGCGCTGCGTTGCGCAGCCACACGTCGGCCTGCGCGTGCACGCGCAGCCCGAGGCCCCGCCACAGCCGCACGGTGAGCCCGGCCCCGAGGGTAAGGAGCATTGGCGCAGAATTCTAGGTGGACCCTCGCCGTTCCATCCCCCATGCTGAGCCCGACCCCCGCTGGAGACGCGCTGCTCTCCCCCAAGACGCGCTCGTCGCAAGTTGACGTAAGACCCATTATCGGCGAAACGGCTGCTCACCTGAGCAGCGCGGAGGTGTTCAGGGCGAGCACGGGAGCCCAAGGGCGGACGCGGCCACCCACGGGCCCAAGGGCGGTCCGCCGGCTCCCTTCGTGCCCACTCCGCTCCCCAATATCGGCAAGAGCGGGGACTCGCCCGACGGCTACTCAAAGAACGTCAAGATCGAGGGCAACGTCGTCGCGATCAAAGGGCGCCACCTTCAAGAGCATGGGCGACATGGCGTCCAAGGGCGTCCTCGTCGGGCTCGCCGTCCTCCTCGTCGTCGAGCCCTTCCTCGCCCGCGGTCGGCCCGCGCCGCTTGGCGACGATGAGCCCGAGCCTGAGCTGCTCGCGCAGGCCATAGCGGGAGCGCAGGGTCACGCCCCAGTCGTTCCACCAGTCGCGCAGGGACTCGAGCGCCTCCCGCTGCGCGAGGCGAGCCGCCATGGCGGTCTGCGGCGAGGTCGCGGGCCCCATGATCTGCCTGGCCCCTTGACACCCCCGATCACCAGTGAGAAAATAGACACATATGACGCAGGGACCGCACCCCCAGCGACAAAGGGGTTCCCCCAATGGCACGGAGTGCGGTCACGACGCAACCAATTCGCAACGCTTCGAATCGACAGTCTTCCCCTAACGAGGACAGTGCAGTAGCGGTAAATGGTTCCGTTCCTCAGGCAAATTGTTCGGCGCGACCACGAGATCAATTCGTCCACCTACCGCTGAGGTATGTGATCGTTGGTTCCTTGGTCGTCGGCTCCTGTTTGGGAGCGAGGGTCGATCGATTTATCGAGTTGTTCGAGAAGTGGATCGCACCACCCGCTCACTCTGAAGCGGTCACCGCTCAGCCAAGTCTGGAGGACCGTAGACGACGCTGAGCATGGCTGTTGACGCCGGTGAAGAAGCGCCGGAATTCGCCGCGCAGAACCGCCGGCCGACGAGCGCGTGATCTCGCCGGCCAGCGAGCGCGGGCTCACTTGGTCGTATCGGTACGGCCAGTGGCCCGGCGCCGCTTGGTGCGGTCCTCGGCCTCCTTGGCCCTGAACGACGAGCCGTCGATCTTGACGATCTCCGCCCGGTGACACAGCCGGTCGATGAGCGT
>WBZL01005354.1_pt1 | contig 10639 bp, 7 predicted proteins | sample 5204291 | NCBI WGS metagenome assembly WBZL01 (sample SAMN12344345, study PRJNA552823) | activated sludge metagenome | biome: Activated sludge suspended growth; feature: Nitrification reactor; material: Wastewater; isolation source: activated sludge from nitrification reactor of wastewater treatment... | reverse complement strand
TCGTCGCCGACGACGTCCACGACGGCTCGACCCCACTCCCAGGTGGTCGGGCCCGACGAGGCGCCGACGTCGACGGGGTCCGTGCGTGGGCCGCTCCGGCGGGCGGCCCGCGCCGGACCACCCCCCCGGCACGAGGCACGGGCGAGCGCCGGCTATGCGGTGCGGACCAGGGTGCCGGCGGGCAGGCCGAGCTCGCGCTCGGTGAGGCGCCAGCTCACGGCATTCATCTCCGACGGTTCGAGCGCGGACCCGATCTGGCTCTGGAGGGCGAACGCGTCGCTCAGCGCCACCACCATCCACGCGGTCTCGTGGGGGTGCTCGCAGTGGAACACGCCGGCGGCGTTCCCGCGATCGATGACGCCCACGACCAGGTCGTGCCAGGCCTGCGACAGCCGGCGTGTGGTGTCGCGCAGCTTCGGCGAGTGGAACGCCTCGGCCCAGGCTTCGAGCCAGAACCGGTAGGCCTCCTCCCCGCCGCCGGGGCCGTAGGGCTCGGTGAGCTCGCGCAGTTGGGCGAGCGGGTCGCGGTCGGAGGCGAGCGCCTCGTTCACCTCGTCGATCTCCTCGAGCGCCAGCTTCTCGAACGCGGCCGCGAGCAGCGAGTCGTGGTCCGGGAAGTAGTGGTGCAGCAGGCCGTGGGTGACGCCGGCGCGGGCCGCCACGTGGCGGGACGTGGTGCGCGCGAAGCCCCGCTCGGTGATCTCGGCGACCGCCGCGTCGAGGATCGCGACGCGACGTTGGGCGGGCTGCATGCGGGCCATTCGGGTCCGATCGTAGAGGTGACGAACACCACAGTGGAATGTTGACCAGTTGGCCAATACATTGTTGGCCATGTGGTCAACACAGGGCACACCGGCGCGCCAGGACGAGCGCACGCACGAGACGAGGATGCTCCAGGCCGGCGCGTTCGCGATCTCGGCGTCGTTCATGGTGGTGTTCCCGCTCTTGCCTGCACTCCAGGAGCGCGCCCACATCGACACGGCGCAGCTCGGATGGATCGCCACCGCCGGCTTCGTCGCCGCGCTCGTCGCCCAGACGTTGATCGCCCCGCACGCCGACCGCGGACGCGAGCGGCTGGTGCTGCAGGGCTCGATCGTGGTGATGGCCCTGTCGACGCTCGCCTACGCCCTCGGTGACTCGGTCAGCTGGTTCATCGCCGGCCGGCTCGGCGCCGGCCTGGCATACGGCGCGTTCATGCCCGCCGCGAAGGGCCTGCTCATCCGCCGCTTCCCCGACGCCCCGGGCCAGCAGATCGGCCGGCTGCACGCCGTCGAGCTCGCCGGCATGGCGCTCGGCCCGGTCCTCGCCGTCGCCGGTCAGATGTCGATCGGCGTGATCCCGACGATCGTCGCCGCGGCCGTGCTCACGCTCGCCGCCGGGCTGCCGGCGTTCACCGCCCCCGTCACCGTCACGACGCGCGGTGCCGCGGTCGCCGACGACGAGCACGCGACCCTGCTCGAGGGCCTCTCGCTGCTGCGGCACCGGTCGGTCCTGGCCGCGGCACTCGTGATGACCGCGTACTTCGTGCCGATCGGCGCGTACGACGCCCTGTTCCCCCGGTTCCTCGCCGACATCGGATCGAGCAACTGGCTCATCGGCGCCGCGCTGACCGCGTTCGCGGTCCCGAGCATGTTCCTGGCCGGCTGGGCCGGCCGACAGGTCGACCGCCTCGGCGCGTTCCGCGCCGCCGGCCAGGGTGGCGTCGCCAACATCGCCGTGATCCTGCTCTACGGGCTGGTCCGCGTGCCGGTGGTCGTCGTCGTGATCGGCCTGTTCGAATCCGGCGGCCAGACCGTCGTGGGCGCAGCGGCCGCCGCGGCGATGGGCTGGGCCGTGCCCGGACGTCGCGCCGCGACGGCACAGGGACTCGGCGAGGCGGTCGCCACGATCGCCGCGGCCGCCGTCGCCGCCGTCGCCGCACCGCTCTACGCCGCGGGTGGCGCAGCGATGCTCTTCGGCACCACCGCGGTGCTGACCGCACTGCCGCTGTGGGGTGGCATCCGACTCGCCCGCGGGGCAGCGCCGGCCGAGGACCCGATCACGGTGGTCCGCACCCCGGCACGGACGGCCGACCGCTTGGTGCCCGCCGGCGCGTAGCGTCGAGGGCATGCAGCTCGCCGACCTCCGCATCTTCACCGAACCCCAGCAGGGCGCCACCTACGACACGCTGCTCGCCGTGGCGCAGCGCGCCGAGACCCTCGGATTCGGGGCGTTCTTCCGCAGCGACCACTACCTGAAGATGGGTGACGTCAGCGGCCTGCCCGGCCCGACCGACGCCTGGATCACGCTCGCCGGGCTCGCCCGCGACACCAGCACGATCCGCCTCGGCACGCTCGTCACCCCGGTCACGTTCCGCTTCCCCGGCCCGCTCGCGATCAGCGTCGCCCAGGTCGACCAGATGAGCGGCGGTCGCGTCGAGCTCGGCCTCGGCGCCGGCTGGTACGAGCAGGAGCACACCGCGTACGCGATCCCGTTCCCCGGCCTCGGGGCGCGCTTCGACGACCTGACCGACCAGCTCGCGATCGTCGACGGGCTGTGGCGCACACCGATCGGCGAGACCTTCACCTACACGGGCACCGTCCACAGCGTGGTCGACTCGCCCGCGCTGCCCAAGCCGGCGCAGGCCAGCCTGCCGATCGTCATGGGCGGCGGTGGCAAGAGCCGCACCCCGAAGCTGGCCGCCCGGTACGCGAGCGAGTTCAACACCCCGTTCGTGCCCCTCGACTTCTTCACCAAGCAGTGCGATCGCGTGCGCGCCGCCTGCGACGACGTCGGCCGCACCGACCCGATGGTGTACAGCGCGGCGCTGATCGTGTGCGCCGGTCGCGACGAGGCCGAGGTGGCCCGGCGCGCCGCTGCCATCGGTCGTGAGCCCGGCGAGCTGCGCCAGAACGGCGCAGCCGGCACGGTCGACGAGGTGGCCGCCACCCTGCGCCGGTGGGCCGACGCGGGTGCCGAGCGGATCTACCTGCAGGTGCTCGACCTCGACGACCTCGAGCACCTCGACCTGATCGCGCACGAGATCGCGCCGCTGCTCGGCTGAGCGGCGGCGTTCACCGACGTCAGCCGCCGCGAGCCGCGCGCGCCTCGGCCATCATCCGCTGCGACTCCTCCTCGGCGGCGAAGCGCCGGCGCACCTCGTCGAACAGCAACTCGCGCCAGCGGGCGGCGTCGGCGTCGCCGCGGGCGGCCTGGTACTGGTCGAGCAGCGTTGCCATCGCGAGCAGGTCGGCCGGGGCGAGTTGCGAGAGCGTCATGGTTCCTCCGAAGGTCGTGTCCATCTCATCGTCGTGGCCGCCGGTGGACGGGGCATGAGTGATCGCTACGCAATCGTCAGTACGTCAGCACACGCACGTACACGTCCTCGTGGGCGTTGGTGTCCGTCGAGGTGAGCGTGAGGTTCGCGTCGGCTTTCACCACCACGACGGACCCGTCTCGGGAGATGGCTGCGACGCGACCGTTCCCGGCGCCACGTGAGCCGTCGGTCGCGACGCTGACCCGGAAGGTGATACCGGTGATGCGATCGCGCACGAAGCCGTCGCGGGTCCCGACCACGTCGTCGTCGACCAGGTCGGCCGCGTCGGAGCTGAACACGACGAAGCGCCCGTCCGGCGTGATCTTCGGCTCCCAGACGAACGTGGCGCCGAACGACTGGTGTTCGTCCGAGGACACCGAGACCCGCTCGGTCGTCGCGGTCTGCAGGTCGCGCACGAACACGTCGTCGACGCCGTTCGTGTCGCCGGCGACGAGGTTCCCGGCATCGGACAGGAAGGCGACGTACCGCCCGTCGGCCGCGATGTGGCCGAACGACCCGTAGCCGTCGGCGTCACCGCCTGACGTGGACACCGAGACGCGAGTCGTCGTACCCGCCACCACGTCCCTGACGAAGACGTCGCTGTCACCGTTGCCGTCACCGACGACGAGGTTGGCCGAGGCCGACGTGAACGTCACGAACCGCCCATCGGCCGTCATCGTCGGTACGAACGCGCCCGAGGTGGCCATCTGCGCCTCGGCGTCACTCACGCTGACGCGGATCGTCGTCCCGGTCTCGCGATCGTGCCGGAACACGTCGTACACCGCGTTGGTGTCACCGGCGACGAGGTTGGTGGCGAGCGACACGAACGCGACGTACCGCCCGTCCTCGCTGATGAACGGCTGGTTCGCCGGCCCGCCGAGCGCCTGCGCGCCTCCCGTGGCGACGCTCACCCGTGTCGTCGTGCCCGCCTGCCGATCTCGGACGAAGATGTCCGCCTGGCCGTTGGTGTCGCCGGCGACGAGGTTGGTCGCTTCGGAGTAGAAGGCGACGAAGCGCCCGTCGCCCGACACGACACCGGTGAACGACGCTCCGTCGCCCTGGGTCTCGGCACTGCTCACACTGACCAGCTCGGTCACGCCCGTGACACGGTCGCGGAGGAAGACGTCCTGATGGCCGTTCAGGTCACCGACGACCAGGTCGCTCGCCCACGATGTGAACACGACGAGACGCCCGTCCGAGGTGAGCGACCCCTCCGTCGCCCAGTTCGTCTGCGACGAGAACCCGTCGGGCTTCGACGAGATCAGCTGGGTCACGCCGACCGGCAACTCGATCGAGGGCGGGAACCAGCCGAGCACGTCGACGACCAGGTGTGCGCTCCCGGCGAACTGGAACAGCGACACCGAGCCGTTCGCGCCGATCGGCACGATCACCGTGTTCGACACGGTGCGCCCGGCGACGGCGTTCACGTTCGAAGCCGTGGGCCGAGTCGCATCCGTCGGGAACACGGTGACGTACGTGCCGGCGGTCGGCTCGGTGACGGTGACGTTCAGGACGACCGAGCCGACGCCCGACGCGGGCAGGCCGCCGCGGGCGACGACGGGGACGTCGAGCGAAGCACCGCCGGCGACGGCGCCACCACCGACCACGAGACCGTCGACGGTCTCGATGCCCGGCCCGGTCCGCGTGTCGGCCAGACGTGCGGGCGTGACGCCGGTGAACGACGTCGCCCCGCTGACGAGCGACACCGGGAACCAGCCGAGCACGTCGACGATCAGGTGCGCGCTCCCCGCGAACTGGAACAGGTCGACGGCACCGTCGACGCCGAGCGGCACCACCACCATCGACGCGACCGTGCGCCCGGCCGTGGTGTTGAGGTTCGACGCGTTCGGTCGCGGCGTGCTGCTGGGGTGCACCGTCACGTAGGTCGGGGCCGTCGGTTCGGTGACCGTCACGTTGAGCGCCACCGAACCCGCGCCGGACGCGGGCACACCACCTCGGCCGGCCACCGGCAGCACCAGTGACGAACCCGCCGTCCGAGGACCGGCGCCCAGCTGTTCGCCGTCGACCGTGCTGACGCCGTCACCGGCGCGCGTGTCGAGCAGGCGGGCCGGGGTGAGCCCGGTGAACGCGGCACCGGTCGGCACCCAAGCGAGGACGTCGACCACCAGGTGCACGTCACCGGCGTGGTTGTAGAGCGAGATCGTGCCGTCGGGTCCGAGCCGCACGATCGTGCTGTTCGCGACGGTGTCGCCGGGGCCGACGTTGAGCGTCGACGCGGTCGGTCGCGTGGCACCGCCGGGGAAGGCGGTCACATACGTGGTCGCCGTCGCATCGGTGGCCGTCAGGTTCAGCGCGACCGAGCCGGTGCCGTGCAACGGGACGCCGCCGCGGCCGCGCACGGCCAGCTCGATCGTCTGACCCGGGCCGAGCGCACCGCCGCCGGCGGCCAGGCCGTCGACCGTGACGTACCCGGGCCCGCTGCGGGTGTCCTGCAGCCGTGCCGGGGTGAGCGCGTGGAACGTGGTCGCCGTGTCGGCCGAGACCGGAGTCGCCGGCAGCACGAGCGGGCCGCAGACGGCGGTGAGGGCGACGAGGGCCGCGAGGGCACGGCGAGCGAACGACAGGTGGTGACCCATGCGCTCACTGTCGGCCGCTTCGCCGAACGCCCCGTGAGCACGGATTGCTCAGCCGGCTCGCCGTCGCTACTCAGCGGCCCGGTCGGAGGCGGTTACTCAGCAGCCCCCGCGGCCGGTCGCCCCGCAATTGAGTAGCGGTTGCTCACGAGCCGGCCTCGGAGGCAGCCGATCATCGAGCCATGACGTCGCTCGAGCAGTACCTCACCAACTACCGGCAGGCCGCCCAGGCCGCGATCCCGGACGAACCCGTCCTCGCGATCGGCGTGCTGTCGATCGTCGGGTCCACGAAGAGCGTCGTCACCGGCATGGTGTCCCCCCTGTGGGGCCTGTTGCAGCGCAACAAGGGGCGCAAGCTCGCCCCGGGGTTCCCGAACAACGTGCTCATCGCGGTCACACCGGCGCGCCTCATCGCGTTCGCCTACCGGCCGACCAGGTCGTCGGTGAAGCTGAAGCGCCAGGTCATGGAGGTGTTGCGCCGTGACGTGCGTGTCGAACTGGTGCCGGCCGCCAGCTCCCGCGGCCTTCGCCATCTGCGGTTCCACCTGCGCGACGGGTCGGCCCCCGAGCTCGAGATCCCGGCCGGGCTCGGCCGCTCGGCGACGATGAACGACCCGTTCCTGGCCCACCTGCTGCAGCCGGTGGGGTGACGCGTCAGCTGCCCGGTTCGCCGAGCACGTCGCGCAGGGCGTCGCGGCCCGACACACCGAGCTTGTCGTACGCGTTCTGCAGATGGTTCGACACCGTGCGCACCGACAACCCCAGCTGGTTCGCGATGACCTTGCTGGCGAGGCCCGACGCGGCAAGTCGTGCGATCTGCTCCTCGCGCGACGACAGGCGCGGATGACGGCCACCAGCGTCGAGCAACGGCGTGGCCGGTGGGTGCACGCCCTGCAGGTGCTGGTGCGCGCGGGTGGCCGCGCCGCGAGCGTCGCGCACCCGCCCGGCGGCCTCGAGCGCTCGTCCGGCCTCGGCGGCGCACTCGGCTGCCATCAGCCGCATGCCGAGTGCGGCGAAGCGCTTCTCGACCGCGGCCAGCGCCGCGGGATCGGCAGCGGCGGCGGCGCGGACCAGCTCGACCCGAGCCGTCACCAGCTGACCCGACGCGACCGCACGGTCGATCCGGCGGTGCACACGCGTGGCTGCGCCGAGTCGAGCGATCTCGGTGAGGCACTCGGTCTCGAGCAACCACTCGCCCCGTGCGGCGGCCTCGTCGGCGCCGGCCTCGAGCAGTGTGACCGCGTCGTCGGTGCGGCCGTCGGCGTGCGCGGCCCACGCCTCGCCCAACCGGCGCGCCGGCCAGAAGTAGCCCTCGTCGGCCGGGAGCGCGCGCATCGCCTCGACCGCGGCGGTGGCGGTGGCCCGGTCGCCCATCTGACCGGCGCTCGTGGCGATCCCCGACAGGGCGAGGCGCACCCCGGTGCCGAACCGCGCCTGCTCGGCGACGGACCGAGCCTCGACGAACCGGTCGCGTGCGTCGTCGAGCCGGCCGGACACCAACGCGGACCGCCCGCGCCCCGCGGCCAACCAGGTGTGCAGCTGCGGGATGTGCTGCGACACGACGTCCTGGTACGCGGCAGCGAGCACCTCGTCCGCCTCGGCGAACTCGCCGCGCTCGACCAGCACCAATCCCAGCGCCAGCTCGGACAGCGCCGCGTGCGCGAGCGGCACCTCACGCCCGACGGCCAGGCGGCGCTCGAGCCCCACCCGGGCGAGGCCGAGCGCCTCGTCGAGGCGCCCTTGGAGCATCGCCGCGATCGTCCGCGGGAAGTACATGGCCACGTCGACGAGTTCGTTGCCGGTGGTCAGCCGCTCGGCCACCTGGTCGACCTCGCCCGGCCGGCCGCTGAACACGAGGGTGTTGGCGAGCGCCGTGCATGCCATGTCGATCGCGATCGGGGTGGTCATCTCGCCGATCGCTCGCTCGAGCGAGTCGGCCGACGCAGCACCGTCGAGCCGTCCCCAGAGCAGCATCCGGTGCCGCAGCACGGCCACGCGCAGCCGGCCGAAGTCGTCGTGCACCAACTCGTCGGCACGTTCGAGCAGGTCGGCGGCCTCGTCGAACCGACAGAGGTCGTGCAGCGCCTCGGCGCGCAGCAACGACGTCGACAGACCCGGCTCGAGGCGCGTCGCCGCGCCAGCCAGGAGCTCGGTCGAGGTGAAGTCGTTGCGGCCACGGGCGATCGTCGCCGCACGTTCGAGCTGGCGCACCGACACCTCGAACCCACACTCCAGGCGCCACAGCGCGAGGCGCAGGTCGTCGTCGTCCGACGCCGGGTGACCGTCGAGCAGGCCGATCGCGCGCGGCACCATCGAGCGGCGCTTCAGCGGCGGCAGCAGTTGGCGCAGTTGCGTCGCGAGCAGCGGTCGCGCCAGATGCACCGTCGCCGGCGACGACACGGACGTGCCGAGCAGGCCGAGAGCCTCGAGCGCCACCGCGTCGTCGAGCAGGCCGTGCGCGGCGAGCGCCTCCACCGACACCGGTTCGGCGAGCGCGATCAGCTCGACCAGGTCGCGTTCGCGATCGGACAAGCCCGACAGCGTGCGATCGAGTGCCGCCGCGAGGCGCGGGCTCACCGTCAGCCGACCGTCGAGGGTCCAGGTGCCGAACGCACGCGTGAGCGACCCCGACGCGATGCTCGCCTCGACGAGCTCGGCCAGGTGCCCGGGCGTGCCCTGCGCCGCGGCCAGCAGCGCCTGTGCCGTGGTGCCGTCGACCGGCCCGTCGAACGCGCCGGCCACCATCTGGAACATCTCGTCGCGGTCGAGGCGCGGCACCATGACACGCCGGACGGCTGCGGTGTGCTCGAGTCGAGCGAGCGCGTCACCGAGGCGATCGTCCGCGTGCACGGTGGCGATCACCACGGCGAGTCCGGCAGCGACCAGCTGTCCGAGCAACCCGGTCGACGCGTCGTCGAGCCATCCGAGGTCGTCCACGGCCGCCACGAACCGGTCGCGCGGCCGACGCGGCGCGCCGATCAGGAACCGCAACCGCTCGAACAACTCGAGCGGATCGAGCGCGGACCCGCCCGGCCGGAGATCGCCCGGCACGTTCGGCGCGATCGCCCCGAACGCCACGCCCTGCATCGCCGGCGAGGCGACCGACCGCGCCACGCGTGCGCCGTCCGCTCGCAGCCGGTCGAGCACTTCATCGAGCACGCGGGTGGCACCGACCCCGGGCTCACCCACCAGGAACACGCCCTCGCACGTCGGGTCGGCCAACAGCTCGACCACCTCGTCGACGAGCGCGGTGCGTCCGACCAGGGGCCATCCGTCGCTCGTCACGGCGACATTCTGACCCCCGGCCCGCCGCCGATCGCAGTTCTCTCGAGAGTGATCGGGGCCGCCCGCTGCCGGACGCGTCGCGTCGGTGCACCACAATGGCCCGATGAGCGAGCACGACCTGGTCATCCGCAACGCCACCGTCGTCGACGGCACCGGCGCCGCACCCGTCGTGGCCGACGTCGCCGTCTCCGGCGACCGCATCACCGCGGTCGGCTCGGTCGACGGGCGCGGCCACCGCGAGATCGACGGCGATGGGCTCACGGTCACCCCCGGCTTCATCGACGTGCACACCCACTTCGACGGCCAGGCCACCTGGGATCCGGTGCTGGCGCCGAGCAGCGTGCACGGCGTCACCTCCTTGGTGATGGGCAACTGCGGCGTCGGCTTCGCGCCGGCGCGGCCGACCCAGGAGCACCACGACTGGTTGATCGCGATGCTCGAGGGTGTCGAGGACATCCCGGGCACCGCGCTCGCCGAGGGCCTCACCTGGGACTGGGAGACCTTCACCGAGTACCTCGACGCGCTCGACCGTCGTCGGTACGCCGTCGACGTCGCGAGCCACGTCACCCACGCGCCGCTGCGCGCCTACGTGATGGGCGAGCGCGGCGCCGACCCGATGGAGCTGCCCACCGCCGACGAGCTGGCCGAGATGGCCGCGCAGGTGAAGCTCGGCATGCAGGCCGGCGCGGTCGGTTTCACCACGAGCCGCACCTACATCCACCGCACCCGCGACGGTGCCCCGCTCGGCACCCGCTACAGCTCGATCGACGAGCTCACCGCGCTCGCCGGTGCGATGGCCGAGACGGGCCGTGGCGTCATCCAGCTGATCAGCGACGCCTACCAGTCGCCCGACCTCGAGTACACCAAGGCCGAGATGGCGATGATGCGCTCGCTCGTCGAGGCCACCGGCCGGCCGCTCAGCATGACCGTGCAGCAGCCCGAGCCGCTGCCGGACCGCTGGCGCGAGATGAAGGCCTGGGTCGACGAGTGCGTCGCCGCGGGCCTGCCCCTGAAGACCCAGGTGTCGGCCCGCCCGATCGGCGTGCTGCAGGGCCTGACCGCGACGCTCAACCCGCTGATCCTGTGCCCGAGCTTCCAGGAGGTCGCCCGGCTGCCGCTGCCCGAACTCGTGCACGCGCTGCGCGACCCCGACCGTCGCGCCCGCATCGTCGCCGAGCACGCCACGCGCGAGATCGACGGGATGCTCCACGAGATCACCAACGGCTTCCACAAGCTGTTCCCGATGGGCGACCCGGTCGACTACGAGCCGACCGTCGAGTCGTCGATCGCCGGCCTCGCCGCCGCATCGGGTCGCAACCCGGTCGAGGTGGTGCTCGATCTGCTCGTCGAGCGCGACGGCAACCAGCTGCTCTACATGCCGCTGTTCAACTTCGCGCGCGGCAACCTCGACGACGTGCGCGAGATGCTGCTCGCGCCCAACTCACTGCTCGGCCTGAGCGACGCC
>WBZL01005353.1_pt1 | contig 10639 bp, 13 predicted proteins | sample 5204291 | NCBI WGS metagenome assembly WBZL01 (sample SAMN12344345, study PRJNA552823) | activated sludge metagenome | biome: Activated sludge suspended growth; feature: Nitrification reactor; material: Wastewater; isolation source: activated sludge from nitrification reactor of wastewater... | reverse complement strand
GGCAGCGGCGGCGCCACCGCTCACCGGCGCCGAATACCTTGATCTCGAGCAACTGGAAGTGCTATGGGCGGATCTGCGAACCGTCGCGCGGGAAAAAAATTGCCGCTGCCGGTGGCAGTCCGCACACCTGGTTGAAGGAGGCGCACCCGAGCTGGAACCTGGTGGGCCGGGTGTGTTTTCATCTGGCCGAGAATAGGAACGACGAGCGCAATGAGGACGGCAGGCAGCCACCGGCAGGAAAGCCCCGGTCAGGGAGCAGCAGATCCTGCGGGCACAGCTCCTCAATCGATTCGAAGAGCCTCTGTCATCCGTTACCACTGCCCATCTGCAACGGGACGCTGAGAAACCGTTCGATTCCCGGCAAGTAAAGGCCAAACGCCACGCCACTGACGATCGAACGTATCCCCTTCTTCAGCATCGTCAGCTGAACCGTCGTGCCATCGCCGGCAACCACCCGCAGCCCCTGCCATCGAGGAATCGAAATCTCCTTCTCCACGAGGGCGATCAACTCCCGGTTCACCTCGTCGAAGACCCGCGAACTGATCTTGTAGCGCGCGGCGGAAAAGGCTTGTGCGCTCACTTTCCGGATCGACTCCGCCCGATTCCAGAGGTCGGCAAAGAACGTATTCCACTCCGACTGGACGGCGCCCTGTACACCCGAGAGCAGAAAGCTTAGGATCACGGGGAAGGTGAGCATGCGGTCGCGGGTAAAATGCCGGGGATCGAGACGGGATTTCTCCATTAGCTCCTGGGAGGACAGATAGCGGGCGAGTGCATTAATTACATTTGAATACTTCAGGGTCAGTGATGGCATCATTTCTCTCTTCTTATCAGCTTGTTGGAGAGACGCTATGCTATATGGACTAGGCGGACAAAGGGATCTCCGACGAATTATGCCTTCGTGCTAAATTGGGAGGATTGGCCGTCGACGGGCTGATGCGCCTGAAGGGCCGCTGGGTGGAAGTCGATCGCGAGGCGCAGGCAATCAAGAATCCGGGCACGCGGCAGACCCGGGCGGTCAAACGGCTGCCCAGCCGTGTGCGCCTGGCGCTCACCGGCACGCCCGTGGAGAATCGGCTCGGTGACCTGTGGTCGCTGTTCGATTTGATCTGTCCGGGACTGCTCGGCTCAGCGCAGGCGTTCAGCCGATTCGCGCGCCGCCTCGCAGAGGACGAGCACGCCGGTTACGCGCCGCTGCGCAAGCTCGTGTAGCTCAGGAAACGGATGAGTGCAACAAAACCATTTGCCATTGACAAAAGAATGGCCGGTGCGTTTGCTTGATGGGAGAAGTGTGAATCGAGAGGTTCACGCACCGTTCTGTGCGCGGCTGGAGGTGAAATTCCCCCGCCGACTCGCCAGCAGTGTACGGGAAAATCGCATGCACGGTTTGATGAGGGTGGGCAGGCGAAAGCCTGTCCTCTACTCTACCCGGTTTCGCGGGCGGGATTGGCGCATCGTTGGCATTGTCATCCCTAACGCGGGCTTGGTATGATGCCCGTTCCTCCCGTATTGCCGCACAGCCTCAGGAGACTGTCATGGGTCTGATGGAACGACTGCAAGAGATTGCCAAGGTGCTTCCCGAAAATGAACTCGCGGAGGTAATTGGCTTTGCCGAGGCGCTCAAGGCTAGGCGCGGTGCCACCAGAATCGCTGCGCCAGATGCAGCGATCGATGTCGAGCTGATGCATGCGGTGCGCTCGCGCTGCGAAGGCGGCTTTACCTGGCGACGCGAGGAGTTGTATGACCGCGGTATTCGTTGACACCAATATCGTCGTTTACGCCTACGCCAACGATCCTCTGAAGTCTTCGGTGGCCGAGGCCATCGTTAGCGCGACCCCGGTGCTGAGCACCCAGGTTATCAACGAGTTCCTGAACGTGGCTCGAATCAAGATGCGCCTTGATCTGGCTACTCGCCACAAGATTGCTCACAATCTGCTGCACGCTTGCACTGTCGTATCCCTGGATGTGCAAGTCGTCGCGCAAGCCATGGCGGTCGAGGCGACCTATCAGGTTTCCTACTGGGATGCCTTGGTGATTTCTGCCGCGCTTGCCGCCGGATGTGACACGCTTTATTCGGAGGACATGCAGAACGGTCAAGTTTTCGAGAATTGCTTGACCGTGAGGAATCCGTTCGTTAGGAGGTCGGGTTAGCCCGCCCGACAGGCATATCCACATTGCTCGGCCGATGCAACGTAACCACCCAACGGCATAACCGATTGCCATGCGAAATGAGTGCATTGCCGGCATATCGACTTCGGAAATCGTGGTCTATCCCCGGTTTCTCTGTCCCCGGTTTCTCCGGTTTCTCCCGGTTTCTCTGCGACAGTTGGGCGACCCTGCGCGACACCCTCTCGGTGCAGCGCCGGGTGACCGCGACCTTCAATCAGCGTGACGGCCGCTCCCTGCATGTGCGAAAGGCCACCGTTGCCGAACCCGATCTCATGGCCATTTATCGCGCGCTGGGTATCACCGCTGCACCAGGAGGGACCAGAAAACTGACCATCTGAATCTGCAATTATCGGCTTGTAGTGCCACTCGATATTTTTTTGCATCTAAGTAATTGATTCAAAGAGATGTTTTCTAGATATGTGAAACATCGGCTGGGTTCACCCAGATTCGCCAGCCCGATGTCGGAGTCCCGGCGGCTGGTCGGTTGGGGTGAGGCATGCACCCCAACGATGGCGGGAGGGGATCGGTGTTAAGCTTGGCGCCATGGAAATCGACTTGACTTGCCGAGCTGCCGTTGAGGGGATATCAGCGTGCGGGATTCTGGATTGCCTGGGTCGCCGCATGCCATGACGGGAATGGCTCTTGAACTGGCGGTATCGCCGGACGGCCATTTCTATCTCGAGACCGTAGCGTGCGAGTTCGACCTGCCGGATGCCGCCGTCGCCCGGCGTATCCGCAAAAGCTTCGCAGCGGGTGGTGCGGCCGGTCTGCTCGATCTGGGGGCGATCGAACTCGCCAGTTCCTTACCCCCTTCGCTCGCCTACGGGCGCGGCCTGGCCTACCTCTTCATGGCACGGCTATGTGCGATTCCCGACCTCGAGAGCCAGTGGGCGAGAGCCGAGTTGCCCGCCCCTCGCGACGATCTGGCGCGCCTGGCAGCGGCGGCGCCACCGCTCACCGGCGCCGAATACCTTGATCTCGAGCGGCTGGAAGTGCTATGGGCGGATCTGCGAACCGTCGCGCGGGAAAAAATTGCCGCTGCCGGTGGCAGTCCGCACACCTGGTTGAAGGAGGCGCACCCGAGCTGGAACCTGGTGGGCCGGGTGTGTTTTCATCTGGCCGAGAACAAGAATGACGAGCGCGCACCGTTCGCTTTCCTCGCCACCTATGCCGCGCGCTTGTCCCGGCAGGCCACAGTGCAGCATCGGCCGCTCGCTGGTGCGCTGCAGGAATACGCCGGCGCCGGCGAGCGCAACGCCCTGCTCGGGTTGCTGCTGCCGATCCAGAAGGCTGCCGAGCACAGCCCATGGCTCAAGTCGCTGGTCGATTCGGGCGCCATTTTTCATCCGCTGGCCTGGACTCCGGCCGAAGCTTACCGCTTCCTGCAGGATGTTCCGGCCTTCGAGGCCAGCGGCGTGGTGGTGCGCATCCCGGACTGGTGGCGGCCGCGCCTGCCGCCGCGCCCGCAGATCGACATCCGTCTGGGTCACCAGGTCGCCGGGCTGGGCCTCGCTGCGATGATGGACTTCCGGGTCGATCTGACGCTCGACGGCGAAGCCCTCTCGGACGAGGAATGGCAGCAGGTGCTGGCCGCCGGTGAAGGGCTGATGCGCCTGAAGGGCCGCTGGGTGGAAGTCGATCGCGAGAAGTTGCAGTCGGTGCTCGAACACTGGCAGGAGGTGCGGCGATCGGCGGGCGAGGGCATTTCCTTCCTCCAGGGCATGCGCTTGCTGGCTGGCGCCACCCTCGACGGTGACGCGGCGGACGACTTGCCCGCGGGCACCGCCGAGTGGTCGAAAGTGATCCCCGGCGAATGGATGAGGGGCGTCCTGGAGGGGCTGCGCGGCACACAAGCGGGGGCTGACCCCGGCCCCGAGCTGAAGGCGCAATTGCGTCCCTACCAGCAGGCTGGCGTGCATTGGCTGTGGTGGCTCAATCGCCTCGGGCTCGGCGGCTGTCTGGCGGATGACATGGGGCTCGGCAAGACGGTGCAGGTGCTCGGCCTGCTGCTGCTCCTGAAGCGCGAAGGCGATCCGGGACCGCACCTGCTGGTGCTGCCCGCTTCGCTGATCGCCAACTGGCAAGCCGAGATCGAACGCTTTGCGCCGACCCTGCGGACGCTCATCGCGCACGCTTCAGCGTTGCCCGCCGGCGCACTGGCGACACTATCCGCCGCGCAGTTCGGCGGCGACGGTGGCGTCGACCTGGTCATCACCAGCTACGGGACGCTGGCACGCACCAACTGGATGGCCGAAGTCCGCTGGTCGCTGGTCGTGCTCGACGAGGCACAGGCGATCAAGAATCCGGGCACGCGGCAGACCCGGGCGGTCAAACGGCTGCCCAGCCGCGTGCGCCTGGCGCTCACCGGCACGCCGGTGGAGAACCGGCTCGGTGACCTGTGGTCGCTGTTCGATTTCATCTGTCCGGGACTGCTCGGCTCAGCGCAGGCGTTCAGCCGATTCGCGCGCCGCCTCGCAGAAGACGAGCAGGCCGGTTACGCGCCACTGCGCAAGCTTGTGCAGCCCTACATCCTGCGACGTCTGAAGAGCGACCGGCAGATCATCGCTGATCTGCCCGACAAGACCGAACTCAAGGCCTATTGCCCGCTGACCCAGGTGCAGGCCGCCCTCTACCAGGAGTCGGTGGCGACGCTGGCGCAGCAGATCGAAACACTCGACGGCATCCAGCGACGCGGCGTGGTGCTCGCCTTCCTGATGCGCTTCAAGCAGATCTGCAACCACCCCTCGCAATGGCTCGGTGACGGCGCCTACTTGCCCGGCGACAGCGGCAAGTTCTCGCGCCTGCGTGAATTGGCCGAAGCCATCGCGGCGCGCCAGGAGAAAGTCCTGGTGTTCACCCAGTTCCAGGAGATGACCGGGCCGCTGGCAGGATTCCTGCAGGAGATCTTTGGCCGACCAGGCCTGGTGCTGCATGGCGGAACGCCGGTGAAGGCGCGCCAGTCGCTGGTCGAAGCCTTCCAGCGTGAGTTTGGTCCGCCGTTCTTCGTCCTCTCGCTGAAGGCGGGTGGCACGGGTCTCAACCTCACTGCCGCCGCGCATGTCATTCATTTCGACCGTTGGTGGAACCCGGCGGTGGAAAATCAGGCGACCGACCGCGCCTACCGCATCGGGCAGAAGAAGAATGTCCTGGTGCACAAATTCATCTGCCGTGGTACGGTGGAAGAGAAGATCGATGCCCTGATCGAAACAAAACTGGGGCTGTCGAACGAGATCGTCGAGGGCGGCGCCGAAACGCTGCTGACCGAAATGAGCAGCGACGACCTGTTGCGGCTGGTGTCGCTCGACCTGGAGAGAGCCATCGACGAGATTTGAGCGGACCGACCGCACTGACACCAACGCATTGGAAGAGGCCACATGGGACGTTATTCGAATGGCGGCTGGGCACCCTATGTCCCGGTTGCCGAACGGCGGCGCCAAGCCGCCCGAAAAACCAAACAGTTGAGCAATCAGGGTCACCTCTGCCAGCCCGTCACGATCCAGGGCCGCACGATTGCGCGCAGCTTCTGGGCCAAAGCCTGGTGCGACAACCTGGAGGCCTATAGTGACTACGAGAACCGCCTGCCGCGCGGACGTACCTATGTGCGCAACGGCTCGGTGGTCGATCTGAGGATCGCGCCGGGCAGGGTCAGCGCGCTGGTCTCGGGCTCCGAGATCTATACCGTCGAAATCACGGTGCGGCCGCTGGAAGCGGCGCTCTGGCAGGCGATCATCAAGGAATGCGCCGGCCAGATCGGCTCGCTGGTGGAACTGCTGCAGGGCAGGCTCTCGGACGCCGTGATGGCGGTTGTCACCCGCGCTGGCAGCGGGCTGTTTCCCACACCGAAGCAGATTGCCTTCGACTGTTCCTGTCCGGACGGTGCTTACCTGTGCAAGCACGTCGCCGCCACACTCTACGGGGTCGGCGCTCGCCTCGATCAGCAACCGGAGTTGCTTTTTCTGCTGCGCCACATGGACCCGCAGGAACTGATCCTGCAGGCGGGTAGCGTGCCGGTGGCGCCGTCCGGACTGGAGCAGGGACAGCGGCTCGATAGCCCGGATCTCGGAAGCCTGTTCGGCATCGAACTGGACGAGGCGCCGCTGTCGGGTGAACTCTCCTCGGCACACGAATCGGCCGCACCAGGAACGGAAGAGACCGCTGCCAGGCCCAGCATTCGAACCTGCGCGCCGGCGAAGCCCGATTCGCGGCCGTCCGTCCTGAAGGCTCCGACTGTGCCAGCCAGCAAGAAGCCCGCCATGGAGACCGTGACGATGTCACGCAACAGCGTCAAACGGGTCACTGCGCGTCAGTTGACCGCGCGTGGCATCCCACACTACATGCTGCAGAACTGGCTGACTGCTGGCGTGCTGGAGCGCACCTCGGTGCGCGGCGAGTACCAGACCACGGCGCAGACGGAAGAGCGTATCGCGCGTTACCTCAATCGCTCGAAGTGATCAAGTTGTTGTCGTAATGACGGCTGGTTCCAGCGTCCAAGGCGACGAGTTGGAGTCCGTCCACCATGCGGGCGAGGCGTGCGGCGTTTTTCTCTCGATGCCGGCTTTTTTCCACGCCTTGCCCCAGTTCACCCAATACTACGGGCGAGAGTATGAGTTCGGACAGAGGCGTTTTTTCCAGTTTGTTGCGTATCTGTTCCACGCCCTTCATGCCGGCCATAATAAGAGGAGGCGTTCCAGCGTCGCGCTGCCCGATACGCCTGGGCGCTGCGTCTCGCGCGGATCGAGGAGGTCTTTCCGATCGTCTGCCCACGCTGCGGCGGCGAGAGGCGAATCATCGCCTTCCTCACCAACGCCGGCGCCATGCGCGACATCCTGACCCCTATCGGCGAGCCCACATCGCCACCAGGCCTGATGCCCGCCCGTGCGCTACCGCTCTGGGAGAGGCTCGACGCCACCCTGGGCGAAGACGACCCGCAGGCTCAACCGGCGCCGGAGTACGAATTTGACCGGCGTATCGCCTGGTAGGTGCGGGAAGGGAGTCGCCATGCGCAAAGGTCCAGACTGAAGCGAGACGAGCCGTCATCGCCCGTCGTGGGACGACTTCTGCCTTGCAAATATAGAGATTGACGCTCCTTGATGGAGACTCATACACTCTCGTCGGTGCCGTCGGATTTCCTATCCTTTGGCTTGTTCTTCTGGTCCTGGAGGTCGTCGTGATGCGTCCGTTGCTGCGTGTGTTTCGTGTATGGTTTCTCGTCGCCGTGGCGGCATTCTGGCCGTCGGCACACGCCGCTTTGGGGGATGTCAGCTACGACCCGCACCCCGCCTTGATCGATGAGGACGAGGTTGCCCAGTTCGATGCGTTCAATTTCCTTGCGGAGGCTGTCGTCACATCCAGTGGCGGCGCGTCGGCTCGCCAGGACTTCGAGCGTGGTTTCGCCAACGCTCAGGTGCTCACGGACTGGGTGCGGCTGGGCGACAACCGGGTGCGCTTGGGTTTTGGCGACAGCCTGGCGCGGATCGACTGGCACAGCCGAATCGGCCAGATCGATCCCGGCGCCACAGCGTTCGGGCTATTCCATCCGCACGGCACCTACGGCAATGCGCCGGGCGTGGCCGGCGACCCGCGCAACTTTATTGCCGACCACTACTTCCTGACCGCCGATGCCGTTCCGGGTGAAGCGAAACCCTATTTCGTGATGCAGTTCGAGCGGCCGATCGTCTTTGTCGCGCTGTCGGTCAGCGACTACACCAGTGGCGTCGGCGGCAGCCGCCGTTTCGATCTGCTGGTTGGCGACGACCTGGCAAGCGCCGTGGCGCTGCCGGAATACGGTCACAGGCGGGATTTCACCTTTCCGTCGGACGAGCTCATCGACGGGGGCTTCTTCCACGTGGTCGGCAACGGCAAAGGGGTTTGGTCGCCCAGCGTTTCCAACCGCTATCCCCGCTTCAATTTCGCCGTCCTGCGTCTTGATCCGGCCGACGCAACGGTCGGTTTCGACAACCTGATAGTGGTCAATGCGGTTCCCCAGCCAGGCGTTCTGGCGCTGCTGCTTGCCGGACTTGGAGCGTTGGCCGCGACCTGGCGTCGGCCAGCGGCAAGGACATAGACCAAGTCGGGCGCGCGCTGACGACGCTGCGGGTGGCGGCGCATCACGATTGCTTCTGGCAGGCTGAGAGGCTAGCTTTTGGCAAGGGCGTAGCGACCGTCGCTTACCTGTCACAGGTGCTGTCGGGGCGCGATTCGAGGCCTTGTTCCTGCACCTCCGGATGCCAATTCCTCGTTTGACCGGGGCTGTCGGCGCCACAAGATATACTCGCGGTCGTTCTCATGCTGACCTCGATGTCGAAATGACGCTGGCGCCGTGAAGCGGCGCGTACGATTCGAGCCCTTCCCGGGTCCGCCGATGTTCCGGAGGGGTAGGGGGATGCGCGCACTTCAACGTCACCCTGCAGGGCGGTGCCGGGCTGCGAATGATTGCAAGATCTGACCACCCCCTGACTCTGCCCCTGTGCCCCGTCATCCGCTCCGTGTCCGGCGGCGGCGCGGTGCTTCGGCCGGTTCCGGCAGGTCGCGGAGGCGCCGCACCCAGAGCGCGATGTCCGGGTCCATCCGTGCCAGGACCGCTTGCGGGTTCCTGGCTTCGTCCACTTGCGCCAGCGTCCGCAGCAGGGTTGCTTGCTGCGGCGCTTCGGCAGCCAGTTCCGGAGTCAGCAGCCCCGCGACGTCGCGCAGCAGCCCTGGGTCCTGGCAATCCCGAGCGAACGCTGCGATGATCCCCGAAAGCGCGGAATCCGGAGCGCTGTCGGCGCCAGGCGCGGCAGGCAGGCGAAGCACGCGCGGCAAGATGCCGCGCGCCGCCGCGAAACCTGCCGCCCGACCTTCCGCCGCCGCCACCCGTGCGACGGCCGCACCGATGGCGCCGTCGTCGAAGAAGTGGGAACCAGCCAGACGGTCCGCATGAGCAGCCAGCAGTGCATCCAGCCCTTCCCAGGCACGCGCACGGGTCGCGGCCGCGAACAGCTCTCCGAGCCAGAGCGTCCACACGGGCCTCTGATCTTTTTGCGGCGTTTTCTCGTGCCTGTCCACCCAACTGGCAAAAGCCTGGATGGCTTCGGGTGAGGACACGTGCGCGGCCGACTCGATCGCGGCAAATGCCGCATATTGCATCGCCCAGCCATCCGATATCGATTGCGCCAAGGCGAACGACCGCAGGGCCTCGGACACCGCCTCTCAGTGCCGACCCAAGGCGCCGAGCGAACGGGCGGCAAGTCGCAGGGCTACGGCCTGTTCGCCGACCTCTCCCGCACGCGCGGCCCATCTCGGCGGCCTCGCGCGCTGTCGCGATGGCCTCCTCGTGCCGACCCGACTCGCCGAGCGAAAAGGCAGCATGCCGCAGGGTTTCGGCCTGTCCGCCGACCTCCCCCGCCCGGGCGGCCAGCTCGGCGGCCTCGCGTGCCGTCGCGATGGCCTCCTCATGCCGACCCGACTGGCCGAGCGAAAAGGCGGCACACCGCAGGGCTACGGCCTGTCCGCCGACCTCCCCCGCCCGCGCGGCCAGCTCGGCGGCCTGGCGCGCCGTCGCGATGGCCTCCTCGTGCCGACCCGACTGGCCGAGAACCCAGGCACGACAGCGGAGCGCCAATGCTCGCAAGGATTCGGGCAGTTCGGCCGGGAGGGCCGCAGCGGCCGTCGCCCAGCAGCGAATCGCGCCGGTCCTGTCGCCGCTCAGATGGAACAGGAGAACACCCCGTTCGACGTGCAGCAGAAGCTGTGCCGCCGAATCCACATTTGCCGCGATCTCTTGGGCCAGCCGCTCGTCTGCTTCCGCCACCAACTCGAGGCGCACTAGCGCCTGGGCGGCGATGATCGCGCCGGCGGCCCGGGCGATGGGGGTTTCCGGCTTCCAGCGGTCGATCTGGTGGGCAATGTCTTCGGGGCGATCCTCCAGATCGCGCAGTATCCGCTCGATCGGCACCGGCATCGCTTCGCCGCAGCAGCGTGCGAGCCGTTGCAGGCGCGCGCCGAAACGCAGCACGCAGGCGTTGAACGCCGTACCCAGTGCGCCGCTGCCGCGCGCCAGGTCGGCGAAGATTCGCGCTTCGGCGGGCCGGCCCGCGTTCAGGTGTTGCATGGCCTGCGCCTTCTGTTCCGCGCGCGAGTAGAAGGCGAGCATGAAGTCGAGGATGGTGGCGAGCGGCGTTTTCAGCGCGAGCTGGTAACCCTGGCGCAGGCGGTAGAAATGCACGAACACGCGGTCGGTGACGCGGTACAGCGTTTCACGGCCGTCCAGCGCGGGCAGGCCGCGAATGATGTCGGCGCGCTGCAAGCCCTGCATCACCCGGGCGATGTCGGATCCCCCCCCGCGCCGACGCGCTGGGCCAGTTCTACTGAAATAGGTCACAAACGAATTTAACTGTCTGGCGTCATGGGCTGTAGAATTCGAGCATTACTTTCTGCAGGGACAGGCTGCGATGCTGAGACTGACCTTTACCCCGGCGGAGGCGGACGCCTT
>WBZL01005352.1_pt1 | contig 10642 bp, 10 predicted proteins | sample 5204291 | NCBI WGS metagenome assembly WBZL01 (sample SAMN12344345, study PRJNA552823) | activated sludge metagenome | biome: Activated sludge suspended growth; feature: Nitrification reactor; material: Wastewater; isolation source: activated sludge from nitrification reactor of wastewater... | reverse complement strand
TCACGATCCCGGCAACGGGTGGGCACTCACTCGCCGCGACGCTCACGCTGCCGTCGGGCACCGCCGGGCGCCTCCCCGTGGTGGTGACCATCTCGGGATCGGGCGGGCAGGACCGCGACTCGTACATCCCGATCGTCCCCGGGTACCGCCCGTTCCGCCAATACGCCGACTCGTTAGGGCGCCGCGGCGTGGCGGTCCTCCGATTCGACGACCGAGGGGTCGGTGCATCGACGGGTGACCACGGCACCGCCACCTCGGCCGACTTCGCCAACGACGTCCGGTCGGTGGTGACATGGCTCCGGGCGCGGCCCGAGATCGACCCGGCCAGGGTCTTCCTGATGGGCCACAGCGAAGGGGGGATGATCGCCCCGATGGTGGCCGCCACCGACCCGCGCCTGGCGGGGATCGTCCTGCTGGCCGGGACCGGCATGAACGGCGAGCAGATCCTCCGCTTCCAGATGCGCAATGCCTACCAGAAGGCAGCGGAATGGTCCCCCGCTCAACGCGACTCCGCCCTGAAGACCATCGATCCGACCATCGCGGGACTCCGGAAGGACAATCCGTGGATGCGCTTCTTCTTCGACCACGACCCGATTGCGACCGCGCGGCAGGTCAAGGTTCCCGTCTACATCGTGCAGGGGGCCACCGACCTCCAGGTCACGCCGGACCAGGCAGGGCTGTTGGAGCGCGCCTTCACCGCAGGCGGGAACCGGCAGGTCACCACGAAGGTGTTTGCCGCGCGCAACCACCTCTTCCTCGAGGATGCGGACGGCACCCCGACCAACTACGTCAAGCTTCCGACCGGCCGGATCCCCCCTGACGTGGTCGGAGCCGTCGTGGACTGGATCGCAACGCGCGCGCAGGGAGGCCGGTCATGAGCGCCCATGCCGGGCAACCCAGCCAAAGGGCCCGTGAGCTGTCGGCGCACCTCCGGGAGGCGATCGCCGCCTTCCGCGTGCGAGACGCCAAGGTGAGCGACCACGACGTGGAGATGGCCCTGGCCCTGCTGCGCAAGTCCACGTCGGGGGAACTGCGCACCGCGATCGCGGTCATCGCCTCGATCGTCGGTGCCTTTGTCGTGGTCGGCGTGTCCATCGCCGCGTCCAGGGGGCGGATTGCCGGCGGCGACTCCGCGCCCATCATCTGGATCTCGATCGCCCTCGCCATCACGGGCACGGTGATCGGTGTCACGCTGAAGGGTCGATCCGACTGAGGCGCACGCGCGGTCGCGCCGTTCGTCAGTCGCCGAGGATCTCCACCATGACCCGGGACGCGAGCGCCGGGCCCACCTGGACCGTGTGTTTCCCGATCCGCAACGAGATCGGTCCCTCGAACGGTGCACGCTCGGCGATGGTCAGCTGCACGCCAGGTCGAATGCCGATCTTCGCGAGGTACCGCAGCAGTTCGCCGTCCTCGTCGCTCACGCGCGTCACGCGCGAGCGCTGCCCGGTACCGAGGTCCGCGAGCGTCTGGTGCGGCGTCTCATCGATGGTTCCCTCGCGCGTGGGAATGGGGTGGCCATGCGGATCGGTCAGCGGCTCCCCGATGGCCGCCGCCATGCGATCGACCAGCTCATCGCTCACGGCGTGCTCCAGGCGTTCGGCCTCGGCGTGCACCCGGTCCCACGCATACCCGAGCGCTTTCGCGAGGTAGGCCTCAATCACGCGGTGCCGACGGATGGTCCGGAGCGCCGCGCGCCGACCAGCGGCCGTGAGGCGCACGCCGCGATACCGCTCATACGACACGAGCCCCTGATCGGCGAGTCGCCTCACCATGCCGCTGACTGACGCGGCCGCGATGTCGAGGCGCGACGCGATGTCGTTGGTGCCCGCGGCGTCCCCGGCCTGCTCGCAGGCGTAGATCGCCTTGAGGTAGTCCTCGACCGGCTCGGTGAGGGGGCGGTCGACGGCCGGCCGCGCCTTGCGAGCGGGACTCACGCCCCGGCGCGCCCGGCGCGCACGAGGAGCACCGGGACCATCGTGGCATGCCGCACGCCGTTGGCCACGCTGCCGTAGACGACATCACCGATGAGCTTGTGACCATGGGTGGCCATGGCGATCAGGTCGCACTGCTCGCGCGTGGCGGCCTCGACGATTTCCTTCACCGGGTCGCCGGTGGCCAGCAGCGCCTCCGCCACGAGGCCATCGGCCACCGCAACCGCGGCCACCTGCTCCAGGTACTCGCGGTCGAGTCGCATCTCCTCGGACTCGCGCAGCTTGAGGTGGTTGATATTGCGCGCCGCCCACCCGTCGGCCACATGCATGAAGACGAGGGAGGCTCCACAATGGCGCGCCAGCGACGTCACGTGCGTCACGATATGCGCATCGGTCGCGGTGTTCTCGAGCGGAACCAGGATCCGACGGTACATCAGGCCATCCACTCCCGCACGGTCTGCACGAGGAGCCACACATTGAGCGACGCGATCACCGTGGCCACGCTCCACGCCAGCCCCTTGACCCACCAGGCATTGGCAAAGGGCCCCATCTTGCGTTTGTCCGACGTAAACATCACGAGGGGAAACACGGCAAAGGACAACTGCAGCGAGAGGATCACCTGGCTGAGGATGAGCAGCTGGGCCGTCCCCTGTTCGCCGTACAAGATGGCCGTGATCGCCGCCGGCACAATGGCGATCGCACGGGTCAGCAGGCGCCGGAGCCAGGGGCGCATGCGGATGTTCAGGAACCCTTCCATCACGATCTGGCCGGCGAGGGTGCCGGTCAACGTCGAGTTCTGCCCCGAGGCGAGGAGGGCGAGCGCGAAAACCCCGCTCGCGGCCGTCACGCCAAGGAGCGGCGAGAGGAGCTGGTAGGCATCCTGGATCTCGGCGACCTGCGTGTTGCCGGTCCGGTGAAAGGTGGCCGCCGCCACGATCAGGATCGCCGCGTTGATGAACAGCGCGATCGAAAGGGCGATGGTCGAATCGGCGAAGGCATACCTTACGGCCTCGCGCTTCCCCTCCACGGACTCCTCGTACTTGCGCGTCTGCACGATCGACGAGTGCAGGTAGAGGTTGTGCGGCATCAGGTGGCGCCGAGGATCCCGATCGCGATGTAGAGCATCTCGCGATTCCGGAGGATCTCGGCCGTGGGGATGAAGCCGCGCGCGACCGCCCCGACGTCGGGCTTCGAGACGAACAACTCGAAGAGGAAACAGGCCCCGACGACCGCCACGAGCGTGATGACCAGGGCCTCGAGCAGCCGGAACCCCTTGTTCTGGAGGTAGAGGACCAGGAGGACGTCGAACGCCGTGATGGCGACGCCCCACGGCAGCGGGATGTCGAAGAGCAGGTTGAGTGCGATGGCCGTCCCGATCACCTCGGCCAGGTCGCAGGCAGCGATCGCGATCTCGCAGAGCACCCACAGCGCGAAGTTGACCGGCGGCGAGTAGTGGTCGCGGCACGCCTGGGCGAGGTCGCGGCCGGTGACGATCCCGAGCTTCGAGGCGAGCCCCTGCAGCAGCACCGCCATGAGGTTGGAGATCAGGATGACGCTCAGCAGGGTGTACCCGAACCTGGAGCCGCCGGCGAGATCGGTGGCCCAGTTTCCGGGGTCCATGTAGCCGACGGCCACCAGGTAGCCCGGTCCGGCGAAGGCCATGAGCTTCCGCCAGCGGGAGAGCCCCTGCACCGACACGCTCCGATGCACCTCCGCGAGCGACGGCGCCTCGCGCGCGCGGCGCCAGCCGGACTCAGTTTGCGGCGGAACAGTGGACGACACGAAGGCTCCAGGTGATGGGCACGCCACGAACGACGTCCGCGGACGGTTCGGCGTAACTTTTTGTTAGCTTAGCCTAAATCCCGGCCCGTCACAAGGGCGGGATGATCTGGCCGGTGGTCAGCGCATCCCGGCCTGCTGCTTTACATAGGTGGCCGCGGCCTGGTGCGTCCCCCACCAGACCCCGGGCTTGGTCCGGATGTGCGCGATGAGCCGCTCGAGGGCGACGATGCGGGAGCGGTGGCCGCTGATGTGCGGATGCATGGTGAGGAGGAACATGGTGCCTTCTGCATACGCGCGATCAAATTCGTCGATCCAGACCTGGGCCACGTCGCGGGGGTTCATGTAGGCGTTCCCCTGCGGATTGAACAGCGGCGCGTCATCGAGAATCCACTCGACGGGGAGTTCCACGATGCCCGTCGGCTGCCCGTTCTGCAGCAACTCGTACGGGGAGTCGTCCGCCATGAGCGAGCTCTCGTACTGGAAGCCCAGGTCGCGCACGATCTGCATGGTGTTGGGTGAGAAGTTCCAGGAGGGGGCGCGATAGCCCACGGGACGCGTGCCCGTCATCGCTGTCAGGGTGTCGATCGCCCGCTGGACGAGCTCCCGCTCGATGGGCCCGGGCAAGGTCGTGTTCATCTCATGGATCCACCCGTGGACCGCGAACTCGTGCCGCCCGGAGCGCTTGATCACGTCGACCTGCTCCGGCGCGATCTTGAGGCTCATCGCCGGGATGAAGAACGACGCGGGGATGCGGTGTCGGTCCAGGAGGTCGACCACACGCTTGAGCGCAACACGCGACCCGTACTGCCCCTGCGAGAGCGCGCCGATCGTCGGCTCGCCGAAGCGAAGCGAGACGGTCTCGTTGTCGACGTCGAACGACAGGAGCACCGCGACCCGTGCGCCACCGGGCCACGCCGTGGGCCGAAGCGAGCGACCGGCGCGCACGGCGTTCACCACCTTCATCACGGTATCGGTAGACCATTGCCACCCCGGTTTCACCGGCGGCGCCTGGGCGGCAAGGGCAAGGGGCGCGAGGAGCGCGCAGAGCACGAATCGACGCATTCGGAGTGGTGGACGGAGTGAGAATCGCAGGGCGCAAGTCGCAGGGCGAATTACGGGGTGCGATTGGGCGTGCGTTGGAAGCGCGTGCCTAACATCTCGATGGCCGCTGGCGCGCCGGCGGCGCCGAGCGTAAAGGTGACCTGGCCTTCGCCGGCCCGGATATCGTCCCACGTGACGGCGAAGGTGTCGTAGTGCCAGTGTTCCATCACGCCGGTGAAGCCCTTGCCAAAGGCGACACGGAGCTTCGCACCGTCCATCGTGACGCGCACCTGGCCGTACAGGGCGTCCTCGTACGTCCCCACATACTGCGCCAGCTCGAGGGACGGGCGCGTCCCCATGACACGCTGCGCCTTCTGGCGGGCCAGAGCGGCGTTGGCCTGTGCGTCGAGGTCGCCATACAGCGTGCGGAGGTCTGCCGACCAGTCGCGCATCGGTCCCCCGCCGTACATGTCGAAGGCGCGGAGCATGATCGCGTGGCGCAACTCGGCATGATCCAGGTTGGCCAGGACATAGACGCCGAGTTTCTGGTCGGGGACGAGCCCGATGATCGCGATCTGCCCGTCGATGCTCCCGGTGTGCATCGCGACGTGCATCCCGCGATAGTCGTGCAGGAACCAGCCGAGGGCGTAGTTGATCTGGTGGGGCCTGGTGAAGGCCGTCGTCGGATAGAAGGCGGCCTTCGGGATGACCACCTGCGGCGTCAACCAGTCCACGAACGCGGCCTCCGAGACGAGCCGTCGCCCGCCGACGCGACCGGAGTCCAGGACGAACCGCATCCAGCGCGCCATGTCGCTCACGCTCGACCAGACCGAGCCGGCGGCCGCGACGGGATCCACGGGCCGGTTCGCGATGCGACGCACCGTGTCCCGGATGACCAGGTGTGGCTGTGAGACGTTTGGTGCGCCGGCCAGCCCGGACAGGAGTGGCACCGTTTCGGCCATGCCTAACGGTGCATGGATCCGCTGCGTGACGAACTGGTCCCACGGCATGCCCGAGACGGCGCTCACGACCTCGCCAGCCATCGCGTACTGCACGTTCTGGTAGTTGTACGCGTTCCGGAACGACGATATCGGCCGGAGCCAGCGCATGCGCCGGATGATCTCGGCGGTGGAGTAGTCGCCGCCGGACCACAGGAGGTCCGATCCGGGGAGGCCGGTGTGGTGCGTGAGCAGGTCGCGCACGGTGATCTCGCGCGTCATCACGGGGTCATACAGCTGCAAGGCCGGCAGGTACCGGATCACGGGATCGTCGAGGCGCAGCTTCCCTTCATCCTGCAGCATCAGGAGCGCCAGAGCGGTCATCGCCTTGGTCGTGGAGCCGATGGCAAACCGCGTGTGGGTATCCACCCGCGTGCGGCCCCCGACCTCGTGCGCGCCATACCCCCTGGCGAACACCACGGAGTCGTCCTTGACGACGGCGACCGCGAGCCCGGGAATGCGCCAGTCACGCACACCCTGCTCGACCCAGCGATCGAACGCACCCCAGTCGGGGCGTTGGGCGCCTGCCCCCGGGGCTGCACCGAGGACCAGCGCCGCCAGACACACCCGGAGCAACCGGTTCATGCACTGCCTCCTTCGTGGATGCGGGAAATCAACTGGCGGAGGATCCGCTCCGTCATGCCCCACACGACATGTTCATCCAGGGTGAAACTCGGCACGCGCCAGGACGCACCGCGGCTGGTCACCTCCCGGACCTGGTCGATCGACGGATCGAGCAAGCGCGACCACGGGACCCAGAATGCCGACGCCACCTCGCCGCTCAGCGACAGGGGCCCCACCTGCTCCAGGTGCGCGACGAATGGTGTGACCACGATCGGTGGGAGGAGGGGCGAGCGGGCGAGCAGCTCGTCGAGGGCGCCAATGATCCGCCCATGGTGTGCGATGTCGATCCCGGTCTCCTCCCACGTTTCACGCATCGCCGTGGCGGCGAGGTCGGGATCGCGCGGTTCCCAGCGCCCGCCCGGGAGGGCCACCTGACCGCTCCACGGATCCCCCTCCCGTATGGATCGGCGGATCAGGAGGAATTCCGGCTCGTCCCGATCCGAGCGGAAGGTGATGGACACGGCGGCGCGGGCCGGCTCACCCGCCGCGTCGGCGGGCAGCGCCGGGCGCCCTGCAAGCGATGCCTCGAGCCGTGTCAGGAGGGTGCGCACAACGCGGCTCAGTCCTCCACGGCGCCGCCGGCCTCGACCCAGCCCCGAAACCCGCCCGACATCGACCAGACGCTGGCGTACCCCATCTGTTGCAGCGTGTCGGCCGCGAGGGCCGACCGGTTCCCCGAAGCACAGTAGAGGACGATGGGTCGCTCGCGCGCGGCCGCGGCCTCGATGCTCGACTCCAGGATCCCCCGGGGAATGAAGACCGCGCCAGCCGCGCGGCCCAGGTTCCATTCGTTAGGCTCGCGGCAATCCAGCAGGATGAGCTCCGGCGTGGATTGCCGCATCTGCATGGTTTCGGCGGGGGTGACCTCGCGGATGCGGGCTTTGGCTTCGTTGATGAGGTCCGTGGCGCTCTTCACAGCGGTGGCGGCTAGGGGGGCCCGCGCTCGCAATGGCGCGGGGGCGCGCGTAGTTTCGCGCCGTGAGCCTCACGACGAAAGTCCTCATCGCCCTCGCGGCAGGGTTGGCCACCGGCATCGGCATCTCCATGTCCGGGGCGCCGGCCGGTATGCAACTCGCTGGTGCCATCGAGCCCGCCGGAACCCTCTGGATCAACGCCATCCGCATGACGGTGATCCCGCTCGTGGTCGGCAGTATCGTCGTCGGTGTCTCTGCCACGCCGGATTCCCGCACTGTCGGCCGGGTGGGGGGGAAGGCGCTGGCGCTTTTCATCGTCCTGCTCGTTGCGGGGGCCATCTTCGCCGCACTGGTCGCACCGCCGCTCTTCGCCCTGCTCCCGATCGACCCCGCCGCTGCCGAATCGCTTCGTGCCGGGGCCATGGCCTCGGCCAGCTCGACCGGTGAAAACGCGAAGCAGCTGGTCGGCTTCAGGCAGTGGATCGTCGACCTCGTGCCTGCGAATCCGGTCAAGGCCGCGGCCGATGGCGCGCTCCTCCCGCTGATCGTGTTCTCGCTGGCCCTCGGGCTCGCGATCACCCGGATCCCGCAGGAGGGCGCGGCGTTGCTCCGCCAGTTCTTCAAGGGGGTGGCCGACACCGCGCTCACCATGGTGCGCTGGGTGCTCGTCCTCGCCCCCATTGGTGTCTTCGCGCTCAGTGTTCCATTGGCCGCCCGACTCGGCCTGGCCGCCGCCGGCGCACTGGCGGGTTACATCGTCGTCACATCGCTGGTCTGCATCGTCTTCGGCCTGGCGGTGTTGTATCCCCTCGCCGCGGTGTCCGGCCGCATTTCCCTCGCGGCATTTGCCCGCGCGGTGTTCCCGGCGCAGGCGGTGGCGTTCAGCGCCCGCTCATCGCTCGCGTGCCTGCCGGCGATGATGGACATGGCACGGACGCGCCTCGGCCTTCCGGAAACCGTCACCGCATTCTTCCTCCCGCTCGCGGCGTCCACCTTCAGGGTCGGGGGTGCGCTCGGCATCACCACAGGGATCGTATTCATCGCGCGGCTCTACGGCGTGGACCTGTCAGTGACGCAGCTCATGACCGTGGTGCTCACGGTGGTGCTCACGACGTTCAGCATCCCGGGCATCCCCGCCGGATCGATTGTCGCGATGGTCCCTGCGATGACCGCGGCCGGAGTGCCGATCGAGGGCATGGGGATCCTGCTCGCGGTCGACACCGTGCCGGACATGTTCCGCACGACGGCGAACGTGACGGGTGACATGGCCGCGGCCGTGGCCGTCGCTCGCGGCGAGGCGCAGTGATCGGCGAATAACGCGGAAAATGTTGTGGTTCGCGCGGTGAGGATGATGGAGCCGGTCGCCCATCACGCCACCGTGGGTCCGTGCTTACGACACGTGCCGCCCATGCCCTGCTCGCCGGCCTCTCCCAACCCGCCGGCGCCCCACCCCTGCTCCAGGCCCTCGGATTCTCCGGGGCGGCGCGCCTCGACGCCCCCACCGCGCGTGCGTTAGGCATCGAGCCCTTCCGCCGCGGCGGGATCGTCGTGCGGCGGGGAGGGACGTTGCGCGCCCTTGCCCTGGTGGCCCACGAGCACGAGGTGCGCGAGGTCGTCGAGCAGTGCACCGCGCGGCTCGCCACACGGGCACCCGAGTTCCGCTGGGTGCTCCTCGTGGTCACCACCAGCGGACAGGCGGCCGCGCTGTCGACGTTTGTCGACCGCGGCACCACGACCTCGCGCGCCACGCTCCTGCTCGATCCACGCCAGCCCCGGGAGAGCGACGCGGAGACGCTCGCCGCGGTGGTCGCCGCGACTGCTGGCGAGGATCCCCTGGTGCACCTGCGCTGGCACGAGATCCTCGGGCGCGAGGCCCTCTCCGCGCGCTTCTACCGCGCGCTCGAGCGCCAGGTCTTCGCGTTAGGCGAGGGAGCCGAGGGGGCGGCGCCGGCGGAGGTGCGACACACGCTGGCGCTGGCGACCGCATCGCGCCTCCTCTTCCTCTCCTTCCTCGAGGGCCGGGGGTGGCTCGATGGCGACGCGACCTTCCTCACGCGTCATTGCGATGCGGCGCTGCGAGCCGGCAACCTCCATCGCCGTGTCCTGGAGCCGCTGTTCTTCGGGACCCTCAACACGCCCGTTGCCAGACGGTCCGCGCGCGCGCGCGCGTTCGGGCGTGTCCCCTTCCTCAACGGGGGACTCTTCACCCGGTCGCCCCTCGAGCGGCGATTCCGGCACCTGCGGTTCCGCGACGCCGAGCTGGGCGCGTTGTTCGATGAAGTGCTGGCCCGGTACCGCTTCACGGCGTTCGAGGAACAGGGCCACGCCTCGGAGGCGGCGATCGATCCTGAAATGCTTGGCCGCGCCTTCGAGAGCCTCATGGCGTCGCGCGACCGGCGCGAAACCGGAGCATTCTACACCCCACAGCCACTCGTCGAACGCACGACCGAGGCAGCCCTGCACGAGCTCCTGGCCGCGCGAGGACTTCCCCAGCCAACCATCGAGCGCCTGGTGGCGGGGCTGCCGGTGGACGACGCCAGCGCGGTGGCGCGTGCCCACCTCGCGTCGGTACGCATCCTCGACCCCGCCTGCGGCACGGGGGCGTTCCTTGTCCACCTCCTGGAGCGCCTGGTGCGCACCCTCGTCGCCGCCGGGGACGTCACCCCGCGCGCCATGCTCAAGCGGCAGGTGCTGACGCGGTCGATCTTCGGCGTGGACCTGAACCCGATGGCCGTCTGGCTCTGTGAGTTGCGCCTCTGGCTCTCCACGCTCGTGGAGCTCGAGGTCGATGACCCGCTGGCCCTGCCGCCGCTTCCCAACCTCGACCGCAATGTGCGCGCGGGCGACGCGCTCGACGGCGGAGAGTGGTCATCGCCCCTCGTGGCCTCGCGAGCGATGGCGCGCGACCGGGAGCGATACGCGCGCGCCACGGGCACGCGAAAGGAACTCCTGGCACGGCGCCTGGACGCCACCGAGCGACGCGCAGCCATCGAGACGATCGATGCGCGTCTCGAGACGATCGCCGAGGAACGATGGGCCCTGCTGGTCGCCTCGCGAGGGCACGACCTGTTCGGCGGGCGCCGGGGATCGCTCCCCGAGGAGCAGGAGCGGCGCGAGACCTTGCGGCACCTGGCTCGCACGCTCCGGCGGCAGCGCGCGACACTGCGCACCGGCGGCGCGCTCCCGTTCCGTTTTGCGAGCCACTTCGCCGACGCGATCCATGCGGGCGGGTTCGACGTGGTCATCGGCAACCCGCCGTGGGTCCGGCTGCACCGCATCCCCCCGGAGAGGCGCGAGCAGTTCCGCGAGACCTACCGGGTCTTCCGCGACGCGGCGTGGGAGGGCGCGG
>WBZL01005348.1_pt1 | contig 10646 bp, 9 predicted proteins | sample 5204291 | NCBI WGS metagenome assembly WBZL01 (sample SAMN12344345, study PRJNA552823) | activated sludge metagenome | biome: Activated sludge suspended growth; feature: Nitrification reactor; material: Wastewater; isolation source: activated sludge from nitrification reactor of wastewater treatment... | reverse complement strand
CCGAGATCTCGGCCGCGCGCGGCGTGCCGCCGGGTAAGGAATGCATCTCGCCCTCGCGGCATTCGGCATTCTCCACGCCGACGGGGCTGCTGCAATTCGTCGACAAGCTGCGCGACCTTTCCGTCCAGAAGGACACTTTCCTGAGCCAGATAAGCCACGAGCTCCGGACGCCGATGACCTCGATCCGGGCGTTCTCGGAAATCCTGATGGACCCCGAACTTCCGGGCGAGTTGCAGCAGAGATATGCCGAGGTCATCCACGAGGAGACGATCCGGCTGACCCGGCTTCTCGACGACCTCCTCGACCTCTCCGTGCTGGAGAACCGCAAGGTCCAGCTCAACATCAAGGTCGCGAACCTGCACGACCTTCTCGACAAGGCGATCCAGACGGCTTCCAACACGCGGCCCGAGCGGGTGTTCACCATCCACCGCGACGCATCCGCCGAGCACATGCCGGTGATCACCGACACCGACCGTCTGGTGCAGGTCTTCATCAACCTCGTCTCGAACGCGCGCAAATACTGCGACGCGGAGCGGCCGGAGCTGACGATCCTCGCGCGCAAGCGCGGCGGCCGGGTCGTGGTCGATTTCATCGACAATGGCTCGGGCATTCCCAAGGGCGCGCAGAGGCTGATCTTCGAGAAGTTCTCGCGCCTCACCGACACCCAGCGGGCGGGCGGCGCGGGTCTCGGGCTGGCCATCTGCCGCGAGATCATGGCGAACCTCGGGGGCACGATCGCCTATCTGCCGGGGCAGGGCGGCGCGGCCTTCCGGGTAGCGCTGCCCGTGCGGCCCGAGACCGTCCGGACCGCCGAAGCCGCGTAGGAGCCGCCGCACCGCGGACGTCTCAATCCTTTGGTAACCGTGATCCGGCTAGGCTGCGGCCGACCCGCACCCCGGAGTTGGGGACGGAAGCGTGGCGGAGGCATGGCGGAGAGTGCGGCGGATAAGGTGCTGAGGCGCATGGCGGAGGCGGGGCGCGGCCATGGCGGCGGCGCGCCTCCCACGCCGGCGCGCGCCTTCGGCCTCGCGGCCGCGAAGACCGCTCAGGACCTCTTCGGCCTGACGGTCCGTGTCGCCGGGGCGGACGAGATCCGCGCCTCGCTCGCCGAACTCGTGGAACGGTTGCCCGACCGTGCTCTCCTTGCCGTCATGGCGGGGCCGGCGGAGGCGCTTGGCCTCGTCGCGCTGTCGCAGGAGGTGCTCGCCACGCTGATCGAGATGCAGACGACCGGCCGGGTCGGCACGCCGCAGGTCGCGCCGCGCCGTCCGACCCGGACCGACGCGGCCATGTCCCAGCGGTTCATCGACAGGATAGCGGAGGAACTGGAACTTCTTCTGGCCACCGACGCCGCGATCGTCTGGGCGGGTGGATTCCGCTATGCCTCCTTCCTCGACGATCCGCGCCCGCTCGGTGTCCTTTTCGAGGATACCGCCTACCGTCTCTTGCGACTGACTCTCGCTTTCGGAGAGACGGGCGCGCGCACGGGCACGGTCACGCTCGCGGTCCCGGCCGAGGGGCGCGGCGCGATGCCGAACCTGGCCGCCGGGGCCGGAATGGACGCGGATGAGGCGGGCAGTGCCGGACGGGACGGGGCCGGGTCCGGCGGCGCGGAATGGGGCGAGCGGATGGAGCGGGCGGTGCTGGGCGCCGAGGTGCAGCTCGAGGCCGTGCTCGACCGGATGAGCGTGCCGCTCGCCACCGTCGCCGCGCTGCGGCCGGGCGCGCTCCTGCCGGTCGCGGTCGGGGCGCTTTCACGGCTCAGGATCGAGGGGCACGGACGGCGCCTTGTCGCCACCGGCCGGCTCGGCCAGTTCCAGGGCAATCTCGCGGTCAGGCTCGCCCTCCCGGCGCAGGACGAGGACGCGGCGGCCGGCGGCGGCTCGACGGACGACCTCGGGGCCGGGGCGGCCACGATCGGGACGTCGACGCCGGGGATCTTGCTGGCGGCGTGCGGTCCGGTGAACGCCGCCGCTGTCGGCGCGGCGGCGCCGGGACTGCCGGACGCCGGGTCTTCCGCACGACGCTTGGGGGCCGGCGGCGGCGAAGATGGGCCGGCCACCTCAGGGCGGGTCGGATCGGTTGCAACCGGGTGAAGGGGCCTCGCCCCCCCGGCGACACGGCCCGTTCTGCGACCGTGCCCCCGCGACAGCGGTGCGGCGCAGCGCCCGGCTATCGCCGCTGTCCCGTTCAGGTTTGTGCCCCCGGATTCCGGGCGGTGTCGCATGGCGGCCCGACGCCCGGGGTCAGCCCTGGACAGCGAAGCCGTCGATGCGATCGCGGAAAGGTTCGAGGTTGTAGCCGCAGCGTGCGGCCGTGGCGATCAGTTCGTCCGTCGGCCGCCGCCCGGCATTGGCCATCGCCCAGACGATGGAGCAGCGGTTTCCCGAGGCGCAGTAGGCGAAGACCGGTCCCCCGGCGGTGTCCAGCACCTCCCGCTGGAGCGCCACATTGGCCTCGGTGATCGCGCCGCCCACGACCGGATTGGCGACGAACCGGAGCCCCGCGGCGGCAGCTGCGGCGGCCATGACCGGCGTGTGAAGATCGGACGGAATCTCGCCGTCCGGCCGGTTGTTGATCACCGTGGTGAAGCCCGCGGCGCGGATCGCGGCCATGTCCTCCGGCCCGATCTGGGGCGAGACGGCGTGGGTCTGGGTCAGGGGGCGAATTTCCATCGGGCTCCTCAGGCGGCGGCAGGGCGGAGGATCCGGCCCCGGATCGCGGGCGCGGCGACCATAACCGTGATCGTCGCCACAAGGAAGAGGGCGGAGGCTCCGCCGCCGAAGCCGAGAGCGGGGCCGCAGTCCGGGCCGCCGCCATCGGCGTGACGGCGCCGGCGAACCCCAGAGCCCATCCCTGTGCATCTGTTCTCGCTCCGTCCGGCACTTCCCCCCCGGCCCCGGATCGCGCATGGCCGGATCGCGCATGGCAGGGAGGCTGTCGCGTCCGACACGCTTTTCACCCGGTGAATGGGTCGGGTCGGCGGCACACGCCTGCGCATTGTCTGTCGGGGCGGGATTGACTTGCATCAAGGTGACCCCGAACACTGGGCGCCTAGAACCGGGGAAGACGGTAGAGGAGACTGCGATGAAATCCGTGGCCGACCGCAAGGCTCAACTCTTGGCGCGCCAGTCCGACCTGATGACCCGGATCGCGGGCATCGGTGCGGAACTCGACAGCCACGAGGCCAAGGACTGGGAAGAGATGGCGATCGAGCGCGAGGCCGACGAGGTTTTGGAGGACCTCGGCCAGTCGGCGCAGACGGAATTGCGGATGATCGAGGCGGCGCTGGCGCGGATCGAGGAGGGCGAATACGGCTACTGTGTATCCTGCGGGGCAGAGATCGCCGAGGAGCGGCTCGACCTGCTGCCGGCCACCCCCTTCTGCCGCAACTGCGCGCCGAGCAAGTGACACCGTGCCCGCCAGGCCGTCCCCGGCCGCTCCGCGGGCATTGCCAAACCGGGCCGGGCCTTTAGAGTGGACGGCAACGGGACGCGGCAGACGGGGTCGAGATGACCGGAGAGGTGCGCATCGCCACCGGCGAGGGGATCGCGCGGATCACGATCGACAATCCGCCGCTCAACCTCCTGGGCGCAGCGGTGCGGCGCGGGCTTGCGCGGGCGCTCGACGCCGCGCTCTCTGATTCAGCCGTGAAGGTCGTGGTGCTGACGGCGGCGGGGCGGACCTGGCCTGCGGGTGCGGACATGCGCGAATTCGGCCGCGCGGTCGAGGCGCCGCCGCTGCGCGACCTCTGCGCGCGCGTCGCGGCGAGCCCGAAGCCGGTGATCGCGGCATTGCAGGGCAGCGTTCTCGGCGGCGGGCTGGAACTGGCGCTGGCCGCCTGCCTGAGGCTCGCCGAGCCGGGGACGGAACTCGGCCTGCCGGAGGTGACGCTCGGTCTTTTGCCGGGTGCGGGGGGCACGCAGCGGCTGCCGCGGCTGATCGGCGCGAAACCGGCACTCGGTCTTCTCCTCAGCGGGTTGTCGGTCGCTGCCGCGCGGGCGGCCGAGATGGGGCTTGTCGATGCCGTGACGGAGGGCGGCGCGGAGCCGGCGGCGGAGGCCATCGCGCGGAGTTACCTGGCCGGGGAGGCGGACCTGCCCACCACGGCGGAGCGGTTCGCGGGCCGGCGCTTCGACCCGGAGGGCTGGCTCTCCGCCGTGGCCGCGGCGCGCGCCGGACTCGGGCCCGCACGGCTGCCCGCGCCGGGGCGGATCATCGACTGCGTCGAGGCGGCACTACTGCTGCCCGAGGACGAGGGATTCGCCTTCGAGGCCACCGCCTTCGAGGATCTTCTGGCGACCCCCGAGGCGGCGGCGCTGCGCCATGTCTTTTTGGCCGAACGGCGTGCGCGCCGCCAGCCGGACCTCGGCGGAGCCAAGGTGCGCCAGGTCTTCCGCGCGGGTGTCGTCGGCGGCGGCGGCGCTGCGGCGGAACTTGCCGTCGCCCTGATGGCGCTCGGCATAGACGTGACAATGCTCGGCGCCGACGGGCCGGCGCTCTCGGCCGGGCTTGCGCGGGTGGCGGCGCTTCTGGAACGCGAGGTCGCCGGCGGGCGGCTCAGCGCCGCGGCGCGCGATGCCGGCTGGGCGCAGATCGGCGGGACGGTAGTCCCGGGCGATCTGGCGACCTCGGACCTGATCGCCCTGGAGGGGGAGGGGGCGGCGAGGGACCTCGTCCGGGTCGAGCCCCTGGCCAAGCGTGGCGCGGTGGTCGCTGTTGTGGCGCGGGCGGACGGGCCGGAGGCGCTGCGCCTCGACCGGATCGCGGCGGCAAGCGCGAGGGCCGCCGATCTGGCGGGGCTGGTGCTGCCGCCCCTGCCGGGTGCGCGGGCACTGGAGATCGCGAGCCTGCCCGCGACGGCACCGGAGGCGGTGGCGACGCTTTTCGAGCTTGCCGGCCGCATGGGGCGGGTGGCGCTGCGCACGCTCGACGGCCAGAGCCTCGGCGCACGGGTCTTCGCGGCCGGCCGGGCCGCCGCCGACGTGATGGTGGAGGCCGGCGCCTCGCCCTATGGCGTGGACCGGGCGCTGAAGGACTACGGTTTCGCAACCGGGCTCTACGAGATGGTGGACCGCGCGGGCCTCGCGCCCGGAGCGGGCCGCGACGCCGGCTTCGCGGCGGCGTTGGCGGCGACCGGCCGCAAGGGTCAGGCGGCGGGAGCGGGCTACTACCGCTGGCCGGAGGGCGCCGGGTCCGGCGAGGAGGATCGCGAGGTGCTGACCCTGATCGCCTCGGAGCGGCGGGGCCGGGGGATCGTGCCGCGCCGGGTGACGGCGCCCGAGATCCGGGCCCGCGTACTCGCCGCAATGGCCAATGCCGGGGCGGGGCTGATCGAGGCGGGCGCGGCGCGCTGCCCTTCGGACATCGACATCGCGATGATCGCCGGCTGGGGATTCCCGCGCTGGAAGGGCGGGCCGATGCAGGCGGCAGATGCCATCGGGTTGCTTGCGCTCAGGAACCAGCTGCGCGATCACGCACGGGACGGGGAGCTTTTCTGGCAACCCTCGGCGTTTTTCGACGAGCTGATCAAGAACGGACTCAGGTTCGCCGACCTGAACGTGGTCTGACCGGCCCGCGCCTCAGCCGAGCGCGATCCCCATGACCACCATCATCAGCCCGAGCGCCGAGACGAGAAGTGCGGCGAAGTTCATCGCGACGACGCGCTGCAGACGGGCCCGCAGGTCGGCGTCCGAAAGGCCCGCCTTCCGCGCCGCCGTCACCTTGACGATGCACCAGACAAGGCCCGCGAGCCCCAGAAGTGTCACCCCCGCGCCCGTCCAGATGAGCCAGTCCATCTTATCCCCCATGTGGTTGTACAGCCCCTAGCCGCAAGCCGCCGAGGCCGCAAGAGCGGGGCTTGAACCCCGGGGGGGGAGGCTCTAGTCAGAGGGCCGATCTTCAAGGGGAGCATGACCATGGCCGACACCCTGTCCGACGCCACCTACAATGTCGCCGCCGACGAGCTGCGCCAGTTCATCGAGCGCTACGAGCATCTGGAGGCGGAGAAGAAGGACATCGCCGACCAGCAGAAGGAGGTCATGGCCGAGGCCAAGGGGCGCGGCTACGACACCAAGGTGATGCGGAAGGTCATTGCGCTGAGGAAGCGCGACAAGGACGACATCGCCGAGGAAGAGGCAGTTCTGGAGATGTACAAGGCCGCACTCGGGATGAGCTGACCCTGCGCCGCTGTCATCGAAGTGTGTCCGAACCGTCATGGGGGACACATTCGGTTCGGCCATGACCGTGGCGAAACCCACAGTCCCGGAGGACGATTCGATGATCCGCATGTCCGCATCCCTGCTGGCGATCCTCGCCGCCGCGCCCGGCTTGGCCGCCGACTTCGGCGCCGAGGTCGACGCGATGCTCGCCGCCCGTTCGGCCGAGCTTTTCGGCATCGCCGCGCCACTTGCCGCCTCGGCGCCCGCGAGCGCCGAGGAGGGCTACCGCACCGAGACGCAGGAGCCTTCGGACCAGGTCGCGCTGGCCGCTGGGCTGAGCGCGGAGTACGTGACGCGCGCGGCGGCCAATCATTACGACATGATGGCCTTCTGGCCGGCGGAGACCCCCACGCACCTCGTCGCGTGCATCGAGGGCGAGGTCGAGGAGATTGCGGCCGGCAAGCCCAACCCTTCGATCCAGTCGATCGACCTCGCGACGGGCGAGGTGAAGACACTCCTGCGCGGCATGGACCGGTGCGACGGTATCCGCACCACCGCATGGGGCACCATTCTGGCGACAGAGGAAACCGACGATGGCGCGGCCTATGAGATCTTGGATCCGCTCGCGCTCGACAATGCCGTCGTCAGCGACCGCGCATCGGGCACGGTGAGCGATCCGGCCCGCATTGCCAGGCGTCCCGCTCTGCCGGTCATGGCATGGGAGGGACTCACCGTAACGCCGGAGGGCGTCGTGATCGGCGGCGACGAGTTGCGGCCTGGCACCGCGGCGGCCGATGTCGACGGCGGGGCGATGTTCAAGTTCGTTCCGGCCGTGGCCCACGCAGGCGGCATGATCACGAGCCTCGACGCATCGCCACTCGCCTCCGGCAAGAGCTACGCGATGCAGGTCTCTTGCGTGAAGGGGAAGATCCAGGCGGGGCAGGGCTGCGAGATCGGCAATGCCGCGTGGATCGAGATCGACCCCGCCAACGCGCGGGCGGATGCCGACGCCAGGGGCGCGACCGGTTACTACCGCCCCGAGGACCTGCATGCCGACCCGACCTATGCTGGACCGGGGCTGCGCTTCTGCTGGACCAACACCGGCAACGAGGGCGCCTCGCACTTCGGCGAAGTCGTTTGCGGGATTGACAGCGATCCCATGGCCACGCCGCAGCCAGATGCCGAAGGCAAGCTTGCGATGACCGTTGCGGTCAACCGCTTCATCGAAGGGGACAGGGAGTTCAACTCCGTTGACAACCTCGCCTTCCAGCCGGGCACCGGCATCCTCTACGTCGTCGAGGATCACGACAACGGCGACATCTGGGCCTGTCTGCCCGACGGCGCGGACCGCGACATCAGGTCGGACGGCTGCATCAGGATGCTGTCGGTCAAGGATACTTCGGCCGAGCCGACGGGCTTCATCTTCTCCCCCGACGGAATGACCGCCTATGTCTCGATCCAGCACTCGGACGACACGAACATGGCGAAGGTGAGCGACTACGCAACCGACGACCTGATCCGAATCTCCGGGTTCAAGATGCCGGCAAACTGATCGGCATCGTCGTTTCTTGGGGTGATTTCATCGGAGCGGGCGGGGGGCACCCCGCCCGAATTGCTCCGCGGCGTCAGGGGACGAGGAAGGTCACGCCGGGCAGTCCGGCGATTTCGGCGCAGTCTTCGTCGTAGGCCTCGGTCATGGCCGCGACCAGCGCCTCGGTCCAGCCGGGGAGTACAATCTCGACCTCCAGTTCCTCGGGCCGGGCGTACTTCTGGAGGAATGCCGCCGTCGCGCGCCGGCGCTGAGCAGGGCGGCGCGGGTGGTGCCCGTCGAAGAATTCCTTCAGCCGTGCCAGCCCCTCGTCGGTCATCAGGGCGGCAAGAAGATCGTAGTCGCCTTCCAGCATCTCCTCGGGCGGTACGCCGGCGATGGCGCGCAGCACCTCGGGCCAGAGCAGCGGCAGGTCCTCGGCGCACCAGAGCGTGAGCGCGACACCGGGCGTCTGGGCAAGGATGCGGCGGATCACCGGCGCCCAGCGCAGGCTCGCCGGGCTCGACCCGCTCATGAGCATCTCGTAGCTGGCCTCCGCCGTGCGGTCGAGCAGCGCCGGGACGAGCGTCGCGGGGTTCTTCAGTGCGATGAAGACCTCCGCCTCCGCGCCGGGAAAGAGGTTGGCATAGGCCGCGACCCGCGCGGCAGAGGTCGGATATAGCCCCTCCGGTCCGATCGCGTTGACCGGGAAGCAGAGCAGGCTTTCGTGGCTGAAGACGAGGCGTTCCACCGGCCCGTCCTCGCCGACGGCGTCGAGGATGACCTCGCGCACCTCGGGCCCGGCGGGGGCGCCGCGCAGCGTCTTGGCGACCTTGGGCAGAAGCTGGCGGTAGAGGCGCGGCGAAGGAACGGCGATCCCGGCCGCCGCGAGCGTACCGCGGTTCTTCAGGAGCGCGCGGACCAGTCGGTCCTCATCCGTCCCGTGGACCCCGAGGTGATAGGCGATCTGCATCGGTTTCCTGCCGTCTTCCGGGGGCGACCCTATACGGGCGTGCTGGACAGGGGAACCGCTTTCCTCTAACCCCGGAGCCATGATCGCCGAGCAAAAGAGTCAGTCACTCTCCCGGCCCGCCCGCCGCGCCGCCCGGCCAGTCTCGCGGCCGGTGCGGGACGCGGGCGGGGGCGGCGGGTTCTGGTCGGCCGGCGCGCTGCTCATCGCCGCGATCGTCGTGATGCCCGTGGCCGCGGTGCTCGTGCTCGCCTTCCATCCGACCGAGAACATCTGGCCGCACCTCCTGGCGACGACCCTGCCGCGCTATGCCACCAACACCGTGGTGCTGACGCTCGCCACCGGGGCGCTTGCTGCGGCCGTGGGCACCGGGGCGGCCTGGCTCGTGACGATGTACCGCTTCCCGTTCTCGGGCGTGCTCGAATGGCTCCTCCTCCTGCCTCTCGCCATCCCGGCTTATATCGGCGCCTATGCGCTCGTCGATTTCCTCGACTATTCGGGCCCGGTGCAGGTTGCCCTGCGCGAGGCAATGGGCTGGGGCTCGGCCCGGGACTACTGGTTTCCCGCGGTGCGCTCGCGTCCCGGCGCTGTCCTCGTGCTGGCGGCGGCGCTCTATCCCTATGTCTACATGCTGGCCCGCGCGGCCTTTCGTGAGCAGTCGGCCGGCAGCTACGAGGTTGCCCGCGCGCTCGGCGCGGGGCCGCTGGGCCTCTTCCTGCGGGTCGGACTGCCGCTTGCGCGTCCGGCGATCGCGGCGGGCGCAGCCATCGTGATGATGGAGACGGTGAACGACTTCGGTGTCGTCGACTTCTTCGCCGTCCAGACCCTGACGACCGGCATCTTCACGGTCTGGCTGGAGACCGGCAACGCCGGCGGCGCGGCGCAGATCGCGGTCGTGATCCTTGCCGTCATCCTCGCGCTCGTGGCGCTGGAGAAGGTGAGCCGGCGGAACTCGCGCTACTACCAGTCCGCCCGCCAGCCCCGCCCGGTGACGAAGGTCCGGCTGAGCGGTCTCGCCGCAGCCCTTGCCGCCATCCTCTGCGCGCTGCCGGTGGCCTTCGGCTTCGTGCTACCCCTGGTCGTCATCGCGGGCCATGCGCTCGACCGGCCCGAGACCTGGTTCAGCGCGGGGCTTGGCCGCGCGTTCCTCAACACGCTGACGGTCGGCGGGGGGGCGGCCTTCCTGACCGTCGCCGGCGCGGTCTTCATGGTCTATGGCGTGCGGCTGACGGGGCGGCGGTTGCCGAAGATCGTGCTGCCGGTGACGACGATCGGCTACGCCGCGCCCGGCGCGGTGCTGGCGGTCGGCATCCTCATTCCCGTCGCGGCCTTCGACCACCGGCTGGCGGACCTGGTGCAGGCGCTGACGGGGCACGACCCGGGCCTGCTTCTCACCGGTTCGGCCGCAGCGATCGTCCTGGCCTACTTCGTCCGCTTCTTCGCCATCGCGCAGGGGGCGACCGACGCGGCCTTCGGAAGGGTGCCGCCGTCGCTGCCGATGGCCGCGCGCTCGCTCGGCCGCACGGCAGGCGGGGCGCTGCGCGAGGTCTATCTGCCGATGATGCGCGGCACGGTCGGCACCGCGCTCCTCCTTGTCTTCGTCGATTGCGTGAAGGAGCTGCCGGCGACGCTGCTTCTCAGACCGTTCAACTACGATACGCTCGCGACCCGGGCGCACGAGAAAGCCAGTCTCGAGAACATCGCCGAGGCCGCACCGCCTGCGCTTCTCGTCATCGCGGTGGGGCTCGTGGCTGTCGGCCTTCTCGCCCGCGCGACCCTTGCTCCCCGCCGCGGCGCCGCGGCGCGAGCCTGAGCTTTGGCGCGAGCATCTTGCATGACGCCCGGCCGCGGTCTATGTGCGGGGCATGGCCCCTATAGCTCAGCTGGTAGAGCGTCTGATTTGTAATCAGAGGGTCGGCGGTTCAAGTCCGTCTGGGGGCACCAGCATACTAAGATAAACAATTGTAAATAAAAAATAAAATTTGCA
>WBZL01004886.1_pt2 | contig 10646 bp, 7 predicted proteins | sample 5204291 | NCBI WGS metagenome assembly WBZL01 (sample SAMN12344345, study PRJNA552823) | activated sludge metagenome | biome: Activated sludge suspended growth; feature: Nitrification reactor; material: Wastewater; isolation source: activated sludge from nitrification reactor of wastewater treatment... | reverse complement strand
CCTGGCCGGCTTCAACTCCGAGAGCCTCATCGTGGCCTGGTTCCGGCACTGGTTGCCGATCGAGGGATCGCAGAGTGGAACACCCCTGTCCCCGCGCACGCGGGGACCCGGTGTCGTTCCCGATTCCTTCCCCACCGCCCCCGTGCGCCTCTTCGTCATGGGCGAGAACCGCTGGCGTGATGAGCAGGAGTGGCCCCTGGCTCGGGCGGTCGCGACCCCGCTCTTCCTCGCCTCGGCGGGCGCGGCGAACACGCTGGCAGGCAACGGGCGGTTGGAGTTTGCGATGACGCCCGGTGCACCGGCGGACACCTTCACATACGACCCGGCGAATCCGGTGCCGACCGGGAGTGCCGGCGCCTACTCGCGGGCCCCCCACGACATGCGCGCGGTGGAGGCGCGCCCCGACGTCCTGGTGTACTCCACCGCACCGCTGGAACGGGCAATCGAGGTCACGGGACCGGTCACGCTGGAGTTGTGGGCCTCGTCCTCAGCGACGGACACCGACTTCACCGCGCGACTGGTGGACGTGGCGCCGGATGGCACCCCCCGCGCCCTCACCGACGGCATCCTCCGCGCCCGATACCGCAACAGTCCGTTCCGCGAGGCGCTCCTCACGCCGGGCACGCCGACACGATTCCTGGTCGAGGTGGGGGCGACATCGAACCTCTTCCTCCCCGGGCATCGCATCCGGCTCGAAGTCTCCTCGTCGAACTTTCCGCGCTTCGACCGGAACCCCAACACCGGCGAGCCCTTCGGTGCGGGATCGCGCACCATCCCCGCGCGCCAGGTGATCCACCACGACGCTGCACACACTTCGCGACTCATCCTCCCCGTGATTCCCCGATGAGATACCGCTGGGTGTTGTGGGGTGCGCTGGCTGCCGCGAACGCGGGCGCCCAGTCGCGCTACCTCGGGTACACGCCGGCGAGCACTGTCGCCGAGCGCACCGTCGAGCAGCGGATGCAGCGGCTCGTGAGCGCGCGCTCGTTGTCGCGGCTGCACGCGCCCCTCGCCGCACGGCCGCATCCCGCCGGGAGTGCGGGTTCGCGCCAGGTGATCACGTACCTGGATAGTGCGCTGCGCAGCTTCGGGCTCACGGTGGAGCGGCACGACTACCAGGTGCACCTCTCCGCCCCGCGGCGTGTGCAGGTGACCCTCACCGGCCCCGCCACACGCGAGCTGGTGCTGAGTGAACCGCCGCTCGCCGAGGACCCCACCTCCTCCCACCCGGAGCTCGGGCCCGGCTACATCGCCTACTCGGCCTCCGGCGACGTGCGCGGTGAGGTCGTGTACGCCAACTACGGCCTGCCGGCTGACTACGACACCCTCAGGGCGCGCGGCGTGGACGTGACCGGCCGCATCATGCTCGTGCGATACGGGCGAAGTCACCGGGCGGTGAAGGTGCACACCGCACAGGGGGCAGGGGCCCGGGCGGTCGTCCTCTACTCGGATCCGGCAGACGACGGGTTTGTGAAGGGCGTGGCCTGGCCCGGCGGCTACTGGCGTGGTGAGGAGATGCTGCAGCGTGGGAACGCCAAGCTCTCGTGGTACTTCCACGGAGATCCGCTGACGCCGGGCGTGGCGGCCCGAGGCGATGCCCCGCGCCTGGATCCCGCGACCGCGCCGACCCTCCCGCGGATCCCGGTGGTGGCCATCAGCTGGGGGGAAGCCCGCCACATACTGTCGGCGTTAGGCGGTGTCGAGGCACCCGCGCTCTTTGCCGGGCGCGTGCCAGGGGTTGCCTACCGCCTGGGACCCGGCCCCGCAACCGTGCGCGTGCAGGTCCAGATGGACGATGGCCTCCGGCCGATCACCAACGTGGTGGCGACCTTGCGCGGCCGCACCGAGCCCGATCGCGTGGTGCTCCTCGGTGGGCACCACGACGCATGGACCTTTGGTGGTGTGGACCCGGGCACCGGGAGCGCGGCGCTGCTCGAGCTCGCCCGCGTCCTCGGGCAGATGGCCCGCGGGGGGTGGCGGCCGCAGCGCACCATCCAAGTCGCCTTCTGGGACGCCGAGGAGTTCGGGTTGATCGGATCCACCGAACATGCCGAGCACTTCCGCGACCAGCTGCGCGAGCAACTGATCACCTACGTCAACACCGACATGTACATGCGCGGCCGCTTCGATGCCGGCGGGGTGCCATCGTTGCGGGACTTCGTCGTTGACGTCGCGAGGAGTGTGCCTGCACGCGGCGGCTCGGTATTCAGTGACTGGGCGGCGCAAGCCGCGCGCGCGCGCCCCGGTGCCATCCCCGAGCTGAAGGCGCTCGGCAGCGGGGCGGACTTCGTCCCCTTCCAGGACTTCCTCGGCGTGCCCACGCTGTCGATCGAGTTCATCGGCGCCAACGGCTACGGCTTCGGCACCTACCACACCAACTACGACTCGCGCGCCTACGTCGAGCAGGTGGCCGACCCCGGCTTTCAACAGGGCGTCATCCTCGTGAAAACGTTAGGCGCGCTCGCCCTCCGGATGGCAAATGCGGAGGTGCTGCCGTTCCGGTTCGGCCACTACGGCGAGAAGCTCGAGGCCGGCATGGCGACGCTGGTGGACGCGATGCGTGGGCGGTCCATCTCCGACACCGCGCCCACCGCCGAGCTGCTTCGCCTCGCGTCGCGCGTCCGCACCGCCGGCACGGCACTCGACCAGGCGATGGACCGCCGGTTGGCGCAGGGAGGCCTGCGCGCGGCGCGGCGCCGCCTGGTCAACGACCGACTCGCGAAGGCCGAGCAGACGCTGATCGACGCGTCCGGGGAGAACACCTGGTACCAGCACGTCGTCCAGGGATGGAACATCTACTCGCTGTACGACGGGCAGCTCTTTCCGGCGGCGCACAAGGCGCTCCGCGGGACAGACGTCGCGGCCTTCATGGCAGAAACCATGCGCGTGCGTGCGGCGCTCGACCGCCTGGCCAGGTGGTTGGAGGAGACGCTGGCGATCGTAAACGGAGGCGCGTGATGTTCCCGGGACGCCTACGCCAGCCCCGGATCCTGGCGCGATCCCGCACCACGCGATCTGTCCAGGCGCGCCTGCTGTATATGTGTGGCGCTGGCGTGGCGCTGGTGGCTGGTCCGCTCGGCGCCCAGCGGGCGAGGGACCTGGGCATCCCGTTCGATGGCACGCCCGGGCCGCTCAACGCCATCACCGACGTGGCCGGGGTGGAGGTCGGGCATCGCACGCTCGTGCGGGGGAGCGGGCGCGCGAGTGTGCGCACGGGGGTGACCGCGATCCTTCCGAAGGGAAAGCAATGGTCGCCGGTCTTCGCCGGCTGGTTTGCCGGCAACGGCTTCGGCGAGATGACCGGTGCGCCGTGGGTGGTCGAAGGGGGGACGTTGGGCGGCCCGGTGATGATCACCGGGACCTATTCCGTTGGCGTGGTGCGTGATGCCGTCAACAGCTGGTTCGCCGAGGTGGTGAAGCAGGAGATCCCGTGGCACCAACCGGTGGTGGGTGAGACAAGTGATGCCTTCCTCAATGACGCGGCCGGGCAGCATGTCACGAAGGCCGATGCCTTTGCGGCGCTCGACGCGGCGCGCGGTGGTGCGCTCGCCGAGGGTGGTGTCGGAGGTGGCACCGGGATGGTTGCGCATGGCTTCAAGGGCGGGATCGGCACGGCGAGCCGTCGGGTGGCGGGGGGATATACGTTAGGCGTGCTCGTCCAGGCGAATTATGGAACGCGGGAGCAGCTGACCATCGCGGGGGTGCCGGTGGGTCGCGAGATCGTCGGGGCCGAACGATCGCGCGGTGGCGCGCCGCCGGCGGATCGTGACGGGTCCATCATCGTGGTGGTCGCGACCGACGCGCCCCTCCTCCCCCACCAGCTCGAACGGCTTGCCCGGCGCGTCCCCATGGGGATCGCGCGGCTCGGCGGGACCGCGTCGAACGGATCGGGGGACATCTTCATCGCGTTTTCGACGGCGAACCCGGGGGCAGCTGCCTCCAGCGGTGTCACCGCGCTCCAGTGGCTCCCGAACGGCGATCTCTCACCGTTCTTCACGGCGACCGTCGAGGCCACCGAGGAGGCGATCGTCAACGCGCTGGTGGCCGGCGAGACGATGGAGGGCGCCAACGGGACGGTGCATCGGCTCCCGCATGACCAGGTGCGCGCCATCCTCCGTCGCTACAACCGCCTCGTCCCCTGATCCTCCCGTTCCCGCGCAGGTGGGAACCCAGGGTCGTTCCAGAACGCGCGATCCATCGCCCTGTCAAGCAGGAATCTTCTGGAACCGGGCGTGCGGGAATCACGGGCTCGCGGGGATTCGCACGAGCGACGACCTTCCGTCCCCACAACCTGCCTCCCAACGACATGACACCTGCTCTCGCGCTGCCACCACTCATCCAGGGAGGTATGGGCGTTGGCGTCTCCAACTGGACCCTGGCCAATGCGGTCGCTCGCTGCGGACAGTTGGGCGTCGTGTCCGGAACGGTCATCGACACCTTGTTCGTCAGGCGCCTCGCCAGCGGCGATCCGGGCGGGGCGTTGCGCCGGGCCATGGCGGCGTTCCCGATCCCCGGCGTCGCGGAAGAGGTGCAGAACCGCTATTTCCGGGACGGAGGGTTGGCGCCGGGAGCGGCCTATCCCCTGCTGCCGATGTGGCGCCGCCAGGTGAGTCGATTCCGGGAGCAGGTCGCGATGCTCGCGGCCTTCGTCGAGGTGCACCTCGCCCGCGAGGGGCACAGTGGTCGCGTCGGGATGAACCTGCTCACCAAGGTGCAGCTCCCGAATCTTGCCACGCTGTACGGCGCGATGCTGGCCGGTGTGGACGTCATCCTGATGGGTGCGGGGATTCCACGGGAGATTCCCGGAACGCTCGATGCCCTGGCACGACACGATGCGGTCGAGATGAAGCTCGACGTGGACGGACTTCCGCCGGGTGAGTCATGCTGCAGCTCGCTCGATCCGCGCGCACACTGGACGCCACCGTCCGAGCTGCACCGTCCGATCTTTCTTCCGATCATCTCGGCCAACTCACTCGCGACGACCCTCGCGCGCAAGGCCAATGGTCGCGTGGATGGATTCGTCGTCGAAGGCCCGACCGCGGGAGGACACAACGCCCCACCGCGTGGCGAGATGCGGCTCGACGACCGGGGTGAGCCGATCTACGGCGAGCGCGACGTCGTTGACCTGCAGAAACTCTCGGAGCTCGGCCTGCCGTTCTGGGTCGCCGGGGGTGCCGGATCCGCCGGTGCGCTCAGCGAGGCGCGCACCCGCGGCGCTCACGGCGTGCAGGTCGGGACACTCTTCGCCTTCTGCGAGGAGAGCGGGATTGCCCCCGAACTCAAGGCGCGGGTCCTCGAGGGGATCCGCACCGGTCGTGTGCGTGTCGCGACGGATCCCGCGGCGTCGCCCACCGGGTATCCCTTCAAGCTCGTGCAACTCGACGAGGATCCCGATGCCGCACGGCGGGACCAGCGTGTCCGGCATTGCGACCTCGGTTACCTGCGCACCGCCTATGTCGCGGACGATGGACGCCTGGGATATCGCTGTGCGGCGGAACCGGTGGATGACTACACGGCGAAGGGCGGCGAGGCGGCTGCCGCGGAGGGGCGTCGCTGCCTCTGCAACGGCCTGCTCGCCACCGTGGGCTTCGGGCAGCGGCTGGAGGATGGGTCCGAGGAGCCACCGCTGGTCACCTCAGGCAATGCGCTCGACGACATCCGCGGCATTCTCGACGGTCGATCGTCGTATCGTACCGCGGATGTCATCGCCTGGGTGACGGGTGAATCGCGCGTCACCCGGGCGGAAGGCTAGTGGGCTGTTGTTGAGATGTTGATCGCATGCCGGAGGCGTCGTCGTGCCGGCGCATGCCGGCACCCATTGCGACCGGCAGATGGGCCCCGGCCTGCGCCGGGGCGACAGATGCTACCTGAACCTCGTCAACGCCCCACTAGAAGCGAACGCCCAGTCCGGCGCTGAGCAGGATCGGGTTCACCTGCACGGCGGAAATCTTCGTACCGCCGGCCTTCACGTCGCTGGCGATCGTGACGTACTTGGCGTCGAGGTTGAGGAACCACCCCCTGCCGCCCAGGTCGATGTCGGCGCCACCCTGGAGCGCGAAGCCCACGCTGGCGTCATCGAGGGTGAGCGCGCCGACGCCCGGCACGTTGAGCGCCACGTCGGAGATGAGCGTGAGGTTGCCTCCAGCGCCGACGTACGGACGGAACTTCGCGCTCGGCAACAGGTGGTACTGCAGCAGCAGCGACGGCGGCAGGTGCTTGAACGTGCCGATCTTCGTGCCCGCGAGTTCGACGTCATGCTGCTGCGGATACGTCAGGACGAGTTCGAGGGCCCACGACTTGTTGAGGAAATACGAGAGGTCGACTTCCGGGAAGATCTTGTCCGACACCGTGATCGCATCTGCCGCGACGGCCGGGGACGAGATCGCGTCCGACTTGTTCGCCGGCGTGAGGGACAGGGCTCGCACGCGGATCATGAACTTCCCGTCGGGGTTCTGGGCAGCGAGTGGGGCAGTGAGGGCAAGCGTCGCGAGCGCGACGGCAGTCAGGCGTTTCATGACAGACTCCGTTGAGGTGGAACAGGCGCCGCATGTGTACGTCGGCGCCTGCATCAACGGAGGAAGGGAACGCCTGTCGGGTACGTCGGGGCCCCGACGGAGGGAGGCCGGGCGTCCTCCTGACGACAGTGGAGGAGCGGTTGCTCGGAGCCCGCGCTCAGCTCGTGCGGAGCGACAACACCTGGAAGCCCGCCGCGCCCTGCGCCACGAACAGCGCATCGTGGTCCGACGCGACGAAGTTCGCCGAGCCGGGGAGGAGGAGCCGACCGAGTGGCAGGATCGCCGGGCGGCTCCCGCTGCGCGCACTGCGATGGTCGCTCCACGACACCGCCACCCCCGCGCCGCCATCAGCCGCAAGGATGAAATCCTGCACGACCGTCACCGCGTTGGTTACCTGGTCCTGCGTGGCAACGCCGGCCACGTTCGGACGCGGCACGACCGCGCGCACCACACCAGCCGCGAGATCCACCACCTGCACCCCGCCGTCCCCGGTCGCGACGAATCCCCACGTGTCCGTCAGCAGCACGGCTGACTTGGACTCGGGAATCGTCCCACCCTGGAGGGTCACCGTCCGCAGCAGCGCCCCGCTCGATGGATCGTACAGCCGGAGTCGCCCGGGCCCTCCCTGCGACACGGCGGCGAACTTGCCCCCGGCACCGGTGACCGCGCGCGCGTCAGTGAACACATCTCCCGAGACCCGCGCCAGCGTCTTCCGATCCAGCAGCGTCAGCCCGCCGGTCCCCGGTCCACCGGATCCCGACGTCACGAACACATACTTCGACGACAGGTCCACTCCCGTCGCGACGTAACTCGGCACCTGCACGCGTGTGGACTGCGTCGTCAGGCGCCCGCCCTGCACCTTGATTCGCTCCAGCACCGCGCGCTCGCGATAGGTCGTGTCATCGCTCGACGTCGCGAGGTAGACGTCGTTGCCGTCGGTCGCGAGCGACAACACATCCGTGCCCTTGAGCAGCAGCTGCGAGATCAACCGCGGGCGACCCGGCTGCGAGACGTCGAACGACTCCACCGCGCCATTCGCCACTTCGCCGTGCGTCATGTAGGAGACGTAGGCGTGCGACCCGTGCACCACCACATGGGAAGCGAGCAACGTCACCCCGTTCATCTTCGGTGCGCTGATGACCGCCGATCGAAGGAACGACGCCCGCGAGGGAGGGGTGGCGCTGGCCAGCGTTCGTAGTGCCACGCCCGTGTCAGGTGCCAGGGGTACCGTGTCGTTCCCCGTGTACGTCACCCGGTCGTCGAACGCCGCCGCATCGTTCAGCAGTTCAAGCCGATCCTCGACGGGAGCAGGGGCGACAGGGGCGTCGCCAAGGGTGCACGCGGCGAGTGAACAGGCGAGGAGCGTGAGCGAGGACCGGGCGATCGACATGGGACGTCGGGGGCAATGCGCCGCGTCCTTGCGGCGACCGCGCACATGAGGAGCAACCCATGTGCCCTGCCACCCCCGTTCGCTAAGGCCCTGCCGTGACGAGAGTTACGGTCGAAGGCCGGCAACTCTTTCCCTCGCCGGACCCGTCACTGCGCGGTAAGGTGCCGATCTCGCCGCGCTTTGCCCGACGACCCCCTGACCCCTACTGCGGCGTGATGGTGAAGCCCGCTGGCCCGCGACGCACTGTGGTGCGAGCTTTGCGACCGTGCCCCCCGCTCCCCCGCCCTCGCCGGTCGTGGGCCGCCGCGTCGTCCTGCTCTGCTTCGCGGCCGTCCTGATCTCGTACCTCGACCGCACCAACATCTCGGTCGCCGCGATTGCGATGCAGGAGGACCTCGGCTGGGACGACGCCACCAAGGGACTCGTCCTCTCGTCCTTCTTCATTGGATACCTGCTCCTCCAGGTGGTCGCGGGGAGCCTGGCGAATCGCTTCGGGGGGCGTACGGTGCTGGGGGTGGCCGTGCTCTGGTGGTCGATCTTCACGGCACTCACCCCGCCGGCCGCCCTGGCGTCGCTCGGCATGCTGGTCGTGGCGCGCATCGCGCTCGGGCTCGGCGAAGCGGCCGTGTTCCCGGGATCGATCAACATGATCGGCCGATGGATCCCCGCCGCGCAGAAGTCGCGGGCGGTCGCCCTGTTCTCGAGCGGGTTGGCCCTGGGCACGGTGATCGCGCTCCCGCTCACTGCCTGGATCGTGCGAAGCCATGGCTGGCCCATGGCGTTTTACAGCTTTGGAGCCCTCGGCATCGTGTGGGCACTCGTGTGGTATGCGATCATTCCCGAGGGACGCGGGGTGCCCGAGAGCGACCATGGAGGCCGTGCGGTGCCCTGGGGTCGGATCTTCAGGACACCAGCCGTGTGGGCCATCATCGTCGCACACTTCGCCCACAACTGGGCGTTGTACCTCCTGCTGGCGTGGATGCCGAGTTACTTCAAGTCCACGTTCAACCTCTCCTTGAGCAGTGCGGGGTGGCTCTCGGCGGCACCATGGCTGGCGAGCTTCGCCATGGCCAACGTCGGAGGGATGGCCGCCGCCCGCATGCTGCGAGCCGGTGTCTCCACGACGCGGGTGCGGAAGCGACTGCTGACCTTCGCATTCCTCGGGAGCGCGACGCTCCTCCTGCTGTTGCCGCTCGCCACGACCCCCGCGCTCGCGGTGACCCTGATGTGTGGTGCGACGAGCGCGTTGGCCTTCTGCATCTCGGGATTCGGCCCCAACGCCTTCGACATCGCGCCGAAGTATGCCGATGTGATCTGGGGCATCACGAATACCGCGGGCACCATTCCGGGGGTCATCGGGGTGGCCGCCACGGGGATGATGGTGCAGGCCACGGGGTCGTTCACCGCGCCCTTCCAGGTGACGGCGGCGATCTGCGTGCTCGGTGCGGTCACCTACCGTCTGATCGGCTCCGGCGAGTTGCTGATCGACTGAGCGATTGGGGTTCGCGCGACCGGCTGGACGAAGGCACGCGACGAGTCCAGCTTTCGCTCGCCGGTCCCCTGCGGCCGTGCGGCATGCGCCCTCCATTCGGATCATGATCATCATCGGACTCACCGGGCGGAACGCCGCCGGCAAGACGACCGCCGCGGAGGTGCTCGCCCGTCGGGGTTTCACCAGCGTGTCCCTGTCGGACGTCATACGGGAGGAGGCGGCGCAGCGAGGGCTCACGGCGGCGCGGGAGAACCTGATCGCGCTGGGCAATGAGCTCCGTGAGCGGCATGGTCCCGGTGCGCTGGCGCAGCTCATGGTGGCCCGCATGCTGCCGGACCGGAACTACGCGGTGGACAGCATCCGGCACCCCGCGGAAGTGATGGCGCTCAAGGCGGCGGGGAGCGGGTCGTTCTCGCTCTTTCACGTGTTCGCACCGCTGGAGGCACGTTTCGCCCGGGCGGTTGCCCGGCAGCGTGAGGGTGATGCCACGACCCTCGAGGCGTTCATTCGCCAGGAAGAGCGCGAGTTCGCGAGCAGCAACGCGGCTGCCCAGCAACTGCTGGAGACGGAACGCCTGGCCGACCGTCGCATCGACAACGACGGATCGCTGGAGGACTTCACCGCGCGGCTCACGAAGACCCTGGGCGAGTTGGAGGTGTCGTTCGCACGGCCATCGTGGGACCAGTACTTCATGGATATCGCGCGGACCGTGGCCGCCCGCTCCAACTGCATGAAGCGGCAGGTGGCCGCGGTGATCGTCTCCGACCGCCGCATCATCAGCACCGGGTACAACGGCACCCCTCGCGGCGTGAAGAACTGCAATGAAGGCGGGTGCCCGCGCTGCAACGGCTTCAGTGAGAGCGGGAAGAACCTCGAGGAGTGCCTCTGCTCCCACGGCGAGGAGAATGCGATCGTGCAGGCGTCCTACCACGGGATTGCCATTCGCGACGCCACGCTCTACACGACGTACTCGCCGTGCCTGATGTGCAGCAAGATGATCATCAACGCCGGGATCCGGCGTGTGGTGTACAATGAGGCCTATCCGCTCAACGACACGGCGACCGCGATGTTGAAGGAAGCCGGGGTGGACCTGGTGCGACTCAAGGTCTGAGCAACGCCGGGTGCGGCGGGGCCGCCTCAAGGCAACGCCGCCTCACACCGAACAGGAGTCGCATCATGCCAAGCGCGTACCGCAGTCCTTCAGACATCTATCCGAGCGTCACCTACAACGACGCGCCAGCCGCGATTG
>WBZL01005346.1_pt1 | contig 10647 bp, 14 predicted proteins | sample 5204291 | NCBI WGS metagenome assembly WBZL01 (sample SAMN12344345, study PRJNA552823) | activated sludge metagenome | biome: Activated sludge suspended growth; feature: Nitrification reactor; material: Wastewater; isolation source: activated sludge from nitrification reactor of wastewater... | reverse complement strand
GAGCAGTCGCCAGTCTCAAATGACTTTGCCAGCAATTTCAATTGCCCATGCCCGATTGCGAAAGTGACAATGTTGGCGTTGTCGCGTGCATAAAGCCCTGTCACGCGCAAAGCCTTTTTCAACTCGTCGCGCACAACACGAATGCCAATGTTCGACGATTTCGGAATAATGGCGTTGTAGTCAGGGAATTTCGCATCGATCAACGACATTTCCACCTCTACGATGGAGAGCGCCGACTTTTCGCTACACTGGACAGTGAAGAGTGCCCAGTTGTTTGTGAAGAGCATATCGACCCGGCTATCCTGCTCACCCATGGCGATGACCTTCGCCAACCTACCCAGACGACTGGCGGGGATGATAACCCTGGCCTGTTCGCCGAACTCCTGTTCCAGTTGCACTTGAGTCACGGCGAGGCGAAAGCCGTCTGTTGTGGCAAACTTGGCAGCGATGCCACTGATACTCACATCGGCACCCGTCAACGTTGGGCGAGACTCATCGACTGACGCGGCGAACGCGGTCGCTTCAATCGCCTTGCGTAGCGATTCAATGCCAAACACCGCCAGCCTCGCCCCCTTCTCTGGCTCTTTGGTCGTGAAGGGCTTGCCCGCCGCGTATTGCGAGCGCAACGGGAATCCATCAGACAGCAAAACGCCTGGAATCGTCGCCACCGAACGATGGCACGAGATTGAGACTCGACTGGTCTTCTCGTCGAGCTCAAAATCTACTCGCTCAGGTGGAAGATTGCCCACCAGTTCGGCGAGCAGCTTTTCTGGCAGCAAAATGCCACCTGGGCGAGCGACCGTAGCAGGCATGAAGCAATTGACGCCAGAATCCTGATCACGCGCCGATATGCGCAACTCGTTGCTTTCGGTCGCTTCAATTGCGACCAATCCCCACGGACCGCCCTTGCCGATATGCACACCCGCCAATGTAAGGGCTTGCTTAAGCGTCGGTTGAAGAATAGAGAATTTCATGAGAACCCTTGAATAAAATGTGAATTGTATTTATAGTTTACTTTATAAAAATCATATATAATGTAGGTGAAATTACAAAACAAATCGATTTTGAAAGTTTCGATTGATTTTTCCTATTGCACATGATAGGATTTAGAAAACAAACATACGTTCTGTTTTCACAGAGCCAAACTCTCCTCACCTTCCCTGCGCACCGCGCCTCTGCCTTTCTGCATCATTTGGAGCAATCTATGGCTAGTAATATTGGAACCGAGATGGGCGTGACCGGCGTGCCGTCGTTCAATGGGCGAGAGGCAGATCGCTATCTCACTGAGTTGCAGGGGCCGGAGGGCGTGCAGACCATGGCGCGCATCCTGCGCCGCGAACCGGCTGCCTATACGGTGCAAAACGCAATTCGGCTCACCGCTCGGCAGGCTAAGTGGAAGTCCGTCCCTGCCACCGACGCTCCGGGCGATAAGCGGGCGGCGGAGTTTGTGGAGCAGTGCTTGGAGGACATGTCGCACACATTGTGGAAAGCTGTCTCGTTTGCACTTTCGTGCCAGGCGTTTGGCTTTGCCGATTTGCACATCGTGTATAAGCGGAGAAGTGGACCCGTTGCGCGTGGCTCTTCACCTTCCAGCATGTTCGACGACGGCTTGGTCGGCTTGCGCAAACTGGCGATTCGTCGCCAGGAGACCATCGATTCGTGGGAACGCGACGACAATGGCGACCCCAAGTTCATGGTCCAGGTCAACCCAGACACGGGTAAAAAGCTGGTGCCGGTGCCAGTTGACCGCATGTTGCACTTCATCGGCGGTGATGACCGCGGCGCATGGGAAGGTATCGGCTGGCTGGAACCCGCCTACAAACTCTGGCATATGATTCAGGGCTTCGAGATTATTTACGGCATTGGTGCACAAAGGTCATTTGTGGGCGTACCGACGTTTGAGTATGTCAACAAGCCAGACCCCGACTCGATTCGTATGGTGCGCGAGATGGGGCGCAAGCTGACCATTGGCGAGAATCAGTACATTGAGTATCCCGGTGCCGTGGTCAAATTTTCGCTACAATCCGTGACCAATGGCAACGCAGGTGAGTTGCGTGAGCAAATCAAGGAGTTGCGCTGGCAGATGCTCATGCTTGGGCTGGCGCAATTCCTGCAACTGGGCAACAGTGGTTCTGGCTCGCGTGCACTGGCAGATCCGTTGATTGTGATGTTCAAGTCGGCAATCGACGCGGCGAATGATGAAGTCGCTGATGTGTTTAATCGCCACCTGATTCCCCGTCTCTTCGCATTAAATCCATCACTCAATCAAGGCATCACCCAACTACCCAGAATCGTGCCCAGCCGCGTCAACGCGTTGGGTAGTGAAGTCTTGTCCTTCCTGGGCGGCATTCAATCCTTTCTGGCGGGAGCACCAAACGATGACGCTCTTTGGCTGCGTGAAATTGTGGGGATGCCAGAGATCGACACCGGGACGAACCCACTGACGCAAGCGCCAGCAGAACAGCCAGCGGCAGCCGACCCGACCGCGGACGCCCCACTAGATGCAAATCTTTCAGCCCCACTATCGCCGCGTGAGTTGGCGCGGATGCGGACCGCAACGCGGGAATTTGGCAAGGCGGCTGACTTGTTCGAGCGAGTGTACTATGCTCAATAGAGATGAGCGCGTGCTGCTGCTTATCGGTGCTGGGATTATGCCTTCCACTGCCGAATGGCTTGTCTCGGAAGACGATAAGGCGGACAATCGGCTTGTCAGCGCACGCAAGGCAAAAGGAATGGCAAGGATTGATGAGGTGGATGCCGAATCCGCAGCCGCGGCGTGGTACGTGAACCCGGCAGTCCCGAACGAGTTAAAAAGGATGCTTGATGCCACCCCCTTCCCCTCCTAATCTGCCCGGGTACGCCTGGGACACGCGCGTGCAGGGTGGACGCTATCGCGTGGTCAATGCCGATGGTTCGTTGGGGCGCTTTGTCAGCGAAAGCGAGATCGCCGACATCCTGCGCGAGATGTATGATCGCACAGACAAGCAACTCGCTGCGCTTGCGGCGGCGATGACAATCGGCTCTATTTCTCCGTCCCTCTTTCAGCGTGCCGTGATGGAGCAATTGAAGAATTTGCACTTGTCCACCGCGGCGCTGGGCGCTGGTGGCTGGGAGCAGGTAGACGGGCGGTTGTATGGGCGCGTGGGGCGCGTGCTGCGCGATGAATATCGCTACCTGGCACGCTTTATGCGTCAGTATGAAGATGGCGAGATGACGCCAAAGCAGGCAATCGCACGCGCCGGGCTGTATGCCGATGAAGCCTATGGGCAATATCGACGAGAAACCGACAGGCGAATGCGGCTGGCTGGCGTACAAGAGGAGTGGTTGCGCACTGAACCTGGTGCGTGTAACGTGTGCCGACTGGCAGAATCAGACGGTTGGGTGGAACTGGGCACACACGAAATTCCGAAGCATTCAAGTTGCAGATGCCATAAGGAGTATAGGATCCGCGATGAATAACTTTCAGTTTGAATGGCGAGTGGATGCCGAAAACTGGCTACTGAGTCCGCTAGGGACGCGAGTGGCAAAGGTGGAGGACGGTGCGTTGAAGCTCTACGACAAACACGCAAAGACAAGCTTTTCATTCACGGTCGATGATTTTCGGCGGCTGCTGACCACCAGAGCAGAGCAATTGAGGACGGCGCAAGCGGAGTAAATACGAAAACGTTTTCGTATTTACTCCCTGCATTCTATCCGAGATCGTCGGAATGGGTCTGCTGAATCCGATACACGCCCGCCAGAATGTTCGCCGATGCGATCATAAATCTCCACTTTCGCCCATCCGCCAACTCCAGCACCAATCCCGCATCCGAAAAGCTTGTACCCGTCTCCTGGTGACGCAGTAAATGCGCATCGCCGTTCGTGACGCGGATATTTCCGTTCATCTCCTTCGGCTCGCGTGTCTCGCCCGTGTTGCCACCGAGCCCGGTGTGAACTTTCACCGCCTGCGTGATAGCGAGGCTGTATGTGACATCCGCAACCCAGTCCTCGCCCTTCAGTACTCGCCCAATCCCATGCGGCTGTTCGATGGTGAACGTGTTTGTTCGGTAACTCATATTCCTCCTAGAAATAAAAAAGCGCCACCCTTTAACCATTGAAGGGTGGCGCACACGGCGCAAAATATTGAACTACATGGTTTTATTTTACGATGAAGAGGGCGATGTTGCAATAATTCTGATCAGGGTTTGCCATTAGCCTTCACCAACTCGTCTATTCTGCGCGCAACCTCATCGCCGACGACCTCACCTTTCAGGTCGGCAATTGTATTGGTGGATTTGTACACATAGACGAGTGCTGCTACGCAGAAATCAATTGCGACGTTCATCGCCGTGAGTTTTGTCATGTCGCCGATGTTGGCGGCGAAGAGTCCAGATAGTTGGGCGATCAGCTTTCTGTGAAACTCACGTTGTTCTCGCTCTGTTACTTGGGTTTTGGTACTCATTTTGTCCTTTTGGTGCAGTACATGTTGCTAGTTACGGTTGCAGGTGGGACGCTTAGCATTGAACGTCGGGCTATCTTCTGGGACGCCGGACGCCAGTGCGAGGGTTTCTCATCATTGCCAACCTGCGGAAAGTAAAATCGACGCGAGTTACCGTATCTTTATCTGTTTTGAAAAAATGCAAATCCTCTAATACGCCTCTACTGGTTGCTACCTCCAAACTGCAAAGTGTCGCACCGAAATAAGCCTCACAAATTGCCATGTATCCAGTGCCGTCAACCTCACACGATAGTCGCCATTTTAACTCGATAGGCTCGTCGCTATCGCTGTCGAAGTCCGGCTTTTCAGTGATTTTGCACGGAACGACATAATCGCCGATTGTCAGATTCACAACTGTTTTTGAAGCCTCACCCATCTTCATGTCGTCAATTGTTGCCTTCAAGCTTCTCCCCTTTTATCTGTCGTTGTACCGATGACAGTATGGCGCTGCTGACCCTGTCCCTCAAGTAGCTGAACCTATCCACTGACTGGAGCGAATTCGGAAACTGCGCTTGCGCCCCGTCAATATTGCCTAGCCAGAACGCGTTCGTGGGCGCTGACTGATCGGGCAGGGTATCGACAAACAGTACCAGCATCTCCAAAAACACACTATAGTTTGCGTTGGTGCGGACCATACCAAGCGATAACCGCGACGATAGTACATTTGTCCATATCGGGCGAAAGTTCAGCGCCATAACACTCGGTCGGCGACCGAGTGTTGCAGTGTAGTCCGTCACAGCCTTTTCAATTGATAGAACTGTGGCATCGTGCGCATTTTTATATGTATCATCAAAGCTAAATTCAACCTCATACCACTTGCCGAGCGGGACATTCTCAGCCGTCAACGCGGTAACGACACCGTCACATACGCCCGCGAATAGCTGATTGCAGGCATCTTTAAAGATATCATCTACCTGGCGATTGAGATAATCATCCCCGTGGACATCCATGTCACCCGTTGGATCAACTTCATTCGATAGCATTATTTTTACCTCGAAGCACTACTGAAACAGGCTTCAATCAGGCGACTGCTCGCCAGCCTCTCTTAATCGACTCGAACCAATGCTACGGCAAAGCATTCCGAGTACAAATCAACTCCTTCATCATCAGTCGTTCGATACTCAAATAGGCGATCTCCCCAAATCAAAACTGTAGGCTGGGTGTCGAATTTTGGCACCCAGCCACTCACAACGAATTCATTTGTGTTTGTGTAAAGAATTACTTTTGTCATTGCTGTATCTCCCATGATAGGGCGGACCTTGCCGCCCTAAGGATTGTTACTGTCGAGACGTTACGCAGCGTGCGTGTAGGCTATGATGGACAATGGCACACTAGCAAACGCATTGTCAACCATATTGTTGATTTCGTTTTCACTGAGAGATTTATCCTCTGAAATCTCATAGCCTAACTGTTCTCGTATTTCGTCTTCATCCGTCATAATGGTTTCTCCGTCTGGATACCAGTATGCTACCTCAACTTTTGTAATTAATTGCGCAGTGTATGCAAACTCAGTTGTTTCGTCGCCCCTGACAAAAAAATGAATCTCATATTCTGGATTTGCAGCATGTAACGCTGCAATCTCATTGATAAAATCAATTTGACTTTTCATCTTTACCTCCTATGTCGTCGATAATCCTGATTATCACCGAGACCATCCCCGGCGATAATCACTGTTACTTTGTGAAGCCACCCAGCCGCCAATGTGTCAGGTCGCACCGTAGTGAACGCCCCTCCGTCGCAAACTGGAAAGCTTTAATCTTTGCTACTTCACTACAATCGGCAAGTACACCCCAAACGGCATGATGAACGTTGGCGGGGTCGAAATGTCGATGGGTGGCACTTTCTCCGCCAGCGCCTTGCCATCGGCGTCGTACAGCACGATAAGCGACGTGTATTGCGGCACGGTTAAGGTACCCCCACACTGGATGCCGCTTTCAGAACGAACCGCCCCGTCTGCAAACTTGAACTCAGCCCGAATCGCGCCGGCATATGTGCCACAAACTACTTGGTAAGTGGCGTACAGTTCACCCTTCTCGTTGCGCCCAGTGCCCGTGTAGGCAAGCGTAGCCGGTTCACTGGTCTCACTATTCGCAGTCGGCTCGATCACGCAACCACTGGTGTCAATTGTCGCCGATGCCGAAGTTGCACCGGGATGCCCAGGGCGTTGCTCGACTGTGAGGGCAAGCGCGCCTTTGTACACTGCAAAACCCATTCCGTATGCCTCGCCCGCGCTCAATTGAATCTGTCCACTGATTACTGCTTCGCCATTCACTGCGAGCGTCCATTTCGTGACGCCTGTCATGTTGCTGCCGTTGTTCGTGATCGTGAACGTCGATAGTCCGTCCATACAAATGGACGTAACCACCAGTGAACTATTATCCCAAATAACCTGAGTCGGCGTAATAGTCGGCGTGGGCGTGGGCGTTTTGGTCGCAGTCTTAGTTACGGCTTTTGTTGCGGTGGCTGTTGCCGTAGATGTGCCCGTGCCAGTCGCCGTTACAGTGGGCGTGGGGGTTGGCGTGGATGATTTGGTTGGCTTGTCGGTCGGTGTTGCGGTCGGTGTCGCTGGGCAATCAAGGAGCGCAACCGCCCATTCGTTGGATTGTCCGCCCACGTGCCCATTGCCCCACACGCCCACTGCCGTGGCGCGAATCGTGAGCGAGCGAATGCCGCTTGCGGTCTGGAAAGTACCAGAAATTTCCCGCTTTGGCGTGGTTGTGTCGGTGAATGCGGAGTGGGCAACAATCTCCCATGCGCCACCGTCCGTGCTCTTCTCGACTAACACATCAGGGTTGAGTCCGCCCGGTGCGTTGTAGTCCCATGTCTTTGCAATCCATTGAACCGCAAAGCTACCATCCGCCTGGTGGCAGGCTGTGGCTCTTACATCGATGTGGTGCTCTGGTACCTGTTCGGACGCCAGAGCGGAGATCCACCCCAGCAAAACCGACAAAAATACCACTAAAAACGTACTTGCGCTTTTCTTTTTAATGCTGTACTGTTGTTTCATCATCAATCCTCCAGATTGGTGTTTAGACTGATTCGCACCGGTCAGGGACCGAATCAGCCTATTTTTTTGACTTCGAAAATGACTCGTGTTAAATCGTCTGACGTCTCTAGCCGTGGCTGAAGACTCAAATCACTGCCTTCGCCTCTCATGAACCGGCGTGCTACCGCCGTGGCTTTAGCCATCTGATTGACAGCCGCCGCCCCCATCGCCTGCACCAGCACTTCTCCGTCCTCGCGCAAAATCCCCGCAATGGCACCAGCTACCTGGGCGGGCGTGCTATCCTTCGACACTCTCACACATTTCATCGTCTCGATTACCTCCTTTCTTTGAATGTATTTATAGTGTATTGTTTATAGAATGCATTTTATGTGATTTATATTACAAAACTTAATCCATTTTTAAGAAATTGAGCGTCTTATCCGTGCATCCCCAATCTAATTCTGTCAGGCTAAAAAATAAATATTGACAAGCCTGTAAACTTCTGATACCATACAGAAAGTAATCTCGCCTACATTGCGAGAATATTTTGAGCCAGAGCCAAGAGCCAGAGCCGATGTGTTGCTCTGGCTCTTTCATTTTCTCTCAACATTGCAAAAGCCGGAGTCCAACACAGGGACTCCGGCTTTTTTTTGTCCGTTTTTGAGGGACTGCAATGACTGAGGTAACAACCCAACAAAACAAAGAGCAGTTGCTGCACTTCATGTATGGCTTTGACGAGTATGCCTACGCAGATCCGTCGCCGTACTACCCGGAAATCGAAGCAATTCGCACTGGGCAGTTCACCGACATGAATGGCACGCCTGTCACGATTGACATTGCCCTCCTCGACGCACTTGTCGAAAACTTCGCCAACAACAAGGCCGGGCAGGAAATCCCCATTGACTTGAATCACGAGCGCAAAGAGGCCGCAGGCTGGCTGCTGGGCGTTCGTCGCCTCAACAATAGTTTATTCGTTGCCCCAAATTGGAATGAGCTTGGGCTAAGCATGGTCCATTCCAAGCAGTATAGGTACGTCTCTTGCACCATCGATCTCGTCGAAAAGTATCTATTGAGCGTGTCATTGACCAATTTTCCCGCGGTCAACAACATGCGCCCAATTGAGCTTTCACGCATGAACGAAGGTGCGAGTTCGTCTTTAATCGTTTTGTTTCAAAAACCGGAGGAATCCATGGCAAAAGACGTAAATGTCAAGCCAACAGAGGAGAAAGTGCCACCGGCTGAGTCTGAATCCAAGACTCCTCCGGCTGAACTGTCCGCCTCAGCGACTCCGGCCACACCTGTTACGAAGAGCGACATTCCCAGTCGGGATGAAGTCGTTGCTCAATTCCGCCAACAGGCAGACGCCGAAATCGCAAGCATCCGCAAGCAGTTGAACGACCTCCTGGGCGATTTGCAAGCCCAACGTCAGGCAGCCGTTGCGGATTTCATGTCTCAAGTGCGCACGGAACGCCAGATCGCTGAATTTAGCGAACGCGTCACCAGCACTGGAAAGCACGCCATCCCAGCCAAGCCCGCCGATGTCGCTGCCGTGCTGTCCGCACTGCCAGCCGCCAACCGCGAGGCGGTGCAAAACCTGCTCGAATCGATTTATGCCGGTGGCACAGTCGATTTCAGCGAGATGGGGACCAGCGCGGGCAAACCAATCGCCGCCGAAACCGTGCAGTTGAGCAGCGAATGGCAGCGAGTGCTGCGCTCGCACATCGGCACCGGTGGCACAGTCGATGAGTTCTTTGCACTCAACGCCGATTTGCTCGGCGACAAGGGCAAGTACGACCTCGGCGCATTCGCAAAGAAGGAGAGCTAAGTCATGGCTGAACTCACACAGGGACGCGACTTATCGAATCGTCGTCCCGCAGCTCTATTTACCGAGCGATTCAATGTCGATACCTCAGTCGCTCGCACCATCTATCGCGGACAGCCTGTCATCCTTGATAAGTCGGTAGACACCGTCAATATCGTCGGTTGGGTTGCCGCCGTCACGCTGGTCACTGCCGTCGATGTCTTTATCGGCATCGCTAACGAAAACATCACTGTAGCCGCTGGCGATCTCGAAGTCACCAAAGAGATCGATGTCATCACCGATGGTGAAGTTGGGTTTCAGTCGGCGGCATTCACCGACGCCGACGTTGGCAAAACTGTCGTTTTTACCGACAGCGGAACCTTGGCTGTTGGCACTGGCTCGGCGACCCAATGTACCGCGGGCAAGATCGCACGCGTTGCCAATGGCTACGTCTATGTTCAACTGACCACACGTCAGTTCGTGTTCTAAGAAGGGAGAATAACCATGATTAACTCTGGACAGGTGCCAGGACATCTAATTGCCTCGGCACGAACTGGCTTCCTTCGTGCAAGCAAAGACATCGCACCGCTCTGGCAGCGCGTGGCAATGCAGATTGATATCACTGGCGCTACAGACGACCTGGTCGATCTGGGCGCACCGCCCATGCCCAAGAACAGCAAGAACGGCGCGACCGTTCAGGGCATGAGTGAACGACTGTTGCGCGTGACGCCAGTTGACTGGGATATCACCATCGGCATTAGCGACAACGCCATCAAAGACGACCGCACCGGTGCGCTGGAAAGCAAAGCACGAATGGCGCGTGAGAATTTCGACAAGCATGTCAATCAACTCGTCTTCTCTGCCATCAATGGCGGCGAGACGATTGGTGCCTATGGCGCGTGTTACGACGACAAGGCGCTGTTTAGCGCGAGCCACGCCGACAAAAGCGCAAAGTACCAGACCGCACAAAGCAACACCAACACATCGGCACTCAGCGCGACAACCTTCAAATCCGTGTACGCCAGTGCATCACTGTACTTGGATGATCAGGGCGAACAGACCGGCTACGTTCCCGATCTTTTGATCGTAAACCCTGCGCTCTTCTACGATGCCAGCCAGATTACAAACAACCAGGCTGTCTATGGCACAACCAACCGCGACATGAACCCGTACAGCGGACGTGTGGAAATGATCACCGTTCCCTGGATTGATTCAACATCGTGGTTTGTGGTTGACACCAAAGAGTCCACCAAGCCTTTGTTGGTTGTGATGCGTGAAGCGCCCTATCTGCAATCTGCCTGGTTCGACCCGCAGCAGGCAGATGGCGGCATGCACTACTTCAAGTTCTTCGCTCGCTACAACGTGCAGTATGGCGACTGGCGC
>WBZL01005345.1_pt1 | contig 10649 bp, 8 predicted proteins | sample 5204291 | NCBI WGS metagenome assembly WBZL01 (sample SAMN12344345, study PRJNA552823) | activated sludge metagenome | biome: Activated sludge suspended growth; feature: Nitrification reactor; material: Wastewater; isolation source: activated sludge from nitrification reactor of wastewater treatment... | reverse complement strand
AGGTGATGACCAGCAACCCGCAGCTGTTCTGGGGCCTGATCGCGTCGATGTGGATCGGCAACCTGATGCTGATCATCCTGAACCTGCCCCTGATCGGCATCTGGATCAAGCTGCTGACGGTGCCCTACCGCTTCCTGTTCCCGGCCATCCTGGTGTTCTGTGCGATCGGCCTGTACACCACGAACAACAACAACTGGGACATCTACATGGGCGTGCTGTTCGGGCTGGTGGGCTACGTGTTCTACAAGCTCAACTGCGAGATGGCCCCGCTGATCCTCGGCTACATCCTCGGGCCGATGATGGAGGAGAACCTGCGGCGCGCGCTGCTGCTGTCGCGTGGCGACTGGACGGCCTTCGTGACCCGGCCGCTGTCGGCGGGCCTGCTGTTCGTCGCGCTGATGATGGTGGTGGTCGTCTCGCTGCCGGCCATCAAGTCCCGCCGCGAAGAGGCGTTCCAGGATGCCGACTGAGGACGTCCGAGCGTGCCTGCGCACGCTCGAACGCCTCAGGCGGGGCCCGAGCTCTGCGAGGGCGCGGCCTGCAAGGCCGACTGAGGACGTCCGAGCGTGCCTGCGCACGCTCGAACGCCTCAGGAGGGGCCCGAGCTCTGCGAGGCCGCGGCCTGCAGGGTGGTTTGCGCCAAGCCTGCTAAGCTGATGATGTGAACACGACAAGGCCCCGCCGCCCGGCGGGGCCTTGGCGCTTTCTCGCGCCATGAAGCTGCCCCACGCGCTCGCCCCCCTGCAAGGCCCGGTCTTCCGCGGCCTGTGGCTGGCGTGGCTGGCCGCCAACCTGACGATGTGGATGAACGACGTGGCCGCCGCCTGGCTGATGACCACGCTCACCACCAGCCCGGTCCTGGTGGCCCTGGTGTCCACCGCCAGCACGCTGCCGGTCTTCGTGCTCGGGCTGCCCAGCGGCGCGCTGGCCGACATCCTGGACCGCCGCCGCTACTTCGCGGCCACACAGCTGTGGGTGTCGGTCATCGCGATGGTGCTGGCGATGGCGGCCCTGGCCGGTGCGCTGACGGCGCCGCTGCTGCTGGCCCTGACGTTCGCCAACGGCATCGGCCTGGCGATGCGCTGGCCGGTGTTCGCGGCGATCGTCCCGCAGGTCGTGCCGCGTGCCCAGCTGCCCGCGGCGCTGGCCCTGAACGGCATCGCGATGAACCTCTCGCGTGTCGTCGGCCCCGCGCTGGCGGGCACGCTGCTGGCCGCGGTCAGCCCGGCGGCGGTGTTCGTGCTCAACGCTGTGCTGGCGGCCACCGCCTTCGGGCTGATCCTGCGCTGGCGCTCGGAGCCGCGCACCAGTGCCCTGCCGGGCGAGCGCTTCCTGGGCGCCATGCGCGCCGGCATCAACTACGCCTGGCAGTCGTCGCGGCTGCGCCGGGTGATGCTGCGCATCAGCCTGTTCTTCGTGCAGGCCACGGCGCTGACCGCGCTGCTGCCGCTGGTTGCGCGCCAGCTGCACGGCGGCGGCCCGGGCACCTTCACGGTGATGCTGTCGTGCGTGGGCGCCGGGGCCATCGTCGCGGCGATGTACTTCCCGCGCTGGCGCGAGCGCTTCACGCGCGGTCAGTTCGTGGTCTGGGGCACCGTCGTGCACGCCGCCTGCACCTCGCTGATCGTGCTGGTGCCCGAGATCTGGGTGGCCCTGCCGGCGATGGGCGTGATCGGCATGGCCTGGATCTCGGTGGCCAACTCGCTGACCGTCGCGGCGCAGACGGCCATGCCCGACTGGGTGCGCGCGCGCGGCATGTCGATCTACCAGATGGCCTTGATGGGCGGCGCGGCGGTCGGCTCGCTGCTGTGGGGCCAGGTGGCGGCGATGAGCTCGGTGCGCAACGCGGTGCTGGCGGCGGCGGCCTTCGGGCTGCTGGTCCTGCTGCTGACCCGCCGCAGCAGCGTGGACTGGGGTGCCGACATCGACTTCACGCCGGCGACCGTCTCCGGCGTGCCGGGGCCGGCGTTCGAGATCGGGCCCGACGAGGGGCCGGTGATGGTGACGCTGGAGTACCAGATCGATCCCGCGCGGGCCGCCGATTTCGCGCGCGTCATGGAGCGCACGCGTCGGGCCCGCCTGCGGCAGGGCGCCTTGTCGTGGGGCCTGTTCCGCGACACCGCGGTGCCGGGCCGCTACGTGGAGTACTTCGTCGACGAGAACTGGGTCGAGCACCAGCGCCGGCTCGAGCGCTTCACCGCCTTCGATGCCGAACTGCGCGGGCAGCGCCTGGCTTTCCACGTCGGCGAGGGGCCGCCCGTGGTGCGGCGCTACGTCGCCGAGACCCTGCTCGATGGCCAGGATGCGCCCATCTGACGGCACGCGGCGGCGTGCGCGGCCCGCGCCCGCCGCGCCGCGCGTGGGCCGCCATCGCCCCGGCCGGCGCGCGCCCGGCGGCCGGCCGCACCTTCGCGCAGAATCGGGCCTCCGGCGCCTGCGGCGCGGCGCGTACCGCCTCATGCCGGGCCCCGCTCGTCGCGCGAACGGCGGCGTGCGGTGCCACCGCACCGGGCCGCGGGCCCGGCCCGTGTGCACGGCCCGTCGATCACCGAAGTTTCCCCAACCTTCCACGAGCCCCCGATGAACAACCCCTTCGACTGGACCACCGGCTACGCGAGCCGGCGCTCGCCGGTGTTCGCCCGCAACGTGGTGTCGACGTCGCATCCGTTGGCGGCGCAGGCCGGACTGCGCATGCTGCAGCGCGGCGGCAATGCCGTGGATGCGGCGATCGCCACCGCGGCGGTGATGACCATCGTCGAGCCCTGCAGCAACGGCCTCGGCTCGGACGCCTTCTGCATCCTGTGGGACGGCCGGCAGCTGCACGGCCTGAATGCCTCGGGCCGTGCGCCACAGGCCTGGACACCCGAGTACTTCAAGGGCAAGTACGGCGCCGACACCAAGACCCCGCCCAAGCGCGGCTGGGACTCGGTGACCGTGCCGGGTGCCGTGTCGGCCTGGGCCACGCTGAGCCAGCGCTTCGGCAAGCTGCCCTTCGCCGACCTGCTGGCGCCGGCCATCGAGGTGGCCGAGCGCGGCTACGCGGTGCCGGTGATCATCCAGCACAAGTGGACCAACGCCGCCTCGCTGCCCGAGCTGACCACGCAGCCCGGCTTCGCGCAGGCCTTCCTGCCGAAGGGTCGCGAGCCGCAGGTCGGCGAGCGCTTCTGCTTCCCCGAGGCCGCCCGCACCCTCAAGCTCATCGCCGACAGCAAGGGCGAGGCCTTCTACCGCGGCGAGGTGGCCGCGGCGGTGGCGGCCTACGCCCGCGAGCACGGCGGCGCGATGACCGAGGCCGACCTCAACGCCTACCAGCCCGAGTGGGTGGGCACCGTGTCGCAGGACTATCGCGGCCACACGCTGCACGAGATCCCGCCCAACGGGCAGGGCATCGCCGCGCTGATCGCGCTGGGCATCCTGTCGCACTTCGACGTGGCGGCATTGCCGGTGGACGGCGTGGCCTCCCAGCACCTGCTGATCGAGGCCATGAAGCTGGCCTTCGCCGACGTGTACAAGTACGTCTCCGAACCGGCCACCATGCGGCTGAAGCCGGCGCAGATGCTCGACCCGGACTACCTGGCCCGCCGCGCCCGGCTGATCGACCCCCGCCGCGCGCAGCACTTCGGACCGGGCCACCAGCCCCAGGGCGGCACCATCTACCTCACGGCCGCCGATGCCGGCGGCATGATGGTCAGCTTCATCCAGAGCAACTACATGGGCTTCGGCTCGGGCATCGTCGTGCCGGGCTACGGCCTCAGCCTGCAGAACCGCGGCCACGGCTTCACGCTCGACCCGACCAGCGACAACCTGGTGGGCCCGGGCAAGCGGCCCTTCCACACCATCATCCCGGCCTTCCTGATGAAGGACGGCCAGCCGCAGATGAGCTTCGGCGTGATGGGCGGCGACATGCAGCCGCAGGGCCACCTGCAGACGGTCGTGCGCATGCTCGACTACCGCCAGCAGCCGCAGGCCGCGTGCGACGCGCCACGGTGGCGCGTCAACGCCGGACTCGTCAATGCCGAGCAGGGCTTCGACCCGGCCACCGTCCAGGGCCTGCGCGACCTGGGCCATGCCGTGCAGCCCTTTGCCGACAGCTACCAGGACTACGGCGCCGGGCAGTTCATCTGGCGCCTCGGTGACCCGTCGATCGAAGGTTATGCCGCCGCCAGCGACCCGCGCCGCGACGGTCAGGCCGCCGGGTACTGACGTGGGCCGCACGGCTGGCGCCCCGCGACGATGAGCGTCCCAGGCAGCGCGCTGGCGACCGCGTCGCCACGCGGCGGCGGCCTGGCGCTGGCGCTGGCCGGGGCCGTGGCGTTCTCGGCCAAGGCCATCGTCGTCAAGCTGGCCTATCGCCACGGCGTGGATGCGGTCACGCTGCTGATGTACCGCATGCTGTTCGCGCTGCCGCTGTTCGCCGCCCTGGCGCTGTGGGCCGGCCGCGGCAAGCCGCCGCTGACCCGGCGCGACCTGCTGGCCGTCGTCGGACTGGGCTTCAGCGGCTACTACCTGGCCAGCTACCTCGACTTCGTGGGACTGCAGTACGTCAGCGCCAGCCTCGAGCGGCTGATCCTGTACCTCAACCCGACCCTGGTGCTGCTGCTGTCGGTGCTGCTGCTCGGCCGCCGTGTCAACGCGCGCCAGGTGTTCGCCCTGGCGGTGTCCTACCTCGGCGTGCTGGTCGTCTTCGGACACGAGGTGGAGTTCTCCGGCGCCCACAGTGCGGTGGGCGCCGCCTTCGTGTTCGCCAGCGCCGCCAGCTACGCCGTGTACCTGGTGTACAGCGGCGAGGAAGTGCGCCGCCTGGGCTCGGTGCGGCTGACCGGCCTGGCCAGCAGCGTGGCCTGCCTGCTGTGCATCGCGCAGTTCGTGCTGCTCCGACCGCTGCAGGCCGCATCGGTGCCCGAGCCGGTGCTGTGGCTGTCGCTGCTCAACGCCACGCTGTGCACGGTGGCGCCGGTGCTGATGGTGATGATGGCCATCGAGCGCATCGGCGCCACGCGCGCGGCGCAGGCCGGCATGATCGGGCCGCTGTCGACGCTGGCGCTGGGGGTGATGATCCTCGGCGAACCGCTCAACGCCTGGATCGGCGCGGGCACGCTGCTGGTGCTGCTCGGCATCTGGCTGCTGGCGCGCGCCCGGACCTGAGGCGTGCCGGGGCGGCGATCATCGGGGAGTCGGCGCGGGACGGACCCGCGCGCGTTTTCGTTTTCATCAGGAGGGCAAGGATGGATTTCGGATTGAAGGGGCGCTGGGCGCTGGTGTGCGCCGCCAGCAAGGGGCTGGGCAAGGGCTGCGCGCAGGCCCTGGCCGGCGAAGGGGTCAACCTGGTGATCACCGCGCGGGGTGCCGAGGCGCTGGAGGCCACCGCGGCCGAGCTGCGTGCGGCGCATCCCGGCATCGAGGTGCGCACCGTCGTCGGCGACATCACCACGCCCGAAGGCCGCGCCGCGGCACTGGCGGCCTGCCCGCAGGTGGACATCCTGATCAACAACGCCGGCGGCCCGCCGCCGGGCGACTTCCGCGACTGGGACCGCGACGCCTGGATCAAGGCGGTGGACGCCAACATGCTCACGCCCATCGAGCTGATCAAGGCGGTCATCGACGGCATGGCCGAGCGCGGCTTCGGCCGCATCGTCAACATCACCAGCGGCGCGGTGAAGGCGCCGATCGACGTGCTGGGCCTGTCCAACGGCGCCCGCAGCGGGCTCACCGGCTTCGTCGCCGGTGTCGCACGCCAGGTGCGCGTGGCTTCGCGCAACGTCACCCTCAACAACCTGCTGCCGGGCGTGTTCGACACCGATCGCGTGCGCAGCATGGCCGTGGCGACGTCCAAGAAGACCGGCCAGAGCGTCGACGAGGTCGTCGCCGCGCGGGCCGCCGTGCCGCCGGCGCGCCGGCTGGGTCGGTCCGAGGAGTTCGGCGCGATGTGCGCGTTCCTGTGCAGCGTGCACGCCGGCTACATCACGGGCCAGAACCTGCTGATCGACGGCGGCACCTATCCGGGCACGTTCTAGCCCCGGGTCGCACGGCCGTTTGGCGCCGGGCGGGTCAGTCCGGCGCGCCCGGCATGGCCTGGCCGCAGTTCCAGCACTGCTCGAACGGCCCCTCGACGATCTCGTGGCAGGCCGGGCAGGCCCAATGCCGGTGGGGGGCCCGCTGCCAGGCGTGCAGCAGCTCGCCGGCAGCACCCACCTGCTCGTCGTCGGTCACCCACACCTCGGGCAGGCACTGGTCCGGCGGCAGCTCGCCGGCGATCGAGCTGGTGAAGGCGCGCTGCACGCTGGCGGCGATGCCGACCGCGCACAGCTGGTCGGCCCAGAGGGTGGCCAGGGCGAGGTTGGGAGCCTGCAACACGCGCTTCATCGGGAGCCGATGGTGCCACGCCGTGCAGGACGGGCGGGCATGCCTTAACCTCGCGGCCCCGTTGTACCGAGGAGACCCCAGATGCCCCGCGCGATCCAGATCACCGCCTACGGCGGTCCCGAACAGATGCAACTCGTCGACCTGCCCGTCGGCGATCCCGGCCCCGGCGAGATCCGCATCCGCCACCACGCCTGCGGTCTGAACTTCATCGACGTGTACCAGCGCACGGGCCTGTACACCAATCCACTGCCCTTGACGCTGGGCATGGAGGGCGCCGGCGTCGTCGAGGCCGTCGGCGAGGGCGTGACCCACCTCAAGGCCGGCGACCGGGCGGCCTATGCGAGCAACCCGCCGGGCTCGTACAGCGAGGTCCGCGTGATGCCGGCCAAGACCGTGGTCAAGCTGCCCGACGGCATCGCCTTCGACACCGCCGCGGGCATGATGCTCAAGGGCCTGACCGCCCAGTACCTGTTGAAGAAGACGCTGCCGGTCGAGGGCCTGCAGGCCGGCGACCACGTGCTGTTCCACGCCGCCGCCGGTGGTGTGGGCCTGATTGCCTGCCAGTGGGCCAAGGCCCTGGGCCTGCAGCTCATCGGCACCGCCGGCGGGGCCGCCAAGTGCGCCCTGGCCCAGGAACATGGCGCCGCCCACGTCATCGACTACACCCGGGAGGACTTCGTCGCCCGCGTCAAGGACATCACCGGCGGCAAGGGCGTCAAGGTGGTCTACGACTCGATCGGCAAGGACACCTTCGAGCGCTCGCTGGACTGCCTGCGGCCCTTCGGCCTGATGGCCAGCTTCGGCAACGCCTCGGGACCGGTCGCGCCGTTCGCCATCGGCTCGCTGGGGCCACGCGGGTCGCTGTACGTCACGCGGGCGACGCTGTTCACGCACATCGCCACGCGCGAGAGCACGCAGAAGATGGCCGACGATCTCTTCGCGGTGGTCGGCAGCGGTCAGGTCAAGATCCGCATCGACCAGCGCTACGCGCTGGCCGACGTGGCGCAGGCGCACCGCGACCTGGAAGCGCGCAAGACCACCGGGTCGACCGTGCTGATGCCCTGAGCGGGGGCGCGGGCCCGGATGGGCCCTTCCGCCCCCTCGGTGCGGATCACCGGCCCTGCAGCGCCCCGCGGGCACCGCGGCACGTGCCGACGTCGGGGCGACGGCCTCGCGGTGAGCCCGGTGCGGTGCTCAGGCGTCCGACGCCGGCGCGAGGTCGTCGATGGGCAGCTGAACCACGAAGCGGCTGCCCTGGCCGGGATGGCTGTCCACGCTCACGTCGCCACCCATCAAGCGCGTCAGGCGGCGGACGATGCTCAGGCCCAGGCCGGTGCCACCGTAGGCGCGATTGCGTCCGGCATCGGCCTGCACGAAGGGCTCGAAGATGCGGGCCAGCTGATCGGGCGCGATGCCGATGCCGCTGTCGTGCACGTGCAGCAGCAGGCGTCGGGGCGCGCCCGCCGCGGCGCCCTCCACCGACAACCGGACCTCGATGCCGCCCTCGCGCGTGAACTTGACGGCATTGCTGACCAGGTTGACGAGGATCTGGCGCAGGCGGATCTCGTCGACCCGCCAGTGGCGGGGCACCTCGTCGTCCACGCGCAGCTGCCAGCCCAGGGACTTGCCCTCGGCCTGGATGCGCCAGGGTTCCAGCGCACAGGGCAACCAGGGCCGGATCTCCAGCGGCGCGGGCTGAAGCGCCAGGCGCCCGGCCTCGAGGCGGGACAGATCGAGGATGTCGTCGAAGACCGCCATCAGCGAGCGGGCGGACTGCTGCACCGCCTCGAGCAGCTTGCGCTGGCGGTCGTCGAGGTCGGAGCGAAGCACCACGCCGGTGAGGCCGAGGATGCCGTTCATCGGCGTGCGGATCTCGTGGCTGATGTTGGCCAGGAAGGTCGATTTGGCGCGGTTGGCGGCCTCGGCGGCGTCGCGGGCCTGCACCAGCGCCGCCTGGGCGCTCTTGAGCTCGGTGATGTCCAGGGCATTGACCTGCGCAGCGGAGGCGCCGGTGACCGGGTCGAGCGCCGGCCGCAGGTCCACCGCATGCCAGCGCGGGCCGGATGCGGTGCGCAACTCGGCCTGGCCGGTCCAGGAGCGGTCGGTGCGCAGGTGGGCCTGTACCTCGTCGGCCAGCGCGTGGTCGACGAACATCGCCGCGAGCTCGTCGCCGCTGGCCTGCTCGAGCACCGGCCCGAAGGCCTCCACCGCTGCCGGGTTGCGCAACAGGGCATGGCCGGTCTCGGCGCAGTGCAGGGCCACGCACAGCGGGGTGTGCTGCAGGGCCGCGATGCCGCGCAGCTCGGCCGGACCGTAGCTGCTGGCCAGCGGCTCGCTGACGAAGAGGATCGCGTCATGGCCGTCGGCCAGCCGGATGCCACGCCCGACCAGGAGCGAGGTGACCGGCCGTCCGCGCGGGTACAGCGTCCACTGCTCGCGCGTGGTGATCCCCTGGGCGTGCAGCTGGCTGGCCGCCTTGAGGCGGCGCCGCGCCGACTCGGACACGTCGGCAAAGCTGCGGGCGACGAGTTCGGCCAGGCTGGGGGCCTGCCAGAACTCCAGGCCCGCGGCATTGGCCCACACCATGGCCACGTTCTGCGGGTCGAACACCCAGGCCGGCACGCCCAGCCACTGGTAGTGCGACAGGTCGTCCAGCGTCAGCAGGGCTGGAACGGGATCCACCGATCCGGTGCAGGCGTCCATTCTGGCGGCCCCGGCGTCAATCCATCACGGCCTGCCGGTAGGCATGCCAGGAGGCATGGCCGATCACCGGCCCGGCCACCAGCAGCCCGGCGAACCAGGGCAGCAGGGCCAGCCCGATGATCAGCGCGATCAAGGCGGCCCAGACGGCCATCACCAGCGGCTGCGTCAGCACCAGGCGCACGCTGGTCAGTCCGGCCGTGATGGCGTCGGTCTGGCGATGCAGGATCATCGGCATGGCCACCACGCTGACGGCGTAGATCAGCGTGGCGAACACGGCGCCGACCGCCGCCCAGGCGACGATGAAGCCGATGTTCTCGGGGTCCAGCAGGGCCAGCAGCGAGCCCTTGAAGTCGGGCATGCCGTCGAAGCTGACGGCGAACACCACCAGGGTGGCGCGCCCCCACAGCATCTCGAGCACCAGCAGCACGAAGCCGAAGATGCCGAGCTGCCCGGTGCGCGTGTCCCAGGCCAGCAGCGAGTCGCCGAAATCCGGCTTCTCGCCGGTCTCGAGGCGCTGGCTGGTGCGGTACATGCCCAGGCACAGGAAGGGCCCGACCAGCAGGAACCCGGCGGACAGGGCCAGCATGTAGGCCGGGGCGTGCTCGTAGACCTTGAGCAGCGCCCAGCCCATGACCATGAAGCAGGCCCCGTAGAACACGCCGATCCACGGTGCGCGGACGAAGTCCTTCCAGCCCAGCGCCAGCCAGTGCAGGGGGTCACCGAGCGCGAGCGGCCGCAGCCGGATGCGCGGGCCGTCGGCCTCGTCGGTGGCAGGGGAGGGCAGTTCGGGCGTCTCGCTGGGGCTCACGCAGGGTCCTTTGGCCCCCCTGTGGCGCAGGCTGCGCCGCACAGGGCTCCGGCCGCTTGGGGCGTGGGCGGCAGCGTAGGGCCGATGCGGCCCGCCGTGCACCCGTGCGAGCCCGCATGGACGGGCGGTCGGCCCCGCCCGCCGCTCCCCGGATCGTCAGAGCTCCAGGCCTTTGAGGTACTCGCGGAAGCCCGCTCCCAGCTGGGGATGGCCGAGGGCCAGTTCGACGTTGGCCTGCAGGAAGCCCTCCTTGCTGCCGCAGTCGTAGCGCCGGCCGTCGTAGCGGTAGGCAAAGACCTTCTCGCGCCGCAACAGCGAGGCGATGCCGTCGGTGAGCTGGATCTCGCCGCCGACACCCCGCGGCTGGGTGGCGATCTCGTGGAACACGCCCGGCGTCAGGATGTAGCGGCCGGCCACGCCCAGGCGCGACGGCGCGGCCTCGGGCGCCGGCTTCTCGACGATGCGGGTGACGTCGACGAGGCGGTCGTTGACCGGCGTGCCGGCGACGATGCCGTAGCGGCGGGTGTGTTCGGCCGGCACTTCCTGGACCGCCAGGATCGACGCGCGCCACTCGGCGAACTGGTCGACCATCTGCTTCATGATCGGCGGCTCGCCGACCATCAGGTCGTCGGCCAGCAGCACCGCGAACGGCTCGTTGCCGACCAGACGCTGGCCGCACAGCACCGCGTGGCCGAGACCCAGCGCCTGGGCCTGGCGGACGTAGATGCACTCCATGTCGTCGGGCTTGACGCTGCGCACGACCTCCAGCAGGTCG
>WBZL01005343.1_pt1 | contig 10650 bp, 6 predicted proteins | sample 5204291 | NCBI WGS metagenome assembly WBZL01 (sample SAMN12344345, study PRJNA552823) | activated sludge metagenome | biome: Activated sludge suspended growth; feature: Nitrification reactor; material: Wastewater; isolation source: activated sludge from nitrification reactor of wastewater treatment... | reverse complement strand
GGATTCGTTGCGGGACGAACACCCATTATTTGGGTCGGCGGCCTCCGTATGGTTCGAATCCTTGTGGAATAGAGTGTTGGAACGGTGTCGAACCAAAATTTCCGGTCCAGGTGTCCGACTTGGTGTAATCCCCCCCGGGAGAGCCGGCCTCTACCGCCACAACGTATTCGCGGTCCTTGGTGATGTGAAGGATCGGATTGTCACTGTCGGGCGAGCCTCCAACCCATACGCCATTGTGTCGAACATAGAGATGGCCTCGCGTCAGGTCCATGGCGAGTCCTATGACATCGTTGTCGCGCAGCCCGCCTGAAGGCCGCAGGAACTGATTCACTCCATATGCCAATTCTCCGCCATGTGAAGTCAGTCCGCCCACCTGGTTGGCCGTCGATCGGATACCGACGTTGGTTCGCGAGTTTAGGACCGCCTTGTCGGCTCCGGCATGGACGATGAATTCGGCGTACCATCTCCCGTTGCTGTGCGGTATTGTGGCGGTGCTCTCCGTCGAAGGGCCGCTCATGCCATACCCGACCGTCAGTCGATCCGGCGAAATCATGTTCCGTCCGCGGAATCGGGCCCCGGATTCATCGACAGACTTGAATACAACCGGTTGCGTGATAGGTCCTTCAGTTGGGGGCGGAAACTCCAGCGTCGTCTTTCCGTCGATCACCATCGAATTGCCGTTATACATGCTCTGGACCGTCACGGGTTCGACCCCGACCATCGAGCGTACATAAGCCTTGAAATCAAGAAGCCCATCGCGGGATGTCACGAGAGTCCGAGAAAACAGGTGGTCCCAGTTGTCATCCTCGGTAGATGCAAGATTGATGGGAACGGTTTTGTCCAGTCCTCGAATTGTTTGACGGTAATAGCCACGGAGAATGACTGACGCTATTCGTGCATCAGGCGCGGCGGAGACTCTCCAATCGACTGGGTAGTACGACATCAGAAAGAGCGTGATTGGTTCGCGGGTCTTCTCTACCTTAAGGTGAATGATTCCCTGGGGCGTCTCGATTGCATGAGAGCCAGGACGAACGGCCGTCCCTTCATATACCGCCACGGCATGCAGAGTGCGAACATGCATCCTGTCGAGCGCTGTGGAGCGCACAGTTTGCGGCATGCGCGGCTGCTTACTCGCTTCAAGGATCGGACGCAACAGCTGCGCGAGTGGCGCGGTGGTGCCATTCTGGAACTGAACCTCAGTGCGGTCGAGAACGGTGCGCATGGCTGGATGAAGCATCGCCTCGCAGATCACCGAATCTCTGGTTCCTCGTAGAGAAATCCTTGCATCATCCGCATCCGTCCGGGTCACCTCCAGATCCATGAGAGCGATACCTGGGCCGATTCGTATCGTTCTGACGCACTCGGATCGTTTCTCTCCCGCGCCTCTGGATAGCTCATACTGCTGAGCGGAATCTTTCTGGTCCGCGGCATGAACAAGGCGCACAGCATAGCCGTCCAGGTGTGCTGTCAGTACAAGTGTGAGGGCAAGTACGAACGTCTTCCGCATCATCATGAATGTTTCCTGAGTGGTGTAGGACGTGGTGAATGCATTCACAATGAGTAGCACGAAGGGCGCCCTTCACCAATCGCGAACTAGATTTTCATATGAGACAGGAGAGTTACCGAACGGTGGGTTTGGTGAGATCGTTGTTCACCCAGTTATTCTCCGCATTCACATCGATCCCACCGGCGGGTGCCGGTTTGTCGAGATCGACATATTGAAAAGTTCCAAACGGCTGGATCTGCTCGTCCGTCGGCAGTTGGTCACGGTTCCAGCCTCCTCCCAGCGCGCGCAGCAACCCGACGGATGATCGCAACAGCTCCGCTTTGACCTGCACGGAGTCGATACGCGCCGTCAGGGTGGCCACCTGTGCGTAGATAAGTTCAAGGCTGGAGGCCAATCCGCCCTGATAGAGCTCCATGGTCAAATCTTGCGCCTTCTGGGTCGCTCCGACCGCCGCGTCCTGCCGGTTTGCTGCCGCGGTGAGCCGGTTCGTCAGGCTCAACCCGTTCTCCACTTCGCGAAACGCGTTCAGCACCGTCGAGCGGTACCGATCCTCCGTCTCGCGATAGGCCGACCAGGACTGTTGCAGTTGCGCGCGCCGGTAACCCGCTTGAAACAGTGGAAGCGAGACGGCGGAGCCATAGGACCAGAAGCTATTCGCGAGCGCGAGCAGATTGAAGCCGTTGTCCTCAAACCCGCCGCCGAGCCGGAACGACACATTGGGGAAAAACGCCGCGCGTGCCATGCCGATCGCGCGGTTGGCCTCCGCCATGCGGCGCTCCATGGCCGCAATGTCCGGCCGGCGTTCGAGCAGCCTCGAGGGAATGGTGTTCGGGATGGTGAATTGGCCCACTCGAAGGGTATCGATCGCGTCGATGGTGAATCCGGCCGGCGCCCGATTCAGCAAAATGGCGATGGCTTGTTCCGTCACCTGGCGTTGCCCTTGAATCTGGGCGTATTTCGTCTCCGTGCTGAAGAGTAAGGATTCGACGCGGGCCACATCCAAGGCCGAGGCGATGGCGCCGGCAAACTGGGCATTCACGAGCTTCAGCGACTGGCTGTACAGTTCGATTGATTGAGCATAGATCGCGCTCTGGGCATCGTAGGCCCGCAAGGTGAAGTAATTGGCCGCCACCTCGGCCTGCAGGCTCAGGCGTGCCAGGCCAAAATCTGCGGCCCGTTCCTGTGCTCGATAGGTCTCCAAACGTGTGGCATTGCGCAGCGCGGACCAGAAATCCGGTTCCCACGATGCCAGCCCCCCGCCGTAGACCGTCGTGCCGAACTCCGAAATATTCGGCGGACGGAACAGCGCATCGATCGACTGCTTATTGCCGGACGCGCCGATTTCTAGCCCGATATGGGGCAGGTATTGCGCGCGGGCCTTCATCATGACATCACGGGCCTGGACGAATCGTTCGGCGGCGGCCTGTAGATCGGGGTTGGCCGCCATGGCCTGTTCCTCCAGGTTGTCGAGAATCGGATCGCGAAACTCCTTCCACCAGTCTGGACGCAAGGCTCCGTCTGAGGGGGTTGCCTCCACGAACGGACTCGATCCGCGCCAAGACACCGGAACGACATAGTGCGGGGCCTGATAGGGAGGCGCGAGATCGACGGCGGGGAAGGCACAAGCTGTGAGTGAACAGGCCACGAGCAGCGGGGCGACGGATGCGGCGTAGTGCCGAAACCTCCTGAGCATGATCATGGCTCTTTCGGCGTGCTGCCCAGGATGGGTGATGGATGGCTGACGAGATCGTAGCCTGGTGCCGGCGTCACGACCCGGACTCTGTCGCCTTCGAGCAAGGCCGCGCTGGGATTGTTCACGAGGCGAGCATTCAAGGAAATCCCTTCAGCCACCTCGACGGCATTGTCCAGGAGTTTGCTGACGGTGATGGGCTGGAGATGAATACGGTCGTCATCCGTGACCAGGGCCACCTGCGTGCCGTGCTCCTGAAATACCAGTGCCGTAGAAGGAATCATGAAGACCTGCCGATCGACGGGTGCGGTGAGATGAACCTGTGCGTAGGAGCCGGGCCAGAGCGCCCGGTCATCGTTCTCGATCGTGAAGACGGTCACTGCCGTCCGCGTGCTGATATCGAATCCCTTGGCCACGGTCAGGAATTGCGCGGCGAAATGGCGATTGGGCAATTGCGGCACGGTCACGTCCGCTGTCAGACCGGCCTGGAGGAATGGCCCGAAGGTCTCCGGCACACTGACGAACAGACGGAGCATATGGACATCGGCCACCGTAAACAGGTTGCTCTTCGCATTCGGAGTGGCGAGGGTGCCCTCTTTGCTGACGAGGTCGCCGACGTTGATGGTCCGTTGCGTCACCACGCCGTTGAAGGGCGCGACAATCGTTTTAAACCGGATGAACGCCTCAATGTTTCTGACTTTCTGCTCCGCGGCCTTCACCTTCGCCGCCTCGGCTTTCAGCTCCTGTTCCTTGACGGTGATCGACTGTTCGGAGACCGCATGATTCGGACGAAGCGCCGCCCAGCGTTGCGCGGTGACCTCGGCAAGCCTATACCGGGCGCGCTCCGTGTCCAGATCCGCCTTGGCCTGCGCATATTCGGCATCGAGATCGGGCGCGTTGATCTCGGCGAGAATGTCGCCCTCCTTCACCTGGTCGCCGTAGTCCCTGTACCACATCTTGACGTAGCCGGTGACGCGCGCGTAGATCGGCGCCTCATACCAGCCGACAATATTGCCGGGAAGGGTGATGGTTTCGGTCGATGCGCCAGGCTTGGGATGGACGATGGCGACGGTCGGGATCGCGTCGTCGAGTGTTGTCTCACGCAGCAAGGCCGCATCGCTTTTGCTGCCGTACACTCGATACCCGACATAGAGCGCACAGAGCAGGATCGCGGCAACGGCAAGGCCTTTTCCTCCCAGCCTCTTCATCGTAAGGGTGCTCCTCCGTCCGGAGCCCTGTGCCTGCTGTAGACCATCGCATAGACGCAGGGCACGAAAAACAGCGTAAACAGCGTCGCCATGAGCAAGCCGCCGATGACGGCGCGTCCGAGCGGGGCATTCTGCGAATAGCCCGTGGCCATGGGCACCATGCCGAGGATCATGGCCGAGGCGGTCATGAGCACCGGACGAAAGCGCGTCTTGCCCGCTTCGAGCGCCGCCAACAGCGCGTCGCCATGGGCCTGGAGCCGCTCGCGCGCGTAGGACACGACCAGAATCGAATTGGCGGTGCCGGTGCCCATGGTCAAGATGGCGCCGGTCAAGGCCGGTTCAGACAGACGCGTATGGGTTAGGAACAGGGCCCAGGCGATCCCAGCCAAGGCGCCCGGCAGGGCGGTGATGATGATGAAGGGATCGAGCCACGACTGGAAGTTGACCACGATCAGCAGATAGACCAGCAGAATGGAGGCGAGGAGGCCGAAGATCAGCTCGCTGTAGGCCTCATACATCAGCGAGGCCTGGCCATGGATCTGCACGGCTGCGCTGCGAGGTTTCTCGTGTGCCAGGCGCGTGACCTCCCGCTGCACATCTGCCAAAACCCCACCGAGATCACGCCCTTCGGCCGAGACATAAATGTCGAACAGCGGCATGATGTTGCCGTGCGTGATGACGCCCGGCGTGCCCGTCGCGGACATCTCCGCGAGATTGCCGAGCAATTGCACATTGTTCTCCGCCACATTCGTCGACGCGTCAACCGGGACGGTCTTGAGACTGTTGACGCTGTTGATTTGCGGCTGCGGCGTATACACGTTGATCAAGTACGACATCCCGGTGGAGGGATCGAGCCAATACACCTGGTCCACTTGTTGGCTTCCGGCGGTCGTCATGAGCAGATTGTCGGCCATGTCTTTCAGCGTGCGGTTGACCCCGAGACCAAAGGTGCGGTTGCCTTCGACCATGAGAGTCGGCGTGCGCATCGTCTGCTGAATCACGACGTCGGCGGCGCCGGGAATTCCGCGGAACGCGCCGGCCAATGTGCGGGCGAATTCGTAGTTGGCATACATGTCCGGCCCGTTGACCTGTACGTCGATCGGCGCGGGGGCCCCGAAGTTGAGAATCTGGGCGGTCAGATCGGATGGCTGAAACGTGAATTCCGTACCGGGATAGCGCTCCTTTAACCCCCTGCGGAGACGCGCGCGATGTTCCCAGACCGGCGACTTCTCATCCGTCAGGAGGATGGTGAGATCGCAATCCTGCGGCCCGATCGTCGGCGTCGGAATGAAGGCCAGATTGTGCGGCCCGACCGGCAGCCCGCAATTACTGACGATGTTCTCCACCTGGCCGGGCAGCAATTCCTTGATGCTGTGAGAGACGAGGGTGGCGATGCGTCCCGAGACTTCGATGCGGGTTCCGAGTGGTGCCCGCATATGCATCTGAATGACGCCCGATCTGATCTCGGGAAAATAGTCGCGTCCGAGCAGGAAGAACAGAATCAGTGAGCCCAGCGCGCTCGCCAGCATGATCGTGACAAATGAGCGGCGATTGGCGATCACCCGTTCCAGCAGGACCCCGTAGCGCTCGACCGTCCGATTGAACCGGCGCTCGAATCGCTTCTGAAAGAGTACAAAGGGATTGCGTGAGCCGGCTGCGGCAAGCGGCTTCCCTGGTTCATGCGGTGGCGACATGGTGTTCCCTCAACAGATATTTCGCCATCGTCGGCACCAGGGTGCGCGACAGGACGAAGGACGCGAGCATGGCGATGATGACGGCTTCCGCCATGGGTTTGAACAGGTACCCCGCTACCCCGCCGAGTTTGAAGAGCGGGAGCCAGACGATGGCAATGCACAGTGTGGCGACGAGCGTCGGCACCACGATCTGATTGGCGGCGTCGATGATGGCCTGTTCCAACGGTGTGCCCATGTCGAGGTGGCGGTCGATGTTTTCGATCGTCACGGTGGCGTCATCGACCAGAATGCCGACGGCCAGCGCCAATCCGCCCAAGGTCATGACGTTGATCGTCTCTTCGAGGAGATGCAGGCCGATGATGGCCGTCAGGATGGACAGCGGAATGGAGGTCCAGACGATGACCGTGGCTCGCCAGGAGCCAAGCAGCAACAGCACGATCAGGCCGACCAGCGCGCCGGCTGTCGCCATTTCATGCACCACATCCGTGATCGAATCCTTCACGAAGGTGGAGGCATCGTTCAGCAGCGTGATCTGGACACCTTCCGGCGAGACCTGTTCGGCACGCGGGATCATCTTCTTGATCCCCTCGACCACGTCAAGCGTGGAGGCCTCGGTGCTCTTCATCGCGACGATGATGACGGTCTGTTTGCCATCCACCAGCACCACGTTCTGTTGCACACGACCCATGAGCTGTACGGTGGCCACGTCGCGCAGGTAGACGAAGGCGTTGCCTTCACGCTTCACGGGAATATTGTCGAAGTCCTCGATTTTGAGCGGGGAGGCATTGGTCTGCACGATCCAGTCGGTGGTTTTGATCTTGATGTCGCCGGAGGGCAGCACCAGATATTGTTTCATGAGGACATCGTGAATGTCCGCCGGCGTCAGGTGGCGCGCCAATAACTTCTGTTGATCCAGATTCACCATCACCTGCATGTCCTGCCCCCCATAGGGATGCGGGAGCACAATTCCCGGCACTGTCACCAACAGGGGGCGGATACGCATATAGGCGAGGTTGTAGAGTTCCGCCGGCGTCAGGCGGTCGGAGCTGATTTGCAACATGGCGACCGGGATCGATGAGGGCGCCAGCCGCATGACCATGGGCGGCGAAATATCCGGCGGGAGGGCCTTCACGACGTTTTGCGCAATGCCCACGATGTCCGCTTCAGCCCGGCCCACGTCCACGCCGTCCTGCAGAAAAATATTGGTGATGCTGCTGCCATAATAGGAATGGCTATGGATGTATTTGATGCCTTCCACTGTTGAAGTCAGGAACCGCTCGAACAGGTAGGTGATGCGTCCTTCCACCTGCTGCGGCAACAGGCCGGAATAGATCCACACTACCGAGGTAACGGGAATCGTAATGTTCGGGAACACGTCGGTGGGCATGTGGAGCACCGTGAGGCCTCCTATCAAGACGATGAGGATAGACATCACGACGAACGTATAGGGTCTACGCAGCGCGATGAGGACGATGGCGTTCATGTCGCAAGCCTCTGGATGGCGATGGCTATGCTGGTCGCTGAGTCGCTTCTGGTCTGATTGGAACGTCTTTACTGCGTCACACCTCGCCTCTTCTCTTCGGTGAAAGAGCACAAATGGTGCCGTGCGGAGGATTCGCTGCCGTCAAGAGCGTGCAGCCTATCCTTCATAGCGCAGGCCTATGCCGAAGGGCGGTCGTACATCACCGTGCGAGAGAGCACCGAGCGGATGGTGCGAAAGTTCACGATTTCATCCTGACTCCTGGCTGTCGCGCCACGGCTCGCTCTACGCCGGTCTTGCAGGGGAGCCACGCGTGACCGCACGAGAAGCTGGTCCGGCCGGCGACCTGGCTCTGTGGTACCGATTTTGCGATCGTCAGCGGCGCGACTGTCGACTCACCGGGAGAAAGGATGTCATGGCTGGACTACACCTGTTGACGCTGGCGACCCTGCTGTTCAATCTCATGGTCGGGATCGGGACGAACGAGGCGGTGGCTCAAGCGGAGCCGCTCGCGATTGCGGCGACCCCGAGCCTCAAGCCGGCGTTCCGCGAAATTGTCCCCATGTTCGAACACGAGTATGGCGTGAAGGTGGCGGTCCAATATGGACCCTCGCAGGTCCTGCGCCGGCAGATCGAGCAGGGGGCGCCGGTCGATGTGTTTCTCCCAGGCGCGGTGGAGGAGTTGGAAATTCTGCAGCGTAAGGGGTTAACGCTAAATAGCGGGCCACGGATTTATGCGCAGACCTCGCTGGTGCTGATCATGTCGGCCTCCTCTCGGGCGCTCGCGGTCTCGTTGCACGATGAGCATGCCAATCGAACGATGCGCCTTGTCCTCGGTGATCCGCAGACCTCGGCGTTGGGCGCGATCACGAGCCGGGCGTTGACCATGCTGGATCCAGCGTTCAAACAGCGCTTCAAGACGAGTTATGCCAGGCAAAGCGATGACGTGATGCATGCGGTGCAGGACGGGAAAGCCGATGTGGGAATTGTATTCCGGGCGGATGCCATCGGAAACGGCCATGTGAGGATCATCGACGAGACACCGGCCGGTGCGCGCATCACCGTGCGATTCGGGGAGGCGGTCGTGTCGACCTGCCGGGAGGAATCTCGTACCGCCGCCGAACAGTTTTCCAACTTCATCACCAGTCCGCGTATTCAAAAGCTGCTGCACAAATACGGATTTGAGCCGGTGACATCACGAGAGGAACGAGTGGAAGGCCACCGCGTCGCGCCCTAGCGCGTGACTTGGTCCGAACATGTTTTATGTCTTACGGGTTACTTTTCGAGCCTGACGTTTGTCGTTTCACGTGTTACCTTTCACGTCTCACGTCTCACGTCTCACGTCTCACGCCTGTCCGTGCTCCATTTCTACGTCGTGCCTGATCAGCTTGCGCCCTGACAGCATGCGCAGGCCGACATAAAACACCGGGGTGAGAAATAAGCCGAACAGGGTCACGCCGATCATGCCGGCGAAGACGGTGATGCCTGTGGCAGAACGTACCTCCGCGCCGGCGCCATGTGAGAGCACGAGTGGAACCGTGCCGGCGATGAAGGCGACCGACGTCATCACGATGGGGCGCAGCCTGAGGCGGCAGGCTTCAAGTGCCGCTTCAACGATGCCCTTCCCCTGCAATTCCAGCTCGCGCGCGAATTCGACGATCAGAATCGCGTTCTTGCAGGCCAAACCCATCAGCACCACCAGTCCGACCTGCACGAAGGTATTGTTATCGCCCCCGGTGAGTTTGACGCCGGCGAGCGCGCAGAGCATGCACATCGGCACGATCAAAATCACCGCCAGCGGCAAGGTCCAGGACTCATACAGAGCGGCGAGAACGAGGAAGGCCAACAAGATGGCTATGGGGAACACCAACAGCGCCGCCTTTCCTTGCGACGCTTCCTGAAAACTCAAATCGGTCCATTCGATCGTCATGCCGTTCGGCAGCACCTTCCCGGCGATGTCGCGAATGGTGTCCATCGCCTGTGCCGACGAAAACTTGGTGGGATCGGCCTCTCCCATGAAATCCGCGGCAGGATAGCCGTTGTAGCGCAGCACGGGATCGGGCCCATACGTCTGGCTAAATTTCACCATCGAGCCGATCGGGACCATTTCGCCGCGGGCATTCCGCGTTTTGAGATTCGCAATGTCCTCGACTTTGCCACGAAAATCGCCGTCGGCTTGTGCATACACGCGCCAGGTTCGGCCGAACAGGTTGAAGTCGTTCACATAGGCTGAGCCGAGGTAGATCTGCATCGTGGCGAACAGATCCGTCAACGCAATGCCCTGTGTTTTGGTCTTGACGCGGTCCACTTCGGCGTCGAGCTGCGGCACGTTGGCCTGATAACCGGAAATCGGGTAGCCCATGCCCGGCGTTTGCATGACGGCCCCTTGCAGGCCGCCGACGGCATTCTGCAGCGCCCCGAAGCCAAGTCCCGCGCGGTCTTCCACGAAGAGACCATATCCTGCGCCGTTGCCGAGTCCGAGAATCGGCGGCGGCATCAACACGAAGGTGATGCCTTCCTTGATCGCGGAGATCTTTTGATTCATCTCCTCGCTGATTTCCTTGGCGCTGCGATGGCGTTCGTCGAACGGCTTCAAGATCAGAAAGGCAATGCCGTAGTTCGGTGTGTTCGTAAACTGCAACGGATTCAGGCCGGTCATGGCCACCACATGCGCGATGCCGTCCACGGTCTTGCTGATCGCGACGACCTGCCGCAACACCGCATCCGTACGGTCAAGCGAGGCGCCTTCCGGCAATTTCACCCCGGCCATCAGATACAACTTGTCCTGGGTGGGAATGAAGCCGCGAGGTACCGCCTGGAAGAGCATGCCTGTGACGACCAAGAGCAATGCATACACGGCAAAGACAGACCCGCGATGTTTCAGCGTGCGCGAGACGGTGCCCTGATACCCGTTGGAACTCGCCTTGAAAAAGCGATTGAACGGCCGGAACACCCAGCCGAAGAGACGTTCGATCACCCGTGAAAGGGCATCCTTCGGTGTGCCGTGGCTTTTGAGCAGTTTGGCCGCCAGGGCCGGCGAGAGCGTTAATGAATTGATGGCCGAGATGACC
>WBZL01005342.1_pt1 | contig 10651 bp, 8 predicted proteins | sample 5204291 | NCBI WGS metagenome assembly WBZL01 (sample SAMN12344345, study PRJNA552823) | activated sludge metagenome | biome: Activated sludge suspended growth; feature: Nitrification reactor; material: Wastewater; isolation source: activated sludge from nitrification reactor of wastewater treatment... | reverse complement strand
TCTTGAAGCCAAAAGCCAGAAGCCAATAGCCAATAGCCAATAGCCAGAAGATCCCGCCCGGAGCCCGCGCCCACAAACAGCGAACGCAAAGGCGAAAGACCGCGGGCGCCCCCACAAGCTACACCGGGAACTCCCGCGCCACGGCGAAACGCCGCGAGCCTTCCCCCGCGAGTCAATAACCCGGCTTCACCGGCAACGCCTCATAGCGTTCCACCGATTCCACGATCTCGCGCTTGGCGGCGTCCACGCCCTCCCAGCCGCGGACCTTGACCCACTTGCCCTTCTCCAGGTCCTTGTAGTGTTCGAAGAAGTGGCGGATGCGGTCGCGCGTGTGTTCGGGCACGTCGTCGATGACGTTCATGTGCGCGTAGGCCGAGTACACCTTGGCCGTGGGGACGGCAATCAGCTTGGTGTCCTCGCCGGCCTCGTCCTCCATCGACAGCATGCCGATCGGGCGCACGCGGATGACCGAGCCCGGGATCAGCGGCAGCGGCATCACGACCAGCACGTCGGCAGGATCGCCATCGCCCGACAGGGTGCGCGGGATGTAGCCGTAGTTGCACGGATAGCGCATCGGCGTGGTCAGGACACGGTCGACGAAGATCGCGCCGGACTCCTTGTCCACCTCGTACTTGACCGGCTCGGCATTCATCGGGATCTCGATGATGACGTTGACCTCGTCCGGCACGGTGCGGCCGGCGGGTACGCGTTCCAGGCCCATGGGCTGTCCTCGATATTGGCAGGGCGGACAGTATGACCGGCGTTGGCTGTATGAAGCTTCGACCTTGGTGTGGGTCAAGGAGGTCGAGCGCGCGCCGGGCTAGCCTGCGCCAGCGACAACCGCAACACCCAAGCATTCCCACCGGCATAATCGCCGCTCTTTGCCATTCACCACCCGAGGCCCGCCATGCTCGATCCCGTGCTGCTGCGACAACACCTGGCTGCCACCGCCGAACGCCTGAAGGCTGCTCGCGGGCTGGAATTGCCGATCGCCGACCTGGAGGCGCTGGAGACCGAGCGCAAGTCGGTGCAGACGCTGACGCAGGATCTCCAGGCCAGCCGCAACCGGCTCGCCAAGGAGATCGGCATGCGCAAGGGCAAAGGTGAGAACGCAGACGACCTGATGGCCGAGAGCCAGGCGATCCCCGACAGGTTGAAGGCTGCCGAGGACCAGCTCGCAGCCCTGCAGGAGCGCCTGAATGCGATTGCATTGCGAATCCCGAACATCCCGCACGAGTCGGTGCCGCTGGGCCCCGATGAGACCGGAAACGTCGAGGTCCGCCGCCACGGGGAGCCGAAGCAGTTCGACTTCGAGGTCAAGGACCATGTCGAACTCGGCGCCCGCCACGGCTGGCTGGATGGCGAGTCCGGCGCCAAGCTCTCTGGCGCGCGCTTCACCGTGCTGCGCGGCGGCGTGGCGCGGCTGCACCGCGCGCTGGCGCAGTTCATGCTGGACACGCACACGGCCGAGCATCACTACCTGGAAGTCAATGTGCCGCTGCTGGTGAGCAGCGAGACCATGCAGGGCACCGGTCAGTTGCCCAAGTTCGAGGACGATCTGTTCGAAGTGCCGATCGGCAGCAATCGCTATCTGGCGATCGACGGCAAGGCCAAGGATGCGCTGCGTGGCGCCATCGTCCGGCGCGACCAGGAGGACGCGCTGGCGATTCTCAACGGCATCGCGAGTGATCTCGGCCTGCAGACCCTGGGCCGGATGCCGGCCTCGCTGTGGGACGATCTGCACAACGCCGATGCGATGGTCGGCACGCTGCATCGTTGGCTGTGGAAGCGCATGTACCTGATTCCCACCGCCGAGGTGTCACTGACCAACCTGGTGCGGGACGAGATCGTCGACGCAGAGCGCCTGCCGCTGCGCATGACCGCGCATTCGCTGTGCTTCCGCGCCGAAGCCGGTGCGGCCGGCCGCGATACCCGCGGGATGATCCGCCAGCACCAGTTCGAGAAGGTTGAACTGGTCCAGATCGCCCGGCCGGACACCAGCTACCAGCAGCTGGAAGAGATGACCAGCCACGCCGAGAACATCCTCAGGAAGCTGGAGTTGCCTTTCCGTACCATGCTGCTGTGCAGCGGCGACATGGGCTTTTCCTCGACCAAGACCTACGATATCGAGGTCTGGCTGCCCAGCCAGAAGACCTACCGCGAAATCAGCTCCTGCTCCAACTGCGAATCCTTCCAGGCGCGCCGGATGCAGGCCCGCTGGCGCAACCCGGCCTCCGGCAAGCCGGAACTGGTGCACACCCTGAACGGCTCGGGCGTGGCTGTCGGCCGCGCGTTGATCGCGGTGATGGAGAACTACCAGAACGCCGACGGCTCGATCACGGTCCCTGAAGTGCTGCGGCCGTACATGCGCGGGGCGACGCGGATCGTTTGACGGCCCAGAAAGTTGTGGGTTGTGGGTTCTGGGTTGTGGGCAGCGAGGCATCGGATCTCGAGCTTTTGCCGCCCACAACTCACAACCCACAACCCACAACCCACAACCAAAAAGAAGGCCCGCTCGCGCGGGCCTTTTTGCGTGTGCCGCTGACTGACTGACCTGCGCTCAGTCCTCGCCGCTGAAGAAGGCGAACAGGCGCATCAGGTGCATGAACAGCACCCAGATGCTGCCGAGCAGGCTGGTGGCGATGACGATGTAGTTGGCTTCCGGATCGTGGATCAGCTGGCTGGTCTCCCACAGGATCGCGGCCGAGATCAGCAGCACCGCGGCGCCGGAGATCATCAGGCTCAAGATCGGCAGCTGCAGGAACAGGTTGGCGACGACTGCGACCAGCATCACCAGGAAGCCGACGAACACGAAGCCGCCGAGGAAGTTGAAGTTGTTGCGCGAGACCAGCGCGTAGCCGGACAGCGAGAAGAAGATGACGCTGGTGGCCGCCAGCGCATAGACCGGGATGTTCGGGTCCATGCGGAAGTAGATGCCGACGATCGGGCCGAGGAAGTAACCCAACAGCGCCGCATAGACGAACGACAGACCGAGGCCGGCGATGCTGTTGCGCAGCGCGTTGATCGCGAAGGGCATGCCGATCATGAACGCGAGGAACAGCCACGGGCTGATCATCCCGGCATTGCTGCTGATCGCATACCAGGCGCTCAAGGCCGACACGCCCATGATCATCGTGAGCAGCAGGTAGGCATTGCGGATGGTCTTGGTGGTGCCGATGGCAGCGACTTCGCTGCGGGTCATCACCGGTGTTGCGGTACTCATGGCGGAAGCTCCGTCGGGTCGTGCGGGGATTGTAGCGATATGTACGCTGCTCGCGAGCGTACGCGAGCCATGTGTGTGCGCGGCGTCAATCCCGAACCATCTCCAGACGGCCGTTTAGCTGGTCGCAACTCCCGCCGCCAGCGCATCCCGGACGAGGTCCGCGAGCGCCAGGCAGGAGGTCAGCCCGGGCGACTCGATGCCGAACAAATTGACCAGGCCAGAAATGCCGTGTACCGAGGGGCCTTGCACGACGAAATCGGCGGACGGTTCGCCCGGCCCGTGGATCTTGGGCCGCACGCCGACGAAGTCCGGCAACAGGTCTTCGTCGCGCAGTGCCGGCCACCACTGGCGGATGGACTCGGCAAACTCGCCACGGCGGCTGTCGTCGAAGCGGTAGCCCGGTTCGTCCACCCAGCGCATGTCCGGTCCGAAGCGGCAGCGCCCGGTGATGTCCATGCCCAGGTGCACGCCCAGGCTCGCCGCGCCTGGCAGCGGATAGATCAGTCGCGAGAACGGCACCTTGCCGCGCGCGTAGTAGTAGTGTCCCTGGCCATAGTGCGGCCGCGGCACCAGCCCGGCAGGCAGGCCCTGGATCTGCCGTGCCAACGCGATGGCGCCGAGGCCTGCGGCGTTCACGAGTTGCCGGCAGCTCATGGCGCCGTCCGGGGTTTCCACGCTGAAACCTCCCTCGATCCGCGCCACCGTTTGCACCGGTGTGCGACAGACCAGACGGCCGGCGTGCGCCTCGATGTCGCCGAGCAGCGCGGTCACCAGCTCCGGCACATCGACGATGCCTGTGTTCGGCGAGTCCAGCGCCGCCACGCAGCGCAGCGCCGGTTCCAGCCGCAGCGCGGCGGGGCCGTCGAGCCAGTGCACCGGAACCCCATTCGCGGCGGCTTGCGCTTCAATCCGGCGCAGCCCGGGAACGTCCTGCTCGCGCGTGGCGACGATCAGCTTGCCGGTGCGCCGGTGCGCGATTCCGCGCTCCGCGCACCAGGCGTACAGCAGCTCCAGGCCGCGCACGCAACAGCGCGCCTTCAGCGAACCGGTCGGGTAGTACATCCCCGCATGGATCACGCCCGAATTGCGGCTGGAGATGCCCTCGCCGGCGCGGTCTTCGGCCTCCAACACCAGCACCTCGGCACCGGCCCGCGCCAACGCGCGCGCACACGCCAGGCCGACCACCCCGGCGCCGACCACTACGGTGTCGATGTCGACCGACATGCCCGCCTCCACCCGCTCGTTGCGGCCATTCTGCGCGAGCGGATGCCCGACGAACAGGCGCAGCCCGTGGCATGCTCGTTGCGCTCCCATCGCGACGACCCGCTGCCATGCCGCTGATCCTCTCGCTCGACCAGGGCACCTCCAGTTCCCGTGCGCTGTTGCTCGATGGCGATGCGCGGGTGCTGGCCAGCCACAGTGAGGCCTTCGACTGCAGCTACCCGCAGCCGGGCTGGGTGGAAGTGGATGCGGACCTGTTGTGGCAGACGCAGCTCAGCGCCATCCGCAGCGCCCTGGCGCAGGCGGAGGTTCAGGCGCACCAGGTCGACGCGATCGGCATCACCAACCAGCGCGAAACCGTGGTTGCCTGGGATCGCCAGTCTGGCGCGCCGCTGGGTCCGGCGATCGTCTGGCAGTGCCGGCGCACGGAGCCCTTCTGCGCCGGGCTGCGGGCGCGCGGGCTGAATGAGGAGATCCGCGCCCGCACCGGGCTGGTGATCGATCCCTATTTCTCGGCGAGCAAGATGCGCTGGATGCTCGATCAGTGGCCGCAGGCGCGTGCGCTGGCGGCGCAGGGGCGGCTGTGCTTCGGCACTGTCGACAGCTGGCTGGTTTGGCAACTCAGTGGCGGTGCCGCCCACATCAGCGATGCGAGCAATGCATCGCGCACGCTGCTCTATTCGCTGGAGGCAGGCGACTGGGATCCCTGGCTGCTGGAGTTGTTCGGGATTCCGCGCGACTGCCTGCCGACGGTGGTCGATTCGGCCGGTCGCCTGGCGCAGACCGATCCGGCGGTGTTCGGCGCGCAGGTGCCGGTCGCCGGGATCGCCGGCGACCAGCAGGCGGCGCTGTTCGGCCAGGCCTGCTTCGCGCCCGGCATGGCCAAGAACACCTACGGCACCGGCTGCTTCCTGCTGCTCAACACTGGCGCCACGCGTGTCGATTCGCGCCATGGACTGCTGAGCACGGTGGCCTGGCAACTCGGCGGCCAGCGCACCTACGCGCTCGAGGGCGCGGTGTTCGTCGCCGGGGCGCTGATCCAGTGGCTGCGCGACGGCCTCGGGCTGATCGCCCACGCCGCGGAAACCGAGGCGCTGGCGCGCAGCGTTGCCGACAGCGCCGGCGTGCACGTGGTTCCGGCCTTCACCGGCCTCGGCGCACCGCACTGGGATGCCGATGCGCGCGGCCTGATCTGCGGTCTGACGCGCGGCAGCACGCGCGCCCACATCGTGCGCGCGGCGCTTGAGGCGGTGGCGCTGCAGAACGTCGATCTGCTCGACGCGATGCGTGCCGACACCGGCGCCGATCTCGCCGAGCTGCGCATCGACGGCGGCATGAGCGTCAACGATTTCCTGTGCTGCTTCCAGGCCGATGTGCTCGGCGTCCCGGTGTGCCGTCCCCTGCAGCCGGAGAGCACCGCGCTCGGCGCCGGACTGCTGGCAGGGCTCGGCATCGGCTGGTGGCGGGACCTCGACGAGGTGGCCGCGCGCTGGGCCTGCGCCCGGCGTTTCGAAGCCACGATGGACGCCGTCGAACGCGGGCGGCGCCTGGCCGACTGGCACCGCGCGGTGGCGCGGGCGCGGAGCGGCTGACAGAGCATTACTCGAAGCCGTTCCGGAACAACCCGATGCCGGCGCGCTGCTGCGCCAGCTGGTGCAGCCAGCATTCAAGGTTGGTGTAGCCGCTCACCCCGGTGCAGCCCAGCGACAGGCCGGTGCCGTTGCGGTCCGATGGGTTGGCTGGATTGAGGCCGTTGGCCTGTTCGAAGGTATCCGGCATGCCGTCGTGGTCGCCATCGGGCGGCGGGGCGGGTGGCGCTCCCGGCGGGAAGTCGAGGTCGAAAGTGTCGTTGGCCAATGGCGTGCCGTAGTCCGCGGAGGGCGGCAGCCCGGCCAAGGCGCTGTCGCGCCAGCGACGTTCGAGCGGATCAGCCGGCAGCGCCCCAACGCTGCGCGGCAGGGTCGCCGCCAGGCTGTCGCCAGGCTGGTAGGTGATGACGGGGAAGGCGTGGCGCACGGGCAGCCGGGTGGCGTTTCCGGGCGCCGTGTTCGGCGCATTCGCCGGAAAGTCGTTGCAGCAGTAGAACAGCTGGTAGTCGGCCCAGGCCGGGTGAATCGCGATCCGGTTGTCGCTGACATGCAACTGGTTGGCGGCGACATCGAGCAGATCGAACAGGAACAGGCCGTAGGGATAGCTGGCGCGGGTGACGAAGCGGTTGCCGACGGCGTTGAGGCGCACCGCGTAGGCACCGAGCGCCGGGTTCTGGTCGACGTCGCGGTTGTACCAGACCAGGAAGCCTGGATCGACGTAGAGGTTGTTGGCCAGTTCCAGCCGCAGCGGGGTCTGCTGGCAGCTCTGGGTCAGGCCGGGCTGGCCGTCGTAATTGCTCGCCTCGCAGGTGATCTCGGGGGTGCGCCCGCCGACCCGGAACCACAGGTTGCGCACCAGCGCGATCCGGTCCTGCGGGTGCTCCGGGTACGAGTAGTTGAGCAGCGCGCCACCGCGGTCGGCGTGGTCGCCCACGGTCTCGCCGAGCATCGAATCCTGCACCGTGACGTCCGAGGCCCAGCTGATCTGCAGCGCCTCGTCGGTGGCATGCGCCAGGGTCACGTGGTCGAAGATCGCGCGATTGACGCCGTCCAGCCGCAGCGCATCGTCCAGGCGCTCGCCGCCGGCCGGCACGGGCAAGTTCCAGCCGGGCCGGATGCGCAGATGGCGCACGATCAAGTTGTCGCAGTCGTTGCGTTCGTAGTGGCCGTCGCACACCAGGCCGCGCACGATCACGCCGCCAGGCGAGGTCTGTCCGGCGATGGTGACATCGCCATGCACGACATTGGCAATGCCATGGATCACGCCGCTGACGCGAAAAACGATGGTCCGTGCGCCGTCCTGGCGCAGCGCGTGGTTGAGCGAGCCCGGCACGGTGCCGGCCGGGTCCGGGTCGAGGGTGGTGACTTCGAACACCGCACCGCCGCGGCCGCCGGTGGCAATCGCGCCAAAGCTCTCGGCGCCGGGAAAGGCGGGCGGGGTCTGGGCTGGCAGATCCCACGCCAGCGCGCACAGCAGGATCAGTCCGCAGGGTCGCATGGTCATCACTCGAATCCGCTGGTGAACAAGGGGACGGTGCGCTCGAAGGCGCCGATGTCCGAGGCAGCGCCCTGCACCCTGGGCTCGCCGACGAAGTCCATGGCGGCCAGGCCCAGGGGCACCGCGTCGGTCCCCGCGTCGACGCCCGGTGAGCCGGACGGCAGGCGATAGTCGCCGGGTCCGGAGAAGCTGACCGGCGTGAGCAGCAAGTCCGCCCCCAGGTTGTGGTCGCCGCCTCCTACGGGCAGTGGAGACGTCAGCCCGTTGTCCTGCACGATGCTGTTGTGCAGCGTCAGGCTGCCCGCGGGGCCGAAAAAGGCGATTCCGCGAGCGGCGTGCTGGACGATCGTCAGGTTGTGCATGTGCACGCGCGCGCTGGCGCCGACCGAGGTGGCGCTGAGGGCGCTTTGCGGCCCGTCGCGCAGCAGACTCGAAACCAGCCGGATGGCCGCGAAGTCGCTCGCACTCAAGCCCAGTTGGGAGGTGGTCGATGCTGCCCCGGGTGCCAGGTTGTCGAAAACCTCCAGGCGCGAGAGGGTGGCTGTGGCACTGCCGGCCAGCTCCAGGGCCAGTCCGGATCCGAAGACCGAGGGTGCTGTGGTGCTGTTGCCGTGGATCCGGACATTGTGCAGGTCCACGTTCGACTGGCCGCTCCCATTGACCGATATCCCGGTGCCGGTGGTTTGCACGCTGGCCTGGGTCTGGTGCTCGTCGACCTTCACGTCATCCAGGCTCACCCGGCCGCGATCCAGGGTGACCACCCGGATCCCGGTACCGCCTGAACTGCCTGGAAGGGCTGACCCACTGGTGCAGTGATGCACTCGCGACTGGCTCAGGCTGACCTGGCTGTCGTCACGGGCATTCAGGCCCACACAGCCGGCGCTTCCGCTCGTCACAATGCCGTCGGCAATGTCGACCTGGAAAATCTGCACTGTCGCGAATCCCGTCGCATTCACGTCGATCCCCACAGGCTGGCTGGGCAACGCGCCGTTGTGCATGCTCAGGCGCGAGATTTGCACGTTGCCGCCGGAGGGATAAACGCGCAGTACGGAACCCATGCCTGCGGCGTCGAGGATGGTCGGTGCCGATCCCGGACCTGCATAGCTGGCGTCCCAACCGCCGGAAACCGTGAGGTCATTGTTGCTGAGGTTGCCGTTGACACCCGTCACCCCGACCAGCGTGCCTTCACGCAGGCGCACCTCATCCGGCCCCGGGTTGAGGAAGGCGGCATCGACCGCCTCCTGAAGCGAGGCGTGGGTGCCGCCTGCGCCAACGGTGTAAACCGTGGCCTTCGACCCTGTCGCCAGCGCCACCGCCGCGACCACTGCCAGCCACCGCTGCCACATGCCCCTGGTTCCTCGCGTTGAGACAGGTGCAGCGTGCGCAAACGTCCGGCCGGCGCGTTAGAACGGCCGCGACATTGGTTTGACTGGACGCGCCAATCCTGTCGTGACGCGCGTCAGGCGCCCGTCGAGGTGCTCAGTCGCGCCGCGTGCCCTCCTCCGAGGGCGGGTGGCCGAAGGCCTGGCGGTAGCGCCGGGAGAAATGCGACAGGTCCTCGAAGCCCACCCGCGCGGCAACCTCGCCGACCCGCAAGCGCCCGTCGCGCAGCAACCCGCGCGCGGCTTCCAGGCGTGCGGCCAGCACCAGGTCCTGCGGGCTGGTGTCGAGTCCGGACTTCAGGCGCCGCTGCAAGGTGCGCAGCGACACGTGGAACTGTTGCGCAAGATCCGCGGGGCCGAGCGGCTGGTTGAGGTGCCGGCGGACATGGGCGAGCACCCGCTCGGCGAACTCGCGGTCGCGCGGGTCGCCGGCGCCTTGGGTATCGACGGCAGTGGATTCCGCTGCGGCATCATTCGGAACCTGCGCAGGGCCGGCGTCGACGGCGATGGGGCTGGCGGCCGCCGGTGCCATCGCTGCCAGTCGCGCCAGCAGATCGCGCAGGCGGCGACGATGCCATGCATGCACCATCAGCGTGCTCAGCAACCCCAGGCCGAGTCCGGCGGCGCCGATGCGGAGCAAGGCACGCGGGCCCAGCGCGCGCTGCAATCGCTCCAGCATGCCGGGCCCGCCCGTCAGTTGCAGCGGGCGCCAGCGCGCGGGATAGCCGAAATCGCTGTCGCCCGACCAGGTCCGCGGCAGCAACTGGGTGCCGACCGCAGCATCCGGCCGCGGCGCATCGGGTGGTCTGCCGGCCAGGACGCGCACGCGTTCCGGAGTGAGCGCCTCGGATTCTCCCGGCGGGTGGTCGACCAGCCAGTCGTTGCTGGCGATGTCCATGCCTATGCGCGCCCCGGCGGCGGCCGGCAGGCCAAGACCGGCCCAGGGCACCTCAAGTTCCAGGGCCCAGCCGGTGGCGGTTTCGCGGGCGGCGTAGTCCGCGGCCAGGGGCGCGGCCGCGCGCTGGGGCACACTGGCGCTGGCGATGGCGCCGATCAGCGAATCGCCGCGCAGCACCCCGAGCCGGCCGTCCGGCAGCAGCAGCAGGTCGACATCGTCGTCGTTCATGCGCGGGCCGGCGTCGCCGCGCGGGTCGATGTAGACCTGCAGCGAGTCGTACTGGTGGTAGCGGTCCACGTCCAGAGCGGCGGGCGCGCGCACCGGATCGGAATCTTCGACCGTCATCGCCAGCCGAAGCGCGTCCAGATCCCAGCAGGCGCGAATGATTGTGTGGTTGCGCTGCGCGGGTGTGCCAGCCGGCTCGTCAATGCGAGCATGCAGCAACGGCTCGCGCCATTCGCCGGGATCTCCGTCGATTTTCGCCGAGAAACTGCAATACGGAAGCGCTGTTGCGTCGGCGGAAACCGCGAACAACAGTATCCAGAGGCATGGAACGGTGATACGCATGCAGCGATGATGCCGCAGACCCGCCTCAGCGCAGGCGTTCGATCACCGCCAGCGTGGCCTTGGCCCGGTTCAGCGTGTAGAAGTGGAAGGCAGGCGCGCCGGCGTCGGCCAGCCTACGGCAGAGGCCGGCCACCGCTTCCGCGCCCAACTCGCGGATCGCCTCGACATCGTCGCCATAGCTCAGCATGCGCCGCTCGATCCAGCGCGGGATCTCGGCACCGCAGGTGTCGGAGAAGCGCTTGAGCTGGCTGAACTGGCTGATCGGCATGATCC
>WBZL01005341.1_pt1 | contig 10653 bp, 8 predicted proteins | sample 5204291 | NCBI WGS metagenome assembly WBZL01 (sample SAMN12344345, study PRJNA552823) | activated sludge metagenome | biome: Activated sludge suspended growth; feature: Nitrification reactor; material: Wastewater; isolation source: activated sludge from nitrification reactor of wastewater treatment... | reverse complement strand
TGTGGGGGTACGACATGGGGTACGGTAAAAATTGACTCTCCTAAATATTCATTTAAATAATAAGTTAAATCACCGATTCGATGGCGTCCCTTCCTCGGTTCAAGCGCACCCGATTACCCACAGATTCCAACATATTGTAGTCTATAAGTATTTGACGAGGTAGAGATGAGTTGGGTTGCACAGGAACTGGGGGTATAGAGCTGGGAGACGTGCGTCGGACGCGGCGGCTGATCAAGTTGGTGGAAGATTTATCAGCCCGACCGACCGGAAGCATCCCTTTGGCGAGCGGCGGCTGGGCGGAGACCAAAGCGGCGTACCGGTTGCTGGATACGGAAGCGCTGGACTGGCGAGAGCTGCTGGAGGTCCACACCGAACGCACGCGAGAGCGGTTGCAGGATCATTCGGTGGTGTTGTGCCTTCAGGACACCACGGAGTTGGATTTCACCTCGCAACCGGGGATTGCCGGTTTAGGTCGGCTCAGCTATGAGGCGCAACACGGGTTGTACGTGCATCCGACCTTGGTGGTCACGCCAGAGGGTGTGGCGCTGGGGGTGATCGACGCCTGGATGTGGGCGCGCCAACCCAAAGGCCAACCCGATGTCAAGGAAAGTACCCGTTGGGTGGAAGGCTACACGATCGTGGCCGATTTGGCCGAACGGACACCGGCGACCCGTTTTGTCTACGTGGCGGATCGGGAAGGTGATTTGCGGGCCCTGATGGACGCGGCGGCGCACCGGGCACAGGTCGCGGATTGGTTGGTTCGTGCCCAGCACCACCGCAAGACGGCCAGCGGCGATAACCTCTGGTCCAGGGTCGAGAAAACCGACCCCTTGGGGGAGGTGGAATTCACGTTGCCGGCCGCGCCCGGACGCGCGGCGCGACGAGTGCGGCAAACGCTCTATCGCGATACCGTGACCCTACCCGCACTGCGTAAGGCGGCACCCGAGGTCACCGTCACCGCGATCCTGGCTCGTGAAGAACAGCCCCCCGCCGGTGAAAAGCCCATCGAATGGCGGTTACTCACCAACCGAACCGCTGAAACCTTGGAAGCGGTGGTGGAACTGATTGATTGGTATCGGCGCCGCTGGCTGGTGGAAATTTTCTTCCGCATCCTGAAATCGGGGTGTCGAGTGGAAGCCCTGCAACTGGGTACCCTGGAGCGGCTCGAACGCGCCTTGGTGATCTACCTGATCATTGCTTGGCGCATCTTGCATCTGGTCACCTGGGGACGGGAATGTCCCGATTTACCCTGCGAGGTCGTCTTCGATCCCGAAGAATGGCAGGCTGCCTGGATCGTGACACACCGTACCCCACCGCCGGATACGCCACCGCCTCTAGGTTCCATGGTACGGATAATTGCCGGTTTCGGGGGCTTCCTGGGACGCAAAGGCGATGGCCATCCTGGCCCCAAAGCCCTATGGGAAGGACTCCTGAAACTCCATGCCTTTGCCATCGGTATCGCCGCCGCCAAACAAGCTTTCATCCCTCCTGGATGATTTATGGGTAATCGGGTGCCTATGAACCACACCTTACGTCGCTTGGGAATCCCTTAATTGAGGACACGCCCTAGGTCGAATAAAAAAGATAATCGCTTAATAATGGAGCAAATCATTAAAACTTGTCTGTATGAAGAAGATGCTATTAAGGCCATGGAAGTTATAGAATCTTGTCGGTCAGAAAGCAGTACTGGTGGCTATAATTGCCACCTCAACTCATTGCCAATCTGGGCAAAAGAATTTATTCATCAATGCTGCAATGCTCAAGAAAATATTGAGCTTGCGCTTAAAGCCCTTACTGGCGACCACCCAAATGCGACTTGGGCTGCTGGTACAGCAGCTAGGGTTAAATCGGAATCAAGGCTGTTTGAAAGTGCACCGATTGACGAGCAGACTGCAGCGATAAATAGGACAAGAGCGGCTGGACTCAGCCCAAACCCAAGATTAACCAAGTAAGCTAATTAATTGTAATATCTCACAACCTCCCCACCACTTTCTCCATCCGTTCCTGCCCCACGTTGGTGTAAATCTGCGTCGTGGCAATGCTCTCGTGGCCCAGCAGGGCTTTGATGTCGACCAGCTCCGCCCCAGTGTTGAGTAGGTTGGTCGCATAGGTATGCCGCAGCTTATGCGGGCTGATCTTCTTGTCGATCCCCGCCTTCTTGAGCATCAACCGCAGGTAGGCCCGCGCCGCCTGCGCCGAGACCGGCTGGCCGTCCGTCTTGGCGAAGATCGCCTCCCCCCGGTTCCGATCTTTTAGCCAAAACCCAAACACCGCGCCGAAGGCTCCTGGGTGTTCCGTTGCGTTAGCGAAAGTAGTCGAGTTCCAGTAGTCTATGCGGCCCGACCGAGATCCTCAGGATAAGCCGCAGGATGGACTGCAAAGGTCACCGTTATGAGAAGGCGATGATCCTCCTGTGCGTGCGGTGGTATTGAGCGATCGGAGCCTGGAAGAGATGATGGTGGCGCGGGTTGCCGTCGATCACACGAACATCTATCGTTGGGTCCAGAAGTTTACGCCGTTGCTGGAAGCACGGTTTCGCCGAGGGAAGAAGTGTCCCATAAGATCGAATTGGCGGATGGACGAGACGTACATGCAGATCAAGGGTCAGTGGAAATACATGTGTCGCGCGGTGGATAAGGCGGGGCAACCGGTTGATTTTCCGCTCACCGCGCATCGCGATCAGAAGGCCGCCTTGCGGTTTCCGAAGAAAGCCTTCCGGCAACACGGCCGCCCCGTGAAGGTCACCATCGACCCGAGTGGGGCCAATACAGCGGCGTTAGTGGCCCTCAACATCGATATCGATGCCCATACCGTTCCCAAAATCGAGATCCGGCAACGGCAGTACCTCAACAATCTGATCGAACAGGATCATCGCGCGATAAAACCAATCACGCGCCTCATACGGGCGCGGGTCCAACAGTTGGAGCAGCATCAGTTCTCTTCATCAGGTCAACCGCCTCCCGTTACCTGGGTGAGCGATCTCCTGTCAACTCCCCACATAGCGCGATTGCCTTGCCAGAAGAGGCGGGTTTCATCGCGCCATCCGCAGTTCCGTCTTGAGGTCGGCGACGAAGGCGTGCAAAGTTTCCTCACGGGTATCCCAGGCGCACATCAATCGTGCTCCGCCCACGCCGATGAACGTGTAGAATCGCCAACCCCGCCGATGCAGCGCCGCGATAACCGCTTCCGGTAGCTGCACGAATACCGCGTTGGCTTGTCGCGGGAACATCAGTTTCACTTCCGGCAGTTCCCGCAACGCGGCTTCCAGCACGGCGGCGCAATGGTTGGCATGAGCGGCATGGCGTAGCCAAGCGCCGGTTTTAAGCACCCCCAGCCACTGCGCCGCCAAAAACCGCATCTTGGACGCCAGTTGTCCGGCCTGCTTGCAGCGGTAGGCGAATTCCTCGGCGGCGGCCAGATCGAAAAACAATACCGCCTCGCCCAACGCCAGCCCGTTCTTGGCGCCGCCGAAGCACAGCACATCCGCGCCGCAATCAACGGTGAGGGCGCGTGGCGTCAGACCGAGCGCGGCCACCGCATTGGCGAAGCGGGCGCCGTCCAGGTGCAGCTTCAACCCGTATCGTTGCGCCACCTGATGGATAGCGTGTAGTTCGGCGGGTGTGTAGACCGTACCCAGCTCGGTGGACTGGGTCAGGCTGATCACCTTCGGTTTGGGGTAGTGGATATCGCTGCGCTTGGTGACCAGTTGTTCGACGCTGGCCGGATCGAGCTTGCCATCGTAACCTTCGGCCAGCAGCAGCTTGGCGCCATGCGAGAAGAATTCCGGCGCGCCGCATTCGTCGGTTTCGACGTGAGCGAGGCGGTGGCAGACGATGCTGTGATAGGACTGACACAAGCTGGCCAGCGCCAGCGAGTTGGCCGCCGTGCCGTTGAAGACGAAAAACACCTCGCAGGGCGTCTCAAACAGCTCCCGGAACCGGTCGCACGCCTCGGCGGTCCAGCGGTCCTGCCCGTAAGGCGGTTCGTGGCCCTGGTTAACCTGCTCCAGCGCCGCCAGCGCTTCCGGGCAGATACCGGCGTAGTTGTCGCTGGCCAGTTGTTGAAGCGGTACGTCGGGGTGGGTCATGGGTGATTCCCTCGGTGATCTGTTGCTGGCATAAAGCGCCGTCGCCTCGCCGATGACGTAACGGCATGGGGGAATGATCGGGCTCGGGTAGTCCTGGGACCCACCGAAGGGTCAATTATCCTCCGTCGCCAGGAAGAAGCGACAGCGATGCCTCAATCCCGCCTATCAGCGGTAGGTGTCGCCGGAATCTGATCTTGAGCAGTCACGCCGCTCCAACGATGCGTCACACTCTCGTGCACCGACAATAGAGCCGGAACGAAGAACAGCACCAATACGGTCGAGAAGGCCAGTCCGAAGGAAATGGAGGTGGCCATCGGGATCAGAAACTGGGCTTGCAACGACTTCTCGAACAGTAGCGGAGTCAGGCCGGCGATGGTGGTGAGCGAGGTCAGCAACACTGCCCGCAGACGCTGGCAGGCCGCTTCGACCAGCGCTTCGCGCACCGCCATGCCGCCGGCGCGCAGGTGTTGGTAAAACGTCACCAGAATGATGGAGTCGTTGACCACGATGCCGGACAGCCCGAACAAGCCAAACAGCGACAGGATGGTCAGGTCGATGCCCATGAGCCAATGGCCGACGATGGCGCCGACGATACCGAAGGGAATGGCGGTCATCACCACCAGCGGCCAGCCGTAGGAGGCGAACACCCAGGCCAGAATCAGGTAGATGAAAGCCAGGGCGAACAGCGCGCCGCGCCGCATATCCGCCAGCGTTTCCTGCTGATCGGCGCTGCGACCCTCCAGCGAATAGTCGATGCCATGGCGTATTCGCAAGTCCTGGAGCACGCCTTGTTCCAGAGCGGCGATCACCGCTCCCGGCTTGATCACCGTGGTATCCACATCGGCGGAAACCTGTACCGCCAACTTACCTTGCGCATGGCGCACCGCCTCGAAACCGCGCCGCGCGCGCAGCTCCACCATGTTGTTCAGGGGCGCCAATTCGCCACTGGGCAACAGCACGTTGAAGCGTTCCAGGCCGATCAGGTGATCGCGCTCGACGTCGGGTAGCATCACCCGCACTTCCACCTCGTCGTCGCCATCCTGAAAGATCTGCACCAACTGCCCGTCGAAGGCTGCCCGCAATTGGCGACCGATCGCGTCCACCGTCAGGCCCAGCGCCTCGGCCGCCGGCGTCAAGCGGTAGATGAGCTGTTCCTTGCCGTAGGGCATGTCGTCCTCGATGGCGGAGACACCCCGAATGGTCAGCAGTGACTGAGTCAGTTCGTTGGCGGCAATCTTGAGCCGATCGGCGTCTTCTCCGGTCAGACGGATATCCACGTCGCGACCAGGCGGACCGGCGGTGCGGGAGAATAAGGTAAAGGTCTCGATGCCGGCCGGCAGTTGCACCTTGTCGCGCCAAGCCTTGAGGAATTCGCCGACTCGCACCTCGCGGGTATCGGGTTGGGTCAACTCCACCAGCATGGAGGCGTGTTGATCGCCCTGCAAACCGCCGGCGCTGGCCAGCTGTCCCTGGCCATACCGAGTCTGGGCCGCCACCACCAGGTTGCCACCCAATTCCCGTTCGGTTTCCCCCAGCGCCGCGTTGACCTGATCCATGAAGGCCCGCACCCGCTGCGGCGGAGTACCGGCGACGAAGCTGGCGTTGGCGTTGATGGTCGCGCCCTCGGGCGTCGGGAAGAAGTTAAAACCCAGCCGCCCACCCGCAAGCAGACCTGCGGCGAGAATCAGAATGGCGGCGGCTCCCGCCAGGGTGGTCCAACGATAGTCCACGGTCAGCGTGGCCAGCGGCCGGAACAGCCGGTCGCGGAAGTGGTTGAAGCCGGTGTCCAAGCGCAGGCGCAGCAGGCTCGGCTTGGCGTGGTGCAGGCGATGAAAGCTATGACGCAAATGGCCGGGCAGGACGAAAAAACTTTCCACCAGCGAAGCCAGGATGACGCAGACGATGACCAACGGAATGTCGCGAAGAATGTTGCCGATGGGTCCGCCGACCAGCATCAGCGGTAGAAACGCGGCGATGGTGGTCAGGGAGGATGCCACCACCGGCGCCAACATGCGGCGCGCGCCGCCCTCGGCCGCCTCCAGCGAGTGTTCGCCGGTCTGATAATGGGCCAGCGCGTCCTCGCCGACCACGATGGCGTCGTCGACGATGATGCCCAGCGCCATGATCAGGGCGAATAGGCTGATCATGTTGATGCTGCCGCCGACAGCGTAGAGCACGCCCAGCGTGGCCATGAACGACACCGGGATGCCCAACGCCACCCACCAGGCCACCTGACCATTGAGGAACAAAAATAGAATGGCCACCACCAGCACTAGCCCACTGCCCCCGTTTTTGACCAGCAGGAAAATACGGTCCTTGATCAATCGCCAGGACTCGTCGAAGACGGTCAATTCCACCCCAACAGGCAGTTGCGGCCGGGTTTCCGTCACCCAGTCCTCCAGAATCCGGGCAACCTTGAGCGAATCGGCGGTCTCGGTGCGTTGCAATTGCAACTCCACCGCCGGGCGGCCATGGAAGCTCAGGCGGACCTCGCCATCCTGGGGGCGGCGTTCGATGACGGCGACATCGCCCAGCGTGATCAAGGCGCCGTCGCGGGTGGTTTTCAGCGGCAGCGTGGCGAAAGTCGCTTCGTCGCGGCGCTGATCCAGACTGCGCAACTGGCGGGCCACGTCGTTGCGGCCGACCGTGCCCGCCGGCAGATCGCGGCTCAGTTCCCCCAACCGCTCCGCCACCCGAGGCAACGACAAACCCAGTTCTTGCAGCGCGGCGGTCGGGATCTGGATTGCGATTTCTTCCTCGGGCAGGCCGGTGATGTTGACCTTGGCGATGCCCCGCGCCAGCAGCTCGTGTTCGAAGCGCCGGGCCAGGTGGCGCAGTTCGGCACGGTCGCCGGGACCGGAGATGACCACTCGGGCGATCGAGTCGTAGCGGATGACGCGGGTGATTTCGGGTTTCTCGGCGGTGGCCGGCAGATTGCGTACCTGATCGACCGCCTGCTTGACGTCGTCCAACGCCTGGCCGATGTCGGTGCCTTCCTCGAATTCCAGGCTCAGCGAAGCGATGCCGTTGGACGAGGTCGAGGTGAGTTTCTTCAGCCCGCTCAAGTAGCGCAGTTCCCGCTCCAGCGGATTGGTGATGGATTCCTCGACATCTTCGGCGGCGGCCCCGGTCCACGTCACCCGCACCGTGACCACGTCCAGGGCGAAGTTGGGGAAGAACTGGGTATTGAGCTTGGCCAGCGCCCATGCCCCCGCCAAGATCATCATGATCATCAACAGATTGGCGGCCACCTTGTGCTGGGCGAAGATGCCGATCAGGTCGTTCTTGTGGCTGAAGGGCATGATGCCTACTCGCTCACCGTCACCTTGAGGCCGGTGATGGCATTGGGCAACTGGGTGGTGACGATGCGGTCGCCAGCCGCTAGTTCCGGGCTGCGCACCAGCACTCGTGCCTGACCGCCGAGCTCGCGTCGCTCGCCGATCCGCTCCACCGCCAACGCGGTCATTCGGCCATCCACCAGCCGGTAGATGCGATCCAGCCCGTACAGCGCCTCGAACGGCAAGGCTACCACCCTCTCTTCCGGTGGCAGATCCAGCAACAGGGTCAGTACCCGGCCGGGGATCAGCACGTCGGCGCCCTCGCTGACCCGGAACAAGGCGTTCATACCGCCGCTGTTCTGGCCAGTCTCGCCGCCCAGGCGATCCAGCACGGCCATGACCGGGTGACCGTCCACTGTCGCCGTCGCTTGGAGCGGTCGGTTCGCCGCCAGGGCGGCGCGCGTCGCCGGCAAATAGCGAAACGGTATCTGGGCGCGGATTTCGAGATCGCCGACCGGATAGAGCGCCAGTAACAGATCGCCTGGACGGGCGCGATCGCCGGGCGCGATCGGTATCCGGGTCACGCGGCCAGCGAACGGCGCGGTGACGAGCGCGCGGGATTGATCCAACTGGGCCTGATCCCGCAGTGCCTCGGCGCGATCACGTCGGGCCTGAAGCTGAGCCAGACGGGCAGCGTGGTCATCGACTTCCAATTGCCGGGTGTTGAGGGCCAATGCCTGTTTCTCGACCGCTTGGCGCGCCTCGTCCAGCGCCGATTGCGAAGTCAATTGCCGGGAGTTCAGGTTCTGTGAGCGCGTCACGGCTCGTTCCGCCAACTCCAGCAAGTTTTTTTCTCGTTGCAAGGCTTGCAGATTGGTGGCGTGGCGGGCTTGTTCGCTGACGATTTGCGCTTCACTCTCCTTCAGGTCCGCCTGCTGCTGGCGTAGGCTCAGAATCAGTTCGCGTTCGTCGAGCGCCACCAGCGTGTCGCCGACAGCAACAGTTTGACCTTCGCGGACCGCGACCTGGGCCACGTCGGCGGTGACCGCCGCCTTGATCTCCGCCTCCAGCGGCGCCTCGACCGTGCCGTAGAGCAACAGATTGGGTGTCAGGCGGTCGGGCTTAATCTCGATGGCGTTGACTCGCCAGGATTTCTCCTGAACGGCGACCGGCGGGGTCACCGCGCGAGTGGCCTTGAGCAGCAAGAAACCGGCAACGGCCAAACTGAGAAGCGCCAGCGGCAAGACCGCTTTCAGCAGCCGGGAGGCGTGTCGCGATCGATGGGGTGGGTTGAGCGTCTCTGGCACGGGATGCTCAGAATTTGGGGGGTTGCGCGCCCGACGGGCCGTTCATCGGCTGGCTTTCCCGCATGGATCGCCGGCGGGCGGTTCGGGTTTGGTGTCCGTCAGTTGTACGATGCCCTTGGTGGGACGGATTCCGGCCATCGACCAAGTCTTGCGGCTGGCGACGAGCGTGGCGAGATACAATCATGGGGTGACTTCCAGGAAAGACAAGGGATCTGGATTCTCGCTTGGCGAGTCGGAAAGCACCATGCTTTTTGTCGTTTTCCAAAACCCGATCGTCTGGGTCGTGAGTTCGGTGGATAGATGGATGGGCGGGATCGAACGCGATGGCCAGGCCAGCGGCTCGCCATCCAGACCTTTTTCGAGGGGCCATGCAAGACTGACTAACCGATTGACCAAGATGTTCGGTCAGCAGTTCCCTGTATCTCGCTTTCAAGGACTTTTCCGCACAACCAAAGCTTTATATTAAATTTATTTAAAAATCAAATATATGAAATGATACTGTGAACTACCGATATTCAGTGGACCCTGTCCCGGACCATCAAAAGAACGACCCACAAACAACGTGATCGGGATATTCTGTTCATGCTGGCACCTCATCGATTGAATGTCTTGAATCACATCAAAGCTCGCTCCGTTGCCGTGGCATGCTAATGACTCGCTAGGCATGCTATTGCAACAGTTAATCATCAATAATTGGGCGACAATCATTCAGTTGTCGGCCGGCGCCAACCTGAACCATGTATTGAGGACGGACGGATGAGTATATTTGTACTTGGGTTGATTATCTTTTTCGCCGTGCATTCCATATCGATAGTGAATGCACCATGGCGAGACCGCCAAGCAGCGAAACTGGGCGATGGACCGTGGCAAGCCGCCTATTCGCTGGTGGCCCTGATCGGATTCGGGCTGATCGTCTGGGGTTACGGGTTAACGCGCCACGATCCGGTGGTTCTCTACTGGCCACCCACCTGGTCGCGCCATCTGGCACTGTTGCTGCTGGTTCCGGTCTTTCCGCTGCTGCTCGCCACCTATCTGCCCGGACGCATCCAAACAACCGTCAAGCATCCCATGCTGGCGGCCATCAAGCTTTGGGCCGTTGCCCACCTGTTGGCTAACGGCATGCTGGCCGACGTGCTGCTGTTCGGGACATTCCTGGTCTGGGCGGTCGTGGACCGCATCTCGTTGAAGCGCCGCGCGCCACGGCTGGTTCCCGGCGCGCGGCCCTCCAAGATGAATGACCTGATCGCCGTGGTCGGTGGCTTGGCGCTCTACGTCGCTTTCATCCTCTGGTTGCACCTTTGGCTGATCGGCGTTTCGCCCATCGTGCGCTGAACTTCTCGTTGCACTGACCGCCGGCGATCCATCCCCGCCTTATGGAAACGCGGGGATGGTCGGTTCCGTACCTTCGGGGTGCGCCTCCGGGTGGTGGGTCGACACCAGCTCGGTAATGTGCGCCACTTGGTCGCGCGGTACGTCGATCATCATGAGCAGTTCACCGCGCTCGATCGCCGCCTCGAAATGTTTCAGCCGGGAATTGTCCACGCTCAGCCCCACCATCCCGCTCAGCCACGCGCCCACGCCGGCGCCAGCCAGCCCGCCAGCCAGTACGATCCCGCCTCCCGCCACCACCAGGCTCACCGGCCCCAGCGCGACGGCGATCAGGCCGGCCAGCGTGCCGACCGTGCCGCCGACCGCCAAGCCTCGCTCCATCGCGGGGATGAAATCGCTCTTTTGCAGCAACGAGGCTTCAGGCAGGTCCTCCAGCGGCGTGCCGTGCTTGGCCAGAATGTGGATGTGGCGCTCCTCGATACGCGCGAGCAGCAGCTCATCGACGATGGTTTTCGCGATCTCGACCGTTGGAACCAGAAAATAAATGCGCTTCATAGTTGCTCTCCTTAACCGTTCGCCCTCGGTCGTCGGGGCCGGCGGGCGATGCTGGCACGAGTCGGATGCGGGATCGATCGCACCGACACCTCTTCCC
>WBZL01004195.1_pt2 | contig 10653 bp, 10 predicted proteins | sample 5204291 | NCBI WGS metagenome assembly WBZL01 (sample SAMN12344345, study PRJNA552823) | activated sludge metagenome | biome: Activated sludge suspended growth; feature: Nitrification reactor; material: Wastewater; isolation source: activated sludge from nitrification reactor of wastewater... | reverse complement strand
CGAACGGGCTCGGAACCTCGCGCAATCCGGCGCGGCGTGCGTTCAGCGCGGCGAGCACTGCCCAACAGGTGCCGCCGGCGATCATCACCAGCGCAGCAGCCACCATCAGGCCGTCGAGCTGGGGCCGCGGCTGCTCCCAGTCGGTCGCCCGCAAGGCGTCGAGCGCGGCCAGTCCGACGAGCGTGATCAGCGCTGCCAGGCCACCAACCGCGACCACCCGCGCCGGCGCGGTGGGCAACGGCCGCACTCCGGCGCGAACCCTGGTGACCACGGGCGCGGACGGTACCAGGTCGGCAGCGTCGCGGGAGGCGTACCGAGAAGGGTCGCCCGGGAGGCGTGCGTCCTCGATCGTCATGCCACCTCGATGATCATGGTGATGCATCGGCATTCGTCACCGAGGTCTTGACCAACCCGCGCGGCTACGGTGGGGCACATGAGTGACATCGTCAACGTGATCGGCCGTGAGATCCTCGACTCCCGTGGCAACCCCACCGTGGAGGTGGAGGTGCTGCTCGACAGCGGGGCCAGCGGGCGGGCGGCGGTGCCGTCGGGCGCCTCCACCGGCGAGCACGAGGCAGTCGAGCTGCGCGACGGCGGTAACCGCTACCTCGGCAAGGGCGTCGCCACCGCGGTCGGCTTCGTCAACGGCGAGATCGCGGAGCTGCTCACCGGCGTCGAGGTGTACGAGCAGCGCTACATCGACAACGAGCTGAACTCGCTCGACGGCACCGACAACAAGGGCCGCATGGGCGCCAACGCCATCCTCGGCGTCAGCCTGGCGGTCGCCCGCGCCGCAGCCGACGATCTCGGCCTTCCGCTCTACCGCTACGTGGGCGGCCCCAATGCGCACGTGCTGCCCGTGCCGATGATGAACGTGATCAACGGCGGCGTCCACGCCGACAACACCATCGACATGCAGGAGTTCATGATCATGCCGGTGGGCGCGCCCTCGTTCTCCGAGGCGCTGCGCTGGGGCACCGAGACCTACCACACCCTCAAGAAGGTGCTCCACGACCGTGGCCTGTCCACCGCGGTGGGCGACGAGGGTGGCTTCGCGCCCAACCTCGCCACCAACGAGGACGCGATCAAGATCCTCATCGAGACGATCGAAAAGGCCGGCTACAAGCCCGGCGAGGACATCGCCATCGCGATGGATCCGGCGATGAGTGAGCTGTTCCGCGACGGCGCCTATCACCTCACCGGTGAGGGCAAGGTGCTCACCCCGGCCGAGATGGTGGCCTACTGGACCCGCATCGTCGACTCCTACCCGGTCGTCAGCATCGAGGACGGGATGCACGAGGACGACTGGGAGGGCTGGACGGCACTCAGCCGCGCCGTCGGCGACCGCGTCCAGCTCGTGGGCGACGACCTGTTCGTCACCAACGTCGCCCGGCTGCAGATGGGCATCGATCGCAAGGTGGCCAACAGCATCCTCGTCAAGGTCAACCAGATCGGCTCGCTCTCCGAGACGCTCGACACCGTGGAACTGGCCACGCGCCACGCCTACAGCAGCGTGATGAGCCACCGCAGCGGCGAAACCGAGGACAGCACGATCGCCGACCTCGCCGTCGCCACCAACTGCGGCCAGATCAAGACCGGCGCGCCGGCCCGCAGCGACCGTGTGGCGAAGTACAACCAGTTGCTGCGGATCGAAGAGCAGCTCGGCGAGACCGCAGCTTTCCGCGGCCGCCGCGCGCTCAGCCCGCGCTGACACCACCTCGGCCCTCCCGGCTGCGAAACTGGCTGGATGAGTTCGTCGGGCACGCGCACACGGTCGTCAGGTCACAAGACCTCGTCGATCCCGCGCCCCAAGGACCCGACACGGGGCACCTCGTCGCGCGGCAAGGACGACACCCGCTTCGGCGAGTTCACCCGCCCCATCCCGCGCGAGCAGCAACTCGTCAAGGGCCGCGGCAAGCGCACCGTGGTGACGCTCATGGCCCTCGTCGTCACCGCGGCGCTGGTGTCGGCCCTGTTCGTGTTGCCGGTGAAGGCCTGGTTGCGCCAACAGGACGACCTCGAACGCAAGCAGCAAGAACTCGGAGCGTTGCAGCAGGCCAACGCGGTGCTCGCCGACGAGGTGGCCAGACTGCAGACCCCTGCGGGCATCGAGGAGGCGGCGCGCGAGGAGATCGGCTACGTCAAGCGAGGCGAGATCCGCCTCACCGTGCTGCCCGCACCGGATGCGCCGATCACGATGCCCGACGGGTGGCCGTACGACGTGGTCGCCCAGATCGTGTCGGTACGCTCCGGCGGCACGATCAACCCCTGACTCGCCGACGAGCGAATCGCTCGTCGAATCCACTCTATGCGACTGATTCGCTCGTGGTAGCCTGGCGGGCATGATCGATCGACAGCGCCTTGCCGAGTGCCACGCCGCCGAGGAGGAGCGCTTCGTCGCCGATCACCCGCGCTCGGCGGAGATGGCGGCACAGGCCCGGCACAGCCTGCTGGGTGGGGTGCCGATGGCCTGGATGACCCGCTGGCCGGGTTCGTTCCCCCTGTTCTTCGACCATGCCGAAGGTGCCCGCTTCACCGATGTCGACGGCCACGAGTACGTCGACTTCTGCCTCGGCGACACGGGCGCGATGACCGGCCACGGCCTGCCCCAGGTGGCCGACGCGCTCGCGCGGCAGGCGCGCCGCGGCATCACCACGATGCTGCCCAGCGCCGATGCCGCCTGGGTCGGTGAGGAACTCACCCGCCGCTTCGGCCTGCCGGCATGGCAGATGGCGATGACCGCGACGGATGCCAACCGCTTCGTGTTGCGCTTCGCCCGGTTCCTCACCGGTCGCCCCAAGGTGCTGGTGTTCGACTGGTGCTACCACGGCAGCGTCGACGAGACGCTCGTGACGCTCGGCCCCGAGGGCCGGCCCGTGCCCCGCGGCGGCAACATCGGGCCCCAGGTCGACCCGGCGCTCACCACCGTGGTGGTGCCGTTCAACGATGTCGCTGCGCTGGAGGCAGCCCTCGCCAAGGGTGACATCGCGTGCGTGCTGGCCGAGCCCGCCCTCACCAACATCGGCATCGTCCTTCCCGACCCGGGCTTCCACGACGCGCTGCGTGCGCTCACGCGTGCCTACGGCACCTACCTCGTCATCGACGAGACGCACACCATCTGCGCCGGGCCGGGGGGCGCCACCGCAGCGTGGGGTCTGCAGCCCGACTTCTTCGTCATCGGCAAGACGATCGGGGGTGGGATGCCCGCTGCCGCGTACGGGTGCACCGCCGAGATCGCCACACGGATCAACGCGCTGATCAGCGACAAGAGCATCGACACCAGCGGGGTGGGTGGCACGCTCACCGGGAACGCGCTCGCCCTCGCAGCGGTGCGCGCCACGCTCTCGTCCACCCTGCGCGAGGACGACTTCGCCCACATGATCCCGCTCGCCTGGGAGTGGACCGAAGGTGTGCAGCGAACGATCGACAAGTACTCACTGCCGTGGAACGTGCAGCAGCTCGGCGCGCGGGCCGAGTACTGGTTCTGCCCACCGCCGCGCGACGGCGCGGCCGCTGCCGCTGCAGTCGACAGCGAACTCGATGCCTACATGCACCTGTTCGCGATCAACCGCGGCATCATGCTCACCCCGTTCCACAACATGGCGCTGATGTCACCGCACCACACGCTCGCCGACGTCGATCTGCACAGCGAGGTCTTCGCCGAAGCCGTGGCAACATTGCTGCCGTGAAGCTCTCGCAGCAGGTCGCCCTCGTCACCGGCGCGGGCAGCCCCCACGGCATCGGCCTCGCCTGCGCCCGCGCCCTCGCCGCCGACGGGGCCACCGTCGTGCTCACCTCCACCACCGAGCGCGTGCACGAGCGCGTCGCCGCGCTGCGCGGTGAGGGGTTCGCCGCTCACGGCGTCGTCTGCGACCTCATGCACCCCGGCGCCGCCGAACGGTTGGTCGCCGAGGCCACGGCGCTGGAGGGCCGGCTCGACATCTGTGTGAACAACGCCGGGATGATCGCCGTCGGGGGCACCGCCACCGAGGCCGCGCTCGACCTCACCACCGACGAACAGTGGGACGACGGCCTGCACCGCAACCTCACCACCTGCTTCGCGGTCACCCGCGCTGCGGTCTCCCGCATGCGCGAGCGGCGGTACGGCCGGATCGTCAACATCGCCAGCACCTCGGGCCCCGTGCAGGCTTTCACCGGCGACGTCGCCTACCACGCCGCCAAGGCCGGCATGCTCGGCTTCACCCGGGCAGCCGCGTTGGAGACGGCAGCGGCCGGGATCACCATCAACGCAGTCGCCCCCGGCTGGATCGCCACGGCCGCTTCACTCCCCAACGAGCAGGCCGCAGGCACGCTCACCCCGGTGGGGCGCGCCGGCACCCCGGCGGAAGTTGCCGCCGCGGTGCGCTTCCTGGCCGACCCGACGGCGAGCTATGTCACCGGCCAACTGCTCGTCGTCGACGGTGGCAACTCACTGCCCGAGGATCGTGCCTGGCGGCCGGAGCGATGACGGCCTCCGATCGCCCCGTGGTGCTCGTCACCGGTGCGGCCGGCGGGATCGGTGGCGCGGTCGCCCGCCGCTTCCTCGATGGCGGCTGGGCCGTGGCTGCCACCGACCGCGTGCCGTGCGAACTGGCCGGCGAGCACGCCCTGCCCCTCGTGGCCGACCTGCTCGACGTGGCCCAGTGCCGCGCCGTGGTGGCTGAGGCGGCCGGGTGGCGCGGTCGCCTCGATGCCGTGGTCAACGCGGCCGGGGTGTGGACCGAGGGCCCGAGCGACCTCACCACCGAGGAGGAGTGGGACCTCGTCGTGGGCGTCAACCTCAAGGGGTTGTACTTCCTCACCTCCGCTGCGATCCCCCACCTGGAGGCCACCAGCGGGTGCGTGATCAACCTCTCCAGCGATGCCGGCATCCAGGGCAACGCCGGGGCCGCGGTGTACTGCGCGTCCAAGGGCGGTGTGTCGATCCTCACCAAGGCACTTGCGCTCGAACTGGCCCCGCGCGGCGTGCGGGTCAACGCGGTGTGCCCCGGCGACGTCGACTCGCCGATGTTGCGCGGCCAGGCGGCAGGCTTCGGCGGTGGGTCGCCACAGGCCTACCTCGATCGCCTGCTCGCCGGCTACCCGCAGGGAACCCGGGCGCGGTTCGTGCAGCCCTCCGAGGTGGCCGAGCTGGTGTGGTTCCTGTGCCAGCCCGCGGCTGCGCCGATCACCGGCGCCAACGTCTCCATCGATTTCGGTCTGTCCGCCGGGATCGTGTGACACTCGCACCATGAGCCAGCTCGACCCGATCGACCGTCAACTCATCGAGGCGCTGCAACGCGACGGCCGGGCCAGCTACGCCGACCTCGCCGACCTCGTCGGTCTTTCCCCGGCCGCGACCCGCCTGCGGGTGCAGCGCCTGCTCGACGCCGATGTCGTGCAGGTGGTGGGGGTCACCGATCCGCTCGCACTCGGCTACCCGGTGATGGCGGCGCTGGGAGTGCGCGTCGATCGCAATGTGCGCGACGTCGCCGACCGCATCGCCGGGATCGAGGGCGTGATCTACGTGGTGTTCACCTCGGGCTCGTTCGACCTGCTGGTGGAGGTGCTGTGCGAGGATTCGGCACGGCTGCTGGCGGTGATCGACGACGAGATCCGCTCGATCCCCGATGTCCGCAGCGTGGAGAGCTTCACCTACTTCGGCATCCACACCCATCGCTTCGTCTGGGGCACGCGGTAAGCACCCATCAGAAGCTCTGATCGTACGCTTGACGTACGGTGTTCGGTTTGCTTAACATATGGGCATGGGAGCATCATTCCTCATCACGCTGCGCGAGGGCTTGGAGATCTCGATCGTCCTCGCGATCCTCATCGCGTACCTGGTCAAGACCGATCGCCGTTCCGAGGTGCGTGCCGTCTGGCTCGGCGCCGGTGTCGCCGCCGTCGCCTGCCTGATCGCCGGCCTCGCCGTGCACGCGGCCACCGATGAACTGACCGGCAAGGCCGAGCAGGCCGTCGAAGGGTCGTTGGCGCTCCTCGCCGCGATCGTGCTGACCTACATGATCCTGTGGATGCGAGCGAACGCGCGCTCGATGGGCGGCCACCTCCGGGCACGGCTCGACAGCGCCACCACCACGCGGGCAATCGCCGTGGTGGCCTTCATCGGTGTGGCCCGCGAGGGATTCGAGACGGTGCTGTTCCTGCTGGGTGCCGAAACGGGCAGCGCCTCGGGCACCGAGGTGGTCACCGGTGGGCTGCTCGGCCTGGTGGTGAGCGCCGTGGCCGGCGTGCTCATCTACGCCGGGGGCAACCGCATCGACCTGCGCTCGTTCTTCCGCTGGACCGGCGTGCTGCTCATCCTCTTCGCCGCCGGCCTGGTGGGCAAGGCGTTCCACGAGTTCCGTGAGCTGCTCGAGTTCGAAACCGGTTGGCTCATCGCCCCCATGTGGACCATCACCGAGGGTGGTCTGGCCAGTGGCACCACCCACGACTTCCTCAAGGGCCTCTTCGGGTGGAGTCCCACACCCGAACGGATTCGGGTGCTCACCTACTTCGCCTACCTGCTCCCGGCACTGTGGCTGTTCCTCAGGCCCCATTCCGAGCCGACCCCTGCCGTAGACTGAGGACACGAGCAGTTCGCCAACCCCCGCCACGTCGTCGCGCACCCCGCTCGACTTCGGCGCGCTCGTCGAGGTGCTGCCCGACGTGGTGTTGGTGGTTGATGGCTCGTTCCAACTGAGGTACGCCAACCAGGTGGGCAAGGACGGGTTCGGGTGGGACCCCGCCGACTGGGTCGGGCGGCCGATCATCGACCTCGTCCACCCCGACGATCTCCCCCACGTCGTGTCGTCGATGGGCACCGTGCAGGGCAAGCGGGCGGGCACGCCCATCGAGATCCGAGTGCGCACCGCCGACGGGGCGTGGCGGTGGGTGGAGTTCATCGGCTCCGATGCGCAGGCCGTCGACGGCGTCAACGGGGTGGTCGTCGTGGTCCGCGACATCACACAGCGGAGGATGTGGGAGGTCGCCGCCGGCGACACGGAGATCTTCCGCCAGCTGGTGCAGCACGGGTCGTCGATCACCCTCCTGCTCGACGCCACCGGGGTGATCACCAGCGTGAACGCGGCGTTCACCCGCCTGCTCGGGCACGACCCCTCCCTCACCGTCGGACGGCACCTCGGCACGTTCTGCACCCCAGGTGACGACACCACGCTCAACGCGGCGCTCGATCGCTGCCGCGAGTCGGGCACACCGGTGGCGGTCGAGGTGCTGATGCGCCAGGTCGGACCCGACACGATCGGCCGGCCCATCCACCTCGAGATCGTGAACCTGCTCGACGACCCGATCGTGGCCGGCTTCGTGGTCACCGGCCACGACGTGAGCGATCTGCACCTCGCCCGGCTCTCGCTCGAACACATGGCCCGCCACGACGCGCTCACCGGCCTGGCCAACCGCTCGGTGCTGCTCGAACGGCTCGACGAACTGCTGCAGCGACACGAGTCGGCCGCGGCAGTGTTCATCGACCTCGACCGGTTCAAGCCGGTGAACGACCTGTTCGGCCACGACGCCGGCGACGAGCTGTTGCGCCAGGTCGCGGCCCGGCTCACCAACATCGTTCGCCCCGACGACATCGTCGCCCGCGTGGGCGGTGACGAGTTCGTGGTGCTCGTCACCGGCCTCGACGACCGCCAGCATGCACAAGTCCTCGCGGAGCGGATCGATGCTGCGCTCGCCGAGCCCTATCTGCTCGCCGAAGGCCCGGCACGGGTGACCGCAAGCGTCGGAATGTCGGTGACCGTCAGCGATTCGTCGGCCACCAGCCTCCTGGCCGATGCCGACCGGGCGATGTACGTCGCGAAGGCCGAGCGGCGTGGCGAGCCGATCAGCCGCGACCCCTTGCGCCAGCGATCGGCCAATGAGCGCCGCCGGCTGGCCGACGAGTTGACCATCGGCCTGCGGCGCGGTGAGGTCGTCGCCCACCTGCAGCCGATCGTCTCGATGGCCGATGGCCGCCCGGTCGCGGTGGAAGCACTCGCCCGCTGGAACCATCCGCGCCTCGGTGTGCTCGGCCCGCTGTCGTTCCTCGCGCTGGCGGAGGATGCGGGCCTGGATCTGGCGCTGGGTGATGCGGTGCTGTTCAGCGCGTGCACGGCGGTGGCCGACCTGCCCGAACTGGGGCTGGGCATCAACCTGTCCGTCGCCCAACTCGCCGATCAGGGGCTGCGCGACCGCGTGGCGTCAATCCTCTCCGCCACGGGAGTGCCGCCCGAGCGGCTGACGGTGGAGATCACCGAGCGCGACACCTTGTCGCGTCGGGCCGGCGCCGGCCGCGCCGCGCCGGAGCGCACCTTGCTCGAGTTGCGCGAGTTGGGGGCCAAGCTGGTGCTCGACGACTTCGGCACCGGGTACTCGTCGCTCACCCACATCCGCCGCTTCCCGTTGAGCGGGATCAAGATCGACCAGGCGTTCGTCGCCGGCGCCTCCGAGCACGCCGAGGACCGTGCCGTCATCGCCGCGATCATCGGCATGGCCAAGGCACTCGACCTCAGCGTCGTGGGCGAGGGCGTGGAGCACCGCCAGCAGTACGACATGCTGGCCGAACTGGGCTGCGGGTTCGTGCAGGGCTTCCTCATCGCCAAACCGATGGATGCCGACTCCCTGCACCAGTGGCTCGTCTAGCGTCCCTGACAATGGGTTCACACCGTGGCCACGATCACACCCACCAGCACGGCGCGGGCGAGTTCGCCGCTGGTGCGAACGTGGCCCGCGGCTTGTGGATCAGCACCGCCGTCTGGGCAGGGTTGACACTCATCGGCCTCATTGCGCTCTGGCCCGGTTCGGGCGATCGGCCCGGCTACTCGGTGCCAGCCACGGTGAACGGGTATGTCGAACGGGTCGAGACTGGGCCGTGCTCAGGGACGATCGCCGACGATGCCGTCACCTGCAACATCCTCACGATCGTGCTGACCAGCGGCCCCGACTCCGGGCAACGCACGTCGATCGAGAACTTCGTCATGGAGAGCAACCTGCGCGTGCCCGAGATGGAGGACGAGCTCGTGCTCACGGTCACGCCCACCGAGACCGGCAACCTCTACCAGTTCGCCGATTATCAGCGCTCCAAGTCGATGCTGCTGCTCGTCGGCCTCTTCGCCGTTGCCGTGGTGACACTCGGGCGATGGCGCGGGCTCGGGGCGCTCGCAGGGTTGGTGATCAGCATCGTCGTGCTCCTCGCGTTCGTACTTCCCGCCCTGCTCGAGGGATCGAATCCGGTGCTCGTCGCGCTCGTCGGCGCGTCGGTCATCGCGTTCGCGTCGTTGTACCTGGCGCACGGCGTCAACTCGCCTACCAACGTGGCACTCCTCAGCACTCTCGCTGCACTCACCATCACCGGCCTTCTCGCGTGGGCTTTCGTCGGTCTGTGCACGATCACGGGCCTGGCCGACGAGAACGCCGGCTTCCTCACCGCGCTCGGCATCTCGATCGATCCTCGCGGATTGCTGCTCGCCGGCGTCGTGCTGGGCTCGCTGGGTGTGCTCGACGATGTCACCGTCACCCAGGTGTCGGCCGTCGGCGAGCTCAACCGGTCGCGGCCCGATGCCCACTTCGGCGAGCTCTACCAGTCTGCGCTGGTCATCGGTCGCGATCATGTGTCGAGCACGGTCAACACCCTCTTCCTCGCCTATGCAGGTGCGGCGCTGCCGTTGCTCCTGCTGTTCACCACCGCCCGCCAGCCGATCACCACGACGGCAACGAGCGAGGTCGTCGCCGTGGAGATCGTCCGCGCCCTCGTCGGCAGCATCGGCTTGGTGGCCTCGGTTCCGATCTCCACCGGCCTCGCCGCTGTACTGCTCGCGCCTCGTCGCTCGGCCAAGGTGAGTCACCACGAGTAGCGTGCGACGCATGCCTGCGTACGTCATCGTCCAGGGGGCCATCACCGACCCCGACCAGTTCGACAACTACCGCTCCGGCTCGCCGGCAACGGTCGCTGCTGCGGGGGGCAAGTACATCGTGCGCACCACCGAATCGGTGTCACTCGAGGGCGACACCCCTCCCGAGCGGACGACCGTGATCGAGTTCGCCGATCGCGAAGCTGCGCTGGCGTGGTACCACGGCGAGGCGTACACCGCGCTGCGCGCGTTGCGCGCCGGTGCCGCCGATCTGCGCTTCTACGTCGTCGACGGCGCTTGAGGTCGATGCATCCGCACTAGCCTGTCGGGCGATTGGTGGTGAGACCCATGTCGTTCACGGATGACGACGAGAGCCCCTACAAGCCCTTCCATCTCGATGCGATCGCCGATGCCGACCCGTACCCCTACTGGTACGACGACGCCGACGAGCCCGACAGCAACCCCACGCTGGTGCGCACGGAGAACTGCGACCTGTGCATCGTAGGTGGCGGCTACAACGGCCTGTGGACGGCCATCATCGCCAAGGAGCGCGACCCCAACCGCGACATCATCCTCATCGAGGCACACGAGGTGGGGTCGGCGGCGAGCGGACGCAACGGCGGCTTCATGGAGGCCAGCCTCACCCACGGCGTCGCCAACGGGCAGGAGCGCTTCCCCAGCGAACTGCCGCTGCTGGAAGAACTCGGGTTGAAGAACCTCAACGACATCGAGGCTGCCATCTCGCGCTACGCGATCGACTGCGACTACGAGCGCACCGGCGTGATCGACATCGCCACCACGTTCCACTCACCCACCTACCTCGACG
>WBZL01005340.1_pt1 | contig 10660 bp, 9 predicted proteins | sample 5204291 | NCBI WGS metagenome assembly WBZL01 (sample SAMN12344345, study PRJNA552823) | activated sludge metagenome | biome: Activated sludge suspended growth; feature: Nitrification reactor; material: Wastewater; isolation source: activated sludge from nitrification reactor of wastewater treatment... | reverse complement strand
ACCAGTGCGGCCGCTTCAATGTATTTATCGTAGACCGGGCCAAAGACAACCGGCTTGCCGTATACCGCCGCCTCCAGCACATTATGTACGCCATCCTCTCCAAACCCACCGCCCACATAAGCGATCGCAGCGTACCGGTACAACCGCGACAGCATACCGATGTTGTCAATGATGAGGATGTTGGGATCTGAGGTTTGGGGTTTGAGGTTTGAGGTTGCGGGTTGGGATTCTTCTCCGGGAGATGGACGGAATTCTGCCATTTGCAGTTCCGAGTAAAACAGGGAATGGGGGAATGTTTTCTTTACATCCTTTAAGTTCCCGGCGTCGATCTCGTGCGGGGCGATGATGAAGCGGATCTCCGGGTGCTGCTTTACAAAATGCAGCAGTTCGATCTCATCCTCTTCCCAGGTACTCCCGGCCACGATGACGGTGCCGTTTCCACAGAATTCACTGATATGCGCTACAGGCTGGAAAGCTTCGGCAATCGCGATCACCCGGTCGAAGCGTGTATCGCCGCTGATGCTTACATTGCCGGTAATACCGATCGAACGCAGCAACCGGACCGATTCTTCGTTCTGTACAAAGAAATGCCCGAAGGATTGCAGCATCCGGCGCCACAAGGCTCCGTACGGTTTAAAGAAAGGCTGGCCGTTCCGGAATATGCCCGACACCAGCAGTGCCGGTATGCCCCGCTTCCGGATCTCATCGAGGTAATAGAACCAGTATTCGTATTTCACCCAAAGAACCAGCGATGGATTTACAATATCCAGGAAGCGAGCGGCGTTCGCGGGCGAATCCATCGGCAGGTAAAACACATGATCGGCCCCTTTATAATCCTTCATGACCTCATAACCACTCGGCGAAAAAAAAGTAAGGACAATCTTTAATGCTGCATTCTTAATTTTTAATTCTTCCAGCAAGGGACGCCCCTGTTCAAACTCCCCCAGGCTGGCACAGTGCATCCAGACAGTTTGAGGCTTAACGTGTGAAGTTTGAAGTTCGACATGGATCGAGTCCATGATATTCTTGCGCCCATTCAGCCATTTCCGGGCCTTCGGATTCCACCAGGAACTTACCCGGATTCCGGTACCATACAGTACCAGGAACAGATCGTATAACAGCTTGCTCACCATCGAATTTCAACAAATCTAACGGCAATTTTTTAATCGGGGCAAGTGCATAGTATAAATTCTTCATTCGTACTGCAATCCTTATCTTTGCGCCCATAAAATTCATGCGTATGAGACCCCTGCAAATGGTGGATACCAAAACACAGTACCAGAAGATCAAAAAAGAGGTGGACGCTGCTGTTTTGGAAGTGATGGAAAGTTCGATGTTCATCGGTGGAAACGTGGTAAATACCTTTGCCGAAAACCTGGCCCGGTACAACGGAAGCAAGCATTGTATTCCCTGTGCCAACGGAACCGACGCCCTCCAGATCGCCATGATGGCCCTTGGCCTGGAACCCGGCGACGAAGTGATCGTTCCGTCGTTTACCTATATCGCCACCGTGGAAGTAGCGGGCTTACTCCGGATCAAGCCTGTTTTTGTGGAAGTCGACAAACGGACTTTCTGCATCGACCCGGCCTCACTCGAAAAAGCAATCAGCCCGAAAACCAGGGCCATCGTTCCGGTTCACTTATATGGCCATGCGGCCGACATGGAAACGATCATGTCCATCGCCGCCAGGCACAACCTCTATGTGATCGAAGACAATGCCCAGGCCATCGGCTGCGACTATACCTTCAGCGACGGTACGGTGAAAAAAACCGGTTCCATCGGGCATATCGGCTGTACCTCCTTCTACCCTTCCAAAAACCTGGGAGCCTTCGGCGACGGTGGCGCCATGTTTACCGACAACGACGAACTGGCCGCCAAACTGCGCATGATCGCTTCGCACGGACAAAGCAAACGTTACTACCACGACGTGGTAGGCTGCAATTCCCGGCTGGATGCCATGCAGGCTGCCATACTGGATATCAAACTGAAACACCTCGACGAATACATCGCCGCACGCCGCAAAGCCGCCGATTTCTACGATAAGGCTTTCGCGGAAAATAAAAGCATCACTATTCCGTTTAGAGAGGGCAATAATAAACACGTATTTCACCAGTATACGTTGATTTTGAATGGAGTTGACCGGGACGGACTAAGCCAATACTTAACTGAACAGGGGGTGCCCAACATGATCTATTACCCCGTACCTGCCCACCGGCAGAAAATGTTTGATGCCTTTGGCGGAAGCAGCTACGATCTCCCATTGACAGACTGGCTCACAGAACGGGTTATTTCACTGCCCATCCACACCGAACTGGATGAAGAGCAGCAAAACTTCATCGTGAGCAAGGTGCTTGAGTTTGTAAACAGATAACGTATTCATCATCTTAAAAAGGCTTAACCCCCCTTTAGGGGTTGGGGGCAAATATGAAAATTGCAGTTGTAGGAACCGGTTATGTAGGATTGGTTACCGGTACATGCTTCGCCGAAACAGGAAACAATGTTACCTGTGTAGACATCGACCAGGCAAAAGTGGAGAAGCTTTCCAAAGGCGAAATCACCATCTACGAACCCGGCCTCGAAAAAATATTCATCCGCAATCAGAAAGAAGGAAGATTGCATTTCACCACGTCCCTCAAAGAAGGCATCGAAGGAGCCCGCATCATTTTCCTGGCCCTGCCCACGCCCCCGGGCGAAGACGGCAGCGCCGATCTCAAATACATCCTGGGTGTGGCCGGTGACCTCGGGAAACTGATCACCGAATACGTGGTGATCGTTGATAAGAGCACCGTACCCGTGGGTACGGCCGAAAAGGTACATGCCGCCATCGCGAAAAACGCGAAGGTGGATTTTGACGTGGTATCGAACCCCGAATTCCTGCGGGAAGGCGTGGCTGTCGACGACTTCATGAAACCCGACCGCGTGGTCATCGGCACCGGTTCCGAAAGAGCCAAGAAAATAATGAACGAACTCTACGTTCCCTTTGTTCGCCAGGGAAACCCCATCTTATACATGGACGAACGCAGCGCCGAACTCACCAAGTACGCCGCCAATTCCTTCCTCGCCATGAAGATCACCTTCATGAACGAAGTGGCCCAGCTCTGCGAACGCCTGGGCGCCGACGTAGACATGGTGCGCAAGGGTATCGGCAGCGACGAACGCATCGGCAAACGTTTTCTCTTCCCGGGCATCGGTTACGGCGGAAGCTGTTTCCCCAAAGATGTACAGGCCTTGTCTAAGTCGGCCCGGGAAGCACAATACGATTTTCGTATCCTCGACGCGGTGATGGATGTGAACGAAAAACAGAAAACACACCTCATCCCGAAAATAAAAGCCTATTTCAACAACAACCTGAAAGGAAAGAGAATGGCTTTGTGGGGACTTTCCTTCAAGCCGAATACCGATGATATCCGCGAAGCGCCGGCCCTCACCATCATCAAAGAACTGGTAGCCGAAGGCGTGCACATCTGTGCCTACGATCCCGAAGCCATGCCGAACGTGAAAGCGCAGGTTGGAAACCAGGTTGAATTCGCCGAACGTCAATACGACGCACTCCAGGACGCGGACGCTCTCGTGATCGCCACCGAATGGAGTGAATTCCGCACGCCGGATTTCGATAACATCGTCCGCCTGCTGAAAAATAAAGTTATTTTCGACGGAAGAAACCTCTTCGATCTGCAGAAGATGGAAGAACTGGGCTTTCACTACGAAAGCGTGGGCCGCCGTCCCATTAAACAGGTAAACCAATAAACCAAGAAGTATACACGTGGCAGCAAAAAGAGTTTTAATCACCGGCGCCGCCGGATTCCTCGGTTCCCACCTGTGCGACCGATTCATCCGGGAAGGCTTTCATGTCATCGGAATGGACAATCTCATTACCGGCGACCTGAAGAATATCGAACACCTTTTCAAATTACCGGAATTCGAATTCTACCACCACGATGTTTCGAAATTCATTCACGTAACCGGCCCCCTGGATTATATATTGCATTTCGCTTCACCGGCCAGTCCGATCGACTACCTCAAGATCCCGATACAAACGCTGAAAGTAGGTTCGCTGGGCACACACAACTGCCTCGGACTGGCGCTGGCCAAGAAAGCCAGGATACTCGTAGCTTCCACCAGCGAAGTATACGGCGACCCGATGGTACACCCGCAGAACGAAGAATACTGGGGTAATGTAAACCCGGTTGGCCCACGGGGGGTGTACGACGAGGCCAAACGCTTCCAGGAAGCGATGACCATGGCGTATCACACATTTCACCAGGTAGAAACAAGGATCGTACGCATATTCAATACATACGGCCCGCGCATGCGGCTCAACGACGGGCGGGCCCTGCCGGCTTTCATCGGCCAGGCGCTCCGCGGCGAAGACCTCACCGTTTTCGGCGATGGCTCGCAAACACGCAGCTTTTGTTATGTAGACGACCTGGTGGAAGGTATTTACCGCCTACTGATGAGCGACTACGCGTTCCCGGTGAACATCGGCAACCCCGATGAGATTTCATTGAAGGATTTTGCCGAAGAGATCATCAAGCTCACCGGTACCAAACAGCAGATCGTATACAAACCATTGCCTACCGATGATCCGAAACAACGCAGGCCCGACATTACCCGGGCGAAGCAACTGCTGGGCTGGGAGCCAAAAGTTTCAAGATCGGAAGGACTGAAGATCACGTATGAATACTTCCGCTCGCTGCCCAAGGAAGAATTGAATAAATTACCGAAGGAATTTGAAAGTAAACGATAATTCGTAAACCATAATTAGACTCATTCATGTACCAGGAATTAGTAGACAAGAAAAAGAAACTCGCCGTGATCGGGCTGGGTTATGTGGGATTACCCATCGCACTGGAATTCGCCCGCAAGATAAAAGTGATCGGTTTTGACATCAACGATCAGCGTGTGGAGATGATGCGCAATAAGATCGACCCCAGCCAGGAACTGGAATCAAGCGACTTCGATGGTTGCGATATCGAATTCACCAGCGACCTCGACGTATTACGCCAGGCCAACTTTTTCATCGTAGCGGTTCCCACGCCTGTGGATGAACACAATGTACCCGACCTGCGACCTGTGCAACGTGCCAGTGAAACAATCGGCAAAGTGATCAAGAAGGGCGACTACGTGGTGTATGAAAGCACTGTGTATCCCGGTTGCACCGAAGAGGACTGCGTGCCCATCATCGAAAAACTCTCGGGCCTGAAAATGGCCGGTGACTATAAGATCGGTTATTCCCCCGAACGCATCAACCCCGGCGATAAGGAACACACCATCACCACCATCACCAAAGTGGTGAGCGGTTGCGATGCCGAAAGCCTCGATGTGATCGCCCGGGTATACGAGCTGGTGGTAAAAGCGGGCGTTCACCGTGCCTCCTCCATCAAGGTGGCGGAAGCGGCCAAGATCATCGAGAACACCCAGCGAGACCTCAACATCGCCCTGATGAATGAACTCTCGATCATCTTCGACAAAATGAACATCAATACCTACGAAGTGCTGGAAGCCGCGGGCACCAAATGGAACTTCCTGAAGTTTCAACCCGGCCTCGTTGGCGGACACTGCATCGGTGTAGACCCGTATTATCTTACCTATAAATCCAAAAAACTGGGTTACAATTCGCAGGTGATACTCGCCGGCCGTTTCATCAACGACGCCATGGCCGGGTACGTAGCCCGCAAAGTACTGAAGCATATTATCCAGAATACCGGCAACGTAAAAGAAGCCAAAGTGCTGGTGATGGGCGCTACGTTCAAAGAAAACGTAAGCGATATCCGCAACAGCAAAGTGGCCGATGTGGTACGGGAACTGAAAGCGTTTTCGCTGAACGTGGACGTGACCGATCCCTATGCCGACAGCGAGGAACTGAAACACGAATACGGATTCGAACTCGCAGCCCGGATCGGTAACGACTACGACGCCGTGATCGTGACCGTGCCCCACAAGGAATACAAAGCGCTCGACGAAACCTATTTCGCCTCGATCACCAAGAACCACGCGATGGTGGCCGACCTGAAAGGCATTTACCGCGGCCGGATGCACGCACGGAAATACTGGAGTTTATAACCCCCATTCCCTAAAGGGGTGTAAATGTATTATGGCTAAGCAATAACAGATAAGCATAAATGAGTGACCCAAAAAAAGAATCGCTGATTATCCCCCCTTCAGGGGATGGGAGTTTTCACAGCAAAGACCTCAGCACCTCCTCCTTTCTCGTGACAGGAGGCGCCGGTTTTATCGGAAGTCACATCGCCGAATACCTGCTGAAGAACGGCGCCGGTAAAGTACGGGTACTCGACAATATGGCGAATGGTTTCAAATCGAACCTGGCCATCCTGAAGCAATACAGCGCCTTTGAATTCATCGAAGGCGATATCCGCGATATTGATATTTGCCAGAAGGCCTGCACCGGCATTGATTATGTAAGCCACCAGGCTGCCCTCGGCTCCGTTCCCCGCAGCATCCGGGAACCGGTATATTTCAACGAAGTGAATGTAGGTGGTTTTGTCAATGTGCTTACAGCCGCCGTCGACAACAAGGTCAAACAATTCGTGTACGCGTCTTCGTCGTCGGTGTATGGCGATGAACCCACACTGCCCAAACTGGAAGACAGGATCGGTAAATGCCTCTCCCCCTACGCGGCCACCAAAAAAACAAATGAATTGTACGCCCAGGTATTTGCCGATGTGTACGGCATCAGGCTGATGGGTTTTCGTTATTTCAACATCTTCGGCCCGCGGCAGGATCCCGATGGCGCTTACGCGGCCGTGATCCCGCTCTTTGTAAAAAGCATCATGAAAGAGATCCCCGCTTTCATCAATGGCGATGGCGAACAAACCCGCGACTTCACGTTTGTCGATAACGCGGTACAAATAAATATAAAGGGCATGCTCACGGATAATCCGGAGGCATTGGGTAAGGTGTACAACGTGGCCATCGGTGAAAATTTCACCGTGAACTACCTGTACCAGGCCTGTTTGGACCGGCTCAACAGTACCTTCCCCGCGCAATACCGGGAACCCCGCGCAGGCGATATCCGGAATTCGCTGGCCGATATCAGCCTCGCCAAAAAACTACTCGGTTATCAGCCCACCAAACGTTTCGAAGACGGGTTGGCCGAGACCATCGATTTTTTCAAAAACAAATACGCCTGATAACCGCTGCCGTATGCCATTCATTAAAACAGATATCCCGGGTCTGCTGGTTTTCGAACCCACCGTATTCGAAGACAGCCGGGGTTATTTCTACGAAAGCTACAATGCGCAGGCGTTTGCAAAAGAAGGTATCAGCACCGCATTCGTACAGGACAACCAATCCAAATCATCGTACGGCGTAATCCGCGGATTGCATTACCAGTTGCCGCCGCATGCGCAGACAAAACTGGTACGGGTGCTGTCGGGTACCATACTCGATGTGGTCGTCGACATCCGCCGGGGATCCCCGGCCTATGGAAACGTATTCTCCATCGAACTTTCCGCTACCAATAAAAAACAATTGTATATCCCAAAAGGATTCGCCCATGGGTTCTCGGTATTAAGTGAAACCGCCGAGGTCCTCTACAAATGCGACGCGTTTTACAACAAAGAATCCGAAGGCGGCATCCGCTACAATGATCCTGCCCTGCAGATCGATTGGAAGATACCCGCCGGAAAAGCCATTATATCCGACAAGGATCGGTTGAACCCGGCACTGGCTGAATGTAAAAACAGTTTTGTTTTTGAACCCTGATACAACCATCCTCGTCACCGGCGCCAACGGCCAGCTGGGTTCCGAACTGAGGGCCATCGCTCCCCGCTATCCGCAATACCGTTTTCTTTTCAGCAGCCGGAATGAATTACCGATCGATGACCCGGCTGCGATGGAAAAATACTTTTCATCCAACAGGATCAGCTATTGCGTCAACTGCGCCGCGTATACGGCCGTTGATAAAGCAGAAAACGATAAAGAAAACGCTTTCCGCATCAATGCCGATGCGGCAGGAAACCTGGCAAGGATATGCCGCCTGTACCAGGCGCAATTATTCCATATCTCTACCGACTATGTGTTCGATGGCAACGGCGCAGAACCCTACAAAGAAACCGACCCAACAGCTCCGCTGGGCGTTTACGGCGCTTCAAAACTGCAAGGCGAACGGTTGGTACTGGAGAACGATCCCACGGCCATCATCATCCGCACGGCCTGGGTTTACTCTTCGTTCGGCAACAACTTTGTAAAAACGATGCTTCGCCTGATGAAGGAAAGAGACCGTATCGGTGTGGTGAATGACCAATGGGGAAGCCCGACCTACGCGGCCGATCTGGCTGCCGCCATCCTGCAGCTTATCGCTTCCGGAGAAACAAAAGAAAAGGGAGGCGTGTATCATTACAGCAATACGGGCATCATCAGCTGGTACCAATTCGCGGTGGCCATCAAAGAACTCACCGGAAGTGCATGCACGGTTGATCCCATCACAACCGATCAATACCCCACGCCTGCCCGCAGGCCGAAATACTCCGTGCTCGATACAAAAAAGATCCGGGATACATTCGGTATCCGCATCCCGGATTGGAAAACAAGTTTGCAGTCCTGCCTTACGCTTCTTTAACCTCTTTAGCCCCCACAATCAACAACCACAAGCAGGTACCGATCTCGCCAATACTTGCTGGCAATCTAACATAGGATGAAATACCAAGTTGCGCATACGCGGGAAATAAGGTATGGCCCAGGAAATTCACGAGATACCCGAAGCAGCCTGCCATCAATAACAGGCCCAGTGCTTTGGGAAGAAATCCCGACCTGAATACCAGGTAACCGAAAGGGAACAGCCAAAGCCCGGAAAATATATGAACGATGCGCATACCATTATCATACTGGTCCAGGTACAGCATCAGCTGCAATTGTATTTGTTCAATGGTTAACCCGTAGCTGTTTTTGGCTCCATCGAGCAATGAAAGAACACTAAATTGATTTTGGACATTGAGAAAATAAACCGGCACACTCATAACGGCCAACAGCACCATAAGAACAGCATAGTACGCATGAACGGGTTTCAGCAGCCTGTACAGCGCAAGCGGAAGGAACAGAAAAAATGTATAGCACAACAATCCGCTTACAATCCAAACCCGGAAGAGGAATGTTGCGGAACGGATGTTTTTGTATGTCAGCGCCGCGTCGTCGGCCGCGATCAGGCGGGAAGGGACATACATCAGGCTGAAAATACCGGTCAGCACTACAAGCAGGTACAGCAGTCCGGCTACCCGTGCCATCCGCTTATTGGATCTTGCTTTTATCATGGTTGGTTGGTTATTGGTTCGAAACACGCTCTTGTGGCCATTTCCAGGCATACCATATAATCAGGGATGTGAGGCAACTCTCAACAACTGCCAGGAAAACATAGAACATACGCCAGGGTGTAAGTGAGGTAACAGCAATCAAGAGCATAATGACCGTGAAGAAAAAGCCAAGCGCAATGTTCAGCCGCCGGTTTACTGCCGGTTTCAAGCTAACCGACAGGAAGACCATGAGCGCAGGGATGGCAAGGAGCACCGATGCGGCGAATAATTTAAACGGAGTATCCAGCAAATTCGCACCGGTTACAAGCCCCTGTGTTTTTTGCGGCACGTACAGTTCAAAATAATCGCCATACAGGTAACAAAGTGTAACCGATGTCCAAAGAGCCGAAAGTTTGATTTTGATGTTAAGTTTCATATCCTCAAAACCGTGGGATGTTGCGTTCATTGTACTCATTGTTTTGGTCAGGGTGTGTAATACGTTTGTGCTGCAGAAATGTTACAAAATGGAAAATTAGTACAGGCAATATTGTTATACTGTCTTCCGGGCAACCGTTTTTTTCCCAGCAACGTCTCCTGCAAGGGACGTTGCGTTATAATGAATCATTAAGGTCAAAAAAAATCCGGAGCCGCTGGGCCCCGGATCGTCACCGGTTGTTCGCCGGTTATTATTTCAGTTTGAATGTTTCGAGAAACTTGGTGGTGAAATTTCCGCTGATGAAATTTTCATCCCGCATCAGTTGCTGGTGGAACGGGATCGTCGTCTTCACGCCTTCGATCACGTATTCACTCAGGGCCCTGCTCATCGTGTCGATGGCTTCCTTGCGGGTTTGCGCCACCGCGATGAGTTTGGCGATCATGCTGTCGTAATACGGCGGGATCACATACCCGGCGTACACATGGCTGTCGACCCGTACCCCATGCCCGCCCGGCGTATGCAGTACGGTGATCTTGCCTGGTGAAGGCCGGAAATCGTTGTACGGATCTTCGGCATTGATGCGGCATTCAATAGCGCACATCTGGGGGAGATAGTTTTTACCGCTCACCTTTTCGCCGGCGGCTATCTTGATCTGTTCTTTAATCAGGTCGTAGTTGATCACTTCTTCCGTAACGCAGTGTTCTACCTGGATACGGGTATTCATTTCCATGAAGTAGAAGTTGCGGTGTTTATCCACCAGGAACTCGATCGTTCCCACACCTTCGTAATTGATGGCGTTGCAGGCCTTGATGGCGGCGGCGCCCATTTTATCACGCAGCTCATCCGTCATGAAGGGAGAAGGCGATTCTTCCACCAGTTTCTGGTGACGGCGCTGGATCGAGCAGTCGCGTTCACTGAGGTGGCAGGCGGTGCCGTATTGATCACCGGCAACCTGTATCTCAATATGCCGGGGTTC
>WBZL01005339.1_pt1 | contig 10662 bp, 9 predicted proteins | sample 5204291 | NCBI WGS metagenome assembly WBZL01 (sample SAMN12344345, study PRJNA552823) | activated sludge metagenome | biome: Activated sludge suspended growth; feature: Nitrification reactor; material: Wastewater; isolation source: activated sludge from nitrification reactor of wastewater treatment... | reverse complement strand
GGGGCGGGGCACCTTGCACTCGACGGTCGCGCCGAAGCGGCGCTCGTAGTCGACGGGCAGCCGGCACGCGCCGATCGCCGCGAGGCCGCCGAGGAGGGCCCAGCGGTGGGCGAACGCGAAGCCCCAGAGCCCGGCCCGCCGCGCCCGGCCGTGGAGGCGCGCGTGCTCGGCGAGGACGCGGGCCTCGAGCGCGGCCGGCGGCGGCGCGTCGGCCGGGGTGCGCGCCCGGAAGATCCGGCGGAGGAGCGTCTCGGGGTGTTCACGCGGCACAGTCGGCCTCTCCTTTCGCGCGCGGGCCGGCGGCGAGGCGCCCCCGCAGCTCTCGGATCGCCCGCGAGAGGCGCTGCTTGACCGCCGCCTCGCTGAGCCCCACGAGGGCGGCGATCTCGCGGTGACGGAGGCCGTCGGCGTAGCGCAGCACCAGGAGCTCGCGGGTCTGGGGCGCCTCGGCGTCGAGGCGATCGAGGTGCTCGAGGAGCTCCTCCAGGCGCTCGCGCTCCAGGAGCTCGCCCAGCGGATCGTCGACCGCCGGCAGCGCCTCGCCCACCGCGTCGAGGGCGACCGCCGGGCGGCTCCGGCGGAAGTGATCGATCACCGCGTTGCGGGCGATCGTCAGCACCCAAGCCCGCACCCCGCCGCGCTCCGGATCGAAGTCGCCGAGCCGCTGCACAACCACCATGAACACCCGAGCGACCAGGTCCTCGGCGTCGGCGTGGTTCGAGACGCGGCGGCCGACGAAGCGCGCGACCTCCGGGTGGAGCTCGCGGTAGAGCGCCCGCATCGCCGCCGCGTCGCCGTCCCGCGCCGCGACCGCCCGGCGGGTGAGGAGCGGCGCGCGGAGGATCCACGGGAGCGACATCGATCTCTTGGTTACGACGCTCGAGGGGATTGGTGACAGGGGGGCCCAGAGCCCCATCCGCGCGCGAGCGCCGCGGGCGCCCTTTCGCCCTCCGCCCGCCCGGACCCGCCCGAGCGCCGCCTCGGAGCCCGTGCGGACCCCTCCCCTTCCCCGGTCGCGCCCGCGGGTGCAGATTCACCCCCATGCGCGCCCGACTCGTCCTCGCCCTCGCCGCCCCCCTCGGCCTCGCCCTCGCCTGCGTGACCGAGGCGCGCGTCGAAGATCGCCTCGACGAGGCCAACTATTGCGAGAGCGCCGACGAGTGCGTGGAGGTCTACCCGGGCTGCCCCCTCGGCTGCGTCCGCCTGGTCAACGAGGCCGAGGTCGACGACGTGCAGGCGCTCATCGACCGCTACCACCGTCAGCACCGGGACAATTGCGCCTACGACTGCGTCGGCCTCGGCCCGCCGCGCTGCGAGGGCGGCCGCTGCGTCGCCGACCCGGCGCTCTGAACCGGCGCGCTCCGAACCTGCGGGCGTCCGCCGTCACCTGAACTCACGGACATGTCCCTCGTGCGCGTCGGCGCGCGAAGGCTGCAGCGATTGCGCGCTCGGTCGTTTGACCGCCTCCCGCGCCCCCTCCTAGCGTTCGGTCGATGCCGAACTACGACGAGACGGTCCGAATCAATCGACCCTGGTCCGACTGGATCTACCTCAACCAGACGCGCGACCGCGACGGCGGCGGGTTCCACATCCACAACCCGTGGGGCAACTCGACCCAGCCGCAGGGCGCGGCCGATCGCAACCGCCTGGAGATCGCCTACCACACCGCCGCCGGCCAGGACCTCTGGGGCCAGATCGTCCTCCACGGCCCGAGCGGCAACGTCGGCCTCGGGCTCGGCGCCCCGCAGGCCCGCCTCGACGTCAACGGCAACGTCATCGTCCGCGGCGACGTGTACGTGAAGAACTCCGCCGGCACCAACACGATCCACCTCGACGCCTCCGAGGGCGACATCAAGCTCGCCGGGGCCGACTGCGCGGAGGACTTCCCCGCCGCCGAGTGCGAGGGCGTCGACGCCGGCTCGGTGATGGTCATCGGCGACGCGGGCCTGGTCGTCTGCGCCACCGCCTACGATCGCCGCGTCGCCGGCGTGGTCTCTGGCGCCGGCGAGTTCAAGCCCGGGATCCGCCTCGGCGCGGTCGGCAACGATGACGACACCCTGCCGCTCGCTCTGGTCGGCCGCGTCCGCTGCAAGGTCGACGCGAGCCACGGGCCGATCGCCGTCGGCGACCTCCTCACCACCTCGCCCACCCCCGGCCACGCCATGCGGGCCGACGATCCCACCCGCGCCTTCGGGGCCGTCCTCGGCAAGGCGATGGAGCCCCTCGCCGAAGGCCAGGGCATGATCACCATCCTCGTCTGCCTGAACTGAGGAGGTCGGCCATGATCTCCCTCCGCTCCAAGCTCGCCCAGCTCGGACTCCCGACCGGCGGCGGCGTGTCGATCCTCGGCAGCCTCTACGGCCTCGTCTATCGCCGCGTCCCCGCCGACCCGGACCCGTCCTTCGCCTCCAGCGTGTCGCTCCGCGACAAGGTCGTCCGCCTCGACGGCCGCTACGTCAACATCAACGTCATCAGCGTCGGCTGGGACGCCTTCGCCGACGCCGATCGGCGGGCGGTCGACTACGCGATCTTCCGCGCCCACTCGATCCTCGGCGCCGCCGGGATGGGGCTCGGCCGGATCGGCCGCTACTACATCTCGGTCGCCGAGGCCGCCGGCCGCGACGACCTCGGCAGCGAGGACGAGGCCGAGGACCTCACCCAGGAGTGGACGGTCCCGAACGACGGCATCGACGTCTTCGTCGTCGACAACATCTCCGACTCCGACTACATCGGCCTCTCGCCGGTCGGCGGCCCCTGCGACAAGGACGCGAAGGGGATGAACGGCCTCATCGGCGGCGAGGTCAACCTCGGCCACCTCCAGCTCTCGCGGACCTTCTCCCACGAGATCTGCCACTACCTCGGGCTCAGCCACAACCACGGCGACAACTGCCCGACCGACACGACCGCCCGCGACAACCTGATGGCGCAGAGCCGCTGCGCCAACAGCACCCGCAACTCGACGGTCCTCACCAGCTCGCAGCGGAGCACGATTCGATCGCACTGCGCGGTGCGGAACAGGTAGGCCCGACATGCCCGAGATCCTCAACATCGAACGCCTCCGCGACCCCGAGCTCGACAAGCTCGCCCGCTCCACCGACCTCGAGGGCGCCCTCCTCGCGGTCAAGCACCTCGAGCGGCGGGCCAGCCCGCTGCGCGACAAGGCCTTCGACGACCTGCTCCGCGCCCGCACCACCGCGCCCAAGGTGCGGCGGACGATCGCCACGATCTGCGGCAAGCGGGCGACCCCGCAGAACCACGCGCTCCTCGGCCTCGCCCTCGCCGATCCCGACGGGGTGGTGGTCCGAAACGCCGCCAAGGCGATCGGCCAGATCGGCACGCTCGCCGAGCTCACCCGCCTCGAGGCGCTGCCCCGCCAGGCCGCCGAGGTCCAGGCGAGCGTCGACTTCGCCAAGTCGCTGCTCTCCTACCGCCACCGCCTCGGCAAGTACCGCCAGCCGGTCCCCGCCGCCGCGTCGATCGTCGGCCTCCGCGGCGGCTTCGAGCTCGCCGCCGGCTCCGTCGACGCCAGCAAGAGCGCGCTGGCCGAGGCCACGCGCGACCTCCCCGGGATCGGCCTCGCGGCCCACGGCGGCGCGCTCCTCGAGTGCCACGGCGTGAAGATCCTGATCGCCTTCACGGACGCCTTCCCGGACCCCGGGGCGATCGGCAGCCTTGGCAGCCGCGACGCCCGGCCGCTCGTGATCATGCACGCCGGCCTCTCGGTCGATCGCTTCGTCCTGAGCCAGCACATCGTCACCCACCCCGGCGAGAACGGGGCCATCGAGCTCCTCGGCCTCCGCCCCGGCGGCGCCCTCACCTACGCGGGGCGGGTCCGCCTGGTCCGCGAGGGGGTCGCGTTCGAGATCCGCTCGGTGGGCGGCCGCTACAGCGCGGCGATCGACTTCGCCGGCACCTACTCGCCGCGCACCGGCGCCTGGACCTTCGAGCGCAAGCTGAGCTCCGAGCAGGTCGCGGACCCCGGCCGCAAGACGCGGACGCCGCAGGCGCTGTGAGCGATCACCTGTCCCCACGGACAGGCCACGAGCCCGCGCGCTCGCACCGCTGGACCGACCCGCGGGCGGGCGCGCGGCGCCTCCGCAGGGCCGCGCGGCGGCTCCGATGGTTCACGTCACCGCCCCTCCCAGCGCGCCTCCGTCCGGGTCGTGCGACGACGGCGCGGCCGACCGAGCCCGTCGTCGTCGTCGTCGGCATCGTCGCCGCGGCGGCGGAGGCCGTGGGCCTCGGCGATCCGCATGGTCACGACGAGGAGGAGCGCCGGCGCCACCGCGACCGCCGCCCACCCCAGGAGCTCGCCGAAACCGAAGAAGACGTCCATCAGAGCCGATCCTGCCCGCGACGAGGCGCCGCTCTGACGCCCCACGGATGAAGTGGCAACGCCTGTGGGAGGCGGGCGGCTCTTTCTCACGGAGGACATCCGCCAGCGCGGACGCGCCCGGCTCGCGCGCCTGCACCCACGTCGCGGCGGCCCGCGGTCCGCCGCTAGAAGCGCATCTTCACCTGCACCACCTGCGAGGGGCTGGCGAAGGTGGGGAAGCGGGCGCCCTGGAGGATCGCGGCGGCACACTCGGCGAGCGGCGTGGCCGCCGACTCGGCGGCGACCACCTCGCCGCTCGCGCCCGCGACCGTGAGGGTGACCGCCACCTCCTCGCCGCCCTGCGCGTGAGCGCGACACTCCGCGAACGCGCGCGACTGCGGCTCGGCGAGGGCCACCCGGATCGCGTCGGCGTCGAGGCGCTGCGGCAGCGCCTCCACCGGCGCGTCGCCGTCGGTCGGCCGGGGCGGCACCCGCGTCGACGACACCGGCGGCAGGGGGCCTGCCTCGTCGCCGAGGAGGATGTAGCCCTCGGAGTCGACCAGCACCCCCGGCGGCGGCTTGTACTCGCCGTTCGCGTCGAGGACGCCGAGGCGCAGCCCCAGGCTCTCGTTGTAGATGTCCACCGCGCGGTCGTAGCCCTTCCGCGCGCGGTTGTAGGTCACGCCGGCGCCGATCCCGAAGCCGACCGTCGCCACCCCACCAGCGAGGAGGAGCACACCCGTGCCGCCGACGCTCTTGAGGTCGAGCCCCTCGCGCGCCGACGCGGCCGCCCCAGAGACCACCGCGAGCGCCGAGATCGCGGTGAGCGCGGTCAGGATCCGCGACGCCCGCAGGGTCCGCACGGGCAGGGCCTCCGACGCGTTCATGTCGCTCCGCAGGATCGCGTCGAGCGACTGCCAGGTCCGCTTCACCGAGAGCGGGTGGTTCCCGCGGGTGTAGCGGACGCCCTGCGGCAGGACGTGGCGGTAGATCGAGTTGTCCGTGTAGAGGCGCTCGCGCTCGCCGCGGTCCTCCACCTGCTCGAGGGCGGCGATGTCCGGCGGATCGAGCTGCGGCGAGAGGACCATGCAGCCGCTGAGGCCGGCGCAGAGGAGCGCCTGGGCCGCAGCGTGGACGAGCCGGGATCGCGCGCGCATCACGGGTGTCTCACCGTACCACGTCAGGGCCCGCGAGGGATCAGCGCTGGCGTCGATCGCAGCGCGACCTTGCGGGCCAGCCGATCCAGCCGCTGCCGCGAGACGGCGCCCGTCGAGCGCCGGAGGACCGACAGGGCCGCCTCCGGATCGCCGAGGCGATGCTCGAGGAGGCGGGCGAGGGCCTCGTGCGCCGGCGCGTCGCCGGGGTCGCGCGCGCAGATCGACTCCAGGAGCGCCGCGGCCCGCCGGACCTCCCCCTCCCGCGCCAGGATCCCCGCCGCCAGGAGCCACGCCCGCCGCTCGTCGCTGGAGACCGGGCCCAGCCCCGCGGGCCGGCCCGCGCCCGGCGATGCGGCGAGCCCGCGTGCCTCCGGCAGCCAGGGCCCGAGGCTCCCGAGCGCCTCCCGCGACGCGCCCCGGGCGAGGTGATGTCGGGCGACCCGCAGGCCCGCCGCCAGATCCGGCGGCACCTCGATCGCCGCGGCCAGCGCGCGCCCCACCGCCGGCAGCGTGATCAGGTCGGCCGCGTTGTGGGCCAGCACCTTCTCGAGGAGCGCCGCGGGGCCGGGAGCCGTGGGCGCGTCGAGCCAGGACCAGAACGCCGCCGGGATCGCGTGCCCTGGCACGTCGCCCTGACGCCGCACGCCCAGGCGCGCGCGCTCGACCGCGCCGAGGCGGAGGTCGACCCCGGGCGCTCGCCAGATCCGACGGGCGATCACCAGCAGATCGAGGTGGAGCCCGCCGAGCCCGGCATCGTCCACGCCGTGTCGCCGGAGCCGCGCCCGCAGGAGCGGTAGATCGAAGGACGCGCCGTTGTAGGTGACCAGCGCGCCGGTGGCCCCACGGAGCGCCGCGACCCGCTCCACCAGCGCCCGGAGCATCGCCGCCTCCGCCCCGAGCCGCTGGAGGAGCCACTGCTCGACCACCAGCGCGCCGCCCCGGAGCCAGGCCAGGCCGACCAGGAACGCCAGCGTGCCGGCGTCATGGGCGAGCCCCGTCGTCTCGGTGTCGAGGACCACGAAGGGCGCCCGCTCGTCGTCGACGCCCCGTGCCTCCCCCGGATCCGCGAAGGACCCCGCCGGCGCGAGCCTCCCCGCGATCGCCCCCCACGCCGCCCCATCCGGCACCTTCACCCCACCGAGCGCCCCGCCGAGGAGCTCCGGCCAGGGCCGCTCGAGCGGCGTCACCACCCGCCGGACCTCGAAGCCCTCCCGCACCGCCACCTCGACCCGCGTCGTCGGCGCCGGCATCGTCCTCGCGCCCGTGTGGCCGCGCGAATCGCCGCCGACCCGCGCGCTCGACCCGACGCCCGCCTCTCCCCTTCCCCTCGCCGGCACGCTCGCTCCTCTGGCGCCCGCCGCCGCGTTCGTCCGGGCGCCCGCCGCCGCCGCCGCACCCGTCCGGGGCCCCTCGGCCGTGGGCGCTGAGGCGGGCGCCGAGGCGAGCGCCGAGGCGGGCGCCGAGGCGGGAGTCGTTGGGCTCGTCTCCCGAGGAGCCCCCGGCCCGGACCTCAGAGCCCGCCCGTCCACCGGCGCCGCACGAGCCGCCAGCACCCCGAGCATCAGCTCGTCCGCGCCGCCCTCACGCCCCCGAAGTCGCCCCACACGCAATCGATAGCCCCGCTCGGCCTCCCCCAGGAGATCCTCCGCGACCGCCCGCGCCTGCGCGCCAATCGCCGCCGAGCCGCCTCCACGCGCTGGCATCGCAGGCCCGGCCGATGCCGACGGCCTCGCTGGCTCCGCCGACCGCGCTTCCTCGCCCCCCCTCGCTGGCCCTGCTGGCACCGGGCTTTCTTGCCGCGCCCGCTCCGCGACCATCCCCGGCCGCGCTCGCTCCTCCGGCCGAGCTTGCCGCGCCGTCTCCACCGGCCGCGCTCTTTCCTCCGGCCGCGCCTTCTCCACCGGCGGCCGCACGTGCTCCGTCGGACGCGCCGTCGCGGGCGGTGCCGCACGCCCTGGAATCGCTCGACCCGCCCCTTCCTCCTGCCCCGCCCGCTCCTCCTCTTCACCCCCGCGCCCCGTCTCGCCCGCCCCCGCCTCGCCCGCGACCCGGCTGAGCGCGAAGCGCCGCGCGAGCTTCACGCGAAGAGCTCCTGCAGGCCATGAAGGAGCGCGACCACGTCGCCCTTGAGGCTCGTCGCCATCTCCCGGGTCGGCGCCTGCACCTGGGCCCCGAGGCACGTCGGGCACCCCTTCGCGCAGCTACACCCCTCCACCACCCGCCGTACCCGGGCGAAGAGCTCCCCGCCGAGCGCGTAGGCCTGGGTCGAGAGCCCTGCCCCGCCCGGCATGTTGTCGTAGAGGTGCAGCGCCGGCACCGTGCTCGCCGTCAGCCACGCGTCCGGGTCGACCCGCCCGCGCCGCGCGTCGATCACGTGCCCCCAGGTCCCCAGCTGCCCGCGCTCGGCGCTCGCCGTCACCGCGTGCCCGAGGTCGTGCACGTCGCACATCAAGAGGAGCGCCGCGCAGTGGTGGAGCGCGTGCCCGAGGGCCAGCGCCGCCGCCGCCCGCCGCCCCGGGTCGGTGATCTCCGCCAGCACCGCCGCCGGCAGGGTCCAGAACGCCGCCACCGTGTGGAGCTCGAGGTCCGGCAGGCTCACCGGCCCGAAGCCGATGTTCTCGTGGGTGCGGAAGCGGAGCTTCTTGAAGCCGGGCACCGCCCGCACCAGGTGCGCGTAGCCGACCCCGTGCCCCCGCCCCTCGTCGACCGCGATCGGGTCGACCACCCGCACCCGCAGCTGGCACACCGCCTCCGTGTAGTAGGTGCTCCGCTGCTCGCGCACGTAGGCCTTGCGGGCGTCCCAGTCGAGGCGGAGCACCTCGTAGGTGCGCCCCTCCAGCGGGTAGATGGCCCCCGGGTGCACGTAGAGGGGCCCGTCCTCGAAGTCGACCTCGGCGAGGATCCGCCCGTCGTCCGCGCTCCCCGGCGCCACCTCCACCACCGCGAAGTTCTCCTCGACGCTCCCGCGGAGGTCCACCTTGTCGGCCGGGAACGCCTCACCGACGGCGAAGTAGCGGGCCTTGCCGGCGTCATCCAGCTCGCGGCGGAGCACCCCGCGCTCCGCCAGGTAGTCGAGCGCCGGCGCCAGATCAGCCGGCTCGACGCCCGCGAACGCGCCGTCCGCGTCGGCGTCGAGCGGCAGCTCGTAGGCGGCGCAGCGGAGGTGCGGGATCAGGATCTCGGGGTTCTCCGCGTCGACCCGCGCGTGCTCGGGCGGGATGTCGAAGAGGAAGCCCGGATCGGCGGCGATGCACTGGTCCAGCGGGTCCGACGAGAGCACCATCGCCGTCAGCGAGGGCCCCATCCGCCGGCCCGCCCGCCCCGAGCGCTGCAGCGTCGCCGCCCGCGTCCCCGGGTAGCCCGCCAGCACCACCGCGTCCAGGCCGCCGATGTCGAGGCCGAGCTCGAGCGCATGCGTCGCCGCGCAGACCCGGGCCTCACCGCTCTGCAGCGCCTGCTCCACCTCGCGGCGGTGCTCTGGCAAGTACCCGCCCCGATAGCCGCGGATCGCCCGCGTCGCCCGCGCCCACGCCGCGCCGTCCACCGCCCCGCCGCCCTTCGGCGCCCCGCCCTGGTCCCGCGCCGACCCGCCGCCGATCCCCGCCTCGTCCTCGCGGAGGTAGCGGGTCAGGAGCTCCACCGCCTTCCGCGTCCGGCAGAACGCCAGCGTCGCCACCCCCGACCGCCGAAACACCGTCGTCACCGCCCGCGTGACCTTCAGATAATCGCGGCGCACCCCCGTCTGGGCGTCGACCACCTTCGGGTTCAGCACCACGAAGGTCCGCGGCCCCGCTGGCGACGCGTCGCGGTCGATCTGCGCGAAGTCGTCGCGTCCCGTGAGCGCCGCCGCCAGCTCGCCCGGGTTGGCGATCGTCGCCGAGCACGCGATCACCTGCGGCCGCGCCCCGTGGTACGCGCACACCCGCCAGAGCCGGCGCAGCACGTTGGCCACGTGGCTCCCGAAGACCCCGCGGTAGGTGTGGAGCTCGTCGATCACCACGTAGCGGAGGTTGGCCAGGAAGTCCCCCCAGCCGTCGTGGTGCGGCAGGAGCCCGCGGTGGAGCATGTCCGGGTTGGTGGCCACCGCGTGGGCGCGGGCGCGGGCGGCCCGCCGCTCGTCCGGCGGCGTGTCCCCGTCGTAGGTCCCCACCCCCAAGAGCCCGCCAGCGAGCTCCCGCAGCGCCCGCACCTGGTCACGCGCCAGCGCCTTGGTCGGGAAGAGGAGGAGCGCCCGGGCGCGCGGGTCCTCGAGCGCCGCGGTGACGATCGGCACCTGGAAGCAGAGCGACTTGCCGGAAGCGGTAGGCGTGGCGAGGACCACATCCCGACCCGCCGCCACCGCCGCCAGCGCCTCCGCCTGGTGCGCGTAGGGGCGAGTCACCCCGCGCGCCGCCAGCGTCGCCGCCAGCCGGGGGTCGAGCGGAGCGGGCCACTCGCCGTGCACGCCCGATCGCGGCGGCGTCCGGTGGACCGCCACCACCTCGCCCAGCTCGCCGCCCAGGAGCTCGGCCTCGACGGCCGCGAGCGGGTGCCCGGAAAAAACATCAGGCTCCCCCGCGGGTCTCGAGGACCGATCCAGACCGCTCGGATCGGGCTCGAAGGCTTGAAGGAGGGAGCCGCCGCGGGGAAAGCCTGATGGGTGCTCTAGCATCGTTGCCGGAGGCGCGTTCATACTGAACGGGCGAGCGGTGGTAACACCCGTTCAGACCGCGCGTCAAGGATTCGCTGGATACCCCTGGCGATCGTTTCGCGGAATGCGCATCCCCGCCGGCCGGCAGCGGCATTCACGCACCTCCGGGTTCGCGCCGTCGCCGCAGGCCCCCGCGCCACCGCCGCCAGCGCGGTCTCGCGCCCCCAACCCACCGCCGAACCCACCCTTCGCCCCCTAGAAGTGCTCGAGGTCCAGCCCGCCCGCGGTCCAGTACGAGCCGAAGCTCTGCACCCCGTACACCGCGATCCCCACCTTCTTGTCGGCGCTGACCGTGTGGTTGCCGTCGCCCTGGTTGCTCAGCTTCACGTGAGCCACCCCGTAGCCGGTCCCCGTGATCGCCTTGAACCCCGACACTGCCCCGCCGTCGACCGTCACCTTCGCCCCGTCCGGCGCGATCACGTCGACATAGTTCGCCGACCAGCTCGGCGGCGCATGAAAGAGGTAGTCCGCCCGGTACTGCTCGATGGCGACGGCGAGGA